>Ga0164293_10003833_pt1 | contig 12847 bp, 25 predicted proteins | sample GEODES118metaG_FD_111487 | JGI IMG/M metagenome (GOLD analysis project Ga0164293, IMG submission 111487) | Eutrophic lake water microbial communities from Lake Mendota, Wisconsin, USA - GEODES118 metaG | ecosystem: Environmental > Aquatic > Freshwater > Lake | place: USA: Lake Mendota... | reverse complement strand
GGTAGAGAGCCTAATCGCAAGTCCGGAAATAAAATCTTCTCTTATTAATAAATTATCTAAACACTCTAATTGGAATGTAAGGAGAGCGGTTGCAAGGAAGCCTTATCTCTCTAATGATGTAGTGAATCGCTTAGCCGGTGACAACGACTGTGATGTACAAGATGCGATTCTGGAAAATGAATCATTAGAGATTACATCGAAAATGTTAAACATTCTTGTTAAGACGGGAAGTTGGCAGAATCGTCAAATCATTGCATCACGTATGGATTGTCCCCTAGATGTATTAATCTATATTGCAGAAACAGACGATGATACTGATGTATTGAATTCTATGTTGAAGAATAGCAAGTGTCCGCTTGAAGTACTGGTGATTGTTGTTAACCGAGCCGATAGAGGAGAATCGTTAGGTACAGCAAGTGCAGCAGCACGAAGAAAGTTAACCCAAGCTATAAAATCAGGAGGACTTTTGGTTAAGGAACAAATTGAAGGAATGAAGACAATGTTGGAGCTTGGATTTAAATTATCAGCAGGTGACTCCGTAGTCTTAAATGAAATTAATATCTAAAAGATTTTCAGGTCCCAACTAAACTTAGTATATTTACTATATAACTTGAATAAACATGTACTATCCAACACATCAAGAAATTTTAGACCTACCTTCGGTAAAGAGAAATATTGCAGAATTTAAAAAGCTTGGCTTAGACGTTGCTGTGATCTGTAACACCGGGACCAGAGCCTATAATAACGGAACCAGAAAGATCCAAATGCCAGCATGGGTGTGGAGAACTAAGAGTAAATATATGTATGAGGAGTTTGCAATTTACCCAGATCGCGGAACGGTCATAAGCGTTCCGAATGGATACACGATCAAACAAGTTGCACCCTTAAAAACCTTAGAAGATTGGGATAACTTATTTCAACTCCTGTTTGAACTTAAGTTCTCTCCTGATTTTTATAGAGCGGAGATATCTACTTCAGTTGTGGAATTAGATGAATTGGCTAGATCTAAAGATACTCGTATAAAAGGACGAGTTGCTAATAATAAGCATACCTCCCCAGATACCTTACGTAAACTTTGGAAATCTTCTAAAGCTGAGGTGGTGTTTGATGGTTTACTAACTAATCCTAATTTACCCTCAGATATCCTAGCCTTAATATATAAGAAGAGGGAATCTTTTGCTTCTAGATACCACACCAGTGATACATGGATTGAGGCCCGTATAATGGAGAACCCCAATACTCCAATTGAAATTCTATTGGGAGCAGATTGGAACGAGTATCCAACAGCCAGGGAAATCGTTGTTAACTCTGCAGATAAATTGACTTCAGAGCAGGATAGGAATAGGATACTTGGTCTAGTTACTATGAAAGACATGGGGATTCCAATTTCCAATGAACCAATTGATTTAAGTAAAATAGAAATATAGTGGAAGACAAGATAGATCGCATACTAAACATATTAAGCGAACGCAATAGATCCCTACAGGAAGAGCTTGATTCCTGTGGGGGGAGCGAGGATGAGGACGCAAGCTTGATCTTCGAGGTAAACTCGGCTCAGATCGCATTGCTGGAAGAATTATATGAAGAGATAAAAAGTTTAAAATAAATTTTCAGGTTTCAAAGATTCTTTGTATATTTACTTATAATTTAAATAGAGATGAACAAAACTTTTTATTTATTAGTAACTGGACCCAAGGTATATTTACCAGGTGGGCGCAAACTTGAGAAGATAGAGATTACTCAAGAGGATATTGATGATACTCGTGAAGGGGACGAGAGTGACGAAGATGTACTCAATTATTTTATTGAAGATGAGATATCTGCATGGGAACAGCATTGGTGTAAAGCAGTAGTAATTACAGAAGATGAATATAATAAATTAAAACAATAATCTTAAAATTTTCAGGACCCAAGTATTCTTTGTATATTTACTTATAACTTAAAAACAAAGGAAAAATGAAATTATCTAAATGCTGTGATGCAAAAGTAAGAGTAGTAATGACGGACGATGAGGTCGGACATGGGATGTATGAAACGACTGAATGCTCTGATTGCGGAGAGCTAGAACCTGAGGTATATGAAGCTGCTTGTAAACATGAGAATACATTCGTTTCAATACGCCACACATCTGGAATTGAATTAGTGAAATGTAAAGATTGTGGTGCATCACTATAATTAAAAAGAGAGAGATATGGAATTATTATTTAAGACATCCGAGCAAGTAACATTAAACACCGTAACCATGCAGCACCCGACGGAAGGCGTGTTAGTGTACACGGAATGGGTTAATGACCAAGGCCGCATTATGGATTGTGAGATTCGCAGCAAAGACGGCCACCTCATTGAGGAATCAGAGGACCACTGTTTAGTATCAGAAGTATACCAGTTTGTAGACAGCTTAAAATAAGAGACAATGACACAGGAACAGGCGCAATCAATAGGTCAAATTATAGACCGATTTGATTTTCAAACAGTACATGATTACATGGTCCTAACAGGATGGAAATGGTTTGATGAGGTACCTACAATGGATAACCTAAAGGGAACCGCAACCCGTCTACTAGTTGAGGCCCAAATGGATCCACAGGAGGTAGTATCAATGGGAACCGGAGGATTCAGAGTATACAAACTACCATGGGGATTAGAGCTTGTCTTTGCAATGAAGAGGAGCGGCACTTTCTAAACCTATCGCATAATCTAAATAGAGGGGAACTGGTTTCCCCTTTTTTTATGCTCGGGCCTGGAGCGAGTAGCATCTTGCTCGCCTCGCTCCGCAAAAAGATCTAAATTAAATTACAGATAATTTTCAAGTATAGAGGAATCTTCTTATATTTACTATATAACTTAAACATACAAAGATGATGAAGCCTTTTAAAGAACTAAGTGAAGATAGACAACTTGAAATAGTAGAGAACTCAATGGGAGATGATTGGCACGAGTCAATAATCGAGGATATCAAGGCAGAGCTTGAAGAGCTTGGAATCAGCGAGCCCGATATTCAGTTTAGCGGATTTTGGAGCCAAGGGGACGGTGCAAGCTTTACTTGCGATGGAGTCGACCTTATTCGCCTAATGAAGGAGATCCCTATGGATTTTCAGAGCGAGCAGATGGAGGCGGCAAACGGAGGTGTTCGAACAATGGTAGCCCTCTTGGGATGGGATGCAGTTGGAGTAAAGAGACCCGTGCTTGATCTTATACTTGAAGACGAGAATCGGGATCTTATTACTTGTAGTATCTGGAGAAGTTCCCATCGATATGTGCATGAAAATACTGTTGATCTTGGTTTAGAATTAGCCAGCCACTGGTGTACCGGAGACTATCCTGAAGAGAGAGACCTTGACGAATGGATCTTCTTACCTGAGGACGTCAGTGAATTGAATGCTTTTGTAGAATGGTTAGAACCTAGATTAGAGGAATGGCTAAAAGATAAGTGCCGTGAAATCTATGGTAGATTAGAGGAAGAATACAATAACTATCAGGAGGGTATAATGGAGGATTTAATGGAGGAAAATAGTGAGTGGAGCGATACTAGCAATAGTAGATATTATTAACTCCGTAGTGTAATAAATATTATTATGGAACTAATTGATAACTCAGTCTTAGAGGTAACCTATATAGAAAACACCTTTAAACTAGACAGTGGAGTAATAGTACGCCACATAAAGATACTTCATGGAGAAGAACTCATTAGCGAGCGGATCGTAAACCAGCAGGACTACTCTCTTGATTCCGACCTGGAATCTAATCTTGTGGAAAAAATAAAAGAATTTTCTAAAAATTTATAGCAAATTATTTTCAGGTCCCAAGGATTCTTTGTATATTTACTATATAACTTAAAAACAAAAGATCATGATTAAAGTCAAAATCAAAGACCTAAGAACAAAGCCGAAAGCCAAAGTCGGCGACAAAGTAGAATTTCAGATAGGAGAGGAGACCCTCATGGATACGGTGACCTACGTTATGGATCACGTTGTGGAAGGAGAGAAATACGATCTTACTTACGTAAACTTCACTATAAAGAAATGAAAGCGACAGAAGTAAATAGCCTATTACGAGTTGGAGCTTATGATAGGTTGCGTAAGAAGCTTAAGAGAATGGCAATCCCTGAAAGAATCGATTCTCTTAATGATAGCTTTCACCTGGTTGACATGGACCCAGGTAGCTTAAAGTTCTTTAAGGAAAACTTCTCAGTTGAGATCGGAGCCTTAATCGTTGCAGAGCGAGATTTAAAAAAGGCAGTGGAGCTCTATTCAAAATCTAAAAAGTTGAATAAATAATAAGAAAGCACCATGGAAGAGAGAGCACCTGAACAGAGAGGATACATAAAGCTAGGACCTTTTAAAACTAAAATCGAAAATGCATGGATTAGCGGTAAGTTCGCAGACATGCCAATTGAACTGGAGGATCGTACTCTCTTAGACTTAGGGATTCATAAGATAGAAGATTATGAGGTAGATACTGGTAGCTCAATGCCTCAGGTTCATCATATAACCTGGACAGTAGAGATGTATGCTGGATATGGAGATATTAAAAACGAAACCGTTGGAATATCATTCGGCGACCCTACTATTATAAGCATTGAGTCAAGTATAGATTTTGAATACTATGAGCCCCATTCTGATGATCAAAAGACTTATCAATGGGAGGCTACCTTGAATCTGAGCGAGTGGAAAATTGATACATCTGATTTTGAATGGTCAAACGAAGGCAACCTTGCTATAGATAATGTGGAAATAAATTTTTCAGAAAAGATAATCATAATACAATCGTAACATGAAGGAGTATATTCATACCATGAAAGTTCTCAGCCAGGAAGGCAAAGAATTTGAAGTTAAATTTGGGATACCTCAATTTAAAGAACAAGGAGCGGAGTCCCTATTTGAGAATCATAAAGGCGAAGTATATGGAGCTATTGTTCTTGGAATTACCCGAATGATGAACATGAGAGAGGATCGAATGGCATGCTTCACCATCGGAGATCTAGTCTTTGAATTAGGTAAAGAATCTTCTAAGGATAATTTACATAGATGTATTAAATATTACGAATCCATAGAGGACTATGAAACTTGTTCCTTTATACTTAATCACTTACTTAAATACGTCGAAGGTTAATTGGTTTAACTCCGTAGTTAGAGGCCTTAGAGGGCCTCTTTTTTTGCTTCCTGCCCGGAGCGAATAGGATACTCCAGGTGGAGCGCCACCCGCTCAGAAAAAAGTTAAAAAATAATTCATAAAATATTTTCTTTATTGAAACTTTCTCACTATATTTACTATATAAAACTTAATCAAAATGAAAAGAGCAACCGGATTTAAAAAGTTAAACTGCAAGATCTGCGGGGAAGAGGTTCCCAAGGTAGATGAAAAAGCCGACAAAGTAACCTGTTGGGAATGCGTACAGAAATCCCTAAGAGGGGTTATATGTATAGATGATAGAGAACCAATTAATGAACCAGAAAACGAAAACTAAAATGAACTACACAAGCAAATCACAGAGCCTAGTAAAGTACTTTAAATCAATTCAAGGATTTAATCCTTTAACTATCGAAGAAGAGCGGGAGCTCGTCTTAAACATTCAACAAGGATGTCGTAAATCCTTAGAGAAATTAGTAACGCATAATCTAAAGATTGTGGTGACTATCGCCAACAAGAATTCCAACCGGGGTATCCTAGTAGATGACCTTATCCAACAAGGAAACATTGGATTATACGAAGCTGCTTTACGATTCAATCCTGATCCTACTACTAGAACCAGATTCGCAAGCTTTGCTCAGACTCGAGTTCTAAAGAACATGAATCAATTGATTGACGAATGTGGCCGTCCTGTAAGGATTCCAGTCAATCAAGAATACGAAAGATACTTGGCACTTCGAGATGGTAAGGAGGTAGAGAACATTAAACCAATTCAATTAGATGCCTATTTCGGAGAGGATAAAAAGAACACGGTAGGCTCTCGTATCCTGCATAGTATGGAGGATGATGATTCAAATCAAGAACAAATCGATGCCCTGAACCAGTGCTTAAACATCTTAAACGATCGTGAAAGACTTGTTATAAACTATGTATTCGGTCTAGAAGACGATGCTATCACTCAGCTTGAGATTGCAGAGAAGATGGGAACGACAGCAGCTACTATTAGCAATATCAAGAAAGCTGCTATTGAAAAAATAAGAAAACACTTTGATGCTTAAGTCATGAAAAAGACAGTAATCATATTCGACGGGGAGGAAGATCATGAAATTGGCCTCAGCTATTTCTATCAGAATCCCCTTATCGAGTCGGCCAATCCAGATCAGATCGTTGAGTATTATATATCAACTACAATCCTGGCCGAAGTCGTTAGAGATATCGTACCTCTTATCAAAGAAGGAACAGTTAAGACAATTAATGATAAAGCAATAGGACTCGACTATTTAAAGAAAGTAGAGAGCGGGGTATCGATCCTTGAGACGATGTTGGAAGATCTATTCGGCAAGGAATCGGCTCAATATATTATTGAAACTACTAAATCTAAAACTGATGAATAGAGTAATAATATTCCTAGTCTCCCTTGTCCTGCTCTGGTTTGGATTGAATCACTTTAAACCTAAAAAGGAGGCATGGCAAGTTGATGTATCCGATCCAGTAGTAAGATTCTATCTTATAGAATGGGAGAGAGATATGAAGAACCACGGGCTAGATCCTGCCCCGGCGCTAGGTCGACTCCGTAGTATAACAGTTGTTAATACTACTGAATGGGCAGGTCAATATGTAACTAGCGAGAGAGTAATCTATATCTCTAGATATCAAGTTCAGCGGGGACCTGCCTCTGCCAGAGCCACGGTGTATCACGAGCTTGGACATATGGCTTTTAAATTAGAGCATGGAGATTGTGGTATAATGGATATAAACTCTGAGACGGAGGAATACTATTCTGCAAATTGGGGAGGTCTGTTAAATGAGTACATAAACAAATGTTATGAAAGAAGATGGGAATCCCTTTAAAGGAGAAGAATCTAAAGACTGGATCAGAAAGATAGATGCTCTTAAGAAAATGGACTTAGGTCTATTTTACGAATTGGTATTCACATCAATTGTTAACTTCTCAGAAGAAGCAATTAAGGACGGCTCCCCTAAGAAGAATAAGATTCGGGCTCTAGACAGATTAATTGAGCATTTTCAAGACTTAGAAGAATACGAGAAATGCGCAGCCCTAAAGAAAGTATTAGATCAAATCAAGGAGAATGAATAAGTTATTATTTCTTGGCATGGCAAGCCGTTCAGTAGACCTGAGCGGGCCTCCTGTCTCGGTAGGAGAAGAGCTTCGCTCGACAGTAGTAGCCGGAGTAATGTTTACTAAGGTCTATCAAGAAGCCTGCCGCCTGGCCGGAATCAAGGAGCCTGAGGCAGGATACCGGACCGTTCTGAATCGGGTGAAATCAGAAGGCCATGCACAAGTAGCGTGCAAGAAGGATCGCTCGGCTCAGGCAGTATTCACTATCATTCGAAGGCTCTGAGCGGGTGGATCCCAACTGAAGCCCTCCGGCTTGGGTCCAAACAAAATTTATAAAAACATTTTCAAATCCCAAAATCAATTAGTATATTTACAATATGAAGAAGACAGCAATAGTAGTGGCGATGTTAATCTTAGTTAGTTGTGACACTAAAAGTAAGATTGACCCTTATTCATTTAAGGCACCCTACGAAATTCAGAAACATTTTAGTCACGAAGTTAAATGGGATGCTGCAAAGCAAGAGAGATGGATGAACGGTGAATTGTGGGTAGATTCTACGAAAAACTTTAAATGTATCGTAATCCACCACAGTGATGTTCAAACTCCTGATCACGCATCCACTGTAACTATTGAACCCTAATAGGATGAGTATCTTAGATGTATGGTTCAAAGCTAAGGCTGCAAGGGATTCAGTTGAACAGGATCTAGCAGAGCAGGAGAGAACGAAGATTCTACCGGATCTTTTCCAGCAGAGTAATTCTAATGTTAGATACATAAGATCACACATCAACACTCTACGTGGAAATGCCAATTCCGTACAAGGAGCCACGGCTGCAGATACTAAACGCCGACGGGACGGGGCAAAGGCCCAACTGGAATGGCTAGAGCGGAAGCTAGACGAGGAGATCTTTTATCTGCAACACTATGCTCGGCTCTTAGGAAAAAAGATAGAAATTTAATCCCTAAAATTTTCAGGTCCCAAGATTTTTTCGTATATTTACCTATAACCAATTAAATTAAGAATCATGAAGAAATTATTTTGCGTATGTGTTACCGACCCTAACAATGTCTATGGATTAGAGAGTCCAATAATCTTTCACGTTAAATGCGAAGATTCTAATAAAGCAGACGAGGAAGTTCGAGTGATGCTAGAAGAAGAGTACGAATATGAGAAGGAATGGATTAATGAATTAGAGATCTTCACATTCGAAGTAAGTGATTCCGAAATAATTGAAATTTAATTTTCAGGTCCCAAGATTTTTTCGTATATTTACCTATAACTAATTAAAACCAAAAAACATGGCAACAAGAAGCAGAATCGCAATTGAATTAGAAGATGGATCAGTAGAATCTATTTACTGTCACTGGGACGGTTATCCTGAAGGAAACGGTAGAGTCTTATTAGACCACTACACTCTTCCAGAAAAGGTACAAGACTTAATTAATCTAGGAAGCATATCTTCCCTAGCCCCTATCTTGGAATCAACCGGTAAACATTCGTTTGATAACCCTGAACCAGGAGTAGTAGTTGCATACGGTAGAGACCGAGGAGAAAAAGGAGTAGATAAAATAAAACACAAGTCAGTCTCAGATTTCTTTAATGGAGACATAGAGGAATACGGATACCTATTTACTCAAGAAGGGGAGTGGCTATGCAAGTCTGCCTATGCAGGATATAAGACCCCTGTTGTAATTGACTATATTCTCTCTGGAGAAATTAAATTATCGTAATCTTTGCTCTAATCATAGGACCCGCTTCGGCGGGTTTTTTTGTGCTCTTCCCTGGAGCGGATGTTATTCACTGAATAGCATTCCCTTGGATCCTCACCCGCTCAGGAGCGAGCAGAATTCAGTGATGGGACGACACCCGTCCTGATAAAAATACGAAAATTTTTTCCCCGACATTTTCAAATTCCCAACATTCTTAGTATATTTACTATATAAACCAATTAACATATTAACAATGAAAAGAGCAGTTGTAGTTTTAAGATTTGGCATCAGTCAGCCTTCAGTTGGAGACATTGAAGCAATTAAAAGATTAACCAATGGCACAATGGATGCTATGGGACAGCCTCATCCAATAGGGATGATATCAGTGTTATATACTGATATGGAATTGAGTGAAATCAAACAGGTCTTCAATGATGTTGAAGAGGACACCAATGACTTCTTACCCGTGATGATATTCAACTGGGGAGATCCTAACGTGCAATTTGATCTTAAGACAGATGACATAGAAGATATGTTCAATCATGTACCTAACTTCTGCGAAGATCAGAAGGAAGTAGTAGTCCTCACCTTGGACGATATCCTAGATAAGATCTCTAGAACGGGTGTCGAGAGCCTAGAGCAAGAGGAGTTGGCCCTTCTAAAATCTTTTGCAAAAAGTGGAAAATAATTTTCGTAACCCAATTATTCTTTGTATATTTACCTTATAAACAATTAAACGATGATAGAGCTAAAAGGAACAAAAAAAGAGCAAGCCGTGAGAGCTTGGTTTAACCGAACAAAACAGGGCAAGGTACCTGTGAACGCTAAAGTAATTGACATCTTTAGAGAATTCGAACGGGACCATCCTGAAATCAGCTATGGCTGTCTCAATGGTACCATCAAGAAGATGATCGAAGAAGGTTACGGTGAAGTCACAGCAGGTCCACCTAAAGAGAGAGTTAACTCCGTAGCCCGAGTTGAGCCTGTCGAGCCAGTCGAGCCAGAGATCATTACAATACAGGACATGGAATTTCCTGACTTTAAATTGCATCGCACTGGTAAAAAGCTGGATGATATATTCTCAGATCACGAAGAAGGTGGTGGACTCTATGGAGGTACGGTTAACATTGTAATTGGCGAGTCAGGTGTAGGTAAATCCACGGTACTCCTGGACATGTTGGCCTCGGTGCAGAAAGAGAACCCTAGTGCGAAGGTGTTATACGTATCAAGTGAAATGACCAGGAATGATATCTTATTCTATTATAAGAAGACTCCTTCAATCGCACAGGTACCTACCCTACTCTTAATGGACTATGTGAAGACGGGTCAGTTGGATCAGGTAATCTCTAAAACCTTAAATGGAGATTGGGACATCATCCTTATTGACTCTCATCAGGACATCCTAGTAAAGTTGAAAGAAGTGATGGGATGGAAGTCTACCTATGCTGAATCGTGGTTGACTAACATTATGATTGACGCCGCTGAAAAAGCAGGTACTGCAATCCTTGCAATCCAACACATGACCAAGGGCGGACAGTATGTAGGCTCCACTTATCTAAAGCATGCCACTACCTCCATGATGGAGATACTATTCGACGATGCAGGTCAGCGATATGTTCGCTTCTCAAAGAACCGACGCGGTGGATCAGCAGTAGGAAAGCGCCTCTACTTTAGACTAGAAGACGGTGAAGTAGTATACGACGGGGCAAGATATAAAGAGAACGAGGAATTGAGAGAGATCGAAGATCGCGAGTCTATCCGTCAGGTCGACCTTAGCCAAAAGTTCGAAGAGATCTTTATCGGTGCCAGACAAATCATTGATGAGAGCTCCGTAGCGGATGATGACGAGGAGGAGACGGATGGTATACCATTTGAAATCTATCAGGGTGAGGATAATTAATTCCTCACCCAACTTAAAAAAAGAGAAAAGTTTAGTATAATTAATTAAAACCGAAAAGCAATGATTATTAAAGAAGTAACATCAGACAAGTTCCAAGAACTTAGAGCTCAGCTCAACGAAGCAGAGTCAGTAAAGAAAGTAGTACCGATTGGAGCCATCTCCGTAGATGATGAGTCCCTAAAGCGAGGACAGATCCTAATCGGCGGACAACCTGTAAAAGTAAGCACAGGCTTCTTCTACAAATTAGGTTCCATGTTGAAGGTGAACGTAAGCCTTACCCGTAACATGATTGATAAAGGTGACCATCAAATTGCGGCTGCCCTCATCAATGCCCTTAAAGAATATCAGATTAAGAATAGCAAGTCAACTGAAGTTATGTTGATTGCGAATGCAGCTACTCGTGAGATTGTAGATATCTGTTCCCCTGGCCGTTACCGTCGAGTAACTAATGATACGGTACTAGATGTGGCGGAGCGAATTGTAAATGACAATCCTAACCTCATCATCGAGACAGTGGACTTCAATCCCAACAATGGTAGCTGTAGTATTAATCTCTTGAATAGCGAAGAGATTGGATTTGCTCAAGCAGGTGCAGATGAATTCTTTAAGTTTGGCTTCTCTATCATCCAGACTTCCCGTGATACCCTAGTGGAGTCCTATAATCAGAGATTGATTTGCTCCAACGGATTAAGAGTATCCCTAGGTGAAGGAGCAATTGGTGGTAACCGTGGCATCACATTTGAAGATCGCTTCCGATTGGGTGGTAATACAACTGAAGACATTCGAATCTTCTTGAACCGAATCGAAGAAATGAAGAAGGCCAATTTCATTTCCCCTGCCTTCAATGCATCTATCAGCCGAGCAGTAGATACTCGAGCATCCCTAGCTGAAGTTGAGGCTGCACTTAAGATGGCTAATAGTAAGGTTGAGGAATTGGATCCACAATTCAAAAAAGATTATCAATCAGCTATTGCACGCAAATACTTCCATGCTCATGGAGATACTTTAGCCCGAATCGTACGTAAAGGCCAAGACCCTAGTAACTTGAATGATCGTCAAAAACAATTCATCAAGACGGGCATGTCGGTATGGGACGTAGTAAATAGTCTTACTTTCCTTGGTAGTAACAACTCAGGTATTCCATTGGAGAATAAGCACGAATTAAAGTACACCGCTGGTGAATTGTTTAGTAAAGGAGTCAAAGAAGGATTTGACCTAGAATTTTCACAATTCGCTTCTCTATAATAAATCGTTGGTTTAATTGGTTATGAAAGGTCCGACTCGCAAGAGTCGGATTTTTTTTGTCCCTACCCCGGAGCGAGCCTCTACCTGGAGTCTAGTGTCACCCGCTCGGGCCGTGCCCACCGGGCAGTTCGGGACCCTCTGGGCTGAGCGGTAGCGGGGGCCCTTCGGGAAATTCACCCGCTCAGGCGCAGGGATCCTGGGATCTTCAGATACCCGGTGAATAGGACTATTGTTCCTCCTGCAAGCTATCACCTACGGGACCCTCTTGCCCTCTGACTCTAGGATATCGGGTCTTCATGCGTTCCCCTAATTCTCCACTACGTTCCAGGCCTGCGCGTTGGATCAAGACGGCCAGGTCCTCGCTCTGCTCCTCTTGATAGTAGGGATCCTCTAGGGCCGGATTCATAATCACTAGGTCGCACTTATTAAATTTAAATAGGAGTTCCCAAAGTTCCGGAGCCACTCTGGATAATCTGGACCAGTGATCTACTACTAGGGCCTGTACCTTACCGTGCAGGATATCTTGTACCAATTCATGCAAGGCAGGTCGGGCAGTAGGGGAGAAGTCCGTTCCAGGAGCCAGGTCTTCGTATACTCGATCTAGGGAAATACCTCTACGGGTACAGAACTGGCGCATCAATTCTTTCTGTTCCCCTAATTTCTCCCGGTCCCGCTTCCCACGGCCAGAGACCCGGACATAACCGACAATCCAATTCTCTTCTACCCACTTTCGGCCTACTAGGGCATACACGTCCTCGTCCCAATAATTATTCTTACCTCG
>Ga0164293_10003830_pt1 | contig 12853 bp, 11 predicted proteins | sample GEODES118metaG_FD_111487 | JGI IMG/M metagenome (GOLD analysis project Ga0164293, IMG submission 111487) | Eutrophic lake water microbial communities from Lake Mendota, Wisconsin, USA - GEODES118 metaG | ecosystem: Environmental > Aquatic > Freshwater > Lake | place: USA: Lake Mendota... | reverse complement strand
GGAGGTCCAGGGAGACCGGGGGGAGTTCGGGAAGTTCGATGGGGGGTTGTTCCTGGGAATCGGGGGTGGTTTCGGATGGGCTTGCCTCGGCGGAGGGGGGGGCAGTCATTTCGAGCATGGCGAGTTCACCGGGCTGCTGGCCTTGGGGCGCGGAGGCGAGGAAGAGTTCGCCAATGGGAAGGCGGGTGGGGGTGAGGAGGCCGATGAGGCCGGTGGTGAGGCAGGTGAGGGAGATGGCGAGGACCCAGCTGAGGGCGAGGGAGGGGCGTTCGGCATTGGCTTGGGAAGAGCTGGAGCGGGGGCGGATCGGTTCAGTGATAGCGTCGATTGCCCTTGGGGTACCTTGGTGAAGCAAGGCTGGAGATTCCAGATGGGTGAGGGCGGGCATGGCGTCCGAGGGCGGGATGGGAGACGGGAAAAGACAATCGGACAAGAAACGGCGGCTGTCAAAACGCTATTGCGACCCATTCGCAAAATTTTAGTTGACGGAGAATCGATCGTGCTGAAAATGGCCACTGTCGTTATTGAGACACAATCCCATATTCTATGTTTAACTCTGAAATCTCCCCTTCATTCCTTGGCCGATTGATTCGGCCTGCTGCCGTGGCTTTGGCTACGGGTGTCCTGGTGTTTGCGCATCGTCCTCTGTCGGCGCAAGAGGCTGCGCCTGTTTTGCTTCCAACTGTCGCTGCTGATGCGGTGGATTTGGCGCCGATCACGGTGATTGGCGAAGCGGTGAACATTCCGAAAATCGCAGGATCAGCGGCTTTCATCGACGAACAACAGATTCAACGGCAGACTTACACGAATCCGAATCGGGTTTTGCAGCAGGTGCCAGGGGTTTACGTGAGGGAAGAGGATGGGTTTGGCAATTTTCCGAACATCTCCCTGCGGGGGGCTGATGGGGGGCGGAGCAGCAAGGTGACGATCATGGAGGACGGCATCATGATGGCGCCGGCACCCTATTCGGATCCTTCGGCTTACTACAGTCCGCGCATCGGTCGGATGAGCAGTGTGGAGGTCTTGAAGGGGTCAAGTCAGGTACGATATGGGCCGCAGACCACGGGTGGTGTGGTGAACTATTTGTCGACTCCATTTGTGGAATTGCCGGCGCCCATGGCTCCTGAAGCAGCTCCCAATGATGCGAAGAATCCGAGTGGGAAGGCACCCGTGGCACCGACGGCGGAGGCACAGTCTTTGTCGGCGAGCGAGGGCTATCTCAAGTCCACCTATGGGTCTTTTAACACCTGGTACAATCATGCGTGGTGGGGACACACCCAAAAGACCGATGCGGGAACGCTAGGGGTCCTACTCGAATTCTTCCACAACCAATCGGATGGCTTCCGCAACATTGACAAGGTGGGTGGTGACACAGGTTTCACGACGATCGAACCGATGGTGAGGCTGTTCTTCGAGCCTGATTCGTTGTTGAAGCAACGGTTTGAATTCCGATTTGGTTACACGGCCTTTGAAGCAGATGAAACCTATTTGGGCCTGCGTGACGCCGACCTCCGGGAGAACGTCCGTCGGAGATATGTGGCGAGTCAGTTCGACAACATCACGAGCGATCAGCTGCGTTATTCATTGAGTCACATCATGCAGCCCACCGACAATCTTCGCATTGAGACTACGGCTTACTACACATCGTTTGCGAGAGACTGGTATAAGCTGGACAAAGTGAAGGATGAAGCCGGCAACACCATCGGACTGGAAGAGGCTCTGGGATCGGCTGGATTGGGGTATAACATCATCCGAGGCAATGCGCCAGGGTCATGGAGTATCCGGTCAAACAATCGGGAGTATTCGACGATGGGAATTCAAACCCGAGTGGATTGGAGCTTTGAGACTGGCTCGCTTGAGCACGACTTGACCCTCGGAGCGAGACTGCATTATGATGAGTCGAGCCGGTTCCAGAGGGATGATCGGGTTTGGGTGAATGGCAATGGGTCGGTGCGGGGTGTGAGTCGTGGACGCCAGGGTGAGGCGGGCAATCGTGATGCCAACGTGCTTGCCTATTCCATGTTCCTTGAAGACAGCATCAAGCTGGGTCGCCTGACTGTGAAGCCAGGGGTGCGCTGGGAGCATTTGGACTTGGAATACACGGATCGCCAAGAAAGCGGCGATTTGAGCCGGGTGAAGGACAGCGGATCAGGTGGTCTCGACGCATTGGCTCCTGGGGTGGGATTGGTTTATGAGTTGGCGGACGAGTGGAGCCTGTTTGGTGGCTACTATCGGGGCATCTCCACGCCTGCTCCGCGTGAGTTTTTGCGGGACGGTGCCGACATCGAGAGCAGCAACGGTTATGAATTGGGATTGCGTCATTATGGGTCGTCGGTTCAGGCGGATTTGGTGGGATTCTTCACCGACTTCGACAACTTGATTGTGCGCGACAATCTGGGTGGCGCTGGCAATTCGGACGACTTCAACGGGGGTTCGGCTGAGGTGGCCGGGGTGGAATTCGCGGTGAAGTGGGATGCTCTGGCGTCAACTGGAAGCGACTGGCGGATGCCGTTGCGGACAGCTTTCACCTACACGCATTCGGAGATCTCGTCGTCGAGTCCTTCGGCGGATGCGGAGTCCATCTTCAGTGGAGGGAGCCCAGGAAATCAACTGCCCTATGTTCCGGAGTTTACGGCCGCTGCGGGGATCGGCTTGGAGTATCGCGGGTTCGGACTCTACTTGGACGGCACGTATACCAGCGAGATGTATGGAACAGCGCTGAACAACTCGAGTCAGCGGGATTTTGAAGGCAACCCAGACGCGCGCTATGGAAAGACGGATGATGCAATCCTGCTGGACCTCTCGTTGCAATATCGGGTGAACGAAAATGTGCGACTGATCGCGGGTATCAGCAACCTGACCGGGGAGGAGTTCATCGTGAGCCGCCTGCCTTATGGAGCGCGCGGCAATCAGCCCCGCTCGTATTACGGCGGATTGGAGATTCGGTTCTGAATTTGAGCGTTGGTTGACTCGATGGTGCAACGCCTTGGTGGAGCGATCTGCCGGGGCGTTGTTTTTTTTGGCTGGAATGGGGGTTGCGTGAGGTGGGGAGGTGGGGGACTTTGACGGCCCTCTTTTTTATGAACAAGCTCGATGAGATCATTGCGTACAAGCATCGCGAAATTGAACGGATTTTGCCGCTGACGGAGAAGTTGCGTGCGGCGGCGGCGGCGCGGAATGATTTTCGGCGATTTGGGGAGTCGCTGGTGCTGGATCCGGGGCGATTGGGGATGATTGCGGAGATCAAGCGGGCGTCACCTTCGGCGGGGACGATTTCGGAGGAGTTCGATTACCTGACGATCGCGCGGACGTATGAGAAGGCGGGGGCGAGTGCGATTTCGGTGCTGACGGATGAGAAGTATTTTCAGGGTCGGCTGGACTACATGACGAACATTCGGCAGCAGGTGGACATTCCGGTGCTGCGGAAGGATTTCATTGTGCATGAGGTGCAGATTTTTGAGGCGGTGGTGGCGGGGGCGGATGCGATTCTGTTGATCGTGGCAGCGCTGGATCAGGAGACGCTGGTGAGGCTGCTGGACACGGCGCATGCTTACCAGCTGGACGTGCTGGTGGAGGTGCACGATTTGGAGGAGCTGGATCGGGCGCTGGATTCGGAGGCGCGGATCATTGGGGTGAACAACCGGAACTTGAAGAGTTTCACGGTGGATATGGCGACGACGGAGCGGTTGGCGGAGGAGGTGCCAGGGGATGTGATTTTGGTGTCCGAGAGTGGGATTCGGACGGTGGAAGATGCGGAGCGGTTGGCGGCGGCGGGAGCGGATGCGCTGCTGGTGGGAGAGACGCTGATGCGGAGTCCGAATTTGCTGGTGGATTTGCCGGCGCTGCGGTGTTTGAAGCCGTTGGACTCGGTGCGGATGTAGGGGGAGAAGTGCGGCTGCGCCGGGGGAGAGGGCGGACAGGAGTGTTCGCGGTCCTGTTAGCCGTGGCGGTCTTTGAAGGTGAGTTCGGCGATGCCGGATTTGTCGAGGTTGCCGAGGCCTAGGGCGATCATTTTTTGGTATTGGGCCTGGGTGGCGGTGTTGAGGGGAAGGGTGAGACCGACTTCCTGGGCGATGGAGGCGGCGATGCCGCTGTCTTTGGCGGCGTGTTCGGCGCTGAACCAGCAGTCGTGTTCGCGGGCGACCATGTCGGCGGCGTCGGTTTCGAGGACGCGGGAATTGGCGCCGGTTTGGGCGAAGACTTCGCGGACGAGGTCGAGGTCGTGACCGAGGGCGGCGGCGAGGCCGAGGCCTTCGGCGAGGCCGGCGGTGTTGATGTTCATGACCATGTTGACGAGGGCTTTGACTTCGGCGGCCGAGCCGGGGGCGCCGATGAAGCGGCGGTTGATGGACATGTGTTCGAGGACGGGGAGGAGGCGCTGGTAGACGGCCTCGTCACCGGCGAGCATGAGGTAGAGTTTGCCTTCGCGGGCGTGGCTGATGCTGGAGGCCATGCTGGCTTCGAGGGAGTCGGCGCCGGCGGATTTGGCGGCGGCGTAGATTTCGCGATGGATGGCGGGGGAGACGGTGGCGCAGTTGACGAAGGTTTTGCCGGAGGCGTGGGTGAGGAGGTTATCCGTGGGGTCGAGGAAGATGCGGCGCATGGCGGCGTCATCGGTGACGACGGTGAAGATGAGGTCGGCGGCGGCGGTGACTTCGGCTAGTGTGGCGGGGGCGGCGCAGTGGAGTTCGGCGGCGAGGGATTCGGCGAGAGGGGCGTGGTGGTCATAGACGGCGGTGATGGAGTAGCCGGAGTCTTTGAGGTGACGCGCCATGTTGGCGCCCATGCGGCCGATGCCGACGAATGCGATGGTGGGAGGGGTCATGGTGGAGAATGGGGGGCGGTTATCAGTAATCAGTAATCAGTGGTCAGTGGTCAGTGATATTTGAATTCGGGGTAGAAGGGGTTGTGGGCTTTTTCTTCGGCGACGGTGGTGTAGGGGCCGTGGCCGGGGCAAATGATGGTGGTGTCGGGGAGGGTGAAGATTTCTTTGCGGTTGGTGGCGAGGGCGTCTGTGTAGGAGATCATGCCGCCGCCCATGGAGGAGGCGAAGAGGGCGTCGCCGACGATGGCGACGGGGTTGGCGAGGCCGGTGACGACGTAGGTGACGCCGCCGCGGGCGTGACCGTGTGTGGAGCGGGGCTGGATTTTCAGGGAGCCGAGGGGCCAGGTGGTGGCGGGGGTGATGGAGAAGGTTTGGGTGTCAGGCCAGGGTTCCAGGGTGTGGCTGAAGACGTTTTGGCAGCGGGTGCGGAGTCGGAGGCGGTCGAGGTCGGCGATGTGGTCGGGGTGGGTGTGGGTGATGAAGATGAATTCGAGGGTGAGGCCGTTGTCTTCGATGAATTCGATGATGGGGTGGGCGTCGGCGCCGGTGTCGAAGGCGGCGGCGCGTTTGGAGGCGGGATCCCAGATGACGTAAGCGTTGACGGTCATGTCGCCGAACAGGGTGTTGAAGCGGGCGAGGCCGGCCATTTCGATGGGGCGAGGGAGCCAGGTGTTTTGGGCGAGGGTGACGAGGGAGGGGCCGTGGAGGTTGAGGACGGGGGCGAGGGCGAGGAGGGTGGCGGGATCGGCGGAGCCGTCTTTGGCGGACTTGAGGAGGGGGAGGGGGATGCGGGCGGAGGTGGCGAGGTCGGCGTCTGAGAGGCCAAGGCCGCGCTGGGCTTTGGCGAGGACGTCGTTGAAGAGGTCTTCGAGGGGGATCATCATGATGGGAATGTGGGCGAGGAGGGTGGGGAGATGCAACTTCGAATGTGTGATTGAAAAGAGGCGGAAAGGTGAAAGAAGAGGGATTGATTTGGGTAGGAGGGTGGTGTGATGATGGCTTTGATTTTTGGGCTATTTGAACGAGTCTGGGGGATGCGGCGTCTGTGAGAGGCTGCGTTTGACCGTTTGACAGATTTTTGGAGATGCCGATGACATTGCCTGACATTGCTGGACATGAGTTGCTGGAGTTGATTGGGAGTGGGGGATGCGGGTCGGTGTATCGGGGGCGGACGGCGGAAGGGGCGGACTGTGCGGTGAAGGTGTTCAGTTCGATGGCGATCAATCGGAAGGCGCTGCAGGTGACGGCGCAGACCCTGGCGGCGCTGCCAAGGCATGAGTCGGTGGTGGCTCCTTTAGCGTATGGGTTTGAGAGGAGTCCGTATTTTTGCGCGGTGCCGTTGTTTGGGAAGTCGGAGAAGCGGAGCAATGGGAAGATGCATTGGGAGGTGGAGACGCTGGAGGACTGGTGTGAGGAGGGGGTGCCGGTTAAGCGGGCGTGGGAGATCATTTACCGGCTGGCGGATGCGCTGGCGTGGCTGCACAAGGAAGGGTTGCCACATGGGAACCTGAGGCCGTGCAATGTGTTGCTGGAGGAGGTGGATGGGGAGGTGATGGTGCGGTTGACGGACATGGGGCAGGGCTGGGTGGGGGGGATCCATCATTTGGATCTGGGGGATCACTTTGTGTATCTGTGTCCGGAGCAGGCGGACAATCCGGACGGGGTGTTTGCGGGGTATGGTCCGAGCTGGGATGTGTATGGGTTTGGGGTGGTGGCTTACCGTTTGCTGACGGGGATGCTGCCGAGGGGGCAGGCGGCGTGGACGGACCAGTTGGCGAAGGCGCAGGTGCAGGTGACGCAGGGTTTGGGGTATGAGATTGATAGCAAGGCGCTGCTGGCGGCCGTGAAGGCGCAGCCGGAGGTGACTTGGCCGACGGCGGCGGAGTCGGAGTGGGAGGAACAGCGGCGGGGGGTGATCGAGCGGGCGCTGCAGTTGCGCGGGGATTTGAGGTGGCGGGATATGCGGGAGTTGCTGCGGGAGTTTGAGGTGCTGGAGGCGGATTTTCTTTTGGAGGAGAGTCAGGCGCAGACGGTGACGGAGCGGGTGAAGCAGGCGGCGAGGGTGAAGTCGCTTTCGCGGACGACGATGGGTTTGGCGGCGGTGCTGACGGTGGCGACGGTTTATGCGGGGATGACGCTGATGCGGGCGCGGAAGGTGGAGGCGAGTTTGGCGGCCGGGGAGACGGTGCATTTGGCGGAGATGGAGCGGCGGGAGGCGCAGGGGAAGGCGTTGGTGGCTGAGCGTGAGGCGACGATTGCGGGGCTGACGAAGGAGAGGGATGAGGCGAAGGCGGCGAAGGTGCTGGCGGATGCGAATCTGGGGCGGTCGCAGGTGGCGGTGGATCAATTTTTGACGCAATTGTTGCAGACGCCGACGAGCAATCCACTGGAGGTGGAGTTTTCGCGGGCACAGATGGAGGAGGCGCTGGTGTTTTACCAGGAGGGGTTGCCGGCATTGGAGGCGCGGCCGGAGTTGGGGGTGGAGCGGGTGCGGGCGTATGGGAACATGGGGCGGATTTATTTGAGGTTGAGGCGGGATCGGGAGGCGGGGGAGATGCTGGAGAAGGCGGTGGCTGAGGTGGCGAAGTTGCAGGCGGCGGCGGGGGATGGCGTGGCGAAGGGGGAGTTCAGTCAGTCGGCGGGAAGGTATGGGTTGCTGCTGGCGGAGTTGAAGCAGCGGCATGGAGAGGGTGGGGCGGCGTTTGCGCTGTTGAAGGCGGCGGCGCGGCAATTGGAGAAGGGTCTGATGGGGGATCAGGACCATCCGATGGCGAGGACGGAGTGTGCGTTGGCCTGGCTGGAGTTGGGGGCGAGGAGCTATGAGCGAGGGGAGTTGAAGGAGGCGCGGGAGGCTTTGGGACGGGTGGGTGAGGTGTTGGATGCGGGGGTGAAGGGCACGGATATGGCGCCGGAGGATGCGTTTTTGCTGGCGCGAGCGGGGTTTGAGTTGGGGTTGGTGACTCGGGAGGAGGGCAAGCCTGAGGAGGCGCTGACGCAGATGATTGATGCGGTGCGCAGCATGGGGGAGCTGGTGATGGGGTCGGCACCGAGGAATCAAGATCAGGCGCTGGCGCTGGCGGAGGCGTACACGATTTTATCGGAGCTGGTGGGGCAGCATTTCAGCGGCAAGGATGCGCTGGATGCGCATGAGCAGGCGGTGCCGATTTTGCTGGAGTTGAACCGGCTGCATCCGGACTGGGCGGAGGTGAAGTATTTCCTGGCGCGGAACAATGGGGCGATTGCTCAATTGGAGCGGGATCTGGGGCAGACGGCGACGGCGGTGCGGAAGAAGGAGGATGCGATTGCGCTGGTGAACGAGGTGCTAGCGGATGACAAGGACAACGGGCGGTATCTGGCTTTGCAAGCGCAGTTGAGGCATGAGTATGCGGGTTTTCTGGCGGATGCGGGCAAGGCGATTGAAGCGGTGGGGATGGGGAAGCTGGCGGAGGCGACGCTGGAGAAGCTGCTGGCGGGTGAGGAGGCGGGTAAGTTGACGCCGGAGCGCAAGCAGCGGCTGGTGTTGCTGGCTCAGTGCGAGGGAGTGGTGGGGCACAGTCTGGAGAAGGCGGGCAAGAAGGAGGAGGCGAAGGGGGTGTTTGGGAAGTCGCTGGAGACGTGGAAGAAGCTGGAGGTGGCGGGGGTGACTGAGGATGTGGTGAAGCAGGGGGTGGCGTGGACGCAGGATCGGCTGGGGAAGCTGAAGTGAGACTCTGAATCAGGCGCGCGGGTGGAATTTTTTGTGGACGGCGCTGAGGCGGTTTTGGTCGACGTGGGTGTAGATCTGGGTGGTGGCGATGTCGGCATGGCCGAGCATTTCCTGGATGACTCGGAGGTCGGCGCCGTGGTTGAGGAGGTGGGTGGCGAAGCTGTGGCGGAGCTGGTGGGGATGGATTTTTTGGGTGAGGCCAGCGGCGGCGGCGCGTTCGCTGACGATTTGTTCGACGCGTGAACCGGTGAGGCGGGTGCCGCGTTGGGAGAGGAAGAGGAAGCTTTGGGTTTTGGGTTTGACGAGGGCGGGGCGGGCGTGAGTGAGGTAGGTGGCGATGGCGTCGCGGGCGGCGCTGCCGACAGGGGCGAGGCGGGTTTTGGCGCCTTTGCCGGTGACGCGGATCCAGCCTTCTTCGAGGCTGAGGCTTTCGAGGCGGGCGCCGGTGAGTTCGGAGAGGCGGAGGCCGGCGGCGTAGAAGAGTTCGAGGATGGCGCGGTCGCGGCGGGAGAGGGGGTCGTCGGCGGTGACGGATTCGAGGAGTTGGCGGACTTGTTGTTCGTTGAGGGTGTCCGGGAGGGGGAGTTCCTGGCGGGGAGGGAGGATGGGTTCGGCGGGATCGCCGATGCGGTGGCCACGGGTGACGAGCCAGCGGAAGAAGATTTTCACGGCGATGAGTTCGACGCGGGCGCTGGAGGCGGCGAGGCCGTCTTTTTTGCGTTGGACGAGGTGGTCGGAGAGGTGGGCGGTGGTGACGTCGGCCGGGGTTTCGATTTGGTGCTTGGTTTTGAGCCAATCGGCGAGGGATTCGAGGACGCGGCGGACGAGGAGCTGGTAGTTGACGGAGAGGCCGCGCTCGGTGGCGAGGTGGAGGATGAAGGCGTCGATGGCGGGGAGCATCCGAGTGAGGGGGGAGTGTGCCACGGGTGGGTGAGGGTGGCAATGGGGGATGAATTTTGGGGATGAATCCTGGCTGGCGTGCAGCGGGAATTGGGGCATGATGGGCGCTGATGAAATTCCTGCGCCTTTCTTTCATTCCGCTTTCGACGGACCTGGGTTTACTGCTGCTGCGTTTGACGCTTGGGCTGTCGATGTTGATGCTTCACGGGTGGCCGAAGCTGCAGGGGTTTGGGAAGATAGCGAAGGGGTTCAATGATCCGCTGGGGGTGGGTTCGCAGATCAGTTTGGCGCTGACAGTGTTTGCTGAGGTGGGGTGTTCGGCGCTGCTCATTGTGGGGTTCTTGACCCGGTTCGCTTCACTGACGCTGGCCATCTGCATGGCGGTGGCGTTTTTCCTGGTGCACGGGGGTGTGTTTGGCGGGGAGCAGGGGGGCGAGAAGGCTTTTCTTTATCTGGCGGGCTATTTGACGCTTTTGTTTGCGGGCAGCGGGAAGTTTGCGTTTGAGAAGTAGGCGCCTTACGAAGGAATGAGTTCGTCGGCGAGGGCGGCGTTGCCGATGATGCCGGCTTCGTTGCTGAAGCGTGCGGGGACAATTTGAAGGTGTTCCCAGACGACGGTGGAGACCATGGATTGGACTTTGCGTTTGAGGGGATCAAAGATGAGCTCGCCAGCTTGGGCGACGCCGCCGCCGATGACGAAGGCGTCGGGGTTGAGGAGCCAGGCGATGGAGGAGAGGGCGGTGCCGAGCCAGTCAGCGATTTCTCCCCAGACGCTGCGGGCGATTTCGTCGCCAGCAGCGGCGGCTTCGGCGATGGCTTTAGGGGTGCAGTCGGCGAGATCTTTGTGGACGCCGATTTGGGCGTAGGCTTCGACGGCGTGTTGGGCGATTTGAAGATTGCCGGTGTATTTTTCGAGGGCGCCGAGGTTGCCGTAGTGGCCGGGGACGCCGTCGAAGTCGATGCTCATTTGGCCGATTTCACCGGCGGAGTCCTGGCTGCCGCGGTACATTTGGCCATTGAGGATGAGGCCGCCGCCGATGCCGGTGCCGAGGGTGAGGGCGACGACGTTGCGAAGGCCGCGTGCGGCGCCGTAGCGGAACTCGGCCCAGGCCATGGCGTTGGCGTCATTTTCGACGACGACGGGGAGGCCGGATTTGTCTGAGAGGAGGGTTTTTAAGGGGACGTGTTTCCAGCCGGGGACGTTGGTGAGTTCGTGGACGAAGCCGCGGTCGAAATCGACGAGGCCGGGAACACCGACGCCGATGGCGGCGATGTCGGGGAAGGTGACGCGGAGGTTGGCGACCCGGGCGGCCATTTCATTGATGAGGGCATGAGGGCCGTGGAAATCGGCGGTGGGGATTGGCTCGTCGGTGCAGAGGAGTTCGCCGGCACGGCAGACGCCGAGTTTGACGGAGGTGCCGCCGAAGTCGATGCCGACAGAAGAGAAGGTGGTTTCAGCCATGGTGATGAGGGGGATGGAGATTGCCTACCAAACGGAGACCGTGCAAGGTCAAATCTGGGTCGACGATGATGGATGGGTCGAGGCCGGAGACGATCCAGGAGGCATCGCCACCGGTGGCGACGATGTGGACAGGGCCGGGGGGGAGTTCGCTACGGAGGGCTTCGAGGATGCCGCGGACCATGCCGCGATAACCGATGGCGGCTCCGGCGAGGATGGCTTCGGTGGTGGATTGGCCGATGGCGTGGGTGGGCTCGCTGAGGGTGACCTGGGGGAGGAGGGCGGTGCGCTCATGGAGGTAGTCGGTCATGAGGCGGAGGCCGGGGGCGATGACGCCGCCGATGTAGTGTTTGTCGGCGGAGAGGATGTCGAAGGTGACGGCGGTGCCGAAGTCGATGACGATGCCCGGGGCGCCGTGGAGGTGGGCGAGGGCGACGGCGTTGGCGAGGCGGTCGGGCCCGATGGATTCGGGTTTGGGGTAACGGACGCCGATGCCCATGGGGGTGTCATGGCGGAGTTCGATGAGCTGGGTGCCGAGGACGGAGCGGAAGGCGGGAACGGCGTTGGGGACGACGGAGCAGAGGACGGATTGATCGAAGTGCCAGGGGGCGATGAGTTGGGTGACGGTGTCTGGAGTGATGTCTGAGGTGGCGCAGTCCTGGTGGTCGGTGATGTGACCGTTGACTGCGAGGCCGAGTTTGGTGCGGCCGTTGCCGATGTCGATGAGGAGCTGGCGCATGGGGCGGGCGTGCTAGGGTCTGGGGCCGCTGAAGAAGTGGGCGAGGGCTTCCATCATGCCTTCGCTGGCGGGGCGTGAAGCGACGAATCCGCCGTGGCTTTGGACGTTTTGCTTGATAGGGTCGAGGGCGTTGCTGGGGCAGGCGATTTTGCTGGCGAAGGCGGGGTGCAGCATGGAGAGGTCGTTGAAGTTGTCGCCAGCGGCGAAGACGTGCTCGGCACGGAGGTTTAAGAGGCGGCAGAGTTCGCCGAGGGCGGTGCCTTTGCTGTAGCGGGCGTGGGAGAAGCGGAGGTAGATGGTGTTGCGCTGGTAGCCGATGTCTGGATTGACGCGTTGGTGTTCGTCGATCCAAAGGCAGATGCGGTCCATTTCTTCGTTGCTGGCGGCGACGATACCGAGGTCGCCGTCGTCACCGGAGATGAGTTCGGCTTGGCCACTGGATTCGATGAAGCGGCGGGTGGCGTCGAAGAAGTGGGAATGATCTTTGACGAAGCGTTCGTGGGCGCGTCGGGCTTGTTTGTTCCAGGGGCCGAAGTGGGTCCAGCGGCTGAAGAGGCCCGGGCGATAGACGTCGCATTCGCGGACGATGAGGTAGTCCGGTTCCATGAAGAGGCCGTATTGGGCGAGGCCCTGGACGGTTTGGCCGAGGCTGCGGCCGGTGTTGACGACCCAGGCGGCGCCTTGGGAGCGAAGTTGCTTGATCATTTGGCCGAGGCCGGGGTGGAACATGGGGTCGGCATCTGGCAGGACGAGGGTGCCATCGAAATCGAAGCAGAGGAGGAAGGTGGGCTTGGGCTTGGCCATGAGGGACGCTGCGGGCAGTATGCCTGGAACGGCTGCCTGCGCCATGAATTCTTTGCTCGAGAGCGTTTCAGGAGGGGGATGAACGGGCTTTTTTGAGGGTGTGGACGGAGAGGAGGCCGAAGGAGGCGGTGGCGGCGACGCCGAGGAAGTGGACGGCGGCGATGAGGTTGTTGGCGTGTTGAAGGCCGGAGAAGCCGGATCGGGCCCAGGCGAGGGTCGGGCTGGCGTCGAGGGCGAGGCAGCCTGTGAGCACGGTGAGCAGGAGGAAAAACAGGCTGCCTTCGTCCATGTTGATGAGGCGGCGCGTGAGGGACAAGGGAGGATCGATGGATCGGAGAAAGAGAGAGGCGAAAATATTAGCCTAAAAACGGAAATGGTTGAGGGCGAATCTGCCGCCGTCATTGGCCCCACAAGGCTTCC
>Ga0164293_10003829_pt1 | contig 12854 bp, 9 predicted proteins | sample GEODES118metaG_FD_111487 | JGI IMG/M metagenome (GOLD analysis project Ga0164293, IMG submission 111487) | Eutrophic lake water microbial communities from Lake Mendota, Wisconsin, USA - GEODES118 metaG | ecosystem: Environmental > Aquatic > Freshwater > Lake | place: USA: Lake Mendota, Wisconsin... | reverse complement strand
GTTTCCTTCCCGTTACGAAGCTTGCACTCTCGTACTGTTAGAAGCATTAGCTTCTGGACTTCCAACTATTACAGCCACCGCTACAGGAGGCGCAGAATTAGTCACAGCAGAAGCAGGAATTGTCTTGCCAGAAACGGATGACATTGATAGTTTAGCCACAAGTTTATCTATTTTAACCAGCGATCGCCCACTGCGTCAAAAAATGGGTAAAGTCGCCCGGACTATTGCTGAACAACATAGTTGGTCAAAAATGGCACAAACTTATTTAAATATATTTGAGGAGTTAATCACCCATGAGAAACACAGTTCTCATCCCCACCTATCGCCGTCCTCAAGACCTTGGCCGCTGTCTGAAAGCACTCCAACAGCAAACTAAATCCGTTGATCAGGCGATCATTGTTGTCAGAGATACAGACACAGAAACCCAGCAATTCCTCGAACAATTTCCAGCCCACATCCTCCCAGTACAAATTGTCACCGTCACCCAGCCGGGAGTCGTCGCCGCCCTCAATGCCGGACTCGCACAAGTACAGGGAGACATTGTTTCCATAACTGATGACGACGCTGCGCCCCATCCTGATTGGTTAGCTAAAATTAATACTCAATTCAGCGTTAATCATGCCATTGGTGGCGTTGGTGGCCGTGATTGGGTGTATCAAGGAAACAAATTAGAAAATGGTTCTCGTCCCATAGTTGGTAAATTGCAATGGTTTGGGCGCGTTATTGGCAACCATCACTTAGGAATTGGCGCACCCCGTGAGGTAGATGTCCTCAAAGGTGTAAATATGAGCTTTCGCACTCAAGCCATCGGCAAATTGTGTTTTGATGACAGAATGCAAGGAACAGGTGCACAAGTTCATTTTGAAATGTCCTTTGTTCTCACACTGAAACGTGCTGGATGGAAAATGATTTATGATCCTAGCATTGCAGTAGATCACTATCCAGCCCAACGATTTGATGAAGATCAACGCCACAATTTTAACAACACTGCCTTAATTAACTTAGTTCATAACGAAACCTTAATTTTATTAGAACATTTTTCTCCTCTGCGTCAAATTGTATTTTTGTCCTGGTCAATTTTAGTTGGGACAAGGGAAAGTTTAGGAATATGTCAATGGTTAAGATTATTTCCCCAACAAGGAGAAATTGCTAGTAAAAAATTCCTTGCCTCTTTACAGGGAAGATGGTTAGGATATCAAAAATATAAAATGGAATCTCAAAAATTTGCCCTTGAAAAACAACATTTTGGCTATTAAATACCCTAACTCATATCCTCAATTTCTTAAAGAATTTGAGGATCTTTTTCCTAACTCAACTTCTTATAGAATATAGAATATTCAGATAAAAATGATTTCTAAACAAATACTTTTTAATACTGTTTTAAAAGAACAATTTTCTCCCCAAGATCGATCTGCCCAAAGTTGGATTATCATCCTTGGTTTTGTCTTTCTAATAACAGCTTGCTACTTTACAAGTACAGCTAGTTTACACCTCGTTTTTCCCGCTACATCTTTTCTAGTCGGCTTGTTTTTATACTTACGGCATCCCATTCACTATATTGGCTTCACATGGTGGATATGGTTTCTCACGCCCTTAATCACTCGTTTAGTTGACTATCGAGTTGGCTGGGATCCTACCCGACAAATGTTAATTGCACCTTATTTAGTCGTATTCCTGACCATATTCACCTTTTTAAAACATCTACCTAGCAGTCTTCGTCAAGGGGGACTGCCTTTTCTTTTATCAGTCATAGGAGTTTCTTATGGATGTTTAATAGGTTTAATTTACAATCAACCACTCCCTGTAGTTCGGAGTTTTTTAGATTGGTTAAGTCCGATAATTTTTGCTTTTCACCTATTTTCTAATTGGCGAGATTATCCCACTTATCGTCAGCATCTCCAAAGAACTTTTATTTGGTGTGTAATCATCTTGGGATCTTACGGTGTTTATCAATTTGTTGTCGCTCCTGAATGGGATCGATATTGGCTAATCCAATCGAAAATGTTTACCAGTGCTGGAGATCCTATCCCCTTTGGAATGCGTATCTGGAGCACACTCCACTCATCAGGACCATTTGGGACTGTAATGCAGACTGGATTACTATTATTATTTACTAGTACTGGTCCGTTAATTTTTCCTGCTTCTGCTGTGGGTTATTTATCGTTTTTACTTTCCCAAGTTCGTACCAGTTGGGGCGGCTGGTTGCTAGGGATAATCATAATTTTTGGTTCGGTAAAACCCCAGATTCAAATGCGATTAATTACCATAATTTTAGTGATGACAATCTGTGTTATCCCCTTGGTAACTATCGAACCTCTTTCTAAAGTCATTACCACTCGACTGGAAAGTTTGTCTAATATCGAAAAAGATCCTAGTTTTCGGGATAGATCAGCTACCTATGACAGGAGTCTGAATTTAGCTCTTTCTAATGTTATCGGTAACGGCTTTGGAAATACCTGGAAGGTTAATGAAAAAACCGGACAAATAGAGGTAGTTGTTATTGATAGCGGCATTTTAGATATGCTTTTTACCTTGGGTTGGATTGGTGCTATACCTTATATTAGTGGGTTAGTATTGATGCTAATTACTGTTGGCAATTATACGGAAGGTCGTTTTGATAGTTTTCTCAGTGCTGCCCGTGCTATTGGTATCAGTTCTTGCGCCCAGTTAATTATCTATAGCGGAATGTTGAGTATTGCAGGGATGATTATGTGGGGATTTTTAGCAATGGCTATGGCAGGACATAAATACTATAGCAGAAATCAGAAATTAGGACTTTGATTTACTCCTCCCCAAGCCTTTTATTAGGAAGGGGAGGGTGTATTTCTTGAGGTCGGGAATTGCTATATCTAAACTAGAAACATCAGAAAAATCACAGTTCAAAAATTATTCAGATGCTAATAATTCTCGAATAATTCGAGTTACAGCTTTCTGGGTAACACGAGTAGCAATTTGTTGACTTAAAAGTTGAACTCCTGGATTAACAATGATTTGGGCTAATTGAGGAGCAAATTTTGTCGCATCAAAGCCTTTAGTTTCTCGCAAAATACCAGCAATACGTTTAATATATTCTAAGGTTTGTTGTTGTTCGACTGAGGCTGAGGGAATTTGATTAATTGCGGTGATTCCTACCCTTTCTCGCAGTACATAAGTGAAGTTATGTAAGGCATTTTTACTAACAGCATCCATACTGTTAAAAAATTCATCAATTAATCTATCACGAATAAATGAACCTCGTTTAGAAGATAGAAATTCTACTCCTTGATTAACAACTAAGTTAAGATCATATTCTTGGTTACTGCGGGCATTTTTTAACAAGTTTTCTAAACGATTCCACCGGAATTTACCATCTTTAAAAAGTAACTCCTGTAATGATGTTCTTAACTCATCTGCGGGATCTGTTAATAGTCTTTTAGCAACGTAAGGATAGGCTTCACTGAGAACTTTGAAATTTGGATCTATATAAATTGCAATTCCTTCTAAAGTAACAAGAGAACGAATAATTAAGGCGTAATAGGGTGGGACACGGAAAGGATATTCATACATTAAAGCCGATAAATCATCGGTGATGCTTTTAATATTCAAATCCGCCACACTTGCACCTTCCGCGTTAGCAAATACCTTAGCAAATGCAGGAATAATGGGGGTAAGATCTGTTTCTGGAGTGAGAAATTCTAACTTTACATAGTCTTTTGCTAAACTATCAAATTCTCGGTTAACAACGTGAACAATTGCCTCTATTAAACCATAGCGTTGGGCTGGTTTAACTTCGCTCATCATGCCAAAATCAAGATAGGCTAATTTACCATCCATTGTAGCTAATAAGTTGCCTGGATGGGGGTCAGCGTGGAAAAATCCATGTTCTAATAATTGACGTAAAGAACATTGAACACCAACTTCAATTAAATACCGTGCATTGACTCCTAAAGCGGCTATTTTTTCCGGTTGAGTTAATTTGATACCGTTAATCCATTCCATCGTTAAAACGCGACGGTTTGTGTATTCCCAGTAAATTTTTGGTACATAAATATCCTTCATGCTACCATATAATTCAAAAAAACGTTCTGCATTTTCGCCTTCATGAATATAGTCCATTTCTTCAAAAATGCGATCGCCTAACTCATCCAAAATCCCGACTAAATCACTACGTACCCGTTTGACATTTCGCTGTACCCAAGCAGCCAGTTTTCGCAAAATATACAAATCTATAGTAATTCGTTCCCGCAAATCTGGACGTTGTACTTTAATCGCTACTTCTTCCCCAGTTTTCAATCTTCCCTGATATACCTGTCCCAAGGAAGCCGCCGCAATCGGTTGTGACGATAATTCTGCATAAATTTCTGAGGGTGGCGCTCCCAATTCTTCCTCAATAAATTGGTAAGCTATTTCATTAGGAAAAGCTGGTAATTGATCTTGGAGTCTAGTTAGTTCTTCTAAGTAAATTGGTGGTACTAAATCTGGTCTGGTAGATAAAGCTTGACCGATTTTAATGTAAGCTGGACCCAATTTTGTTAATAGATCTCTGAGTTGAACAGCGCGACGGCGTTCATTTTTGACCAAAGTTCCCCATCGTTTATCCAACCATAATCCTAATATAAAGGCCAGAATTGGCTTGAGAACTGTGAAAATCCGCCGGATAACTTGCAGGAATCGACCATTATACTGTGTTTCTATTTCTACGGGATCATAAAGCACCGTCTCCGGTTCTAATCCCGCCATTACCCGGGCTTTGTGTCTTGGCTGTCGAGAAGCTTCAGCCGATTTGATGACTTTCTGTGTACTTTGTTCTGCTATTACCTCAATCACGGACAATTCGCCTCCGCGACTGTCCTCCTGACTTGTTCGAGAACTAGGGGGAAGTGTCTTAACCATCATGAAGAAGCCACCAGTTAAATCAACGTTGTTAAATATTGTAACAATATCTTGTCTTTTCGGGATATTTTCAACAGTTAGAAATTATTGTTTCTACTTTCTTTTTTATTTTCTGTTAACGCATTAAAATATACTTAGCTTTGAGCAATCTTGTTTAAGCTTAATTTGATTACTTTTCAGTATTATTAAGCTTTCCTGCATTTAAATTTATAATCTAAAATCAATCTAATTCTTGTGGGGTGAGCATCCCTGCCCGCCCTAATGTATAGACTATGTGCATTTTAGCTTATCAATATTCATCTGCATTGGTAAAGCTATTTTTTTCAATTTTTGATATTTTGCTTTAAATTATAAATAAGTGCGAACAATCCTATTTAAACTTAAATTATTACATTTTAGTTTTATTAAGCTTTCCTGCATTTAAATTTATAATCTAAAATCAATCTAATTCTTGTGGGGTAGGCATCCCTGCCCGCCCTAATGTATAAACTATGTGCATTTTAGCTTATCAATATTTATCTGCATTGGTAAAGCTATTTTTTTCAATTTTTGATATTTTGCTTTTAATGACTTGTATTTCTGGGAGAATTGTACTTTTCAGGATTTTTTTGATTGGAGAATTTACAACAATTGACAAATTTTAAGATATGGATATTAATATGATTATATCCTGAAAATACAAATTTTATCATCAAGAAATGATTAAACATCTTCAAGGAAAAATAGCATTAGTCACAGGTGCTACCAGAGGTATTGGTAAAGGAATTGCAATTGGATTAGGTGAATCTGGCGCTACAGTGTATATTACAGGGCGAACTCTTGAACCTACTAATGATAGTCTTGGTGGTAGTTTACAAGAAACTCAAACCGCAGTCATAGAAGCTGGTGGAGTTTGTATTCCTATTCAAGTTAATCATAGTGATGATCAGCAAATTTGCCGACTTTTTGAACGGATTGAGAGAGAACAAAATGGTCAATTAGATATTTTAGTTAATAATGTTTATGCAGGAGTGCAATCCATAAGAGAAGCCTATGGTAAAACATTTTGGGAATTAGAACCGAGTTTTTGGGATGCTGCAAATAATGTAGGTTTACGAGGTCATTATGTAGCTAGTATTTATGCTGCAAGAATGATGACAAAAAGAAAACAGGGAATTATTTTTACTATTTCTTCTTGGGGAGGAATGTCTTATATTTTTAATGTTCCTTATGGTGTGGGAAAAAGTGCTTGTGATAGATTAGCTGCGGATATGGCTAAGGAATTAAAACAATATAATGTAACTTCTCTAGCTATTTATCCCGGTATTGTGGGTACAGAACAGATTACAAATTTTGCCAAAGAACAGAGTTCAGAAAATGGTAATTCTTCATTATTTGCTGATGGTTATAATTGGGAAACACCATTATTTACTGGTAGAGCGATCGCTAGTTTAGCAACTGATGCTAATATTATCAAATATACAGGTAAAATTCAAATTGTCGCTGAAGTTGCCAAGAAATATGGAATTGTAGATCAAAATGGTAATCGTCCTGTATCTTTACGTTCTTTGCGGTTTATTTTAGCAATAGCTATACCTTTTTTAAGAAATTATGCTTGGTTAATTCCTGATTTAACAATACCTTGGTTAGTGATTTTCTTCTTGATGATTAGCAGTAGATTTTAGGAATTGGGATTTTTTACAAGAGTCTATTAAAATCTTAATTTCCAGAAAAATAGTATACAATGAATAAAAAGTCCTCAAGTAGTGGATAAAATCATGGTTAACCAACTTTTAATCAATGATATTGATAATTGTGATGTACCAGATGTCAACCTGCTAGTCACCGAAGATGATACACCCGTGGATAATCTCGCATCTGCTAAACAACAACGTCTTTTAGTTGGTTCTCTTTACAGTGCTTTAAAAAATCAGTTTTTTTTAGCTGAAGCCAATGTTGGTGTTTATCATACTTATGGTGAACCTGCTATAGTTCCTGATGTATTTATTAGTTTTGATGTTGAAGTTCCTGAAAATTGGTGGGAAAAACAAAACCGTTGTTACCTAGTTTGGAAATTTGGTAAATCACCGGAAATTGTCATCGAAATTGTCTCTAATCAAAAAGGTGAAGAGTTAGGGAAAAAACTGAAAATCTATGAACAAATGCGGGTATCGTACTATATTGTCTATGACCCAAATCAACAATTAGGAGAACAGGTTTTAAGAATTTACACTCTCAAAGCTAGACGTTATGTAGAAACTACAAACAACTGGTTAGATGAGATTGGATTAGGTATAACTTTATGGACAGGAGAATTTGAAGGTAGACATAGTTCTTGGTTGCGTTGGTGTTACGAAGATGGTACAATTTTAGCGACTGGTGATGAACGCGCTAAACAATCAGAAGAACGCGCTCAATTATTAGCGGAAAGATTAAAGGCTTTGGGTGTAGATCCTGATAGTATTTAAAGGAGATTAAGTAAGGGTAAAGGGTCACAAAGCTCAACCCTTTTGATTTTAAAACCTTTTCTTAACCCAGCTTTTCAAATACTTTGAACATTGGCAAATACATAGCCAGTAAAATCGTCCCCACCATTCCCCCCAGTACCACAATCATCACCGGTTCTAAAATGCTGGTGAGCGCCTTAACTGCCTGTTCTACTTCATCTTCGTAGAAATCGGCAACTTTCATCAACATTCCATCTAGTTGTCCCGTTTCTTCACCGATACTCATCATCTGAATTGCCATCATGGGAAAAACATTTTCTTTTAGTAAAGCAACACTAATCATCCCTCCCTGTTGAACCTCTTCACGAGCAGCGTCAATGGCATTAGCAATAACCTGGTTTCCTGATGTATCTCGCACAATTTCTAAGCAGGTTAAAATCGGGACTCCAGAACGAGTTAATGAACCAAAAGTTCTACTAAATCTTGCAATGGAAGATTTTTGAATCAAATCACCAAACAAAGGAACTTTTAGAGAAAGACCATCAATATTTAACTTACCAAAAGGGGTTTTATAATACTGCTGATAGGCAAAAGATAATGCAAATAAAATGGCGATAATCAATAAAGACCAATAACTTCGTAATACTTCACTACAAGTCATCAAAAATTGTGTAAGTGCTGGTAATTCTACACCTATATCTTTGAAAATATTTGCAAAAATTGGAATTAAAAAAATTGTCATCCCTAGAAAAATAGCAGTTGCCAAAAAACCTACTACTACTGGATAAGATAGAGCCGATTTAATTTGGTTCTGCAATCGTGATACATCTTCTAATAATTTAGCTAGACGATTTAAAACCTCATCTAGCACACCCCCAATTTCCCCCGCTTGGATCATACTTACATACAAACCATCAAAACAATCGGGATGTTTACGCATAGCATCGGAAAGACTAACTCCAGTTTGGACATCAGCACTAATTTCTGTCAAGGCCGCTTTAAGTTTAGGATTACCAGACTGTTCAGATAGTAAACCCAAACTTCTAACTATAGCTACTCCGGCATTTACCAAAGCAGCAAATTGCCGAGAAAAAACGGCTTTATCCTTAATAGAAACCTTGACAAAAGAATTTTGAATTTTTTCTAGATCAAATCGGGAAGCCAGACTTTGAGATTCTTTGATATCTTGAATTGCAAAACCCTGATTTCTAATATTACTGCGAGCTTCAGTTAAGGAGGCTGCGGTAACTTTTTTAGTTTTGGATGTTCCTTGAGAGTCACGAATACGAGCGACATAGGTAGGCATAATATTAATTTAAAATTTTGATATTGGTAATTGATGATTGGTAAATATTTCCCCTGTTCCCTGTTCCCTATTTCATTTAACGTACTTTAACCGTCGTTGGAGCTATCCCACCAATTAGACGCTGTAATTCATCTGGTTTTGAGGTTTTAGATATTGCTGATTCAAAAGAAATAGCTCCAGCTTTATATAAATCCGCTAAAACTTTTTCTAAAGTTTGCATTCCCACTTTGCCACCAGTCTGAATAGCTGAGTAAATTTGTGCTGTCTTTCCTTCCCGAATCAAGTTAGAAATAGCGGGAGTGATAATCATAATTTCTTGAGCTATTATCCGACCATATTCACCTGGTTTAGGATTTTTCTTAGGTACTAAAGTTTGACTAAAAACCGCTACTAGAGAGTTAGATAACTGTACCCGCACTTGAGTTTGTCTTTCTGCTGGGAAAACATCAATCATCCGGTCAACAGTTTGTGCCGCAGAACTTGTATGTAGTGTACCAAATACCAAGTGACCTGTTTCTGCTGCGGAAATGGCCAAGGAAATAGTTTCTAAATCCCGCATTTCCCCTACTAGAATAATATTAGGATCTTCTCGTAAAGCTGCTTTTAAAGCATTAGCAAAACTCTTCGTATCTTCTCCTAATTGACGTTGGTGAACTAGACTTTTAATTGGTTCATAAACAAATTCCACAGGGTCTTCAACTGTTAAGATATGTTCCGCCCTAGTCCGGTTAATTAAATCAATCATTGCTGCTAGGGTAGTAGTTTTACCAGCACCAGTTGGACCGGTTACTAAAATTAGTCCTCTTGGTTTTTCCGTCATTTCTCGGACTATATCTGGCAAACCTAATTTTTCAAAGTTAGGAATTTTAGAACTTAATGCTCGTAAACAAGCCGCATAAGCACCACGTTCTTTATAGACATTGACCCGAAAGCGAGCTAATCCCTTCACACCGTAAGAACAATCTAATTCCCATGTTTGCTCCAAGATTTTGCGCTGACTACCATTGAGCATACTAAAAATTAGTCTTTGACACTCATCAACAGTCAATATATGTTCACCAATGGGTGTCAGATGTCCACTAATCCGAAAATAGGGAGGCAAGCCAGCGGATAGGTGTAAATCCGAACCACCCTTATCAATCAATTGCTCCATTAAGTCTTCAATCATCATTTCCATAGTCTGATTTCCCCCAATTAATTAACAATGAAAAACTTAAAATTCTCAACTCAAAATCCTTGACTAGTCTAGAAAGCGAGGTGTCATACAGTAAGGACAATCTAACCATTCCGGTTGTAATTCTCCACTACAATTTAAACAAGTCAGACCACTTTTTCGTTTGGCTTTTAATTCAGCCTCTAAACCATTATCTGTAAATGTTACTCGTTCCACCTCCTCTAGGGTAGTTGCACCTTGACGGACTAAATCCAAACTGTAAGCTAGTAAGGTTTTCATTCCCTGCTCCACAGCCACTTCTTTAATCCTTTCCGTAGGCGCTTCCTTGTTAATGAGGACTTGTAACTCCTCAGTAATCCGCATCACTTCATAAACCCCACAACGTCCCTTGTAGCCAATACCATTACATTTTGGACAAAGATCTTTATGGGTAGTTATTTCCTCTGGTGGAATGGTATTGGCTTTATAGAAAGTCACCTGTCCTTCTTGGGAGGCTGATAGACCATAACGAGCTAATTCTTCAATGGTAGGCGCATAGGGAATCCGACATTCCGAACACACACGACGAACTAGACGTTGTGCTAAAACCCCAATTAAAGAACTGGAAATCATAAAAGGTTCAATACCCATTTCTCCTAAGCGAGCGATCGCCCCTGGAGCATCATTAGTGTGTAAGGTGGTTAACACCAAGTGACCCGTTAAAGAGGCTTCAATTGCCGTTTTGGCCGTTTCCTTATCCCGTGTTTCCCCCACCAGTAACACATCTGGATCTTGACGCAAAAAAGCCCGCAATGCCGTGGAGAAATCTAACCCTTTTTCCCGAATTACCTGTACTTGAGTAATCCCCGGTAAACTGTACTCAATCGGATCTTCTACGGTACTGATATTAATACCAGGATCATTCTTTTCAGATAGTGCGGAATATAAAGAAGTGGTTTTACCAGAGCCAGTTGGTCCTGTGACCAAAATTAAGCCGAAGGGCTTGCTAACCATATCTTTAACAATCCTCAAGGTTTCTGGATCAGTAATTAACTTATCTAAGCCCAATTGAGTAGAAGAGTTATCTAAAATCCGCAGAACCACCTTTTCTCCATAGCGACTAGGGAGAGTATTTACCCGGAAATCCACCTTCCGTCCGGCAAATACACGTCGGATACGTCCATCTTGAGGTAAACGTCTCTCGGCAATGTCCAGGTTAGAAATAATTTTAAATCGCGCCGTCACTGCTGGGATAATTTTTTTCGGCATATTTTCAAATGCCTCGCGTAATATACCGTCTTTACGGAAACGAACTCTCAAATATTCTTCTTGGGGTTCAATATGAATATCTGAAACACCATCATTTAAGGCCTTCAACAAGATCCGATTCACAAGTTTAATGATTGGTGCATCATCAGCACCCTTCATTGCATTATCTAAATCAACATCATCATCAATACTCTCCTCTATAGATAGGGTCTCTAAGTGGTCTAAATCCGCCTTAACATCATAGGTCTTTTGCTGTTCTAACAGTTTTTGACGGGCAGTCTCTTCGTTTAAGTATTTATTGATGATCTTCTGATAATCTCTCTCAGTAATTACCCTGCGCTGCAAAGACAAGCTTTCCCGGCGCAAGATCCGGTTTAGATCATCAGAGGCATCTAAATTATCTGGATCAACCATCGCCACCAAAACATAAGGAGGGTCTTGCTGGTCATCCCTTGACAATGGAACTAATTGATGTCGACGACATATATCCACAGGAATCAGGGTTTGAATTAAATTCTCCACCTTTGTGGTATCAATTTGGTTAATTTCTGGATCAAGGCACTCAACACCGTACAAAATCTTGAGTTCAAATAAATGTTGTTTTTTGTACTCAATGACAACCTCAGGTGATAATTTTCGCTTAGTAATTGATTCTAAGACTTCTGTTAATGGTTTATGAGACTTACGGCTGGCAATCATGGCCTGTCTCATCTGTTCATTACTGACATAGCCAGATGTAACTAGCTTATTAGCAAAAGGTGAAAACTCAGTTTTTGTGGTCAGCGCGGTGCTGCGACGTTGTGGTGATGAATAAGTCATAAGCAATTAATGGGGTGAGAGTAGGGAAGCCTTTTTTTTGAGTATTCCCATACTGTGGTAGATAATTATCATTAATAATGTATTAAATTTCAGTCAACAAGCTTTATATGTAAAAATATTTATAATTAGAGTTTGTTGATGGCTAGTATAACCTAGCCATAAAAATTTTTCGGTGATGGCGAGAGTTGGTGTAAGTCATAGAGAAAGAAGGAGGAAAAAAGGGGTAAAATCAATTTAAACTGGAATCCTAGTGTCAAAAACCAAAAAAAACATTAGGCATTTGTTTTTTTATACAGGTTAATCACCTTTCCTGTTACAAATAGTATAACATCATAAGTCACTGGGGCTCAATTCCCCACAGGGCTTTAATCCACGAATTCAAAGACCACCTGAAAGTTTTTGATTTTTTAGGTTTCAATTCTGGGATTTTCAGCCTATGTTCTTATAAGCCAGTAATTGGGCGAACTGATAGAGGTATAGCAAGCAATGAAAAGCGACTCCGCATCCGAAATTAACTCCAACCAGTCTGGTAGCGAGATTAATGACCAAGCAGCAAACCAAATAAATGAACAGGAAGAGAATATACTCACTGAAGAATATGGTGACGCTACAGCAAATCCTATTCAGTTAGATGTCGCTGTCTTGTCAGATTTAACTCAACAAATTGAAACTCTTAAAATTCAACTGGAAGAGCGTAGTTCTCAATATATGCGGATTGCGGCAGATTTTGAAAATTACCGCAAACGCACTGCGAAGGAAAAAGAAGAACTTGATTTACAGGTAAAGCGAAATACAATCACAGAATTGCTGCCCGTAGTTGATAATTTTGAGAGAGCCCGAGCGCACCTTAAACCCCAGTCGGAAGGGGAAATAACAATTCATAAGAGTTATCAAGGAGTTTATAAACAATTGGTGGACTGCCTAAAACGGTTGGGTGTAGCTCCCATGCGTCCTGAAGGTCAAGAATTTGACCCGAATTTACATGAAGCAGTTATGCGAGAACCTACAG
>Ga0164293_10003828_pt1 | contig 12856 bp, 10 predicted proteins | sample GEODES118metaG_FD_111487 | JGI IMG/M metagenome (GOLD analysis project Ga0164293, IMG submission 111487) | Eutrophic lake water microbial communities from Lake Mendota, Wisconsin, USA - GEODES118 metaG | ecosystem: Environmental > Aquatic > Freshwater > Lake | place: USA: Lake Mendota... | reverse complement strand
CGTGTTATCAGAACTTTGCACGAGGAATTCTGATTTTTTTCCAATCGTTAAACCTTTTCTTCCGTTTGCCAACCGTTTAGTGGCGTCTATCATTTACACGAAGCATTCCGTTTTTATCCATGTTTATCAGCGTTCTTTTCTCTTGAATTCCGGCTTTTGGTGTCCGTCATTTACACGAAGCATTCCGTTTTTTTCCATGTTTATCAGCGTTCTTTTCTCTTGTAATCAGCCTCCCCGCGTCCGTAGATTGTATAATGAATGAGAAATTGTTGCAGTTTATATGGCAGCATCGTTATTTCAATTTGTGGAACCTGACCACCCTGCAGCAAGAAACGCTGGAGATCATACAGCAGGGCAGGCTGAATCCAGATCAGGGGCCAGACTTCCTGTCGGGCCAGGTCAGGATCAATGGTCAGTTATGGGCGGGAAATGTTGAATTGCATGTGCATAGTTCAGACTGGGAGTTGCATGGTCATGATGCTGACAGCAACTATGATAATGTTGTGTTGCATGTGGTTTGGAAACACGATAAACCCATCCGTTCTTCCGTTCCCATACTTGAGCTTCAATCGAGGGTGCCTTTTCACCTTACCGAAAAATACCGGGAGTGGATGAGGACGGAGAAATTCATTCACTGTTCGGGTGAACTGGCGTCCATGGATAAGGCCATGGTGTATCCATTTCTGGATTGGCTGATGTTGAAACGGGTGGCGGACCGATCCCGTGAGGCCTATAGCAAAGTGAAAGGGCTGGGGATGGACTGGGAAGAAGCATTTTGGAGGGCATTGGCCAGAGGTTTCGGACACAAGGTGAACGCGGATGCTTTTGAAGCATTGGCAGTCACCCTTCCGGTAAAACTCATCATGCGGCACAGTCATCAGCCCGGGCAGCTTGAAGCCATGATGCTGGGTCAGGCCGGACTGCTTCGAACGGATACAAGGGATGAATACGCGGGCTGGTTGTTCCGCGAGTATAGTTTTTTTAGGAACAAATACAAACTGGAGAAATCCTATATGCCCGTTCATTTCCTGCGGATGAGACCCGGCAATTTTCCAACGGTACGGCTTGCTCAACTTGCCGTGCTGATGGGTAAAACAACCAATTTGTTCAGTATCATCGTTGAATCCGATGAGCTGGATAAACTCAGGGATTATCTCAAGGTAACTGCGGGCACTTACTGGGACCATCATTACCGTTTCGGTGAGGAATCAGGGTTTATTCAAAAGATCACCGGGGCCCGGTTCATTGACAACCTGATTATCAATACGGTAATCCCCTTCCTTACTGCATTTTTCCTGCAACAGGGTAAAAACGGGAAAGCAGATATGGTCTCAAGTTGGGTGCATCGCCTGGCGCCCGAGTCAAATGTGATCACCGGTGGTTTCGAAAAGATGGGGATCGTCCCCCGGCACATGGGGCATAGCCAGGGCCTGCTGGAGTTAAAACAGCAGTACTGCAGCCAGTTCAAATGTCTGGAATGCGCAATAGGAAAATACCTCTTGTCGGGGAAACACCTGACGCCCGGGAAATCACCTCTTGGCCTGTAAAACACCTGAAGCCCTGAAAGTCCCAACGTAAACCTAAACACCTGACGCCCGGGAAAGCCCGAAATGCACGCCTATTAATGCCCGGGAAAATGCGAGCCGAAATATCACACATCACAACGAATCACAATGCATCCTCACTACATTTCTCACATTTATCACATTCATTCCCCACATTCATCACATTTATCACATTTCCTCCACCGGCCAGTTAAACTTGATCTCAAGAACAATGTCGGGATGAATGCTTTCCTTTACCGGGCAGGTGAAAGCGATTTGCTCTAATTCTTCCCTTCGATCAGCGGGCAGCGAAAACCCGGCCGGGTAATGAAACGTTAAATTTATACCGCTGATACGTCTTGGATTGGCGCTCATGATCTTTTCGGTGTCTACCTTGATTTTTCGGATGGCGGGCTCCAGGTCTTTTGCGCGAATGCCCATGGTAGTGAGCATACAGCTGGCTAAAGAGGTGGCTACAAGGTCGGTTGGAGAGAACCTTTCACCCTTTCCATGGTTATCAGTTGGGGCGTCGGTTTCAAAAAAAGACCCGGATTGGAGATGTGTGCAGGTGGTTCTAAGGCCGCCTTCATAGATTACAGAAGATGTCATTACCTTTTTTTTATAAATTTACACAGAAGTAAAATCTGAAGCGTGAAAACATTCTCAACAATATCTCTTGCCATACTGCTTTCAATGTCTCTTGCGGCACAGGAAAGGAAGACTGCCAAGGAAGATAAGAAGCAGGCTAAACGGGAGAAGGTCAATCAAATGGTCCGGCTAGAAGAGGAGGGCGAGTCTGCTTTCAGCAAACATTCGGTCTTCAGTTTTAAGTTCCATACCGACGGTTATGGAGTAATGTATGAAAAGGGCAAGATCAAGTCAGCCTTCAAAACCAGTCTGTTACAGGTCGAGTTCAACGAGAAAAAACACAGAAAAGAAGATAAACAGTCGCGCAACGACGGCACCGTGATATTTGGAAATCCGTTTGTCTATGGCAAGCAAAACAATTTTTACCAGCTGAAACTGGGCGTTGGCCAGCAACGGATGATCGGAGGTAAGGGAAATAAAAACGGCGTGGCCGTTTATGGCATTTTTGCAGGAGGGCTTTCCATCGGCCTCTTGAAACCCTATTATGTCGACGTGCAGGATCCTCCTAATTCGGGTGAGACTAGGCAAATTAAATATTCTCAGGCGGATAGCGCGCTCTTCATGAGCCAGGAGATACTGGGCGCCTCTGGCTTTACAAAAGGCTGGGGTGAAATGAAGTTTGCCCCCGGAGTGCATGCAAAAACAGGGCTACGATTTGACTGGGGACGGTTCAATAATGCCATTTCAGCGATTGAAGTAGGTGCAAATGTTGAATTCTATGCTAAGAAAGTGGAACAAATGGTAGGGGTAGAGCCTAACCAGTTTTTCCTGAATGGTTACCTTGCCGTGGTTTTCGGAAATAGAAAGTAACTAATTTCGCTACCCGTTGTTATCATAATATGAAGGAATTGCCGGTACTTGACACTGTGGTGGAACAAAGGCCCAAAAAGCCGGATTGGCTTAGGGTCAGACTTCCCATTGGGGAGGGTTATAAGAACGTTCGAAATCTTGTTGATTCCCATAAACTGCATACCATTTGTGAAAGTGGCAACTGCCCGAATATGGGAGAATGCTGGGGCGCTGGTACTGCAACCTTTATGATCCTCGGCAATGTATGCACCCGGAGCTGCGGTTTCTGCGCAGTTGCCACCGGAAGACCTGAAGAAGTGGACTGGGACGAACCCCAGCGCGTTGCAGAAGCCATTTTCCTGATGAAAGTGAAGCACGCCGTGATCACCTCCGTTGACCGCGACGAGATCAGGGATGGTGGCAGTATCATCTGGTACAATACGATTAAGGCAGTACGCGCATTGAACCCAGGTACTACACTGGAAACCCTTATCCCTGATTTCAAAGGTGAAAAAGAGAATATCGACCGCATCATCGCAGCAGCGCCAGAAGTGGTTTCGCATAATATAGAGACAGTCGAACGCCTCACCCGCAAAGTACGGATACAGGCCAAGTACTGGCGCAGCATGGAAGTGCTCCGGCACCTGAAAGATGGTGGTATGCGAACTAAATCCGGCATTATGCTGGGACTGGGAGAGGAGATGGATGAAGTGGTACAAACCATGCGCGATCTTCGGGCAAGTAACGTAGATGTGATCACCATTGGGCAGTACCTTCAGCCTACCAAGAAACATCTTCCCGTGGTACGGTTCGTACACCCGGATGAATTCAATAAACTCACGGAGATCGGGTATGAATTAGGGTTCGACTATATAGAATGCGGCCCGCTGGTCAGGTCTTCCTATCACTCGGAACGCCACGTTTTTCCAGGCATCGGCAAAGCTGAATGGGAGAACCGGTTAAAGGCATAGAAGTCTTTAAACGGTCTGGCCTTCCATCCTGCTTTCCCAAACCAACGCACTTGCACCGAGGATCGCAGCATCCGCTTCCTTAAGTTCAGAGAAAATGATCTTCACCTTATTTTGGAAAATGGGAAGAAGATTCTTTTCCATGGTCTCGCGGGTTGGCTTCAGGATGAGATCACCTGCTTTTGACATCCCCCCGAATAAGATGATGGCCTCCGGGCTGCTGAACATCACAAAGTTTGCAAAGGCAAGTCCAAGGATCTTACCCGTGTATTCATAGACTTCTTTCGCCATTGCATCGCCCTGGATAGCGCAATCATAGACCACCCGGGAATCAATTTCTTCCTTTGCAAAATTGCGGAGCAGGGTTTCTTCCCTGGGCCTTAGTTCCAGAAATTCAAGGGCTGTACGCGCTACTCCCGTGGCCGAAGTATAGGCTTCAAGGGATCCCTTGTGGCCGGTTCCGGGATGCAAACGACCCTCTGGGATGATGATGGTATGTCCGAGTTCGCCGGCAAACCCATCATGCCCATATATCAACTGACCATTAGCCACAATACCGCTGCCCACGCCAGTGCCCAGTGTGATCATGATAAAATCTTTCATGCCTTTCGCCGATCCATAAGTCATTTCCCCCACGGCTGCCGCATTGGCGTCGTTGGTGAGTCTGGCAGGTAGGCCAAAGCGCTTACCGATCAACTCTGCCAGAGGGATCACCCCTTTCCAGCGAAGGTTGGGGGCGTATTCTATCGTTCCTTTATAAATGTTTCCGTTTGGGGCACCAATGCCGATACCCCGGATAAATTCAATTCCGCCCGACTCCTCAACGGCCGGAATAAGGGCCTCGAAGAGGTCATCTATGAAATCGGTGATCTTTTCGTGTTTATGGGTGAGGATGGCTCCATGGTAGGAAATATCACCCCTGTGGTTGACGAGTCCAAACTTTGTATTGGTGCCGCCGATGTCTATACCAATAGCGTATTGTTGTGAAATGGGTATTGTCATGTTACAACTCAAATATTAATGTCCGCCCCCGATCTGCTGGTCAAAGTCCAATCCCTGTTTATTCAGTACGCTCTTCAGCTTCAGTGCTAAAAATGCGAGTATGATAAAGCAGGCTGCGGCTACAAGATATGATTTATGGAGACCAATAGCACCGTCGCCTACAACTCCTTGCAGGGGTGGAATGATGGCACCGCCAAGGATCATCATGATCAGCAGGGCCGAACCCTCACTGGTGTACTTGCCCAAACCACCCACGCCCAGGGAGAAAATGCAGGGCCACATGATCGAGCAACAGAGACCACCGGAGATCAGGGCGAAAACAGATACCAGGCCCGTTGTAAATGAACCGATAATCATGCCCGCAGCTGCGAGTAAGGATAAGGTCAGCAGGGTTTTAACGGGTTTCTCCTGCCCATAGAAGAAGGCTACTATGGTGATCGCGATCACGATGGTATAGGGAAGCAGGTTGGTGATATCCGATCCATAGAGCCTGTTTACCAGCAGTACCACCCCAAACGCCACGAAAGGGACAACAATGGTGGCAATCCTTTTAGCGGAGGCCGACAGGTTAAATACGCTGATAGCGCCCGTCCACCTGCCGATCATCAAACTGCCCCAGTATAAAGAGATGTATTGGGAGATCTCACTTTCGTCGAGCCCCGTTGCATTGAAATAGCCGGGTTGTTTCAGCAAGGCGCCAAAATTATTATCGATGGTGACTTCAACACCCACATAGACAAAGATGCCGAGCATGCCGTAGATCAGCTGGGGGTATTTCATCGCGCCCCAGCCCACATCGCTAACGGAAGCCTTGTTGTTGCTGTAAAATAGAATTCCGATCACAACCACCATGGATGCCAGGAGCAACATCAGTTTGGATACTTCGGTAAACTGGCCTATCAGGATGATGCCGAAGATGAGCGCGGTCATCAGCAATAAAGCACCCGATGCTTTGTTGGCCTTTTCAAACGGTTCATCGTTCTTGCCCTCTGGAAGCCCTGAGAACATGAAGAAAAGGGCAACGGCGGCAAAAACCGCAGCAACGATAAGGTAGAGGTTATTGATGTTTTTAACGGTGACCTCAGTGCCTTCACTGCCCATGGAACCAAAGAGGAAGAAACTGACGATGATGGGTCCGATGGTTGTACCAATAGAATTTACACCACCCGCCAGGTTGAGGCGGTGGGAGCCCGTGGCAGGGTCACCCAGGGAAATCGCGAAAGGCTGCGCACAGGTCTGCTGAACCGAAAACCCCAGTGCCACAATGAACAGGGATCCAAGGATCGCATTGAAGGAGTTTGCGTTGGCCGAGGGAATGATCAGCAAGGCACCGATAATGGAGATGCCAAGTCCGTAAATGATCCCTTTTTTGTAGCCGATCTTATTGATGATATCATATCCTATAATATTAGATACGATAAAAAGGATAAGCGATCCGATAAAATATGCACCATAGAAAGCCGAACCGATCAGTTGCGACTGGAACTGGGAGAGCGAGAAATGAGTTTTACAGAAAGGGATCAGGATGCTGTTGGAAGCAGCGATAAATCCCCAAAAAAAGAAAACAAGTACAAGGGTTCCCAGCGCACTGTAGTTGGTAGGCTGTTTGGGTTGCGACATATGAAGTTTGTTGGTTTTGGTTCTTGAAGTGCTGAAAATAGCAAGAATTTAGAAGGATAAAAATTTTTTATCATAGCCCCCTCAATCCGAAAAACGTTCTTACATTCAATGGACAACAAAACGATTGCAATACCTGATGGAGATCATTCACGTAACGGCAGAATGTTACCCCGTTGCCAAAGCGGGAGGATTGGGGGATGTACTTGGCGCCTTGCCCAAATATCAGGTTGATATGGGACATACCGCCAAGGTAGTGATGCCCATGTACCGCACTAAATACCTATACAATAACCAGTGGGAAGTGGTGCATAAAGGTGCAACCAACCTCGGCAGCACCTGGTTCGATTATACAGTTATCAGGGAGCAAACAAATAAGCAGGGCTTCGACCTCTACCTCATAGATATCAATGGCTTACTCGATCGAGAAAAAGTGTACGGGTATAATGATGATACCGAGCGCTTCATTTCTTTTCAGATCGCATTCGTTGACTGGCTATCCAGGTGGGAGCACCGGCCCGATGTGGTGCATGTACATGATCACCACACCGCCCTCATACCCTTCATGATGCAGCATTGCTTTGCCTTTCAGGCCTTGTCCGGAGTACCAACGGTGCTCACTATTCATAACGGTCAGTACCAGGGACAGTTCGGGTGGGATAAAAGCGCTTTTATTCCCGCGTGGGACAGTTGGAAAAGCGGACTGCTGGAATGGAAGAAATCCATCAATCCCCTCGCGGCGGGTATCAAGTGTGCCTGGAAAGTAACTACGGTAAGTCCAAGTTATATGGAGGAACTCAGAACAATGAGTAATGGGCTTGAGGACCTGTTTGAATATGAAAAGGGAAAATGTACCGGAATCCTCAATGGCATTGATGTCAATGTCTGGGACCCGGCGAAAGACACTTACCTGGATAACCATTATGATGCAGACACCGCGGATAAAGGTAAGGCGGCTAACAAGGCAGAACTATGCGATACTTTTCAGCTGGATATAGAAAAACCCCTGTTTGTTTTCATCGGGCGTTTGGTTGGGGAAAAAGCTGCTGATCTCCTTCCGCAGGCCATTGGTGACAGTCTTTATTATATTGGCCGGAAAATGAATTTCCTGATTCTGGGCAGTGGAGAACCTGATGTAGAGGGGCAGTTGGAAGTGATGAAAAATATAAGTTGGGGAGATTATAATGTCTATATTGGTTACAACGAAAAGCTCAGTCACCTGATGTATGCGGGGGCCGACTTCCTCCTCATGCCTTCTCGGGTGGAGCCTTGCGGGTTGAACCAAATGTACTCCATGAGATACGGAACCGTCCCGGTTGTCAGAAAAACCGGCGGACTGAAAGATACAGTGCTCGATTATAGTGAAACCGGGGGGTATGGGGTCACATTTAATAATGCCACAGTGGGAGAGATCACGGAGGCGATTTACAGGGGTACGCAGTTGTACGACAATAAAAAGAAATTCAAAGCGGTCAGAAAGAAGATGATGGGATTGGATTTTAGCTGGACCCGAAGTGCCAAAGAATATGTGGACCTGTACAAGTCTTTAAAGTAATGCTGATAAAAAACGAAAGTTATGAATAAAGAGGTGATCGCCGTTATCCTTGGAGGAGGCGCCGGCTCAAGACTGAAGCCGTTAACTGCAACCCGAAGCAAGCCCGCGGTACCCATTGCCGGTAAATATCGCTTGGTTGATATTCCCATTTCAAATTGCCTGAATTCAAACATCGGGAGAATGTTTGTGCTTACCCAGTTCAATTCAGCATCGCTTAACAAGCATATCAAGAATACCTATCATTTCAGTGCCTTCAGCTCGGCATTTGTTGACATCATCGCCGCGGAACAAACCACGGACAATCCAAACTGGTTTCAGGGTACCGCAGATGCGGTGAGGCAGAGCTTACGACATATCGAACAAAATGAGTTTGAATATATACTGATCCTTTCTGGAGACCAGCTTTATCAAATGGATTTCGAAGAGATGGTGCAGAATCACATCAAATCGGAAGCCGAGATCACCATAGCCACCATCCCCGTAACCGAGAAAGATGCAACCGAATTTGGCATCCTCAAGGCTGATGATGATAATTTCATTACCTCTTTCATTGAGAAGCCCAAGCACGAAGTACTGGGCGACTGGGTCAGTGATACGGGTGAAGAAATGAGAACCGCCGGTCGTATTTATCTGGCCAGTATGGGTATCTATATTTTCAACAGGAAGTTATTGTTTGATCTGTTGCTGGAAGACAATTCGGTGGCAACGGATTTTGGTAAAGAGATCATACCTTCTTCCATCGAGAAGCATCGGGTAGTGAGTTACCAGTATGAAGGTTATTGGACCGATATTGGAAATATCCATTCGTTTTTCGAAGCCAACCTCTCCCTCTGCGAGGACCTACCGCCATTTAACTTGTTTGACAATAGCAAGATCGTTTATACGCGTTCCAGGATGCTGCCGCCGGCGAAAGTCAGCGGTACCACACTGGAAAGAACCATTGTAGCCGATGGCAGTATCATTCATGCCTCCAGGATAGAGAACAGTGTGATCGGTATCCGAACGCGCATCGGTTCGGGAACCACGGTGGTGAATACCTATATCATGGGTTCGGATTACTATGAAACTTTTGAGGATATGAACCTCGCCTCTTCAAGGGGTCTGCCTAAACTTGGCATTGGGGAAAGAAGCTATATCCGGAATGCGATCATCGATAAGAACTGTCGCATCGGCGACGATGTCAGGATCAATGGCGGTCCCCATCTTCCCAATGCCGACCACTCGCTGTATACCGTGAAAGAGGGCATTGTGGTGGTGAAGAAAGGAGCAATTCTACCGAATGGATTTGTCATTTGACATGTGATGAATGCGAGAATATGATGAATGACGTGGTGATAGAATGGGAACATACGCGAAGAAAGTCGTTTTGATTTTAAAGAACAAGAACATGCCATCCACTGGAACATCAATTACCCATGCGAAGCCTGAGCAAAAGCCCAGGCTTTCCACTGCCCAGATATTCAATATGAGTTTTGGATTCCTCGGCATTCAATTCGGTTTTGCACTTCAAAACTCAAATGCCTCAGGCATCCTGAGGAATTACGGAGCAGATGTTGAGCATCTGTCGTTGTTCTGGCTCGCGGCCCCGCTGGTGGGTCTGATCGTTCAACCGATCGTTGGCCACTACAGCGATCGGACCTGGACAAAGTTCGGCCGTCGCAGGCCATATTTCTTAGCCGGAGCCATCCTTTCCGCCAGTGCACTGACCCTGATGCCCAACGCCAACATGCTTGGCGCCATTGCGCCTTTAGTAATTGTTGGGGCCGGTTTCCTGATGATCATGGATGCCTGCTTCAACCTGGCCATGGAGCCCTTCAGGGCCCTGGTAGCGGATAACCTGCCGGACGAGCAGCGCACTAAAGGGTTTGGTATTCAAACTTTCCTGATTGGCATTGGCGCGGTAGTGGGATCGTTGCTGCCTTATATACTGAATAATTGGTTCGGTGTTTCTAAAGACGCACCGGAAGGGGTGGTAGGACAGAACGTGAAGATCTCTTTTTACATCGGCGCACTCGTATTCATTTCTTCGATACTGTGGACCGTTTTCAAAACAAAGGAGTATCCGCCTAAAGAATATGAACGCTACCATGGTAAAACCGAAGATCAGCAAGCTGGCCTTGGTGCTATCTGGACCGATTTTCTGAAAATGCCCCGTACCATGAAACAACTGGGACTGGTGCAGTTTTTCTCCTGGTTCGCCCTGTTTGGCATGTGGGTGTTCACTACAGATTCCATTGCTACCCATATTTTCAAACTGCCTATCGATGATAAGAGTTCGTCACTGTATCGGGAGGCGCAGTCGTGGACCGGTGTGATCTTTGGCGTGTATAACGGTGTGTCCGCTGTTTACGCACTCATGTTGCCCGCCATTGCCGCCAAACTCGGCCGGAAGAAAACCCATTCGCTCTCCCTCATCATTGGTGGCATCGGCTTGATCTCATTTTTCTTTGCCCCCAATAAGGAGTTTCTCATCTTCTCGATGGCTTGCGTGGGTATAGCGTGGGCAAGTATTTTGGCCATGCCTTATGTGATCTTATCCAGTTCTATTCCTGCCGGGAAAATGGGAATTTACATGGGTATATTTAATTTTTTTATTACCATTCCCCAGATCCTTAATGGTGCAATCGGCGGCCCTATGGTTAAACATTTGTATAATAATCAGCCCGTTTATGCATTGATCATGGCTGGTGTTTTCATGCTCTGTGCGGCCGTAAGTGTGATCTATGTGTATGACCCTGCTTCCATTAGAATCGGAGAGGAAGCCTAAAAATTATTTTATGTTGAAACGCCTATCCAGGTTACTGGTGTGTCTGCTGCTTTCCATTACCTCTATTGCCCAAACAAATGTTTATCCAACCCATTGGTGGGTGGGTATGAAAGATCCCTCGCTGCAGTTGATGATCCATCAGAAAGACATTGGCAACGGAACCATTAGGATGGCGCCCTATTCCGGCGTGCAACTGGTGAAAACCTACGTGCCCGAGAATAAAAATTATGTGTTTGTGGATATCACCATTGCCCCCGGAACCAAAGCGGGGAAGCTCAATTTTACGATCAAACAAGGAAATGAAAGCTCAGGTTTTTCATATGAATTAAGAAAGAAGGATCCATCGAACGGAACGGCACGCATCAAGGGCGTTACTTCAGCAGATCTGGTGTATCTCGCGATGCCGGACCGTTTCTGCAACGGCGATCCGTTGAACGACGTGGTCAGTACAACCAGGGAGAACCTCCTCGCCAGGGGCAATCCGTTTTCAAGGCATGGTGGCGATCTGAAAGGCGTGGAGAACAAACTCGACTACCTGAAAGATCTGGGAGCAACAACGGTATGGCTGACACCCATAGTGGAAAACGATATGCCGCTTATGGAAGAGTGGGGCAACAAGGTGGCTGGCTACCATGGCTATTGGTTTACGGATCATTACAAAGTTGATCCCCGGTTTGGCGGGAACAATGCGTATAAAAAGATGATTGACGCCGCGCATGTAAAGGGTTTGAAAGTGATACAGGACGCCGTATATAATCATGTGGGAAGTCACCACTGGTTCATTCTCGATAAACCGATGAACGACTGGCTGAATAATTGGCCGGCTTACCAGGGCTCAAATCATAAGGAAGAAGTTTTCTTTGATCCCTATGTGTCAAAGCACGACAAAGACATCATGCTGGGAGGATGGTTTGTACCACACCTTCCTGATTTGAATCTTCGCAACCCCTGGTTGGCAAAATACCTGATCCAGAATGCCATCTGGACCACGGAGGAGTTCGGTATTGACGGCTGGCGCGTGGATACATACAAGTATTGTGATGAACAATTCATGAACAATGTGAACGCTGCATTGGAGCGGGAATTTCCTGCGATTACCATCTTCGGCGAGGCATGGTGTAACACGCCGTTAGGCAGCGCTTATTTTGTCAAGAACAACCTGAACGTTCCGTTCAAACATAACCTGCAGGGAGTCACTGATTTTCCTATTGCCTTTGGCATAAAAGACGCTGCATTACAAAACACCACAGCACTCTATAATGTATTATCGCAGGATGCTCTGTACAAGGATCCCCTGAAGAACTGCATTTTCCTGGAGAATCATGATATGGACCGGATCCTTTCCGTATTGGAAGATGATGTGGATCGTTTGAAGATCTCCAACGGAATGTTGCTCACCTTGAGGGGAATACCCCAGGTATACTATGGTACAGAAGTGTTGATGAAGAACAAGAAAGTCCCCAGCGACGCCGAAGTACGCCGTGATTTTCCAGGGGGTTGGAAAGAAGATTCGACAGACAAATTCTTAGCATCAGGCCGAACAGCTGAGGAGAATGATTTCTTCAATTATTTCCGAAACATCGCGCGATACCGGCAGCGCTCACCCGCACTGCAAAAAGGATCCACTCTTCAGTTCCAGCCCCAGGAGAATGTGTATGTATATTTCAGGTACGATAAAACCCAGCGTGTTATGTGCATAGTCAATCCCAATGCTGCCTCAAAAACGCTCAGCATGGACAGGTTCTCTCAAGGGATTGCCGGCAAGACGGGTGGTAAGGACATCGTCTCGGGGCAGAACATTGTTCTATCCAATTCACTGACCATCCCCGCAAAAACATTCATGCTGATTGAGCTTAAATAGATCGGAGTGGTCCCGCCGGCCATCGCTGCAAAAACCTTTAGGCTGATAAAACGAAGGGGTCAACAAAATCCTACTCACTGTCAAAATCTCCCACCACTTCTGGGG
>Ga0164293_10003827_pt1 | contig 12860 bp, 10 predicted proteins | sample GEODES118metaG_FD_111487 | JGI IMG/M metagenome (GOLD analysis project Ga0164293, IMG submission 111487) | Eutrophic lake water microbial communities from Lake Mendota, Wisconsin, USA - GEODES118 metaG | ecosystem: Environmental > Aquatic > Freshwater > Lake | place: USA: Lake Mendota... | reverse complement strand
CAAAACCCGGTAATCAACCAAAACCAACTAATCAACCAAAACCCACTAATCAACCAAAACCGACTAATCAACCAAAACCGACTAATCAACCAAAACCCATGGAAGAGGGTGAGTCTAACATTCTTAGTCCCACAGAAAGCAGTAGTAATATTTTAAGTATAGAGGGAGGCGATCGCTTGATGAAAGAGATCGACCAAGCGGTTACTAGTCAAGATTATGCCCTAGCTGTCAAAAAACTCCAACAAGCACGCCAAGTTTATAATCAGTTGTCTAGCCTTTATCAACAACTAAATTCTAGTTTTACGGGTATTGACATTAGCGCTGCTGATTCCCACCGTAAAAATGCTTTAGCAACTGCCCAAAAGCGAGATGAAGCTACCTATCAATTAGCTCTGGTCTATAGAGCGCAAAATCAGCCAGAATTAGCCATTCCTTTGCTAGTGCAAATTATCACAAGTCAAAACCCCACCAGAGAACTAGGTACAAAAGCTTACCAACAATTATTTGAACTAGGTTTTGTAAAGACACCATTTCCTTCTCAAGGTAAAAAATAATCGGCAAATGCTAACAGGCAACAGCCAAGCGTTACATATCTGTTAATAATAGAGAAGTAAGTTTTTTCAGGAATTGCGATGATGAGTCCGCAACAGGTAGAGGAAATGATCAAGGCAAAACTGCCGGATGCTCAAGTGCAAGTACAAGACTTGACGGGTGGTGGTGATCACTATCAGGTAACAGTAGTTTCATCGCAGTTTGCAGACAAGGGACTGGTTCAACAACACCAACTAGTTTATGGCGCATTGCAACAAGCTATGTCAAGCGAAGCGATTCATGCTTTAGCTCTGAAAACCTACACTCCCGAAGCTTGGCAAGCAACAAACTAATTTGAGATGATTGCCTTGAGAAAACAAAATCTGAAATTGTCTTGACTTTTGACTTTTAACAACACAGGAAATAATTAATCATGACCCCAGAACTTAAACAAAGAATTGATAGTTTGGTAAAAGAAAACAAAATTATGGTTTTCATGAAGGGTAACAAATTAATGCCCCAATGTGGTTTTTCTAATAACGTTGTGCAAATTATTAATACATTAGGAGTTCCCTTTGAAACCTTTGATGTACTTGCAGATCAAGAAATTCGTCAAGGAATCAAAGAATATTCCAACTGGCCAACAATTCCCCAAGTATACCTTAATGGTGAATTTCTAGGCGGTTCTGATATTTTGATCGAAATGTACAACAAAGGTGAATTACAACAACTAGTAGAAGTAGCACTAGCTTCTTAATATTAGTTATTAGGTGTAGGTTGGGTTAAGGAACGCAACCCAACACCTGATATTTATTGGTGGCAATTTCAAATTTATTTTTAAATATTAAATTATTTATTACTGATATTTTTTACCAAAACGATGAATAATAAAACAAAGATAGAAGATTGTGGTTATACATTTATAGGTTCAGCAGTTGATAATTTAGTTCGCCATTTTGAAGGTCAATCATTCCTACAATTATATCCTGATTTTCGAGAACGGCGAGAACGAGCCAATGAATTATTATTTGATTTAGTTGGTAAACAACCTGGTTTATTTTATATTCGTCGTCAAGGAGCTGCTAAAGAACCAGGAGAAGAGATTTGGGAGTTAACTATAGCTACAGATCAAGATAACTTTCAATTACCAAAAAGACTGAAAAAATTAGGAAAAACTTTAGGATTTAAAGCTGCTATTCGTCAAGATGGATATGGTGGATTTAAAATTTTATCAGCTTATTTAATCCAAGAATCACGGGGAAATATTGATGGCTATGCTTTACCTTATTGGTTGCGACTAATTCCTAATCATCAACAGCGTTTAGATATTCCAAAAACATTATTGGCAAAAATTAAAAATATGCCAATTTGCGGAAATCATGTGCCTACAGAAGATCAACTTCAAGCCTGGAAAGCCTTTTTAAAAGTTGAAGAACGCATTGCTAAATCTCGACAATTTTGTGTATATTTCCTAAATCATAATAACGGATTAAACTACCGACAAATCGCTTTAGAAATTAAAATTAATTCGGCTACTTTAGATGGTTCTGAAGAACATTTTTTAGGTGTAGAGAACTTTTGGGAACGGGTAAGAAAAGCTAAAAATCAAGAAGTTAAATTTTTAGAATCTGTACCAACAGAGAGAAATCGCCGCAATGGTCGTCAACTAGGAACTATTGAAAAAATTGATCAAAAACATAATTCTATTCATGTTCGATTAGAACGAGAATTAATTGAATATATAGCCAAAGGTAATTATCAACTTCCCAATTATGGCTACTTATTTTTTGATGCTGCTGGAGATATAAAACAAATTGAACGTAAAGAAAAAGCCTTGGAACAATTAAGACAAGGACGTACTCAAAATCCCTATTTAGGTAACTTTCTATTTGATGCTTCCCAGGCCAGACCGATTATTAAAAGGATTACACTTAAATCAACTGATTTATTATTATCCTCCGCTAATGCTGGACAAAAAGCCGCAGTTGAAAAAGTCCTTTCAGCAGAGGATCTAGTTTTAATTCAAGGACCACCAGGTACAGGAAAAACTACTGTAATTGCGGAAATTTGCTATCAAATAGCCTTGCGCGGTGGACGGACATTAATTACATCTCAAGCTAATTTAGCCGTTGATAACGCCCTCAGTCGCTTAGTTCATAATCCTGTTATTCGTGCTATTAGAAAGGGAAAATCCGAAAAAGTTGGAGAGGAAGGACAGCCATTTTTAGAAGATCAAGTAATTGGTACATGGCTACAAAATACCGCTACTGACTGCGAAAATAATCTTAATCAACGTCACGAAAATATCAAAATCTTAAATCAATTATTACCGTTATTACCACGATTTAAAACCTATTTTTTAGCTGAGGAAGAAACTAATCAACAACAAAATGAACTCAAAAATGAAAAAGAAAATTTAGAATTATCTTATCAAAATCAAGAAATTGAATATAATCAAACTTTAGTAAATAAAAATGAAATTGCATCTTTAATTACTAGTTTAGAGAATATACTAAAAAAATCAACAAATATAGATTGGGAATCTCCAGAAACTAAAGCTTTTTTCCTCCGTGTTCAACCCTATATAGAAAACAATCAACAAGTAGAAGATTTTCGAGAAAATGTCCGTCAAGCTATTAAGTATAGTGAAGAAATTGGTTTTGTCCGTCCTGGTTTTGGTGCATTTGGGTTAGCGGTTTGGTTACAGGAAAACATCAAAACTCATCTTTCTGAATTTAAATCGGGATTCAATAATGCTAATAATATAGCTGTAGCTGTTTCTGAAGTTGCAGAATTAGTTGATATTTTTCAACAGCATTCTGTATCCTTGGAGAAATTAGAAACAGATTATCAAAAATTTAGTAACCAAAACGATTTACAGCCAACAATTCAAATTTGGGAAAATCGCAAACGCGAAATTGATTATATTGTTGCAGCAGTTGTCGAATGGAAATCTACAGCTTATAATAATTTGTATCAAGTTTTAAAAGAATGTCAACAATCTGATTTAGTATTAACAGAAAATATGGTAGATTTACCATTAGGTTTATTGATGTTTGCTAAGACATTAAAATTAACTATCGTTCCTAAAAATTATAAAATCAGTTTACCAGATTGGGGAGTATTAACAAAAGCCATAGTTTATGAAATCGAAGGTAACTTTACGGATAGAAAAGGCAAGAAATATGATTTTAGTTATTTTTTACAGCAAAGTTTTAGTCAAATTCCTATAGTATTATCAAAAAGTGATCAAATTCAATGGCAAACAACCTATCAAAAATTCCAAAATTATCAACTTCTTAATCCTAAACAGCGAAAATTGCTAGTTGAAAATACTCAAGTCTTTTTAATTAGATTGGAAAAAACTTATGGTAAGTCCTTTGAATGGAATCATATTGAAGTTACTCTTACCCGTATTACCCAAGAATTACTAGATATTATTTTAGTTCATGCTCGTCAATGTGTTTTAAGGGTTAAAACTGAAGCTGAACAACAATTACAAATTTTACAACAGCAATTACAAGAACTCCCGAAAAATACAATCTCTTTAGAACAAATATCTGAAGCTAAATCTCAGGTAAACCAAAGTAAGGAAGCTGCTAATTTAAAAATTACAGAAGTTATAAATAGTTTGCAAGTATTTCGTAAACAGAAAAATATCCCCGCTCCTTTACGGATTTTAGCAGAAAAATATCTGAATAGACAAGCAAATTTTTGGGAACAACCCCAGGAATTTTTCCAGCAAGTTAAATTTTGGGAAAATCGCGTCAATGAAATAGAAACTCTTATTTCATCATTAGCACCTTTTACTATTTTAGAAACAATTAAAAACTCTTTAAATCAAGAATTCATAAATTTGCAAGCAGAAGCTGATATTTATACACAAGAAATTGAAGAATTAGAAATAAACATATCTGATTTAGAACAACAATTAAAATTACAGTTATCAGATAGTTTAATTCTAGAACGGAATTGGTGGAAGTCAACTTGGCAAATTATACCAGATAAATTAAAACCAGAATTATCCCATGATGATTTATTTAATTTAGAGTTTTTACGTAGCATCAAAAATAAATTTAAATCATGGAAACAACAATTAAAAAGTGAAGAAAATTATCTGCATAAATATCAAAACTTTGTTCAAGATTGGATTACAAAACTCCGTCAACCTTCAGAACAAGACAGCAAAGATTTAAGGGGAATTTATTTAGATAATGCTAACGTTGTCGGTATCACTTGCGTTCAAGCTGCAAATTATAATTTCTCAGAAGAATTTCAATCTTTTGATGTTGTAATTATAGATGAAGTTAGTAAATGTACTCCTCCAGAATTACTAATTCCCGCGTTGAAAGGTAAAAAATTAGTTATGGTAGGAGATCATCGACAATTACCACCTATGCTTGATACTAGCACTGTGGAAGAAGTTGCGAAAACAATGGGTAATACTAGAGAAGAATTGCAATTTTTAGAAGAATCATTATTTAAAAATCAGTTTGAAACCGCAGATAAAAGTATTAAGAAAATGCTGAATACTCAATATCGAATGCACCCGATGATTATGGGAGCAATTAATCAATTTTATCATGGTAAATTGGAATGTGGGATTTTAGAACCTGATAGCAAACGCGCTCATAATTTAGCAGGAAAAATCATTCAACCCTATCATCATTTATGTTGGGTAAAAATGCCTAGAGAAAATGAATTTCAAGAAGAACGCAATGGTACTTCATTTTTTAATACTAAAGAAATTGATGTAATTGCAGGTATCTGTCAACAATTTGAGAATGTTTGGTTTAATAAAGTTGCTAATGGAGAATCAAAAAAAGAAATAGCTATAATTACATTTTATGGCGCTCAATTAAGAAAAATTGATGAACGTTTACAATCAGAACTTTTTCCTTCTTTACAAATTAGAACGGGTACAGTTGATAGATTTCAAGGTATGGAAAGACCAGTAGTAATTGTCAGTATGGTGCGAAATAATCATCAAGGAGATGTGGGATTTGCAAATAAACCAGAACGGGTAAATGTGGCCTTTTCTCGCGCTCAAGAATTATTAATAATTGTCGGTTGTCACGATTTATTTACATCTAAACCCGGTACAGTTGGTAATATGTATTCTCAAGTTGCAAACACTGTTAATTATCATGGAGGTTTCATTGATGTTTCCTGTTTCTTTAGTTAAAATAATTGACGATAATTTAAAATATTTAGTTGATAAAATAGAAGCTGAAAATCCTGATTTATCGGTTTTAACAGCGCGTCAATTTCGCTATTATGTAACCCAAAATTCCTTAGAATTAACTATTAAAGAACCTCGGAAATTTAATGTTTTAGAAGAGTTTATTATTCGGGCTGGTATGGAATTTAATCCTCCCCCTACAGCTAATGACTTAGCATCTATTTTAGGACTGGATTCTGTATTTGTTAAAAGTACGATTGCTAATCTACAATCTTTACAAACTCTAGCAGATACATCTCAAATTACTGTCACCACAGAAGGGAGTTTATTTTATAAACAAGGTTCTGTTCCTAAACCTCCATATTCTGTGTTAATTTATGCAATAACTGATAATTTAGCAGGGAAAATTACATTTCAACATCAATCCTTAGAAGATGTTATAATTAAACAGCCATATTTAACAGAATTTGTGAATATTGAAGCAAAAATTTCACCAATTTCTAGTTTACAACTTATAGATATTCAAGAAATTGTTCAAACTTCCAATTTACCCCTGCATATTCCCACAGAAGGTAAATTTGTCACCGATTTTAAAATTAAAGGTACTACTCAAACTATTGAGAGAAATATATCCCTGTTTGTGATTTTTGATGGAAATAAAGATAAATTAAACATCGAAATTAGACGTGGTCAAGAAATTTTAGAAGGTGCTACCAAGAAGATTCAAAACTTATATAATGAAAAACATATATGTCTAGAAGAATTGTGTCAATTATCTGTAAAACCGGCACCTCTATAGCTTCAGTTAAGTGCTTATTGGGAAAAATTTTCTCTTGCCTTCTTTTCATTCCTGCTAAATGCCAATTATTCCAAACTCAAGAATTTCTTTTACCCAGTATTCATGTTCATTCTGTAGAGAAATTTCAGCAATTAATTGATTCCTATATGACTCCTATTTGATTTTTGAACAAAACTCGGTACACCTTCATATTCTCAAATCCTCTTGCCTTCCTACACAGGAAAATTCAGGAATCAAACCGGATTCCTATATTTACAGCAAAATTAACTAGATCAGATCCCCTAATTAACTAAATAGGGCTTACTGAAAAAGTGGAAAAAAGTAGTTGGGGATCTGATAAAATAATTAACTAGTTATTAAGCAGGAAAAAATAGTAATCATGACCGAAATTACAGCAAATTATAATGGAACATGGAAAGAAGCAATAGGAGAATACGGCACTTCCTGGTGTTATGAAGTACATATCTAGCTGGCAAGATGCCCGCACCACAAGAGTTTCATGATTCAACTATGTACCTCATAAGAGCGGAAACAGCTGTATTTTGAATTATTCTTCCTATTTACTGTAAAATTAACTAGATTCAGATCCCCGACTCCTCTAAAAAGTCGGAGATACGAAAACATCACAACTAACAAAATAACCACTCTGTTCACCTACTTAAGTCGTATCTATTATGCCCAAGTTTAAAAAAAACTGGCAGGAAGAGTTTATAAAACTAATTGTCAGATTAGTGCTTTTGACGTTTGTTACTTGTTTGTTAATAATACCAATTTTTAGGTTCTTTTTTCCACCAACAATACAAGCAAGCTCTTTAACCATAGGTATTTTATGGAAACCGAGTGAATATCAAAAATTAACTACTTACCTGCGTTCCCATTCCCAAATTGGTAATAAAGTACGAATAGTTATTGATGGTGATGAATCACTATCATATGAAGAAGCTAGAACCAGAATGATAAATAAAGAATGGGATATTGCCTTTACTTTATCGCCAATACTTTCAATAGCGGCTAAAAATAATGATTATTATTATGCAGCAACAATGTTTCCTAATAATCCTCCATATTACCAAGCTACATTATTCACTCAATCCAATAGTAGTATTAAATCCGTCAGTAATTTAAAACCCACAAATACTATTGCTATGGGAGATTTCAATTCAGCATCTAGTTTTTATGTAGCTGCTTATGATTTATTTGGTAAAACCCTAAGAGTAGATATGGGGCATAAATCATCAAAAATCAAAGAATTAGTGAAAACAGGAAAAGCTGATGTAGGTGCTGCGGCTTATGAAGCGGTTAAAGATGACAAAGATTTAAAAATTATTCATCTAAGCAGGAAAATTCCCGGTGCTGGTGTTTATCTATCACCTAAACTTTCTGGATCAGATCGTGAGATTATCAAAAAAGTTCTGCTTGATGCGCCTCCTAAGATTAAAAAGCAAGCTAACTATGGTAGTGCTAAAGAACCTGATTACTCGCAGTTGATTAAGATTTCTTATAGAGCTGAAGACGTTTTACGATGTGCAAATTTTCAAAAGAATCCAGTCAACTTTTACTGTCCCCCTTCAACATCTCCTCCTGGAAATACTTCAGAAATATTAGGAGAAATTAATGGCTGGACTAAAGTTAATGATAAAACTGAATCTTTCAAGCTATCAGGAAAAGATAATAAAGCTTATGAGATAATTATACCCAGAAAAATCCTTGATCAAGTTCCTGGTGCTTCTAATGCAATTTCTTTACAAGGCAAACAAGTCAAAATCATTAATGTTATACCCCAAAAACAAGGAGGAATTTTTAAACTAAGAATTGCACAGCCTAATCAATTAATTGTATTAGGGAATCATTAATGATACCTGCAAATAACAAAGCGAAACCCTTATCTGTTATTCTTTCTAATCTTATTCAGCAAGCCCTAAATAATAATGTGCTATTAATCTGCTCTTAAACATAAATTTAATAGTATTATTAATTGACAAATAAACAAAAAAATTCCCCTTGCTGATCTAAAACTAAGGGGTTTGATTTCATATCAATTGCAGTATTTCCCAAATTTATCCCACAATAACCTATTGACCAAAGCAAAAAATTGTGCTATGATCATCGGCGAGAATAAATCAATCCAGAAAATTATACAGAATTTTTAGTAATAGCCACGTTGTCTTTCTGGTTCTGGTTGAACCATAGCAAAATTAGATACATCATACAAGTAGCGGCTGGCTTCCTCTTCTAAACGGTGAATCCAGTAAGGTTCAATAGTGTTACCATGTTGAAGTGCGGCTAAGTATCCATCCAAATACATCCGCATATCATCCATACGATAACCGCGATTCCATAATTCGACGAAGGCGTCGGTAAGTTTTTGGTAGTAGCGGATAGTTTGTGTGTCTTGTAGCATAACTGCTGTATAGTCTCGTAGGAATAAGAATTGTAGATATTGATTTACGATCAATGAAGTATCACTTCTTGCCTATGTATTAACTCATAAGCTAATATTTTCACCTTGGGTGAGACCCTCCAGCAGCTAAAAACTTAATTAGATATTAAGCCAAAAAATGGGAAATATGGTGATTTTGTAAGGTATTTTTACTTTTTTTGTCAAAAATTTGCTCTGAATCACCCTTGGCTATATATTTACAATCACAGAGGGTAATTGACTTTTAGCCAATTTTTTGTAAGTTCCTCTCAAGAAATACAAATCTAGCCATGAGTGCAAAATCTGTAAAATCAAGTTTGCGAACTTCCCTCGCAATTTCGGGGGATAAATAACAGACTGTCTCTACCTTTGGCAGTAATTAGGTGTAATTTTTATGCTACTCCCTATGGTAAATGATTGTTTCACAAGTCTACCATATCTCTTAGGGAGTAGGACAGATCACTACAAATAAACTTTAATAATGGGGGTCAGAACTAAGGAGTCAAGAAAAAGACAGAAGGCGGCAGAAAGAACTGTGTTAATATGATATAAATATGAATGTAATAAAAATTTAACAAAGCTACCAGTTTGGCTGCAAATAAAGTAAAAAATAAATTTTTGGCAAGGTTTTTTTAAGGGAAATGTAAAGAATATCTCTATTAGGGTAACAAAAACTACAAAACCTTGAGCATGAGATTGTTAATTTGAGATTCATCAACGCAAAGGGGTCTTACCACTGTGGGTTCGGTTTGTATAGAAATCGTTGAGGGGAATCCCCATCTAAGGTCATTATTGGGTTGGCACTTGCAACAACTAGAATACCGAGTTCATCAAGCTGCCAGTATTTATCAAGCTAAGGAAGTATTTATCAGCCATCAACCCACTCTAGTCATTCTAGACGCGGATTTATCAGATGGTGATGGCGTGGAGTTTTGTCGCTGGCTACATCATCAACAACAGCCTTTAGTGCTCATGTTATCCGCTCGTACTAATGAAGCTGATATTGTTACGGGCTTAAAAGCGGGCGCGGATGACTATTTAAGCAAACCTTTTGGAATGCAAGAATTTTTGGCTAGGGTTGAGGCAATTATCCGCCGTAACCGGACACCTACCGCACCCGCTTATTTAGACTATGGTAGTTTACAAATTGATTTAGTTCAGCGTCGGGTTCGTTTTCAAGGAGAATTTATTGACTTAACACCCCAGGAGTTTAGCTTATTGTATGTTTTAGCACAAGCTGGAGGTATGGCTTTAAGTAGATCGGAATTATTGCGTCGTGCTTGGCCTGATGCTATTGATAATCCACGCACCATTGATACTCATGTTTTATCCCTACGGAAGAAAGTGGAACTTGATCCACGTCAACCCAGCTTAATTCAAACTATCCGCAATGTGGGATACAGATTTAACATGGAATTTTTGAATGTCAATATTCCGCAAACACAAACAAAATTACCAAGAGAAAGATTTATTAATCAAATTCCTGTACTCACTACCCAAAGTTCCTAAAGCGGGTATCAGAAACCAGGGAACGGTAAGTTAAATCCATTCTCCTAGTGCTTGAGTTTTGGCTTGAGTGAGGCTGGTCGCTAACTGATCCCAATCTATCTCAGCGGCGGGTCGATTGGCAACTAATTGACCTTTTTGAAGATGTAAAAGATGGGTACAAAATTCTTGGACTAAATCAATTTGGCGATTTACCATCAAAATCGCCGAGGAATGGGCTTGATTTAGGTGGGTGAGTATACTTATTAAATGAGTGGATGTGGGACTGTCTAAGGCTGATGTAGGCTCATCTAAAAGTAAAATCTGGGGTTCCGTAACTAGGGCGCGAGTAATGGCAATTAACTGTCTTTGTCCAGCAGCAAGTTGTACCTCGGTTCGTCCTAACCATTGTTCAGGAATTTGCAGTTGTTCTTGCCAATAACTGACTTTTTCCTGAATCTTTTGCTTTGGTAAACCACGCAAAATTAAAGGATAAGCCAAAGCTTCCCCAACTGTCATCCCCAATAGTTTAGATTCTTGTTGGACGAGTATTACCTGTTGACGCAGTTGAATAACGGGAATTTGGCTATATTCCTGATTTTTGAAATAAATTTTGCCACTGGTGGGTTCACTTAAACGGTTAATAAGACGCAATAAAGAGGTTTTACCAGCACCGGATACACCGACTATGGACAAGCGATCGCCCGGTGATACCCTCAAGGAAATATCCTGTAGAATTGGGTATTGGTGTTGGTGCTGTAACTGCCCGTAAAAATTAACAGATTCTAGCCTGAGCATAGGAAATAGGTAATAAATATATAGATAAGAATGTTATAACCCAGTTAATTATCTGCTTATTTAAGACCGAAAAAATCATGTTAGCAGGAACAATTTTGCAGAATGGAAAATATACCATCATCCAAGAAATAGGGCGGGGTGGATTTGGTGTTACCTTTAAAGCTATACACCACTATTTAGGTCAGGAAGTGGTGATGAAAACTATTAATGAAAGATTGCGACAACACCCCGATTTTCCTAAGTTCCAGCGCCAATTTCAAGATGAAGCCAAAAGATTAGCTACTTGTGTTCATCCTCACATTGTTCGGGTAAGTGACTTTTTTGAGGAAGATAGTTTACCTTACATGGTCATGGAATACATTCCTGGAGATACTTTAGGTGCAACATTTGTTTTACCAGGAATACCCCTACCAGAAGCCACCGCTATTCATTATATCCGCCAAATAGGGGCAGCATTACAAGTAGTACATCATAATGGTTTATTGCACCGGGATGTTAAACCAGATAATATTATTTTGCGTCAAGGAACTCAGCAAGTCGTACTAATTGATTTTGGCATTGCTAGAGAATTTAATAATGGGGCAAAACAGACACATACAGGCTTAGTCAGTGAGGGATATGCACCCATTGAACAGTATTTAACTCAAGCTCCACGCACGGCTGCTACAGATGTTTATGGTTTAGCAGCAACTTTATATGCACTGTTAACGGCACAAGTTCCTATACCTGCATTATTGCGAGACCGGGAAAAAATGCCCTCTCCCCGTGAACTACAACCTCATCTAAGTGCGGCTATTGATCAAGCAGTTAGCCGGGGAATGGCTGTAGAAGCCCATTTTCGTCCTAAAACAGTAGCAGAATGGCTACAACTCTTACCAGAAAATGGATCAAATGTGACATCACCCATTTTACCAACTCCAGCGGTACGTACTATTAATTTAGCTAATTTAAAATCAGCATATTTATCTAAACAAGCTACTTCTCATTCTCTGGAAACATCATCAAAGGGAAAAAATGCAGGTGTATCTAAGGGAGTGATTAGTATTAGTATTGCTTTATTTGCAGCTATAGCGGGTTTTAGTATGATGCGGATATTATTCAAACCTAATTTACAATCATCACCGAAACCAAATTTTGAAAAATCTACTCCCGAATCTAATTCACCGAAATCTATTATAGAAGTATCACCATCATCTGTAAATCAAAAAATCCAAAGTTCCCCTTTTAGCGAATCTACACCACTTCGGAAAGTGAGGAAAAAACGCAAAAATATTCCTATTTCTCCAGAACCAACTCCTACTATTAATAGCAATTCCGAGGAAAAAGCATCTGAAAATAATTCTCAAGCCACTTCACCTCCCGATACGACAATCAAACAATCAATACCTGTTGTTACCTTCTCACCATCCTTAATTGATACTCCGCGCGACAGTAAAGAAGTCGAAAAAGTTTCTCCTCCTCCACCCTCAGAAAATACTTTACCGGAATCTCGTCCTATAGTCACCCCAGCCAAGGAATCTCAACCAGAAAATCCTGCTGCTGTGGTCGTTCCTACTGGAGAAACAAACCCAAATCAAGTACCCGAAAGTCAACCGCAAAAGGAGGAAAAACCGCAGTAACGGAGAGGGGGGGATTTGAACCCCCGT
>Ga0164293_10003823_pt1 | contig 12869 bp, 9 predicted proteins | sample GEODES118metaG_FD_111487 | JGI IMG/M metagenome (GOLD analysis project Ga0164293, IMG submission 111487) | Eutrophic lake water microbial communities from Lake Mendota, Wisconsin, USA - GEODES118 metaG | ecosystem: Environmental > Aquatic > Freshwater > Lake | place: USA: Lake Mendota, Wisconsin... | reverse complement strand
TCAAATCTTGACGGTGCTTCGTTTTGTAACCCGTGCCGTCATCAACAATGCTATGTTGTTTTGTTCCTAAAAATCCAATCGTATTGTTTATCAGCATATCTCCTTGTACTTCGTCAGGGAAATGTCTGCTCCAGAGAAACTCTAAGCCCGAGGTTGGACGCACCATGTGGTCTTTTTCTATCAGCTGAAAACCCTTATGTGTAGCTTCGCCATAACGAGGCAATACCGTACCAGGCATCATCCAACGCACATCAGGACCGGATGTTTCCGCAAAAAATGGTTGCCCCCAATGATCAAACGCTATTCCCCAAGGATTTGGAATGGCCAGCTGAGCTGTTCTTTCCAGTTTTTTTAACTGTGGGCTGTATCTGTAAAATCCGCCATTAGTGGCTCTTACCGTTCCATAAGAAGTTTCAACATTGGTATGTAAAAACACACCTTCACCCGTATAAATAGCCCCTGAAGGATCGGCACAAAATGCACTGCTGTTGTGGTGCGTATCGTGGTCGTCAAATCCACTGAGCAATATTTCTACTTTATCGGCCTTGTCGTCGCCATTGGTATCCGTAAATAACTTCAGATTTGTGCCTTGCGAAACATAAACGCCCTCCGGAGCAATTTCAAAACCTAAAGGCAGATGCAAACCTTCCACAAAAATCGTTTGCTTGTCGGCTTTACCGTCGTTGTTGGTATCTTCCAGAATCAATATTTTATCATTTGGCTTACTATCACCAGGCTTATAATGCGGGTAACTTGGCATGGTGGCCACCCAAAGACGGCCTTTGTTGTCAAAGGACATCTGCACGGGGTTGGCCAAATCAGTAAATTCTTTCTCTGAGGCAAAAAGCTCAATTTTATAACCGGCAGGCACTTTTAGTTTATCCAAGGCATCTTGTCCGTATAAATATTCAAGGCTACCGTTTCTCTCCGGATTAAAATTGGTTTTTACAGGTTGTAAAACCCTCGTTTTTTTATCTTCCGCTGCCACATCGAGCTTTTCGCCTTTTGAGGCAGCTAGCCAAATGGCTCTATCTCTGATGTCGGTCATTTCTCTGATTTTGGCAATTTCATCAGGATAATTATCTGGACCGAAAGGATTGTATCTCCGGCCATAAGTATGCACGCCATTGGGTATTTTGTAGTCGTTGTGCCACATCCAGTTTTTTTCCATCACTGCGGCATAGATTAGGCTTCTATTTTGATTCTTCGTTGTTACATCTTTACCAAAAATGGAATCTGCAAGTAGGAGTGAGAATTTTTTATATCCTTCCTCATTTAACTGCGAGCCATCTATGGTAAGTGCCTCCTTGGTGGTGTCATACCATTTTTTTGAAGGAGTAAAAGCATCTACAAATAGCACTTCATTTTTTTCGCAAATTTCTTTCATTCCTTGGGTGTACAACCATAGGTTTGCGTTCTCCTTAACCCCATTTGGCAAATCAAATTGAGCTGACAAATTCTCAAAAGCAATTGGCGAAACGATTGCCAATTTTGGAGATTCGCTGCCGTTATATTTTTGGCTCTTGGTGTGTTTTATAAATGCATCCAATTCATTCTTGAAGTTCTGCAAGCCCGCTACTCCTTGAAAAGACTCACTGTATCCAAAAAAGCCTATGATTACATCGGTTTTCAAGCGACTTAGCCATTCCTCGGGAGTTTCAAAATGACCTTCGCTCTCCGAATTTTTAGCATATTCGGTTTGGAATTTCTCTGCTTCAGGAAAAGCCCAAGGCAATTTTCTGCTCGCGTGAGGCCTGAAACCAGGTGTGTCTCCACCATCGCACATATTTCTGATGATGAGGTTTTTATCTGGATTTCGAAAATAAACTTCTGTCTCGAAATGACCGTAATTCATCATTCTAGAACCCAAGTTTCCACCTACCATAGAGATATGATTGTCGTTTTTAAGTTCTATAATGCTTGGTTTAAACCAATGAAATGAGTCAAAGTTTGAAAAAGTAAAAACAAAAAAAAGAAGAATAAATTTTAAGCTAAAGGCCATGATAAAAATTGATAATATTTTGAAACATTAATTAACCATGCCTCTGTAGGGCACATTGATATCGATTTTTCCTTTCCATTTCTTAGGCACTTTTTGTCCAAGTTCCCAATGAATGGCATTAATGAGTAGTCGCTGAAAAGCCTCTACTGAAAAATCTTCAGGATGGCCGAGCGTGGTTGTAAAAACTTTGGCTCCGAAAGAGTTAGTCCCTACCCAAGCCACAGGATTGTCTATGGCCGCTTTGTCAGGGTTAACCGATTTGCCCATCAAAAGCCACTCAGAGCCCTTGGTTGGATAGTCTGGTAAAACTCTATACAACCACGAACTGACATGGAAATTTGGGGCTACCCCTTGGAGAATAGGGTGCTTTTTAGCGGCCTGAATAACGGATACATCGGTAGTGCTATTGTGCCCATAATGCGTGTGTGCAGCCTTACCACCCCAGCCCGGAGGAGCATTAAGTGCAAACTCCCCAAAGGCATTCCATTTTTCAGATTCATGACCTTTAGGAAAGTTGAAGGCATGGGTTGTAGTTCTGAAACCCATGATGGGCTTGCCTGACTTCAAATAATCATCTATTAAAGCCAACTGCTCAGGCACAAGCTGTCGCCATCTCAAATAAAAAACTGCCAAGTCGGCCTCCTTTAGGATTTCTAAACCTGGAATGTTTTTTTCTGAATTTTGGTTGGGGTAAGATTTCAAAACCTTTACGTTGAAACCATAGTTTTTCTCTAATTCTTTGGCCAAAATAGGCAAAGTTTCTTCTCCACTGTACTCGTGGTCGCCACAAACAAAGACGATAAGCGGTTTTTTCTGAGCAAGACTTGAACTACTGAAGGAGACGCAAAAAATGAGTCCCAAGAATAAAATTAATTTTTGCATTTTTAAAGAGATTGAATATTTGACATATAAATTTAGTGATTAGATTTTAATAAAAAAAATTAACAACTGTTCTGACAGAAGATTTTCTGTAGTGCCACCATTTTTGCAGAGATATTCTTTGCTCAGTTTTCATTTACAAAAATCTGATGCCTAATTATTTACCTTAGAGTCTTTTGTGACATTCGGATTATTATATTTAGTTTTAACAAATTTTACCCAAAAAGAAAAAGAAGTTTTGCTAATGTTCGTTTAAATTGTTTTAATTTTGTTGCACATTTGCTTTCCCATAAAAATACTACGATGTCCAATTCTTTTCGAGCTAAAAAGAAGGCCACCAAGCCATCTGAAAAGCGTTCGTCTTTCCCAATTTCGGAAAAATTTATTTCTCAGAATGGCAAACTGCCATTAATTTCTGGGGCTTTCCTTATTTTACTTTCCATTTTTCTTCTGATAGCATTTGTTTCCTATTTATTTACTGGCTCTGCAGATCAAGATGTGCTGCAAGAAAGTATAGAATATGTGATAGAAAATCATGATAAAAAAACTAACAATACCCTAGGTTGGTTCGGTGCAAACATAGCCCATTGGTTTATTTATATCTGGTTTGGCATTTCGGCATTTTTGTTGATTCCAATCGTATTTTTCTCAGGTTTTCGACTTTTTTTTAAAGAGGATCTGTTCCGGTTGAACCTGAACCGATACACTATTGGCTCGGTTTTCTACTTGTTTTTTATATCTATATTTCTTGGCTATTTTGTGTATGTGTTTAAAATACAAACACTTACACTAACCGGCAACTTGGGCTTTCACACCAACGAGTTCCTCTTCGCAATGTTTGGCTACGGCGGCATTCTAGTTATACTCTTGTCTTTGTTCATCTGGCTGGTGTTTTTTCACGGATTTACGAAAATCGATGATTATGTGCTGAGTAGATATTTTCCTAAAAAACGTAAATTTACCTTCGGAAATGATGATGAAGACTCTGAGGAAACTGACGGTTTTGAACACGAAAGCAAGTCAACTACACTTACAGACAAGATTTTTGATAAAATAAAACCAAATCAAAAAGCAGAATTTCCTACCACAAATAACGATAAAGAAATCGTTTTTGAACCTTCTTCATTGGCAAAAGAGCCTTTTAAGGGCGGAAATATAGCTTTTACGGTAGAAGCTCCTGAGGAAGAAAAAACTTATGTGGAAGAAACCAAAGAAAGTATTTTGACTAGAATTCAAATAGAGGAAGATTCTGACGAACTGTTGAAAGAATTTGGAGAATATGACCCAAAACTCGACCTTTCAAATTATCAATATCCGCCGCTTTCGCTATTGATGGATTATGGTAACAATGGCCCAAAAGTGACCAACGAAGAACTCGAAGCCAACAAAAATAAAATTGTAGAAACCATCAACAATTTTGCCATCGGTATAGCATCCATCAAAGCCACAATAGGACCTACGGTAACGCTTTATGAAATTGTACCCGAAGCCGGTGTAAGAATTTCAAAAATCAAAAACCTGGAGGACGACATAGCACTTAATCTGGCGGCTTTGGGTATTCGTATTATAGCACCTATGCCAGGAAAAGGCACAATAGGAATAGAAGTGCCGAACAAAAACCGTGAGATGGTTTCTATAAAATCTGTTTTGGCTTCAGACAAATTCCAAAAGTCGGGATATGAGTTGCCTATAGTTTTAGGTAAAACTATTTCAAACGAAATATTTATTGCCGATTTAGCAAAAATGCCTCACTTGTTGATGGCAGGAGCAACGGGACAAGGAAAATCTGTGGGCTTGAATGTTATTCTAACTTCATTACTTTACAAAAAACACCCATCTGAGGTAAAATTCATTCTGGTAGATCCTAAAAAAGTGGAACTTACGCTTTTCAACAAAATAGAAAGACATTTTTTGGCTATGTTGCCCAATGCCGAAGAGGCGATTATTACCGATACCAAGAAAGTAATAAACACACTCAATTCGCTTTGTATAGAGATGGACAACCGCTATAATCTCTTAAAGGATGCGGGGGTAAGAAACATAAAAGAGTACAATGCCAAGTTTATAAAACGCAGACTGAATCCAGAGAAAGGACACAAGTTTTTGCCTTATATTGTGTTGGTAATTGACGAATTGGCCGACCTCATGATGACCGCTGGCAAAGAAGTCGAACAGCCGATTGCACGTTTGGCACAGCTGGCCAGAGCCATCGGTATTCACTTGATTGTGGCTACCCAGAGACCTTCGGTAAACGTTATCACAGGTTTGATAAAAGCCAACTTCCCTGCAAGACTTTCGTTTAAAGTTACTGCCAAAGTTGACTCCCGCACTATTATGGATACTGGTGGAGCAGAGCAATTGGTCGGAAACGGAGATATGTTGCTTTCTACGGGTTCTGAAATTATCCGTATTCAATGCCCGTTTGTAGATACGCCAGAAGTAGAAAGTATTTGTGAGTACATTGGTGAACAAAGAGCCTTTGAGTCAGCTTACCTACTACCAGAATTCTATGGCGATGACGAACCAGACGCGTTGGATTTTGACCCGAAAGAGCTTGATCAATTGTTTGATGATGCCGCCAGGTTATTGGTCATTCATCAGCAAGGAAGTACATCACTCATTCAGCGAAAAATGAAACTGGGCTATAACCGTGCTGGGCGTATCATTGATCAGCTTGAAGGGGCGGGAATTGTAGGTCCTTTTGAAGGCAGCAAGGCCAGAGAAGTTTTGATTAAAGATTTAGAACATTTAGAAGAAATTTTACGAAATTTGCAGCGGAGCTAAAATGATTTAGATAAGCTTAGGTAAACCATTGGCAAAAAATGGAGTCCAAAGCGTAAATAAACTAATTATGATGAAAAAGGGATTTTTAATAGTAACAGCCCTGTTTTTGGGATGGGGTGTGGTTGCTCAAGATAAAAAAGCTGAAGGCATTTTAGACGCCATGAGTGCAAAATACAAGGCCCTGAAGACTTTCAATGCCAACTTTACATACGGTGTGGAGGGTGCCAACATGAAACTCAGTAATATATTTACCGGAAATGTAACCGTAAAAGGCAACAAATTCAAGCTAAAAACGGCCGGCCAAGAGATATTCAACAACGGGAAGGACATTTACACGTTTGTGAAAGAAACCAACGAAGTGAATATTTCGGACTACAACCCCAACGACGACAGTGATTTTTCTCCTACCAAAATATATAGCATCTATAAAAAAGGATACAAATATGTTTTTAAAGAAGAAAAGAAAGAGGGAGCGGCCTCTTATGAAGTGGTTGAACTCTCTCCCACTTCAGGAAAGTCTAATGTAGCCAAAATACAAATATCTGTAAATAAAAGCGATAAGAGTATAAAAACTTGGAAAGTCTGGGATAAGTCTGGCAAAAAGACGGTATTTAGAATTGATAAATTTGTTCCAAACGTACCTGCAGCTGATGCTCTCTTCACTTTCGATAAAGCTAAATACCCAGGCGTAGAAGTTGTGGATTTACGCTAATCACTCTTTCAGAAGAATCAACAAAACACTCAAGCTCCCGTCAATTCTCTGTTGGTGGGAGTTTTTTTGTGCATTTGGTGTTTGAGCCACATCGTAGTTTGCCTCAAGTTTCCCGAATTTCGCAAAATATTCGCGATTGATGTTTATCCAACTCTCTTTGATTGTTTGAGCCAAATCCACTTTGCCATATTTCCTAAGTGCTTGTATCGCAAAATATTGTAGTTCGGCCGAACCAGTTCCATCGCCGTCCGTTTCATTTACCAATCCACCTTTTTTCAGAAATTCTCTCTCCATTTTTTGGGCAACTTTGTCGGCTTGTTTCTGATCAGCCAAACCCACCAAAAGCGGGAAAGCCGCCGCAAGTGTAGAAACTTCCCTCTGTTTTTTGGTTACAAAATCATAATCGTAATAAAACCCCTTGTTCTCATTCCAAAAATATTGATTGAAAATAGCTTTTCGTTTTTGAGCCAACAAACCGAAGCTTTTGGCGTAATCGTCCTTTCCTTTGGCCTTGTATACATCGCTCAACGTAACTTCCATGAAATATAGAAGGGCATTTAAATCCACGGGTAAAATATCTGTTGCTTTGCTCGAAACTGAATTTGAAACCCACCTTTTGCCTCCAATCCAATCAGACTCATGTGTTGCCCTTAGGTTTTTATAGAAATCTAGGGAAGTATTTTCGGCAAACGGCAGTTCAGGCATTGGCCCATTTTCGTTGTCCAAATATCTATTCAAAAGATTACTGTTGGGCAAAAATGCTATTTTTCTAAATACCTTATCTCCTTTTTCTTGGGATTTCTTTTGCTCAGAAACATCCTCTTTTGACTCCGAAGACATCCAATATTGATATTCTCGCATGAGTTGTGTACCAAAAATATCCAGCTGCTTCGGGTCTTTTTTTGCCAATTGCGTTATCATCAAAGCAAATACCGGCGGATTGCTTCTCGACATATAATAGGTACGGTTTCCTGTGGGTACATGTCCGAAATCTTGAATAAACTGGGCACTGTTGATGGCCTGATTAAGAGCCAAAGTGTCTTGTTTTAAATATTGCAGAGCCATAAGCGTAAGATAACTTCTAAAGTAATTTGATTCTTCAAATCTACCTCCACCAGCAAAATAGCCTTTTCGAGTAGGAATCAACGAGCCGTCATCGTCTTTGGGCTCTCTCTTTAAAGCCAAAAAAGTGGTTTCTATATATTTTTCGAAAGACAAACTTGATTTTTTATCATTGATTGCATAATTCGGCAAATTAAAATTCTGAGCTATAAACATCTTTAAATCAAATCCTTTTGTTGATTTGGCCTTTTCAAAACTCGCAAGAATAGAATCTGCTTTAAACTTTGGGGTGGCATCTGCAAAAAGTTTAGAATCATCAAAAAGTTTCTGTTTTTGAACCTCCTCAAAAAAATTTCCCCATTTCTTATCAGGAGATTGATATTCTTTTTTAGTGACCGCTTCGCCGCAAGAAAGAAGCAAAAAAAACAAACCGAAACACAATAAAAATCTCATTTTGACCAATTTATTCATAAAAAAAGGCATCTCGATCGAAAAAAGATGCCATTTTCTGATATTTCCTAAAATATTAATATCTCTCCAATCCACTAAAGAAAAACGCACTTTCGATGGCAGCATTTTCGTCAGAATCTGAACCGTGAACAGCGTTTTCACCTTTCGATTTAGCGTAAGATTTTCTTACTGTTCCTTCTGCTGCTTCAGCTGGGTCTGTAGAACCTATCAAAGCTCTAAAGTCAGCAACGGCATTTTCTTTTTCTAAAATCATGGCCACAATAGGGCTTGCTGACATCATTTCGCACAATTCACCATAAAAAGGACGCTCGGCATGAACCTCATAAAATTTCCCAGCTTGAGCCGCTGTTAACTGTGTTTTTTTCAAGGCCACAATTCTGAAACCACCTTCTTCAATCATTTTTAAAATTCCTCCCACATGGTTGTCTGCAACTGCATGGGGTTTTACCATGGAGTATGTTCTATTATTCGGCATGTTAATTTGTTTTTTTGCAAAAATAACACATTTTGGCGGTGTTTTTACAAGTTCTATTATTTGTAGCAAGTAGAGTTTTTAAAGAAATAGCTTCGTAAATTGCGAACGAATTGAAAAATAATATGATAGAGTATTTTACAGACGACAAACAGAAGCTGGATTTATATTTAGATTGGACGCAAAAAGCGAAAAATATTGTAATCACAAGTCACCAAAATCCAGACGGCGATGCCTTTGGCTCGGCCTTAGGGCTTTGGAACTATCTCAAACAATTTGATTTTGAAAAACTAACTTTTATTAGTCCAACAGATTACGCCGATTTTATAGCTTGGATGCCCGGTGTTTCAGCCATTGTGGTTTACGATAACAAAAACAAAGCTCATGCAAACCAACTCATTGCCGAGGCGGACTTGATTTTTTGTACAGACTTTTCGTCGGGCTCTCGAATGAAAGATATGAAAGACGCGGTCTTGAATTCTTCTTCCAAGAAAATAATCATAGACCACCACGAACAACCCGAGACCTTTGGCGATTTGCTCTATTGGAACGAATATGCATCGTCCACTTGCGAACTAATTTATCAAATGATTGTGAAGCTGGGTCATGAAGCTATGATTGACCTTGATGTGGCTACCTGCTTATATACGGGCCTTTTGACAGACACCGGCTCGTTTAAATATCCAGCCACTACACCCGAAGTGCACCATATTGCAGGAAAACTTTTGGCTAAAGGCGTTGTACCCTCAGCAATAAATAGAAGTCTTTTTGACCAAAACGATTTCGAAAAATTACAGTTCTTGGGTTATGTGTTGAGTAAAAAAATGACTTATTTGTCTGAATATCGAGTTTGTTACACCTATATTTCAGAAAAAGAATTAAAAAAATATAATTCGAAAAACGGCGATACTGAAGGTATAGTAAACTATGGCTTGTCTATAGCTGGCTCGGTAATGTCTGCCATTTTTATAGAAAAAGAAGGCTTAATTAAGATTTCCTTCCGTTCGGTTCATGATTTCTCAGTGGCTAATTTAGCCCGAGATTACTTCGAAGGTGGTGGGCACAAAAACGCCGCTGGCGGAAGATCAAATCTTAGTCTTGAAGAAACTGTCCAAAAATTCTTAACTTTGCTACCTCATTTAAAATCTCAATTAGAATTACAACCAAATTAACATTTTTATAATCATAAAATACAAACAAATGAAATTTACATTTAGCGTTTTGACAATCCTTGCTGTTTTAGGCTTGGTTTCTTGTGACAAGTTCAAGGTAACCACCACCAAAGATGGTGACAGATTACAAATTCACGAAAAAGGCAAGTCGGGAAAAGTTGGTAAAGATGGAGACATTATTTCTTTTGATTTAATTATCAAAACAGCCGCTGACTCTGTAATAAAAGACAGTTACAAAGAAGGACAAGATTTTGTAGTTCCTATTCAGAAAGGAGCATTTAAGGGTTCTTTTGAAAATGCACTCTATCACATCGGCGAAGGCGACAGCACCACGGTGTTAGTAAACGCTGACTCGTTATTTAAATTAATGGGACAACCACTTTCACCAGGAATTGCAAAAGGAAGTGATTTGAAATTTATAGTGAAAATGCACAAAGTGCAAACAAGAGCAGAATTTGACAAAGAATTGGCTGACAAAAAATCTCTTGAGCCAAAAACAATTGCTGATTTTGCTGCCAAAAGCATGAAAAACGCACTAAAAACAGCCGAAGGAATATACTACACAGAAAGTAGTGTAGGCAGCGGGGCAACGCCAGTAAATGGAGAAACCGTAGTAGTAGAATACGTAGGTAAGTTTATGGACGGAAAAATATTTGATCAGTCAAACGGTCAGCCTTTTGAAGTGCCACTCGGAGAAAGTAAAGTGATTCCAGGTTGGGAAGTTGCTTTGAAAACAATGAAGAAAGGAGGAAAAAGTACCTTTGTGATTCCTTCGACCTTCGCCTATGGCGAGCAAGGTGGTGGTCCAATCCCTCCAAACACACCTTTGGTTTTTGATATTACATTGAAGGATATCAAGAAATAATAGCTTGAGTTTATCGTTTTTTATTTTTAAACAGTATTTGAAATGTTTTTATTGAAAAGATTCGCAGTTTTAATTGTATCAAGTGTTTTATTGTCTTCTTGTCTAGGAAAGTATGTTGAGAATGACCTTGACGCTTTGGCAAAAAATGAGGAGATAAAGATTGTAGAATATGGTCAAACCAATTCTTTGACACTCACTAAAAACGCTTCAACGGGTATTTATTATAACATCTCAAAAACCAATAGTGCTGGCCTAGCTGTATCCTCGGCTTATGATTTGCTATTGGCCTACTCTTTAAAAACAATTGATGGTAAAGAGATAATAAAGGCTGATTCGGCCATGTTCAATTTCTACACTAGTCAAGCATTTGACGGGTTCAAATATGCCTTGTTATTGCTAAAAGAAGGCGAAAAAGGCACTTTTTTGATTCCCTCTTATCAAGCTTATTATGAAAGCCCGCCAGCTGGTGTAGAAAAATATGCAGTTATTGTGGCCGAAATTGAATTATTAGACTTATTGTCAGAAGACGACAAGATTAATAATTACGTAAAAAAGAAAAGTATTACAGTAACTGAAAAAACCAACACCGGTCTTCGTTTTATTAGAACAAGTGCCACAACCACCAATGATTCGCTCAAAACAGGTGACAATGTCTCGGTGAAATATAACGGTATGTTCTTAAGCGAAACCAGCTTTGATAGTGGAACATTCGGTGTAGTTATTGGTTCTAATTCTACTATAGCTGGATTTAGTGAAGGTATTTCAAAACTCAAAAAAGGCGAAAAAGCAAGAATCATTTTACCATCCAATATTGGTTATGGTAGCAAAGGAAGCGGTTCTATTCCGCCATTTACTCCATTAATTTTTGATATTGAGATTCTTACTGTTAATGGCAAATAATTTAAGCGTTTTTTAAAATGCTCAAAAAGACTTGGCTCAGCTAGGTCTTTTTTGTTTTTATTGATCTGAAAAGTCAAATTTGGCCAGGAAAATCTCTCCCTAAGCACTCAAGTAGTCATTTTTACTAAAATTCTTTTATTTTGTAGATATTTTATATTAATTTTGTATCTATATTAGACAATAGCAACATATTATTACGTATTTATAGATAAAATACCTTTTATGAAATCAGAAAATGCATACGTTCCTTACAAAGTAAAGGACATCTCTTTGGCCGAGTGGGGTCGTAAAGAAATACAATTGGCCGAAGCAGAAATGCCAGGCTTGATGGAAATCAGAAAAGAATACGGTCCTTCGAAGCCTTTAGCAGGTGCAAGAGTGGCTGGATGTCTTCACATGACTATCCAAACTGCCGTTTTGATAGAGACCTTGGTAGAACTAGGAGCCGAGGTTACTTGGTCTTCATGCAATATCTTCTCTACACAAGACCACGCTGCCGCAGCAATAGCTGCTGCTGGTATTCAGGTTTACGCTTGGAAAGGCCAAACCGCTGAAGAATTTGACTGGTGTATTGAGCAAACTTTGTTTTTCGGAGAAGAAAAACAACCTCTAAACATGATTCTTGATGATGGTGGTGATTTGACCAACATGGTTTTTGATGTTTATCCTGAGCTAGTAAGCGGCATCAAAGGACTTTCTGAAGAAACGACTACTGGTGTTCACCGTCTTTACGAAAGAATGAAAAACGGAACATTGTTGCTACCTGCAATCAATGTAAACGACTCTGTAACAAAATCTAAGTTTGATAACAAATATGGTTGTAAAGAGTCTTTAGTTGATGCTATCCGTCGTGCTACTGACTTGATGTTAGCTGGAAAAGTTGCTGTTGTAGCTGGATACGGTGACGTAGGTAAAGGTTCTGCTGAATCATTGAGAGGAGCAGGATGTAGAGTGTTGGTAACAGAAATTGACCCGATATGTGCTTTGCAAGCAGCAATGGACGGTTTTGAAGTAGTAACTATGGACGAGGCTTGTACAAGAGCTCAAATCTTTGTGACTGCTACGGGTAACTACAAAATCATCAGAAGCGAGCATTTCTTAAAAATGCGTGACAAAGCCATTGTGTGTAACATCGGACACTTCGACAACGAGATTGACATGGCTTGGTTGAACGAAAACTACGGAAGCACCAAGAATGTAATTAAGCCACAAGTGGACATGTACACCGTGGAAGGAAAAGACATTATCATATTGGCCGAAGGTAGATTGGTAAACTTGGGTTGTGCTATGGGTCACCCATCATTCGTGATGTCATGCTCGTTTTCAAACCAAATCCTTGCTCAATTGGAGCTTTGGAACAATACAGCGGCTTACGACAAAAAAGTTTATGTATTGCCAAAGGCATTAGACGAAAAAGTTGCGGCTTTCCACCTCGCTCACGTAGGAGCGAAATTGGATACGCTTTCTAAAGAACAAGCTGATTATATTGGCGTTCAATTAGAGGGGCCTTTCAAGTCAGAAATGTATAGATACTAAGAATTATTGTTTTT
>Ga0164293_10003822_pt1 | contig 12870 bp, 10 predicted proteins | sample GEODES118metaG_FD_111487 | JGI IMG/M metagenome (GOLD analysis project Ga0164293, IMG submission 111487) | Eutrophic lake water microbial communities from Lake Mendota, Wisconsin, USA - GEODES118 metaG | ecosystem: Environmental > Aquatic > Freshwater > Lake | place: USA: Lake Mendota... | reverse complement strand
GGATAAAGAACCTGAAAAGGTTTACTACTGCGATGAGTATCTAGCAGTTTGTTACATAGAACTTAAAAATGGTGTTGAAGCAACAGTACATGCACAAAAAGGCCTGGACTTTGCAATCACAGCTCAGAACAGATGTTTAGAAACCTGGGCGAAATATCGCCTGGGATGCGCCAAAGTCTTACTTGCCGAACTAGATGAAGCAGAAGAACTTTTACATAACGCACTCTCCATCAATGCCAATTCAATTGATACAGACTGGGAACTGACAATTGAGCTTGAGAAAGAGATTGCAAACATCTTGACCATTAAAGGTCGAGTCACCGAAGCCGACGAGATCCGGCGCCGAATTAAGACCCTGGAAGAGACCATCAAGGGTGAGTAAATCCAGAGTCACCATCACTGCAGGTGCGGTGTTCCTATCCGCCGCACTTGCAGTGAGTTTGTTTTCAGCCCAACCTGAAGCTGATCAAAAAGCCACAATCCAAGAATCAGTAACCCCAATCCCTTCGCTTAAAGCAGATCAGGTTTTAACCTGGAATTGCGAGATACCCGAAAACAAGCCAGCAAGCATCATGATTACGTGTGCAGATGGCGGAATCTATATAGAAAAGATTAAATGGAGCACTTGGAGCCAAGAGGGAGCTACAGGTCTTGGGGTCTACTCTGAAAACTTGTGCGAGCCCAACTGCGCAGAAGGTAAGCGGGTAACGGCACCAGTAAATCTCATCCTTTCAAATCTGACCGTACAAAATGGGAAGTATTACCTTCGAACCCTAGACATAACTACCTCTAATGGAAAAGACTTTCCCAGGGGAAGAGCAGGAAGCTTTCAATGGGATGTTATGGAGTTGGGTAATTGATGGCTAGTTGTCACCTTCTGGTGGCAAGATATCACTGTGAGTAATCAATCTAATCAGGTTCGAACTGCCCCTCCGAATGATGCCGCAAACAATCAAGACGTTTTTCTTTGGGCGCTATATTTACTTGGAGGCGCTGATCGCGATGTTGATGTCGAAGATATTTACTTAAAGTGTTTTGAAATGGCGCCAGCAAGATTAGGGTGGAGAACCCAACCCAAAATTCCTGATTACAAGAAGACGTCAAAGGCTCTTCAATCAGTTGAAGCGACAACGCACGTGGGACTGATTCATAGACCACATCAGTATTCTCGGCGACTAACGATCGAAGGCATTAACTGGGTTGAAGCGTACAAAGAAATTCTCGAACGGGTTTATTCTAAGCATGCTGTTGCTGCTTCGAACAACACCAATATGCACGAAAGAACTCGTCAGGCAATCAAAGAAAGCGACTCATGGAAGACATTTGAGATTGATCCAAGTCAGCTTGATGTAGCAGATCTAGCGGCACTCCTGCGGTGTACTGCAACTAGCCCTCTAGAAACATGGAAATCAAGAATTCTGGATGTGAAGCGTGCGGCTGAGATCTTGAGTGACGACGCACTTGCCGATTTTGCAAGAGCAATTGAATTTAAGGTCATTAAGGGGGGTCATAAGTGATTGCTGAAAAAGATGATGGAAAGTTGGTCTACACCACAAGAGGCTTCTTGCAAGATGCACAAGATGCAATGCGAGGCGATGTGCTACGAGCCCTCATTGAGCTAATCACAAATGCTGACGATGCTTACAACGGTAAAGGCGGAGAAATACATCTTGATGTACGTCCTGCAGAAGCACCGTTCGAATGGATAATTTCGATTCACGATAAGGCTGGTGGATTGACGGCAGACGGTCTTAAAAAAGCTTTTTCAAATCTAGGAGATGAAAACCAGAAATTTGCCTCTGATCAGGGCACAAGGGGACTCTTTGGAAGAGGCGCTAAGGATGTTGCAGTCTTTGGAAAGGCGCGTTTCCACTCAATCTCGAAAGGCAGGTACTCCGAGCTACAAATTCTCCCCAAGGAATCTAAATGGGAGAGAAATGCTATTGATATTGACACAACTAGCGTTCACCTCTCGGAGCTAAAGTTAAATCCTGGTGAATCGGGCTTGACTGCAGAACTCTACATCTCGAAAGAATACAAAGTCCCAGCCCCCGCCGATTTGATTGAAAAATTAGAAACTCATGTTCAATTACGTGATTTGCTAAATCGCAATGTAGTCAAAATATCTGACACCCGTTCCAAAACCGAGAAACAGTTAAACGGTCTAGTACCTTCGGGTGAATTAGTTCTAGATATCGATTTCCCGGTTCCAGGTTACGAAATGAATGCCAAGTTAGAAGTGTACAAGTTTCCAGAGAAGGAAAATGGAAATGTCTCAGTTTATTCAAAACAAGGATTAGTAATTTCAGGCCGTGGTGCTGCATATGAAAATGGTTTTTTGAACTTGGAAGGCAGACCGGAATCGGGTTGGTTTTGTGGAAGACTCGATGCCCCAGAGATTCATGATCTGGCGCGAGCTATCGACAAGAACGACGATCCAGATCCAAAGAACCCTACGCGCGTTGTTAGTCGCCAGCGTGACGGGCTCGTGAGAAGTCACCCCTTCTATCGAGCACTCTCAGGCGCGGTAAGTGCACATTTAAAACCACTTTTTGATGAAGTGGCAAATGATGAAGGGGCGAACAAGAAAGAAGGAGCTGCTCTACGAAAGCGGCTAGATGCCCTAGAACAAGCGCTAGGCAAGGCTTTGCAAGAGCTACTTGATGAAACCGAACTTGGCGAAATACCGTCCGAGAATAACCCCGATGATCAGTCGCAAGAACTACAGTTTATTCCACCTAGAAAAATTGTAGCGATTGGTGAAACTCCAAGTATCACGATTCGTGCTCCGCGTGATTTAGACGTTTCGCAAATGACTTTTTCGGTGGCTCAAAGCAAAAAGATTGTTTCGCTCAAAAATCAAGATGCCTCAAAAATTCTTTGGAGAGACCACCCTCGACTTCCAGTCAAACAAGGAGCCATACAAATCTTTGGTGAAGATGTTGGAATCGCAACGATTATTGCCAGCGTGGGTGAAGTATCCACTCATTGTGAGATTGTTGGAGCAAGATTTCTTCCACCAATTGAGGTTATTCCAGATCAAATTTCTTTTGAAATCAAAAAGGCAACCATTGCGCCTACCAGAAAGCGACGTTTATTGATTACAGCACCAATCGAATATGTTGGTGATCTAGTCGAGATTTCATCTAGCCATGGTTTTCTCACTGTCAACTCTAGAGTAAAGCTAGCTCCAAGCGCTTCAGGGATGGTTGCACAGGCCGTGGTAATTGCATCATCAACGGGCGATCTTGGCATTTCTATTGTTACTGCAAAACTTGATGGAAAACTTGACACATGTGAAGTTCAAATCGTTGAACCCGGGCAGAGCAAGTATCCGAAAGTCCACACCGAAGTTGTGGGAAATGAAAACCCTCCACGGCGGGTAGACATGCTGTTAGAAGAAGACGGCCGCCTCTTTGTGAAAATTTATGGTCGTCACCCCTCTTTGCAAAGAGTGTTTGGAAAGCATCTCGGTGGAGATAAAGGGTTTGTCAATGATCAATCTCTCGAAGCTCACGCAACTATTGGTGAAATCGTTGCTCAACAACTTTCAATATATGCTGTGGAAAGAGAGGCAGCAAAGCACCCTGAGAGATTTACCGATCCGTCGAGTGCCTTTGCCCGTCAGCAGGAATGTATCCCTCGATTTATCCAATTACTCCAGATTATTTTGTTGGAGAATGAATGAGCACATCTCTTGCCGAAATGATAGAAGCAGGCGAAGAATCCCGATATTTGATTCCCTGGAATTGGTTAACTTCGAATTCCAAAAAAACAATGGAAGTTGTTTTTCAATATGCATTTGATGAAGATCAAGATTTTTCAAGGGGATTTGCAATTCACCATCTACGATATATTCAAATCAATGATGTAAAAGCGATGAAGTATCTGGATTACAGGCACGTGTTATTTGCTGTCGAAGAAATTCAAAAAATTGTCCACAATCCCAAGTATTCGGAGCTCCCAACACTTGATGACTCCAAGCAACCACTTATTGGTTTGGAGTTCAATTCTTATGAGATTTATGAAGATTTGATCCGCAAAGCCACAAATATTGAAGATTTAGCTGAAGCCATTCTTAGTCGAATAGATGCTGAGTTTCCAATGTCCGAAAGAGATAGAGCTGTTGTTTGCGCTCGTGCCAACTGGTACACCTCGGATCCTCAAACCCTCGACGCTATAGGTCGAGATTATGGAATTACACGTGAACGCATTCGACAGATCGCAAGAAAGTTTGAAATTACAACTATTGATCTTAAAGGGGAACTCCGGTTTGCCAAACTCTTGAGCGAACTAGCTAAATCCTCGATTTCCCTTGAAGATTTTCAGGAAAAAGCAATCAAGAATTTTCTAACAAGCGAAGAAGATCTAGATGTAGCTCAGTGTGAATCAATCATGACTTTTCTGGCTCAATCCACAGGCTGGGAACCATTTGTGAGTCAACTTACCTTGTGGCGTTCAATGGAAAGTGAAAAATCAAAGGCTGTAAGCCAACTGTCAAAATTCCGCGGAAAAATGGGATTCATAGATGCAGAGTATGCGGCAAAGAGTCTAGGTTTATCAACAGTTCAGATCATTTCACTAATCAAAGCGAGGTACCCCCGCTCAGTTGCCAGTCGCAACTTGGTTCTAGCGCGGACAGGAAAAATTGTTTCTACTTTTGAAGCATGCTTGGCAAAACAGTTGATCTTATGTGACACGCTTCCAGCGGAAGAAATCTTAGTGGGAGCTCGACGACATGCATCCTTACGGAATGATTCGATGCCCGCTGAAAGTTCAGATTATCTAAGCATCATCCATGCTTTATGTGGTAACCCACCCACTAGAAGTACTTTCTTGAAAAATCAACTTTATGAAACTACTCTAAGCGAATCAGACGAATGGCTAGTTGGTGTTTTTAGGTCATCACCTAATGGATTGTTGCACCGTGTTGAAATAACGAAACTTGGAATAGAATCAGGCGTTAGCCTTGGGAGTTTGACGGCATATTGTGGTTCAAGTCCATTTATTCGTCCTCATTCAAATGGTGTTTACTCACTCATAGGAAATTATCCGGACACGACGGAAGTAGCAACTCATGCAGAACTCGCACTTGCGCTTATTGGGTCGGTCGAAGTGAGTCTTGAGTACCAAGGTTCCAACATTCTCTTGCGATTGGTTCCAAATCTCAATTCATATGCATCCGGAGTTCTTTTGTCCAATCGAGAGATTAAGGAAGTTTTCGCCGGTTTTGTATTCACACCTTCTTGTTCATGTGGACCGATAGACAGCAAGCAAATTCTTAAGTTGTCCAAGGAAGGTTTCTGGACGGGTTTCCAGAGTATTTTTGCTCATGCCCTCCAAAAGCATGGATTTGAAATAAGCACTGAATATAGAATTCTTTTTGATTTTGATGAAAAAGTAGCCACTTTGAATCCTTAATACTTGAAACTACTTGATCTGAAGTAGTCAAAGATCTAAAATCGACATAAGTTCTCATATGAAGGAGTAAATGTGGCACTCACCGCCCAAGAGCGTTTCAAGGCAGAGTCATTAACTGTTACAGAGCTGTTCCAATCAGGAACATATGAGATACCTGCTTTTCAAAGGGATTACACGTGGACGAAGGAGCAATGCGAGGACTTGTGGGGTGACTTAAAAAATCTTTTGGAGAGCCAGGTTAAGGCACATTTTATCGGTCCAATGGTGGTTATCCGTCACGGGGAGAAGAATCAGAAAAATTATCTTGTTATTGATGGGCAGCAGAGACTAACTAGCTTACAAATGATCATTGCATTATTACGTGATCATTGGGTGCAATTAAGTCCAGGAAAGAGAAATACTCCTGCCGGTCCGAAACCTTTCGAAGATACTTGTCAATCGCTTCTAGTATCTGGACCACCTTCCTACACAAATACATTTGTTCCTAACTGGCACATCCGAGAAACCTTTTTCGACTATGTACAACGAGAACTCAGTGACGATGAGAGAAAGACTGTTCTCAAATACACTGATTTACCAAAAAAAGATATCGAGTACGCCGAAGAGCTTTTTAAAGCATATATTTTTTTCCGAGAAAAAGTAAGCTCACTTACAGTTTCTCAAACAGAGAAATTTGAAGAAATTCTATTGAACGACATTTTGATACTTCGCATCGACGCTGTCGAAATTGAAAATGCTTTCATACTATTTGAGACGCTGAACAATCGAGGCTTGGACCTCACTCAGGGTGATCTAGTTAAGAATCTGATTTTCCAATCAATGAAAGAACCTGCGACAACAAACTTATCGCCCGCCATGGTCAAGATTCTCGGTGAGTGGGATAACGTGGCAGAGAAAGTTTCATATAAGAAATTGGATTCCTTTCTCAGATATTTTTTGATTCTAAAACTGAAGAAAAAGATTCAAAAAGAAGGCATAAGTAAAGAAATCGAAAAAGAGTATGGCACAACTGTGCGCATCAAAAATTTCATCCAAGAAGTTTCAGAGTACTCGGATCTTTATGCACTCATTGAGCGAACGGATGCATTCCAGGGCCAGTACAAGATTCAACTGAATGCTCTTTTTGACGACCTCAATGATTTGAACCAGGCGACACAAGCCGTATTTCTCTTGGCAGTATTAAAGCGGTTTGCAAATTGGGAAACCAAGGAACACTTCGAAAAACTTTCTAAGGCTTGCCGTGCAGCGGAGGTACTCTCTTTTAGGTGGCTCATCACGGGTAAGAACGCTCAAGATCTTGAAAATATCTGGAGGGAATCTGCAATTAAAATCCTGGATGAGAGCGTGACTGATGAAGATGCGCTTCAGAATGCGATTTTACATTTGAAGTCCCAGCTTCCCGCTGATCAAGAATTCAAGACTGAACTTTCGGGGAGATCACTAAAATCTAGTAAGTTTGTTAGATACATTCTTCGAAAGATTGAGAATTCGAGAATTGATAATGAAGTGTGGGTCTTGGCTGGCCCAGATAAGCTTGACGTAGAACACATTGCACCGAAGACCCCGGATGATACGCATGATTGGCGAAAGGCCATGAGCGGTGAATCTAGCTATAGAAATATTATTTACAGAATTGGCAATCAAACCTTGCTTACAAGATCTTTGAATAGAAGTGCCAAGAATAAAGAATTCAAAGACAAAAAAATTCAATACCAAAAGAATACGGGTCACCTCACACAATTAACAAAGGAACTTTTAGCCGCCAGTGCCTGGACACAACAGGCCGTGATAAAGAGATCTGAATCTCTTGCTACTGAAGCTGTAGAACTTTGGAACTGGACTGCCTTGGGCAAGGATCTCAAGGTCACGGCTGCTCACCCAAAGGAGCCGAAGAAGCGCACCGCTAAGAAAACTGCCAAGAAGCGCACCGCTAAGAAAACTGCCAAGAAGCGCACCGCTAAGAGAACTGCCAAGAAGCGCACCGCTAAGAAAAGTAGTGCGAAAGAGTGAAGGGCCGGCAAAATCGGAAAGTGAGCATGAGCTCAATACACAAAGCGAGGGGAAGAAATGAGGTTCACCCCAGGTGTGCTCACTTGTTCGGATTACTATCCAACAACAAGACGACTTTCTCGGTTTAGGTATATACAAGTAGACCTACTACCTGCCACAAACCTGGAAGATCAAAAACTACTCACTGGGATGCTTGCACAAGCTGAAGATCTTGCCCGCCACGTCACCAAGAATTCAGCAAACGATGCAAGTTCTGTTAGATCGCAAGAGCGCCTAATTAGAAATGCGCTCGCGGGGCTACTATCTGAATGCGCCTGGCGGCTTGCAATCAACGGCTTAACAAAGAAGGAAACTCTTTTGTCCACAATATTCAATCATACATATGACCAAATTGATTTAGTTTCTAGTGAGAATAAAACAATCGAAGTTAGATCATCTTTCCCACGGAAAGGACTTACATTCGCACTTTGCAACCCAACGTATGAATTTGATGTGATTGGACCTTATGTAAATGATTATAAACCCAGCGAGATCTCGAAGGATATTTATGTGAGAACACTGTTTCCCTTTGATGAGTCGGAGTTAATCGAAAGAGTGAAAGGCAAAGGAATTCAGATGTTCTTAACGGGTGGAGCTACAAACGAAATGTTCATGAACCCAAAGACATTTATCGAAAAATCAATGACTGCTATGGAAGACGTAATTCTTAATCAAACTGGCCCAGCCTCAACTTACAAAGTAATTCCCTTTTCAAGGGCGCTCGACACCTGTGAGGTAGCGGAAACCCTGGGCTATCAACATCGAGAGGCATGGTCATACTTTGAATCCACATAAATTCGGTAGATATTTCAGCAACTTTGGTCAATATCCTTACAAGTGTCAGTGCTTTCTGACATTCTAGGCACTCTAAAGAGCTATCGAATGGATCAAAGTGTCGTTTATTGATGTACCTGAAACTAGGTTGAAGGTTGCTCCCTTCAACATAGGTAATCGCCGATACATCGGGGGAAAGTCCTTGCTCCTGAATGCCATTGCAGATTCAATTCCGGATCACATTCCCAGACGCTCGTTCTGTGACATTTTTGCAGGTACCGGGGTAGTCGGTGCCGCTGCATTTTCTGATTTCAAATCTGTGGCTTTAAATGACCTTTTGTATTCGAACGAAGTCATCTACAAGGGTTTCTTTGGAAAAGGCACATTTTCTCAAACTAAATTAGAAGAATTTAGAAACGATATGTCTATCAGGTCTTCTAAGCAGATCCGACATAACTATTTCTCAAGGAATTTTTCAGGGAAGTATTTTTCGGAAACATCAGCCAAGGCCATTGGCATGATCCGTGAAACTATTGAGGCTAACTCCTATGACTTTAATCAACGTGAGAGGGCGATTGTTTTAGCATCTCTCTTGTACAGCTCAGATCGTATTGCCAACACAGTTGGCCATTACGAGGCATATCGAAAAGGTGTGGATGCCTTTAAAGAATTTGAATTTCGGCTCATTTCCCCTTCTCGTGATTTAAAGGCTGAAATACATCGGAAGGACGCAAATCTGCTAGCAAGAGAAATCAAATCTGACGTCGTATATATCGACCCACCATATAATTCTCGACAATACAGTCGTTTTTATCATGTTCTTGAAACTTTAACTAAGTGGGATAAACCAGTTCTTGAAGGTGTTGCCTTAAAACCACCGACTGAAAATATAAGTAAATATTGCAAAGTGGGTGCAGCTGAAGCGTTTGAAGACCTCATTATTAACCTTGACACGCGCTTGATCATCGTGTCCTATAACAACACCTATGCATCTAAGAGTTCCTCGAGCCGAAATAAAATTAGCCTTGAGGAAATCAAATCAATTTTAAAGAAAAAGGGTAAGACCAGAACTAAGAAGATCCCTCATAAACACTTCACTGCTGGCAATACCGACTTTGATAACCATCTCGAATATTTGTTTATAACTGAGGTGGACTAAATGAAAACTGCAGAATTGACATCATTCGTCCGTTCACCATTCTTCTATGTGGGAGACAAATACAAACTCTTACCTCAAATAACTCATTTATTTCCCAAAGATTTTGAAAGGATAATCGAGCCATTTGTAGGCGGCGGAAGCGTTTTTCTGAATACAGAAGCACCAGAAGTTTTGGCAAATGATTTGGATTCAAATGTAATCCAAATTCATGAGTTGTTATTTTTGCAAGGCGAAAAGATGGATCAGTTTATTTCTAAGTTTGCGAAGCTGGCTCGGAGCTACGACTTGAGTTGTTCGTTTAATGGAGACTTGGTCCCAGATGATGTCAGAAGAGAATTTCCAAAAACATATTTTGCTCACTTAAACCGCCCTGGGTACGCCAAACTTAAAGCAAAGTACAATTCTTCTAAGCAGCGAGATCCACTTGAACTCTATGCATTAATGATTTATGGCTTTAATCGAATGTTGAGATTCAATAGGGATGGTAATTTCAATATTCCAGTAGGGAATGTTGATTTCAATCCAAACGTTGTTAGAGCCTTACAGGGGTATTCCTCAAGAACTATCGGACGAAAAGTTAGCTTCAGTAATTTAGAGTTTGAAGTTTTCCTTGATTCCATTACATATAGGAAAGGAGATTTCCTGTATGTAGACCCACCCTATTTAATTACCAGAAGCGAATACAACAAGGGGTGGGATGCGTCTTGCGAGCTAAGGTTGTATGAATTGTTGGATCGTTTAAATGCGACTGGTGTGAAGTTCGCCCTCTCAAATGTTGAGGTTTATGGCGATCGATCTAATGAAATTTTGGAAAAATGGATGCAGAAATACCAGGTTCATGTAGTATCGAGTAATTACATTAACTATTTTGATAATGGTAAGAAAACACTCAAAGAGGTATTGGTTTGCAATTATGAGTAGACGCGAATCTCAATTCAAGCCGTTACTTTTAACGACAACGATTAGAAACCCTGAGCGCTTGCGAAATTTCCTTCTGGTGCTTAAGGCATTCGACGGTAAAATTCTTACTAATGCACTCTGTGAAACCGTTGAAGGTGAGTTAATTCGTAGAGGACTTTACATACCGACCAGAGGTGTTACCGCTGAAATTAAAGAAAAGTGGTACAACTTGGACTTGTTGAATGATGCGGAAGTGTCATCATTAATCGAACTCAATCCTCAGCAGCATAAAGAGGCAGGTTTTGATTACGGGTGGCCTTCTAGATTTGATACACACTATAAATTAGGAATGTGGTTTGGCTTTGTTTACTATGAAATCGGAGAGAAGGTCGAATTCTCTGAACTAGGGAACCTGTACGTACAACAAACGGAAATTAACGATGAATCTTTCTTTGCCAACGATGAACAACAGATCTTCTTAAATGCATTTGCACGCTACCACCGGAGAAATCCGTTTCAAAGAGTCCTCAATCACAATCGTCCCTTGATACTTTTACTAGGTGTCCTTGAGGAGCTCGCAAAGGATTCTGACTGGGGTAGCGTAGGACTTGCTCGTCATGAGCTTCCATTCTTGATAGTCTGGAAGAATAACAATGCGAAAGAATTGGCAAACTTCATCGTCGAATTTAGAAAGAAGTGGGCTTACACACCAAGTAGCGAAGTTGTGTTTGACACTTGTGAGCAAATCCAAGGTGGTTGGAATAAGGTAGAAAAAATATCAACTATCACAAAGGATCTTCCAGACGAGGTGCTTCGTAAATTTAGACTTACAGGCCTTATTTCAATAAGAGGAAATGGCCGATTTATCTCTTTGAATAGTGACTTAAAAAGTGTTGCGGATTACTTACTTGAGAATTATACCGATCTTAAAACATTTGCCACTGAGCGAGAGTATTTTGACTACGTAGCAGTTATAGATCCTTTTCTAATTCAAGAAGGAACCGCGAAGACTCAATCCACATCTGATGAAGATCAAGCAGCCCTTCAGTCCTGGGTTGAGCACTTTGGTGTTGAAAATATTAAGAAAGAGCTTATGAATTTGAGCAAGGGAAACAGCTCTAAGGATGATGTACTTAGGATTACGCCTGAGCCACTTCGACTTGAGTTTTTGTCAGCATTGTTGTTGAAATATACGTATGCGAATTCGAGAGTGGTTGCGAATTACAAACGTGGTGATGACGGACTTCCAATCTCACATGCGCCTGGAAACAATGCGGATATCGAGCTCTATGAAGGATCTGCCCTACACCTTTATGAGGTGACTTTGATGAAAGGCGCAGCTCAGGTTAAGGCGGAAATGGCTCCAATTACTCGACATCAGGATGATTACAAAAGAGGCCATTCAGAGGTGGATACAATTTTTGTTGCGCCGAACATTCATATCGATACGATCCGTTGGGTCGAATATTGGAATGACAAGGGATTCAGAATTTCAAATAAATCAATCGAAGAGTTTGTAACGGCCCCCTAAAGCACCATCGAAATCTGCTTCAGATGAACCCTCAGCAAACCCCATTCGGTTCATACACAGATACATTCGAGAGAATTGTTATTTCTTATTCAACCAATAAACACTCTCCCCATCCCTCTTCAATATCCCGCACTTGATCATGTGCCTGCCTAGTGCTGTTGTGTCTTCGTAGTAGTTGGTAACGCTTAGGTTCAGTTGCTTCCCTGGGTTTTTTGTATCTGTGGGAATTCTTAAGAGTTGTACTCCTCTACAGCAACCTCTATTTTCGGTTACTTCACAAAACGGCATCTGATTACTTATAGGTGACTGTCAAACCCTAGTCAAATGCTATCGGAGAAGTAGTTTCAGAATTGCTCGTCTCCATATAATTCTAAAATTTCACAGCCTCTGTCCTTGCATAAGCAAAGACTCCCAAGTTTGGCTTCTCGGAAGTGCCGCCATCAACTTTTGCAAGCACCGGAACGATTTGTCCTTGCCCAATCAAAAGATTAATTATGGGTTTTGATACTTTCGCCGCGAGTTCTTTTGGCAGATATCCAACTTTATGTATCTCATACTTCGAATCAATTAGGTAAAGCGCGACCGCGTTTTTGTCATATTCATTATCTTGTTCTGGCACAAGCAAACCGTACGACCATCCCTTTTTGAACAGAGCTATTGATTCTTGATAATTGGATTCACCGACAATTAACAACTCCTGCTTCACATTTCTACCTGCATAGGCGATGTTCTTATCGTAGGTCGACCCTGTTGCATCATCCATGACCTTGACAATTGCTTTAAATAATTTAGGGCCTAGTTCGATTTCAACTGGCATTGGCTTACTGAAGATTCCCATAACTGCACTTTATTGCTTTTTGTTTACGTTGAATAGGTTGCCTTTGACTCGATGATTAAGAGCTAACAACAACCGAATAAACACTCTCTCCATCCCTCTCCAATATCCCGTACTCGATCATGTGTCTGCGTAATGCAGCGGTGTCAGGGTGGTACTTGGCGATGATCTCGTTGAGTTGCTTCTCGGGGTACTTGGTAT
>Ga0164293_10003819_pt1 | contig 12872 bp, 15 predicted proteins | sample GEODES118metaG_FD_111487 | JGI IMG/M metagenome (GOLD analysis project Ga0164293, IMG submission 111487) | Eutrophic lake water microbial communities from Lake Mendota, Wisconsin, USA - GEODES118 metaG | ecosystem: Environmental > Aquatic > Freshwater > Lake | place: USA: Lake Mendota... | reverse complement strand
TTCTGGCTTAATTCCAGTGTCCTCGGCCCAGTTAAACTGCGAGTACCAGTCGTAGTTCTTGTTTAGTAAAGCAACTCGGTGAGTCGAGCATAGTCTTTCAAAGTACTCGGTGTCTTGCATCCACGATGGCACCGTCAGCTCAGACGAGATTCTACCTAGATCAACTGCCTTGTCGTACGTGCGAAACGTCTTGTCAAGCAACGTTGACTTGTATCCGCGAGAACGCCATTCAAAGTACGTCGCCGAGATGTACGAAACAAGCAGTGTTTCATGCCCTCGCCACATCTTGACAACTGGGTGACTTGACCAGCCCTTAGGTTCTCGATCGTTGCCGTCTGGGTCAAGTTTGCACATTGTAAGTAGGCACTGCCATGCCTCAAGGGTCTGTTTATGAAGACGCTTGTTGTCTATTACAGATGCTGTAGCCTCAAAAGAGTCTGTAGATACAAGAAAAGATTGCATGAGTCACTCCGTCACTAGTTAGAACAACTAATATATCAGGACGGCGTAAGAATCTGTGATTCATGCGCTACAGGTCACTGATAGAAGTTCTTTTTAACAAAGTTGCGGCTGAAACCCTTGTCTGTGTCGATTAAGTACTCGCGATCACCGATCAATTCGCCTTGAGGCCCATTTGGCTCTCCTTTAAGTGCCGCCGCGGTGGCCTCACCGATCCAAGTAGCTGCTTGGACGGCAACTGCCTTGCCCCATGTCGCGCTAAGAGCTGAATAGTTATTCACGCTGGTGAATTCCCAGCTATCGGGAAGTCCTTGAATTCGTGCCGCCTCGCGGTGGGTGATTCGTCGCGGCTGAGTCGGGTGCACGATGTGATCTAAGGCACTCCCGGTCATAACATGACAGAACGACTGCGCGTCCCAACGAGCCGGCAGAGAGAACCCCATGTAGAAATCGTTAAGGCGGATCTTGTCTTCCTTGTTCGCCCAGGACTGTGGGAACTTGTCACCGTTCTTTTCAACAGCGTCCTTAAGAGCGATGTTCAAAGCGTCCATCGGCTTCCAGCCTTCGTTTCCAAGAATGTCGAAGATCTCTTGGATTCTTTGTGACTCAAGATTTGTCTTGTTCATGTGCCCGTCAACGTAACCGTCTTGATTTACCAAGTCAGCAACGTACTTTGACGGTTCAGCGTTGTATTTTTGTCTGTTCCACGTGATCTCTAGATTCTCAAGATCGCCGATGACGTCAAACATCTTTGGCATTTCCTTCGGCATTTCAGCGTGCGCGCCAAACGGCATACCGCTTTCAACAGCAACCCAGAAGTATCGCATTCTGTACGAGAACCCACCAAGCATCAGGTTGTTGTGCTTAACGTGATACAGGTCGTACTTCTTGCCTGAAAGTTCTTCAAGCATGTCACGGTACTGCACCATAACCGAACGCCCTTGCGTGTATGCCTGCTGCACACATTCAAAGACAACCATCTTTGGTTTGACTCTAGCGGCGTATCTCATGAACGCACGGGTGTGTTCGTGCGCCGCTGCGTCGGGTCCGCGGTTAGTCGGGCCGGACCAAAGTGACCAGCCGGAGCACGGTGGGCAACCAAGAACTACATCAACAGGAGTTTCAGGCCATTCATTCGAGTCTTCAGAGAAGAACGATGTCCACTGGTTTCCAAGGTGTTTTCTATTCGCTTCAGCGACCGGGTTTCCAAAGTTAAGAGTCCCAGTGCGCAACTGCATCTCAAGCCCTGATCTAACAAAGCCAAGACTCATAAAGCCGGCAAGGCCGTTGCAGTCAATAAAGGTAGGTGTGCTCATCGTAGTTCCTCTCGTACGTTATTCAATGTAAATTCTACCACGTCTTACTGTAGCGGCTGAACATTTAGTCCGACTTCGTAGCCGCACGCGGCGTACCCAGCAATATCAACCCACGTGTCAGGTTGAAAGCCAGAATTAGAAGCGTATCTGGCAACCTTGACTGCTACCATCGCCATTGCCACATCTTCGTTCGTGAATTCTCTGCCAAATAGCACCGACCAGATCTTTGCAATTCTGCTAAAGTTCTCCTCTGGTCCGCCGTACTGAGTGTCTCTTTCACCGGAGATGATCCTACCTGCCTGCGCAAGCATGTCTTGTCTTGGGCTTGTTTGCGTTTCTTTTTTCATCAGCTACAACTTTACTCTTGCTGTGAACGTAGCGGTATAGAACTCTGTATCCGGGTTTTCATCAGGCTGATGCACGTAGATCTCCGAGTCGATAGGCAGAGGCACTGTTTGATCGTCAACAAAGTTGCACCACTTTGCGCGCAGCGACTCGGTAAGTTCTTCTAGAGTTCTGCCTGTTGTTTGCATTTGAACGTTAAGTCTCATTGTCATTCCTCGTATTCGCTAAGATCTTCAAATTCTGCTTTAATTCCATACCCAACTCTTTGATATAGAAGCCCACCGTCTACGTACACTCCGGTATCGGACTCATACGGGCAGTCACATTTAACGTAGTCATGTCTATGTAACGATTCAATTGTTGTACCACAGGTCAGGCACTTAAGAGCGTTACGAACTAGCTTCGCCATTTAGAAGTTTCTCTCTGTCTACAACTTTGAACCCGTTAGGTGCTTCCTTTGGATCAAGAGTTTTGTACCACATATCTTTTTTCATTAGAACTCCGGGATTGCCTGTCATCTCACAGGTTTCCCACGCGACTTGCTCATATTTTCTAATGACCTTGTGTATCTCATCTGCAACTTCTGGTTTTGAAGTGGCGCAATAATAGCGTAGCCCACCGAATTTTTCCTTGATCTGTTGAATTGTGTAGTCTGGGTCGATAGAACTTAGTTCTTTGTCGATGTCGTGAATTATTCCGTGCCAACCTTGACCACAGTCAATCATCTTTGGCCAACCAAAGCCAAATCTATCAAGCACGGGAGAAAGATCAACCTTGCCGACAGCTACTAGGTAGAACCTATTCTTAAACGATCCGTTGGTCTTTCGCTTCATGTACGCCGCGTTGATTAGATCAGCCTCGCTGTGACCGATCTCTTCAGCAAGACATGTAAGTACTTCGTAGATGTCAGACAGCTCCATCAGACGCTTTTCTTCGTCCGCTTCAATTAGCTCGTTAGTCTCTTCATATAGTTTGCGATGAAGAGCTCTACGATACTCTTCCTGTGGAAGAATGTAGACAGCCGGGTGCTCTCCTGAGTCCTTAATGATCTTAGGAATATGATCTCTCACAAGCTTTCCCATTTTAGGTTGTCACTAATTTCTTCTCTAGTTTGTACACAGGATGTCGTGCTGAAGTTACGTGCGGAAGTTTGTAATCAATTGTAGTGACGTAGACGTCGCCGTCCTTGATATTAGTAACTTTAACAAGTCTTCCGTTGTGAAGTTTACCAGCATCGGTAGTATACGCATTATTTTTTACCCTTAGAACGTCGCCAATTGAGATAATTAGATTGACGGCGTCTTCCCATATGTAGATCATCGTCTATCCTTTTAAGGCGCTTGGGCAGAATGTCTCTGGGCATTGGCTTACATCGTAGTCATCAAGAGCCCTAAAGCACGAGGTGCACTTTACGCCAGCGTCAAGAACCTTGTAACCGTTCTTCTGACGATCAGCGTTCTTCTGCATCTTAGCGAGGTATTCCTTGTCAAGTTCTTCGTCCGTCGCGCCAGCGGCGCAAAGAATATTTGCTACAAAGTGCAAAACATCTACACATTCCTTGAGGATCTCACGACGGTCAGCGTATGGATCATCGTGCTGCCATGGCTTCCACGAGATGGCCTTACGAACCTCGGCAAGTTCATCGTCGATCGCAAGCATATTCCAGCGGATATACTCAATAAGGTTTCTTAGATCATCGTGCTCATCGCTATGAAACGATGTGTAGTCAACGTTGTAGACGTCTGTTTGAAGTTGACGTGTCTTTTGCAGCCATTGGCCAAATAGTACGTTGTTTGTCATAGCCCTAGTCCATTCTTTAGTGTTTGTAGTGTCTCCTGCGCGGTTGTAAGCGCGGATATATATTGCTTTCTTTGCGTTACTGCTAGTTCGTAGATATCAACATAATCCATGTCTTCTACTTTTGAAGGCAGTAACGACCAAGAATCCCCGATCACAGACGTGGTACGCCAGTCGCTAAAGACGGGAGTCTCTGAGTTTAACGCCTGAGCTATTCTATAGTTCCACCAAAGCATTCCATCATTAGACATACTTATGATCGCACCAGATGAGTCAGCTACTAGATCGTAAACGTCTGAGTCGGTTGTTCCTTTGTTCTTCTTCATGTCAACTATAGGATTTGCAAGTGACTTCTCAAGTGTCTTAAACCATTTTGCTTTTCTATTGTCAACAACCCAAAAGTCGTTTCTAGTTGTTACAAAATGACTTGTGATTCTTTTAACGAGTGATGAATCAATCTGCAGTCCGAGTGCTACGTTCTTTACTTCGCCGAATAGATCTTTCTCTACGTTAGCGTTGTCGACGAACGGTGTTGATGGGTACAAGGTAACGTAGTCCCACTGAGACAGAAGAGCCTTAGCACCGCCTAGAACTGAGTCCATGACCTTGGCGTTTCCAGTGACGTCGGAGTAGTGCTTTCTGCTAGCGTAGAACGGCTTAACAATGTCGTCGCTGTTTCTGTCTATAGCTCGTAGACTTGTGCGTATCTTTGACGGTTCTGGAGCGTCAATAAACAAGCGTAGTCTATCATCATTCTTAAGAATATTGATCATATGAAGAGCGCCATACGCCTTGTTTGCAGCAAGACTTAAGATAGGAGCTACACCAATCAGTATGGCGTCATACTGTTTGAAGTCGCTCTTCTTTAGAAACACCGATGGTTCTATAAAATGAACAGAGACGTTGTTTTCTTTCAGCACTTCATATAGCGTGCTTGCAAAACTAGCGCTTCTATAGAATGATTTTTCCGAAGACTGAGATGCTGTCATCCCAGAGATTGCAATTGACTTCATTATCTACTGCCGTCTGGGTTGATCTTTAGACCCTTGTCTTCTTCCAGCGCGCGGTGAACGATTCTATTGCAGTGCTCAACGAATGATTCATACGATGGCATGTGCGCACGAAGAGCGCTTGCCTGTGCTTCGGCGGCGCCAGCAAGTTCTGCATCTGACATGCTTTCAACCTGTCTAATCGTGAGTGAGTACGGTGCGCCTAGTGGTTTGCCTTCTCCCTTGTCCGTGACAAGAATGGACTTAACTCTAGCGGCGTACATAAATCGGCTTCTCCACCAGCCGCTGCCGGCGTGTGGGTACGGAGGAGAAAGAATTCCCCAATGCTCGTTGTAGAACGACAGCACGTCGGCTTCAGTATCAAAGCGCTGTCCGCCGTACTTTCTAACGAGTTTGCGACTGCCAACAATTTCAACAGGCCATTCAATGGTCTTCTTTTCCAACCACGTGTCGTGCGGCATCAACGCACCAAGAACCCATGCCTTTTTCTTTTCAGACGGTTCCTTCGGGCTGCTCGTGTTTAGAATATTGAAGATCGTTGAGCTTGGGTCAAGAGCTTCAATTCCGTGCATTTCCGCAGGCATTCTTTTACGAACCAAAGATCTATCGCCAAAAGAATACATCGGGCATACTGGAACAAGACCATTAGCCCATCGTTCAGCAAGAAGAGTCTGCGCGGTCTGCACTAGTTGGCCTTCATAGAACTTAATCGTGTCGTCGTTATCGTTGAAAAAGTATCTACCGACGGCGCACTTCTTTGCAGCCTCGGGATTAGCCGCTACAATTCTTTCGAGTGCGGCATCAGCTTCTGCCTTTGAGTAATACGTTGCTCCTTCATCGCCACGAACAGCGGCGCCAGATAGCAAGTACTTATACAAAATCTCGGGGTGACGGACAAGAGAGCGACACGCGTTAAACACCGACGCAAACTGCCAGTCGTCGAAGAATCCAACCGCCGGGATTCCGGAGCTTAGAGCGTACAGCGCGCCCATCGCGCCTTGACGACCATTCAATGAGTTTAGTGGTCCAAGGTTTACCCAGATCACATCGTATGAGGACAGGTCCTCACCGGGAATAACACGTCGCCAATCAACTTCATGGCCGACGCTTTTAAGAGCTTCAACAATTGAAGCGGGAACATCAATCTTTTGAATTGTTCTATGCTCAGTGTTGATTTGAAGAGCTGTAAAACCTGTCATTAAAATCTTCATACTGTATCCTTTGCGTAATACTAAAGCGGTCGTCTACACCACTCACGTAATGCAGACGACCGCTTAAGCGTTGTTGTTGATCAGAACGGGGCAGCGGGAGGCGCCGAGGTCTGAACTTCTTGAACGGGCGCCTGAACCTGAACTTCAGGAGCCGGTGCAGGTGCAGGTGCATCAACATACGTAGGTGCCGATGTTGGTCCAGTTGGTGCAGGTGCAGGTGCAGGTGCAGGTGCAGGTGCAGGTGCAGGTGCAACAGCCATTGCCGGAACTGCAGCTGCAGTTGTCGGAACGCCGTAGTACGTCTTGATCTCGTTCTTCTTCTGTCCCTGCCATGTACGGCTACCAACCTGTGCACGGAAGCTACGACCCTTGATAGCTTGCTCAATCTGAGCGTTGCTTGGGTTCGTTGAGAAGAAGTCGCGGCCGAGGCCGAGAGCATTCATCTTGCGGAAGAAGATTCCGAGTGCTGCAGGGTTGTCAGTCGAAACAACCAGGTTGTCCCAGACAAGACGCTTTGCGTGCGCGCCGGTCTGAACCTGTGCCTTGATTGCAAACATGGTCTTGCCAGTCTGCGTTGCTTTTGCTTGTGCCTCTACAATGGTCAGGTCGTAATCGCCATCTGGAAGTGGATCAAATCCACCGACGTCGCCTGCCTCTTTGACAAGGTCACCCCAATTGAGTGTGCTCATGATTGTGTCTTTCTGTGTTTGGTTTGGATATTATGCTTGCTGCTCCGGACGAGGTCCGAAAACAATGTCGAGCATTCGTTCGACGCTTAGGTCGCCTTGCTCAACGATCTTACCGAGGCGGCCTTGAACTCGCTCGCCTGCCTCGTACTGTGCTGTGCGCTCAACATACATGCGTCGCGCCTTGAATGGTCCTTGTGTCGGGTCCGGGTTGTTGAATTCTTCGACGTTGATCGCGCCAAGAATGTCGTAGAAATACGGAGCCTGAATGGCAAGTTGACCTTGAAGGTACGGACGGTACCTACCATCTTGGTTTGGTCGTGCCATTGCTGTCAGTACAACCGCTTCAAGAGGGTTTGTAGCGTGCATTGTCAGGTCTCGAAGATCACGAAGAAGTGCACCCATGTGACGAAGTAATTCGCCCCACTGCTGCATCTGCATCTGATTTGTTCCTGCAATGTTATCCATGCACTTTACCTGTAACTCTGAGACCGAGTCGATGATCAGCGACTTAAACTGATGCCGACCAATCTGCAGCCACTGGTACGCCTTAAGAACGGTGTCGTATTCTGTAACGTTTACAACGCACGTATCCCATGTGCCATCTGCAGCGGGCGGCTCCTCACGCAACGGATCCCAGTACTTCACATTGATAGGCAAGAATCTATGTCCGCCTTCAACGTCAAGCATGAGTCGCGGGTACGGTGCTGTAACCGCAAATGTTGACTTACCTACCTTTGATTCACCGTACACCATAAGTGTTAGTGATCTTTGCACACTTCCCATCATTCACTTCCCTTCTTCTCTGTTGATTCGTAATACTTATATGGATCGCCTTGCGAGTATAGCTCGGTAATCGCGTGCTCTGCGGCGGAACCATCATCAAATAATGGGCACACTGCAAAGAATTGACACTTCCACTTGCAATCCCTACTTGGGCGAGGGTACGCAACGAAGTGATGATCTTGACCTTCGTCAAGAGCGTCTCGCACTGCAAGCATGTCGCTTACAGTACCATGAATTCTATTCCAAAACGCTCTCAACGCAAAGGTGTTATGGCGAACTTCCATCTGTTCATAGAATGGCGGCTTAGCGTTGGCGGTGCGCTTTACTTTCTTTAGTAATGTAAAGATTCCACCTTCACTACGTTCGCCTTCTTTGTTCTGCGCCGCCTCAAGAAGCATGTACGTAAGAATCTGCTCGTTCATATGAGCAAGTGCTGCGAACTCCGTGAATGATCCGCCGACTGTTTTGAAGTCACGAAACATACGAACACCGTCTGCCTTGCGCCGAACACGCATGTCAAGTTTACCTTGAAGCTCAACGCGACCGTCAAACATCGGCATTGAGATAATTTCTTCAGTTGAGATCATCTCAAGATCGGCGTCGATGCCGTTCTCGTCTACCCACTGAAGATATCCTTCAAGCATGATTCTACCGAGTTCAGCCTCGGTATCAAGTTCAACTGTGTCGCGGTAGCTCTCGATAAGAGCTTTCTTGTCCTCTTGAACAAAGTAACTGTATGACTCAAGCAACGGCGTACCGGTTGAGTAGTACATATCAAGCGCCGAGTGAACACGTGAACCAAGTGCAAGTGCGCCTGTAAAGTTCTGAGTCTGTGGCTGGAGGCGTCGGTAGTAGTTCAACCACCACTTACGTCGGCAGTCTTTGAACGTCTGAATCTCTGAGTTGGAGATTCTTATCGGTTCACGGCGTAGTTCTACCGGAGTTTCACTGATTGTCATAGTTTTCCTGTCTTGTCGTCGATCAGCATCTTAAGAAATTGGTTCTTATCTTTTACGATCTGCTCGAAGTTATCAGCCTTTGTTTCAAGGACTTGAATAACTCGCTCTTCAATCGTTCCTTCGGTAACATAATCGGTGATCACGATCGAGTCATGAATCTCGCTACCAATTCTGTGCACTCTGTCAAGCGCCTGCTTGTAGTCAACAAGTGACCATGGACGTTGAAGCATGATCAACCGACGAGCGGCTGTCAAGGTAACTCCAACTCCACCAGCCTGTGCCGTGAAAAGAATCCACTTAATTCTTCCACTTTGGAAATCATCGATCGCCTTTTGACGTTCGTCTTCGTTCTGTGCGCCTGTAATCAATCCATGCGGAATCTTTGCCTTTTCAAGGCGAGCGCTTAGAATATCAATAAGCTGACGTGACACTGCGCACACTGCAACCGAATCATCACCAAAGTCGCCGGCGTCAATATCATCCATCAGCGAGTCTATCTTGCACGACGGCTCCGACAGAGCGACAGACATTTCACCGGTAATCTCGTCGACGGCGATACCAGCGTATGAACTTGCAAATTGCAATAGGCGAGTAGTCTGTGTCAGCGGGCTTGGTGCTGTAAGAGCTTCTCCACCTTCCAACTGAGCGATCATAACGTCGCGCATCTGCTCGTACGCCTTTTTCTGCTTCGTAGACATTTCTACGTCGCGTCGCTCCTTGATGACAGGCGGCAACCATTGCAGCACCTTAGCCTTAAGCATTCTGCGCATTCTTGGATTTATCGCCGCATCAAACTCTTCTCGCATGTGAGGCTTGACACCGATAACCATCATGCCGCCAAAGGCATTGAACATCGTGTCAACCATGCGATCGATCCATCGTGACTTGCTTGGCCATTCATTTGGCGCAATCCAGTGAAGAATTGGCCATAGGTCAAGAACGTTGTTTGCAATCGGCGTTCCAGTAAGGGCGTATCTAATATCAGCGTCACCAGACGCTGCCCATAGGGCACGGGTCTGCTTGCTCTTTGGTTCTTTAGATCGGTGAATCTCATCTGCAATAACAGCCTTGAAATCAATCTTGTTGAGTTCTCGCTTGTGAACCTCACAACGATTCTCAGAGACCTTGTCGTCGTGACCACCGCAATCTACACAGCGCGCAAGAGCGACTGAACCATAACTAGCAAGGCGCGAGTGAGAGCGTAATGATTCCCAGTTGATTACGTAGACATCAACGTCTTCCTCGCTGAACTGTTTACGTCTCTGGGTTGCTGATCCGCTGATGACCTGAACATTTACGCCAGGCCACCACATCGCAAACTCACGCTTCCAGTTCTTCTTAAGCGTGTTTGGGCATACAACAAGCGCTGGAAATACTTGCTCGCCACGGTCTTTTAATTCCTTAAGCGCGCGAATTGTTTGCGCTGTCTTACCAAGGCCAGGTTCATCGGCAAGCAACGCACGTCGTGCAGCTGCTAGGAACTGCACTCCGGCACGTTGGTGCGGGAATAACTTCTCGTCGCCGTCGGCAGTTTCAAGTTCACGTAATACGTTGCAAGGTGCAACTCTGGTGTTCAATTCGTTAGTTGCCCATTCTGTTAATCTTGGGCCAATACGAAGTTCACTCTTGAATACAGATCTTAGCGCCAAGCATGTTGACCATGCAAGCGGTGCTCGCCACATTTTTTCAGCAGCCGACCACGTTGCGCCAGGTATGCCTTTGCATAGCTCTTTGTATCGCCATTCAGTGTCTATGCGAATTTGATCGCCTGAAGGATTTAGCTCTACATCAACCGGCACTTATAACTCCTCGTCGTTCGTTATTTGTCACTATACCACATACTAAGCAGAAATAACTGCAGTAGTGAAAATTTTTCTTAGTATGTTTACTCAAGCAATTTAACAGGCGCCCAGCCGGTTTTCGCTAAGCGCAACAAACCGTGCCTCATCGCGTCAAGCGCGTGACCTTCGCCACCCTTGTGCCAATACCCTAGTTTCTTCAGAGCGCCGTTGTCAAACATTCTTTTTGCGTCGGACGGCGACTGAAACAGCAACGTGTTTGGGTCTATTTGGTTGACGAGCATTAGATGCTTTAGAATACCGATCTGCTCGAGGCTGTACGGCGCCTGCGAGTTCTTGATCGTCTGAGCGTTGATGGTAAACCGCTCACACACGATCTCAAGGGTGTATTCTCTGTCTGAGGCTAGCTGTATTGCCTCAATAATCGGTCTATGGTATTCTTCCATAAGAAACTCCCCAGAGGCCAAGAGGAGCGGTTCTGAGCCCTTATCATAGGAAAAGGTAGTGATACCGCTCTTCTTACCAGGGTCAACTGCCAAAATCATCCGCATCAGTACTTATCTCCCCACGTCTCAAGCGGGCCATCAACGTCGGCGGTCAACGGGACCGCCCAGCCCTCGGTTGTTGTCATGCACTGCTTGACCAATCGCTTGATCTCTTCGGCGTCTTCTCTAGGTGCCTGAAGCACGATTTCGTCATGTACGGGCACGATCAGCATCTCCGTTAGATCTGCCTGATCAAGCTTCACGAGGTTAGACTTAAAGATCTCGGCAGCACCACCTTGAATGAGGTAGTTAACCAGCGTGTAGACTCGGTTCTCATCGCACGGAAGGCGTCTACCTGTCCAGGTGTAGACATAGCCCTGGCCTTCTGTCTTAACCCGTCGCATTCCGATGTCTTCAATCTGACGCTGGAAATACGACATTCCAGGGAAGCGATTGTCGAACGCATCAGATGTTTGTTTCATCTGCACTTCATGCACGCCGGCGGTCAACGCTTGTTTCGCAACACCTGCGCCGTACAGGCGACCGTAGATCATGCTCTTGATAAGACCACGACGCTTGTCTGATTTAAGCATTGACGGATCGTTGTAGACCTCACGGCCAATTTCAGTGAACGGATCGGAACCCGTTGCGTCTGCAAGATTGAATAGACTAATGAGGTTTTCATCTTGAGACAAACTTGCGAACATACGGAACTCAACCTGGTCAAGGTCGCTTGTGATAATCACATGATCCTTGTCCTTTGGTATGAACGCACGGCGTACTACGTCGTCGCCCTTAGGTAGAGTTTGTAGCGCAGGATTAGTAATTGACATACGAGATGTTCGCGCGCCAAGTGTTCTTACCGATGGGTGCACGATTCCATCAATTGATTCAGTTAGGAAGTTAGAAAAATAGGTGCCAGCAAGTTTATCAGCCTTGCGTTGCTTAAGAACGGTATCTGCAAGAGCTGATACTTCAGGGTTCCCATCTCGAATAAGAACCTGCAACTGATCCTTAGTACATGACTTTTGGCCGGTAGGTGTGAACTCAGTGATCTCAGCACCAAGCGACTCAAATAGTCTAACTAACTGGATGTTGCTTGTGATCGACACTCCACCATAGGTGCTCTTCGCCCATGTCTTTACAGACTCGGTGTACCGCGTAAGTTCGTCGTATTTTTTCTGCGAGTAGTCAAGATCAACACGCGCACCGTTGATCTCCATTCTTGTGACGATCTTGCGCGTCGCCATCTCAAGTTCGTACGCCTTGCTGTATGGACCATCGGGTCCGCACTGCTTGTAGAACATTTCCCAAAGGCGAGTAGTAAGAACGCAGTCAAGCGCACCGTACGACCAATACGGTTGAAAGTTTGTAGGAACTGTTCCCCATGTCCAACCGTTCTTTGAAAGTTCAGTGTCAAGCGTTTCCTGTAATGCTACAGCGCGGCTGTCAACATGAAGTGCCGCAAGTCTTTTAAGCGCGCCAGAACCTAGCGGATCTACAACGTGAGCCATGATCATCGTGTCGTGTGCGCGATGCCATGGAATCTGCCATCTTGACTTTACCGCAAACCAACGTGCCTCAAACGCGATGTTGTGACAGATCAGTGGACCGTCAAACTTGTCCATTGCCTCGTAGAAAACACCGGACCATTCATTCCACGGTATTGACCAGCCCTGCTCGCCGTCGCCCACCTGCACAAGACGCAATTGGCCGCGCCAAGGAGAGAACGCGTCATCTCTTGGGTTACCCGGAAGCTCGCCTGTTTCTGTGTCAACAGACAGTGCATCGTATGGGCGTCGTTGCCCAAGCCAATGCATAAAATCCTGCGCCTTTTCAACACTGTCTACAAGATGTAGTTTTACATTTGAAAGGTCTATGTCACTCAACGTCTGGGTCCTTAACTACTGTTAGTTCGATCTTGCACTTCTTAAGATACTCAAATACATCGTACGGCCTACGATGAAGATCTGCTGAACGTAATCTACAGACTACACGAGCAAGACCGGAGTTTGTTAT
>Ga0164293_10003818_pt1 | contig 12877 bp, 6 predicted proteins | sample GEODES118metaG_FD_111487 | JGI IMG/M metagenome (GOLD analysis project Ga0164293, IMG submission 111487) | Eutrophic lake water microbial communities from Lake Mendota, Wisconsin, USA - GEODES118 metaG | ecosystem: Environmental > Aquatic > Freshwater > Lake | place: USA: Lake Mendota, Wisconsin... | reverse complement strand
GGGCTTTTTTAATATCATTAGAGTAAAAATAAATTAGCGCTTAAATTTTCTTAAGCGCTAATTTATTAAACGAACATTCTTATAGGCTCTTCTAAATATTCTTTTAAAGTTTGTAAGAAAGCCGATCCTGTTGCTCCATCCACTACTCTATGGTCGCAACTTAATGTCACATTCATCAGATTGCCTGGTACGATTTGGCCGTTTTTCACTATCGGCTCTTGTGAAATACCTCCTACTGCTAGTATACAAGCATCGGGTGGATTAATAATGGCAGTGAATGAATCTATTCCAAACATACCTAAATTAGAAATGGTAAAAGTACTTCCTTCCCAATCTGCAGGTTGTAATTTTTTGTCTTTTGCTTTTTTAGCAAATTCTTTTACAGAGACGCTTATTTCATCTAAAGAAAGTCCATCCGCAAAACGAAGTACTGGTACTAATAATCCTTCGTCAACTGCTACAGCAATACCAATATTCACATGATGGTTTTCGCGAATCACATCGCCTAACCAACTGCTATTTACTTTAGGATGTCGTTTTAAAGAAAGCGCTACCGCTTTAACTATAAAATCGTTGAAGCTAATTTTAACAGGTGCTGTTTCATTCACTACTGTTCTTGCAGCAATGGTCGCATCCATGTTAATTTTCATGGTTAAATAAAAATGCGGTGCTGTAAATAAACTTTCGCTTAAACGTCTTGCAATAGTTTTACGCATTTGCGAAACCGGCGTATCCACAAAACTTACTTGACCTACAAAATTTGTATTTCTTGGTGCTGCTGCTCTTGCAGTACTTGAAGTATTGTTAGCAGGCTTATAATTTTCTAAATCTGTTCTGGTAATTCTTCCCTGCTCACCCGTACCCTTCACATATTTTAAATCTATCCCTTTTTCTTTCGCAATTTTCTTAGCTAATGGGGATGCAAAAATTCTTCCTTCATTGACAACGGTTGCGGATGCAGTTGTAGTATTTGCTGGTGATGAAGCTGGTGCAGATGTTGCATCAGAAACAGTTGTAGCTGATGTAGCAGGACTAGCAGGCTTTGGCGCTTCAGCACTTGAAGGCGCTTTGATAGACTTTACAATACTATCAATATCTAAACCTGGCTGGCCAATAATACATAATAGTTGATTCACTAATATTTTTTCACCCGCTTGTGCACCTTGGTATAATAAAATGCCATCTTTATAAGACTCCAATTCCATGGTGGCTTTATCTGTTTCGATATCTGCCAATACTTCACCTTTTGCTACCTTATCTCCAACTTTTTTATGCCAGCCTGCAATTACTCCTTCTGTCATGGTATCACTTAAGCGTGGCATTAATACCACTTCTTCCATGGTACTTGCATCAATACTATTTGTAGTTGTTGCTAGACTTGTTGTTGGAGTAGCAGGCGATGCAGAAGTTGCAGCGCTTGCTGTTGTAGTTGCTGTTGCCACACTTGAACTTGCTGCAGCAGAAGAAGCGCCATTGGAATTTGCTGCAATTAATGCAGTTATGTCCTCTCCTTGTTTTCCAAATATGGCTAGTAAATCATTCACTTGTAATTTGCCTCCACGAGGTGTACCTATATGTAATAAAATGCCATCTTGATAGCTTTCCAATTCCATCGTGGCTTTATCCGTTTCAATTTCAGCTAATAAGTCTCCTTTTTTAACGGTATCCCCCACATTTTTATGCCAAGCAGCTACCACACCTTCAGTCATGGTATCACTTAAACGGGGCATTAATATTACTTCAGCCATAGGTTAAAGGGATGTTTTATAATTAGGCGTGAAATTACACTAAAAATGTTTTTTTTCCCACCAGAAAAAGCAATTTTCTACCAAAATGAGGGTAAAAAAGGGGCTATTTAAGTAAAAGCCTTGATTCTACTGACCCTGCGCCAAACTATAGGCTTTTTTGTCGGCCCACATGTTTAAGATTTCAAGTGAAGTAACCTTTAAATCTTTAGATAGCTCAGTATATAAATTTAATATGTCTGCTTGGGTAAGGGGACTTGCCGCGTCGGTTTCAAATCTAATACGATATTGATTCACTAGGTTAGTGAAAACAGAACCTGTTGGCCAAACCTGTGTTCCTCTATTAGAAATAGTGACCAATTTTAGTTCATTTTTTTCTTGTTTAATAGCTACAGCCGCTAAGTCATTTGGTTGCAATGTGGTTTCAACAAAGAAATCTGCTCCTACAATTTTATGTGTTTCATTTTTTGAACTTAGTAACATTGGATTTTTTATAATGGCAGTATTGGTAGGAACAAAATCAAAATCGGGCAAGCTAGGTTTAGGATGATGCGTTGGTTGTTTGCCAAAATTATCAATGATCGCCTTTGCAAAAACAGTCGTATTTACAGAAGGGATTGACTTATCTCCAAAATCACCGGTATGTACACCGGACTCCAAAGTATACAATAAAGCATTTTCAATCATGGCTGCTTTTTTCATCATGCCTAAATGACGCAACATATTCAATCCACTCAATAATAATGAAGTAGGATTAGCAATATTTTTACCTGCAATATCCGGAGCGGTTCCATGTACTGCTTCAAAAATTGAAATATGATCGCCAATATTTGAAGACGGCGCAAAACCAAGCCCACCAACTAGTCCAGCACATAGATCACTCACAATATCACCTTGTAAATTAGTCAATACCACTACATCAAATAAGTCTGGACGACTTACTAGTTTCATACATAAGTCATCTACAATAACATCATCTGCTTTTAAATTTGGATATTCTTTAGCAATTTCATTAAATACTTCTAAGAATAAACCATCCGTTAACTTCATAATATTGGCCTTATGTCCGCAGGTAATTCTTCTTGCACCTTTTTTCTGAGCCATTTCAAAAGCATAACGAATGACTTGTTCACTTCCTCCTCTTGTAATAAATCTTCTAGCAAGGGCCACATCTTGTGTTAACATGTGTTCGATACCACCATAAGTGTCTTCTATATTTTCACGCACAATGGTTAAATCTATATTTATTCCCGCTTTACTAAAAACCGTATCTACTCCACTTAAAGTTTGAAATTTTCTGTCGTTCGCATACGTGTTCCATGTTTTTCTTGCAGTGACATTGACACTTTTTACACCTTTGCCCTTTGGTGTTTCCATCGGACCTTTAAAAAGAATACCCAATTTTTCAATCGAATCTTTCGCTGCTGGTGTCATCCCAATGCTAAATCCTTTATCAAATACCCATTTTCCCATATCCACAAAATCGTATTCCAAAGGCAGTTTGGCAGCATTAAATACTTCAATTACGGCGTCCATAATCTCTGGGCCGATACCGTCTCCTTTAGCTACTGCAATCTTCATTGTGAATGATTTTATTAGATTTTACCTCATTAACTAATACATAATGCATTAGTTTTCGCAAAGTTACACGACTTAGGGGGTCTAATAAAAAAATAGAGGGTTTTTTTATAAAATCGGGGCAAATTTTTGGTACTTTTATCCCGCAGTATTCTCTGCAAAAGCACTTATTGACGTTAATTCTTATGGTCTCTAAAATTTCAGAAGGGATAGAAGTGAGTATCGAGACTTTTTACCAAAAAGACTATAGCAATCCTTTGCAAAATGAATACATGTTTGCTTACAGAATTACCATTGAAAACCACAACTCATTTCCCGTTAAATTATTGAGACGTTTCTGGGAAGTATTTGATAGTAATAGTGAACACCGCATTGTAGAAGGCGAAGGAGTGGTTGGTGTGCAACCCTTAATTATGCCAGGTAAACATTATCAATATGTAAGTGGTTGTCATTTAAAAAGTGAATTAGGTAAAATGCAAGGTTATTATACGATGGAGAATATTGAAACCAAGGATTTAATCAATGTCAATATTCCAGCCTTTAAAATGGCTGCGCCTGTTAAATTAAACTAAGCCTACCTTTGGCCCATGAAAATTTGTATCGCACAACAAAATTATCAGATAGGCAATTTTGAAAAGAACACTACGAAAATGCTTAGCGCCATTGATGCGGCCAAAAAGCAAGGCGCAGATATAATTTTATTTAGTGAGATGAGTGTTTGCGGTTACCCTGCAAGAGATTTTGTAGAGTTCGATGATTTTATTCATCAATGTTATGCCCAAGTGGATATTATTAAAGAAGCGGCCGATACCATTGGTGTTTTAATTGGTAGCCCAGCACGCAATCCGAATAAAAAAGGAAAAGATTTATACAACGCTGCTTTTTTCTTGTACGAGAAAAAAATAATAGCTGAGATTCATAAAACATTATTGCCTACTTACGATGTGTTTGATGAGAATAGATATTTTGAACCAGCTGATGATTGGAAAGTAGTTCCCTTTAAAGGAAAAAAATTAGCTATTACCATTTGTGAAGATATTTGGAACTTAGGCGATAACCCACTGTACCGCATTTGTCCAATGGATAAAATGATGGAGCAGTCCCCGGATATTTTATTAAACCTAAGTGCTTCCCCTTTTGACTATACACATGATGAAGATAGAAAGGCCACTATTAAAGCCAATGTATTAAAATATAAGATTCCATTATTTTATTGCAATGCAGTGGGGAGTCAAACGGAGATTGTATTTGACGGAGCTTCTTTAGCTTTTGATAAACAGGCAAATCTTTGCGGAGCACTTCCTATGTTTGAAGAAGCAATGGAAATTTTTGAATGTACAGAAGACGGAATGATTCATGCACCCATTATTGAACCAGCTGCAAGAGTACCCAATAAAGAATTAAATCCGCTTACACTAGAACCTGCACTCAATGTTGATCAAGTCTATAAAGCATTGGTTTTAGGCGTCAGAGATTATTTTACTAAGATGGGATTTACAAAAGCCATTTTAGGCTCTTCGGGTGGCATTGATTCAGCAGTTACCTTAGCCATTGCTTGCGAAGCCTTAGGTGCTGAAAATGTAAGAGCTATATTAATGCCTTCTCCTTATTCTACTAGTCATTCAGTGGATGATGCTATAGCTTTAAGTAAAAATTTAGAAGCCCCCTACGATACCATTGCGATTAAAGAAGTGTATGAAAGTTTTTTACATACATTAAAGCCATTATTCAAGGACTTGCCTTTTTCTTTAGCTGAAGAAAATATACAAAGCAGATCAAGGGGGAATATTTTAATGGCCATTGCCAATAAATTCGGTTATGTATTATTAAACACTTCCAATAAAAGTGAACTAGCAACTGGTTATGGCACTTTATATGGCGATATGGCAGGTGGCTTAGGTGTTTTAGGCGATTGCTATAAAATGCAAGTGTATGAATTGGCAAATTATATAAATCGTAGTAAGGAAATAATTCCAAAAAATATTATTACCAAGGCTCCAAGCGCTGAATTAAGGCCAGATCAAAAAGACAGCGATAGCTTACCTGCTTATGAAATACTAGATCAAATACTTTTTCAATATATTGAAAAAAGAGCCGATCCTACTAACATTAAGGCCTTAGGCTTTGATAGCGCACTGGTAGATAAGACTTTAAAAATGGTAAATAGCAACGAATACAAAAGAAATCAATTCTGTCCTATCATTCGTGTTTCTCCTAAAGCCTTTGGTGTAGGTAGAAGGATGCCAATTGTAGCTAAGTATTTAAATTAGCCCTTCAATATATAGTTCCTATTGAGTTTATCTCTATAATATGAAAACACTATGAGAATATAGGGTTCATTATATTATTTACTATATTGTACTAAGAAATTTAAACTCCTTTAAGCTTATGAAAAAGATATTTATACTTACCATTACTTACCTTATTGTAAGTACCCCCTTATCGCTAATGGCGCAAAACAACAAAGAAATATTACCCGGTGCTTACCAAACTAAAAAATATATTCCTTTATTATTAAATAAAAGAGTGGGTGTGTTTACCAACCACACAGCCATTGTCAATGATAAACATTTGATAGATACCTTACTTTCAAAGGGTATTCAAATTCAAAAAATATTTACACCAGAACATGGCTTAAGAGGGACGGCCGATGCAGGTGAAGAAACCAAGGATGGTAAAGATCCTACAACAGGCATTAAAATTGTGTCTTTGTATGGTAAAAAATACGGGCCTGATTCAACTGACTTAGCCGATATTGATGTGCTTGTTTTTGATATACAAGATGTGGGCACTCGTTTTTACACTTACATTTCTTCTTTACAATATTTTATGGAGGCCGCTAAAGAAAATAATAAACCCCTTATAATATTAGATAGACCCAACCCCAATGGCCATTATGTAGACGGGCCGGTTTTAGATAAAGCCTTTTCTAGCTTTGTTGGAAAAAATACCATACCCATTGTATATGGTATGACTATTGGAGAATACGCCACTATGCTCAATGGAGAGCAGTGGTTGAAAATGAATACGAATAAAAATTGGTCGCTCACTATTGTACCTTGCAAAAACTATGATCACCGCTCAATGTATACATTTAATATAGCGCCCTCACCCAACTTGCCCGATATGCAATCTATTTATTGGTATCCCAGCACTTGTTTAGTAGAAGGAACAATACTCAGCGAAGGAAGAGGCACTGCACATGCTTTTGCCTATATTGGACATCCCTTGCTTACAAATAAAAAATTTTCTTTTACTCCAATATCTAGAGTAGGTGCCACTCAACCCAAACTAAAAGACCAATTATGCTATGGATGGGACTTGACTAAAACAAAACCGCCGCATACAAGTATAGATCTTGAATTGATTATTGAAATATACAAGGCCTACCCTCAAAAAGATTCTTTTTTTATTCATACCACAGGCAATACCCCACGTGATTATTTCTTTAATAAATTAGCAGGCAATAGCATACTAATGGATCAAATTAAATCAGACCTTTCTGCTAGTGCTATAAGAGCTAGTTGGCAAAAAGACCTTGCTAATTTTAAAATGATTAGAAAGAAATATTTATTGTATAAAGATTTCGAATAAGTAAGTAGTATCTAGCCTACTACACTAATTGGATGCACAAAATAAATACGCTGAAAATGTTCACATAAAAAAAAGCCCCCTGTTCATGAGGGCCTTTTTTATGCAGTTATTTTAATGTATTTTTTTTGTTAAGTACTATTTAAAAATATTTTTTACTATGAAAAATAATTAATTCCCAATAATAGGTATCATTAATTTATGTACCGCTTCATTCAAGGCTTTAACCTCATCTTTCTTTAGCGTTTCATACTTTTTCAATTGAACATCAACTTGGGCTTTTAAATCAGCATATGTTTCTTTTACTTGCTTAGTAGGTGCTACATAGCCTGCTGCTGCAGATTCAAATACCCCGGCAATTTTATCATCTAAACGAATTGGGAAGTTTAAAACATCTTGTCCGCTTTTCGCCTTGGTTTGGTGTAAAGCTTCTTCAATTGTTTTAAGACTCATTAATACTAGTTCACTTTGTTTTTGGAAACTTGAATCCTTGGTTTTCTTTTGTAAGACTTGTACTTGTGTGCGTATTTCTTTAATACCTTTTAATGTCTTCATGATGGTATTAAAACTAGCAGCTACCTCTAATAAGAATTGCTCCTGCGCTTTTAAATCAGCTTCTGATACTTTATAATTAGGATCTGAAATAATCGTGAAAGGATACTCCGTAACCGTATTATCAATGGTCACTTTTGCAGTGTATTTACCAGGAGCCGCTAATACAGGACTAGTGGAACCATTCCAAAGTATTAAACTTGCTTCTGGTTTATCAATTTCAGTATGGTACATATTCCATACAAAAGTTTGAAAGCCAGTTTCTATGCTTGGTCCGCCTGCATCATTTTGATTAAAAGTTTTGATCACTTTTTTCTGATCATCTAGTATACTTATCATGACTCTTGTAGAATCATTCGCAGTTGTAGCTTTCCAATAATTAATAACTACCCCTTTTGCAGGGTTTGAACCCACATTGGCTGGCATACTCGCTCTAGCACCACGATTACGACGTCCTCCTATTTGAGGGGGCACACGATATACATTTGCTATAGGAAATACTTTAGAAGCACTTGCATTAATCGCTTGGTAATTTTCTATAAATGAAACATCATCTAAAATATAAATACTACGCCCTTGCGTACCCACAATTAAATTATTATCTCTAATTAATAAATCCGTTACAGGTGTAACGGGTAAATTTAATTGTAAAGGTTCCCAAGATTTTCCATCATTGATTGAAACGTACAAACCATATTCAGTACCTGCAAACAAAACACCTGTTTTTCTTGGACTTGCCACAATAGCTCTTGTAAAGTGCATGGGGTTAATGCCATTTGTAATTTTTTCCCAAGTCTCACCATAATCATGTGTTACATATAAATAAGGTGTAAAATCATCTAATTTATAACGCGTTCCTGCGAAATAGGCTGTTCCTTTTCTAATAGGATCTACCTCTACTCTATTCCACATCATCCATTGTGGAATACCTTTTGGAGTGACATTTTTCCAAGTAGCGCCACCATCTTTACTTACATTAATTAAACCATCATCACTTCCTGTCCATAATAAATCTTTTTCTAATGGAGATTCAGCTGCTGTAAATATGGTACAATAATATTCTACACTAGTATTGTCTTGTGTAATAGGGCCTCCAGAACTTTTTTGACGTGTTTTATCATTCGTTGTTAAATCAGGTGATAACATATTCCAACTTGCTCCTTCATTTTCTGTAGCAAATAAATGATTACCTGCTGTGTATATTTTTTTAGGATTGTGTGGAGAAAAGAAAATTGGATGGTTCCATTGAAAACGATATTTCATGGCTTCGGCACCTGCACCCATCGGATTATCAGGCCATACATTAATCACTCGGTTCTCACCCGTCTTATGATCATATCTTGTGATTAAACCGCCATAAGATCCGCCATAAACAATATCACTATTTGTAGGGTCTGCAACAATGTAGCCACTTTCACCACCTGCCGTAACATCAAAATCATTTTCTCCAATATAAGAGCCATAAGTACTTGATAAAATTCTGAAAGCAGAATTATCTTGTTGCGCTCCTAAAATTCTATAAGGAAAATGATTATCGGTGCTTAAACGATATACTTGAACAGTGGGTTGATTCATATAAGTACTCCAATTTTTAGCGCCGTCTAAACTTACTTGCGCGCCACCATCATCTGAAACAATCATGCGCTTACCATTTTTTGGATCAATCCACAAATCATGATGATCGCCATGAGGTGTTCTCATACTTGAAAAAGATTTTCCTCCATCACTTGACACCATAAAATTTACATTCGGACAATAAATTTTATTTTCATCCGCAGGATCAATAAATACTTTTGTATAGTACCATGCTCTTTGACGAATATTGTTATCGCTGTTTACTAATTCCCATGTCTTTCCTGCATTTTCAGACATATACAATCCGCCATCTTTATTTTCAATTAAAGCATATAATTTATCGGTATTAGATTTGGCTACTGCTATGGCTGTAATACCCCAAACACCTTTAGGAAAACCTTTATTGGTTTTAATAGAAGTCCAAGTATCTCCCCCATCTGTGCTTTTATATAAACCAGAACCTTCTCCACCACTTTCTAAACTATAGGGTGTGCGAATTAACTGCCAAGTACCTGCGTATAAAATTTCTGGGTTACTAGGATCTATTACTAAATCACTTGCTCCTGTTTGCTGATTGACATACAATACTTTTTTCCAATTTTGACCACCATCGGTACTTTTAAATACACCTCTGGTTTCATTTGGTCCGAATAAATGACCCATGGCAGCTACCCAAATAATGTCTGGATTTTTTGGATGTACAATAATTCTTACTATATGTCTAGCTTCTTTTAAGCCTATATTTTTCCATGTTTTGCCATCATCTGTCGACTTCCACATACCTCCCAAACCCTCACTCACATTGCCTCTCATACTATTTTCGCCTTCTCCTACATACAAAATGGACTCATTGGTAGGTGTAATGGCAATGGCGCCAATAGTACCTCCAAAAAATCCATCAGAAATATTTTTCCAGTTATTACCTGCATCGGTCGTTTTCCAAACACCTCCACCTGTAGAACCCATGTAAAAAGTATTTACATCGGTATAGGAACCTACCCCTGCAGCAGCTCTTCCACCTCTGAAAGGACCCACCAGTCTAAAACTCTGTGCTTTGATAATAGGATCATCTGACAAACTATTGGTTACAAGAGGCGTTACTGTTTTTTTCTTTTGCGCTTCTACTGAACTAAAACCCAATAGAGAAAATAAAGAGATCGTCAATAATAAAAACTTTTTCATACTATGCAAATTTTAAAATCATTAAAGAAAAAGAATTTGAACCCTACATTTTATTAGGATTCAAATTCTTAAATTATTAGAGGTAAAGTATCTAGATCCTAAATTTCAATAAGAACTATATACTCCACAAAATTTATTTTATAGACTCGTAGTCCTTGAACTTCTTAATAGGAGTGGCTTCCACTAATTTTCTAAAATTTGCCCAATCTTTAGTAAAAAATTCATTTGCTTTTGCAATTACATTTTTAATAGTCGTTTCAGCTTCTTGTAATTTTCTTTCTTCTTGTTCACCCGGCATGGTATTCTTACCGACAATTAACATAGAAGCGTCTCTGATGATAGAAATAGGGGTAATTACATCCACCGTGCCATACCCTTGCTTCTCTTGCTTTTTACCAAAAATAAATTCGCGTAAAACTTTAGCACTTGCGCTTATTGTCTTATGAGCCTTGTTCAAAGTATCAAGACCTTTGTCTTTTTTATCTTTCCATTCAGCTTTTAATTCTAATAATAAAGCATCTACCTCATCTAGTTGATCCATTACGCTATTAAATTTATCAGCGCTTGGTTGATGTTTTTCCATTAATGCATCTTGCTTTTTCACAATCTCGGTTCTATCTGCTAACCTTGCATCCGCTTTCACCTCAATCCACATAGAATCTTTTTGCTTATTAGCAGTTACCACTACTTTATATTTTCCAGGCAAAACAGCTCTACCTCTATACTCTCTTTCTTCTTCTGGATCCGCTGGCGCTTCTTCCACCATTCTTCTACGACCTCCTCCTCCTACTTTAGACATACCGGCTGCACGTTTTCCTTTTTGCTCAAAGCCCCAATATTGTCTGTTGAAACCAGAATCCACTTTGAATGTTAAGTTTCTAATCACGGAGTCTTGCGCATCTTTAATTTGCACTTTCACTTTTTTAACACTGTCCATTAAATAAACAGTGAATGGATAGCCTGATGGACGATTCTCTGCATCATACATCCCCCAAGTACTCCACTCATAAGATGAATTTTTATAAGAAGCATTGATCACTGCAGTCGGTGCAGATACAAAAAAGTTATTCGCTACACCTTTGTTATGCGCCAATTTACGAAGTGGCTTAATATCGTCTAAAACCCATAATGCACGACCAAAAGTAGCAATAGCTAAATCGGCTTCTCTTTCTTGAATCGCGAAATCATAAGTAGATACAGAAGGGTATCCATTTTTCCATAGTTGGAAACTCTCCCCATTGTCTAAACTTACATACATACCTTGCTCTGTACCCACAAAAATTAAATTAGGTTCAGCAATATCTTGAATCACTGTTAAGGCATAGCCTGTTACTTTAGCTGCACTTACAATATTGGTCCATGTTTTTCCTTGGTCAGTGGTTCTGAAAATATAAGGAGCAAAATCTCCTTGTCTATAATTATTAGCCACCACAAAAACTTCATTGGCATTATATGTAGAAGTTCTTATTTGAGCAACCCAGGCACCTTTAGGAAGGCCTGTAATATTCGCAGTCATATTTGTCCATGTAGATCCTCCATTGCTAGTCATTTGAACATTACCATCATCGGTACCTACCCAGATTAAATCTTTTTGAACAGAGGAAGGTGCAATGGTTAAAATAGTGCAATGATTTTCTGCACCCGTAATGTCAACACTTAAACCTCCATTATTGGTTTGATCCATTTTTACGCTATCATTAGTAGTTAAATCAGGAGAAATAACTTTCCATGCAGCGCCTTTATTCGTGCTTTTATGTAAAAATTGAGAACCGTAGTAAACTGTTTTTTTATCGAAAGGATCTTGTGCAATGGCTGCATTCCAGTTAAAACGTAAAAGTGTTTTTGCATCTGGCGCAGGTGGTTGAATATAGGATGACTCCCCCGTCTCTGTATTATATCTACCTACAGAACCTCCTTGGCTCATCGCGTATACCCAATTAGCATCTTCCGGATCTGGCACTACATCAAAACCATCTCCACCCCATAAATTATCCCAATAGAAATTCTTAATACCGCCTTGAATATAAGTATAGGCTGGGCCTCTCCAAGAACCATTGTCTTGCATACCACCCATTACATGATAAGGTGTTTCATTGTCAACATTAATATGATAAAATTGACCAATAGGAATTTTTTCATCAAACATCCAAGTCTTACCACCGTCTCTTGTAATACCAATACCGCCATCATTTCCATCTACTATAAATTTATTATCGGTAGGGTGAATCCAAAATGCATGATGATCTGGATGTATACCACTATAAGGAATAATGGTTTCGAAATTTTTTCCGCCGTCAATGCTTTTCACCACTGTTTGACTTATATACCAAAGTGTATTTTCATTTAATGGATCACAAATAATATCTTGGAAATAAAAAGGGCGATTGTCTACAATTGATTTTTGTGCATTCACTAAAATAAAATTATACCCACCATCATCACTTCTATACAAACCACTCTTAGTAGATTCCACTAAGGCATACACTCTATTAGGGTTTGACTTACTAATCGCAATGCCCACACGACCTAAATTACCATCAGGTAGTCCATTTTCTTTTCCAAGCTTTGTAAAATTCTTTCCTCCATCAATAGTCATATAAATACCGCTTCCTTTTCCACCACTTTCTAAATGATAAGGATTACGATAGTGATGC
>Ga0164293_10003817_pt1 | contig 12878 bp, 12 predicted proteins | sample GEODES118metaG_FD_111487 | JGI IMG/M metagenome (GOLD analysis project Ga0164293, IMG submission 111487) | Eutrophic lake water microbial communities from Lake Mendota, Wisconsin, USA - GEODES118 metaG | ecosystem: Environmental > Aquatic > Freshwater > Lake | place: USA: Lake Mendota... | reverse complement strand
TGATAAAGCCATAGAATTCATTAACCAGAGACCAAAACCGCTTGCATTATATGTTTTTTCGGGTTCAGGAGAAGTGATCAGGGATACCATCAGGCAAACCTCGGCTGGGGGTACTTGTGTGAACGACGTGGTCATCCATATTTCAAACCCAAATTTACCTTTTGGAGGAATTGGAAATAGTGGTGCGGGAAGTTGTCATGGATTCTTCGGATTCAAAGCTTTTTCGCACGAGCGGGCAGTGATGTTTCAGTCAAAAATGGATTTCAGTAAGGTTGCATATCCGCCGTATTCAGAGAAAAAAAGTCTATTAAAATGGCTTAAAAAGATGATGTAATGATTGATGTTTTGCATCTTTTTCCGGCACTCAACTCCTCGCTTATTGAGGTTCTTGCCGGACTTGATTCTAAGCAATGGGATAATGATACCCTGTGTAAGCAATGGAAAGTAAAGGATATCGCTGCTCATTTATTGGACAGTGCAATAAGACGTTTAGCGATTGGCAGGGATGCTTATCAGACTGAATTTCCCGAAATTCAATCAGAACAGAGTCTTCTAAACCATATTAATGAGCTCAATGCAGACTGGGTGCAAGCTTATAAAAGAGTAAGTCCTGAAATCCTTATTGAACAGTTGCAGCTTATTCAGGTGCAGATGCTTGAATATCTCAATGGTCTTGATTTGGATGCAAAAGCCATTTTCCCGGTTTCTTGGGTAGGTGAAGATGTATCCACAAACCGTTTTGACATTGCCCGTGAATACACCGAAAGATGGCATCATCAGCAACAAATCAGGCAGGCGGTTGGAGCAAAATCTATTATGGATAGGGAATTGTATAATCCCTTTCTTCAAATTTGTATGCAGGCTTTACCTTATCATTTTAGAAATTTTGATTATCTTGAGGGTACTTTAGTCCGCATGGAGATCGTTGGAGATGCCGGAGGAGTATGGTCGATCGTTCGCAAAGGACCTAAATGGGAATTCAGCACAGAGTCGGGAGAAATAGCCTCTCAAATTTATATTGATCAGAATATCGCCTGGATGCTTTTATCTAAAGGAATAGAAATAAACCAGGCCAAACAATACTGGCAAGTAATTGGTGATCAGGAACTGGGCATGCATGCACTGGCCTTACGTACATTTATAGTTTGATAAAAATTGATATGAGCATTGATTTAGAAAAACTAAGGTTTCCGATAGGGAAATTTAAAATTGGGTCTATTCAGGAAGAAGATTATCCAATATTAATTGAAGATTTAGCCGCCTTGCCTGTCAAAATCAGAGCCGTAGTAAACGGATTAACAGATGAACAGTTGGATACTCCATACCGTGAAGGAGGCTGGTCATTAAGGCAAGTAGTTCACCATCTGCCTGACAGTCACCTAAATGCCTACATGAGGTTCAAGCTTGCAATAACTGAAGATACTCCAATCATAAAACCTTATGAAGAGGGCCTATGGGCTGAATGTTCAGAAGCAAAATATGGGCCCTTGAATGATTCACTAGATCTTCTCGATAGTTTGCATAGAAGATGGGTATCATTTTTGAAAACCTTGAAACATCAGGATTTTCAACGGGAGTATTTTCATCCTGCTCAGGGAAAGAATTATGTTTTGAGCACGGTCCTGAGCTTGTATGTATGGCATGGTAATCACCATCTAGCCCATATAACCGAGACAAAGAAAGCAAATGGATGGAAATAAAATACCCCCATCGGTCTTAACCAACAAGGGCATTTTTATTTTTTTTTTATTATTAAGCACCTGACTTAGTTTCCTGCTTCATTGTCTCGTTAGCTCCACCAAGAATTGCACCAAGTGTACCTCCCGCAGCTACACCTATCACTGTGCCTTTTTATGTTTTAGTTGCTGTAGCACAACTTTGAAATAACATTGTGGAAGCAGCGATTTCCAGCTCAAGCCTTACTTTTTTATTCTTTGTATTTTTTACGATTACTTTTTTGACTTCCAAGATTTAGGTCAAGCCATATGCCAAATTGGATTTAGTTTTTTAGAATGTACTTTTACATTATACATATATGAATAATAAGAAAGTAATAAGTTTATTGGGATGCGGTTGGCTGGGCTTCCCTTTGGCTCTCAACCTAATTTCGCGTGGATTTAATGTAAAAGGAAGCACAACAAGTCCGGAAAAAATACCCGTATTGAAAGCATCAGGGATTGACCCAATGTTGGTACAATTTGATAAATCTTATCCTGATCCTGATTTGACTAAGCTTTTAGATGGTGATATTCTGATCGTTTCTGTTCCTCCGGGGAGAAGGAATGTTGATGGACCTGACAATTATAAAAGAATGGGCGAGATTCTGACCGAGCAGGTACCCGGAAGCAGCATCTCTAAAATAATCTTTATCAGTTCAACATCGGTTTACTCCGACAGTAATAGTGTATTAACAGAAATTTCTGAAATCTCTCCTCAAACTGCATCAGCGAAGGTAATTGCGGAAATTGAAAAAAGTTTGTTAGCGCTACCAATACAGGTGATAATATTAAGGCTCGCCGGATTATTTGGCCCGGGTAGATCTCCCGGAAGATTTTTCTCAGGGAAAATCAATATTCCCAATGGTTTAGCACCTGTAAATATGATTCACCAGGAGGAGGTCGTTTCCCTAATTAATTCCCTGATTGATTCGGATTCCGCTAAAGGGATTTACATCGGATCTACTCCATCACATCCCACAAAAGAAGAATTTTATTCGCTTGCAGCCCATATTGATAAACTTCCTGAACCTGATTTTATTCCCGAAAAGCTGAGTTGGAAAATTGTTAATAGCGAGCGGGTGGAAAATGAATTGGGTTTCTCATTTAAATTTCCTAACCTGATTGATCGCCTGTATCATTCCTGAATTTTGTTAACCAAATGGAGCTTAAGATTGCAGATGAAATGGCGTTATGGAGATCAGGTATCTTAAAAATTGGCCCGCCTGTTTTTTATGCATCTTTCATAATCTTTGCTTAAATTTATAGCTTAACCTGTTGAATGAAATGTGGAAGATTAATTATTTCCTCTATATTTCCAGTTAAAGTGTTTTATGAATAAGTTTTTTTCTTTTCTTGGACTTATTTTATTTTTCAGCAACGATTGCGATGCAGCTTTGCCTGATTCTTCAGTAATTAGGCGGTTAAATGAGTTGTCGGCGATGGTTCAGAAGAAGTACGCACCAGACAAAAGAGTAGAATTTTATCAATTAAAACAGCAAAATTCAAGTCCATTAACTTTTAAGCTCGAATTTAGCAGGCCTGAATCAGCGATTGAGTTAAAGTCTTTATTGAGTGCCGAAAACCTTCCTGTTCAAATTAATGAGGAGTTTCTTCCTTCAAAAGATCTTGGAGAAAGGATTTACGGTATTGCAAATTTATCAGTTATAAATACAAGGTACGGTCCTGATCACGCAGCAGAAATGGCCACTCAGGCCGGCTTAGGAACACCACTTAAGGTTCTTAAAAAGGAAAGGGGTCACTATTTTGTACGCACACCTGATAATTATCTTTCATGGACTGAATCTGCCGGTGTGACTCTTTTAACTAAAACAGAATTTGAGAATTGGCAAACAGCAGAAAAATTAATTTATACTGATCTGTACGGTCAGGCTTATTCTGAGGCATCTGAGACATCTTTGCCTGTTTCTGATCTTGTTGCCGGTAATATCATGCAGTTAATCAGCGAGTCGAACGGATTTTATAAGATTTCCTTTCCCGATAAACGAATGGCTTATATCTCAGTAAAAAAGGCACGCTTATTTGATCAGTGGAAAGATCTTCCTGATCCTGGTGCAGAAGAGATTCTAAGAACTGCCCGGAATTTTTTAGGTATTCCATATCTTTGGGGCGGAACTTCAGTAAAAGGAATGGATTGTAGTGGTTTTACAAAAACAAGTTATTTTTTGAATGGCATTGTACTTCCAAGGGATGCTTCTCAACAAGCACTTGTTGGTGAGAAATTAGATATCAATGTAGCAGATACTGTAGATATTGCCAAATCATTAAAAACTCTAAAAGCTGGTGATCTATTGTTTTTTGCTGCCAATAAGCTAACCAGGCGTGTAACGCATACAGCTATTTACATTGGCAATGGTGAATTTATTCAGGCTGCTGGTTTGGTGCGAATTAACAGTATGATCAAAGGCGCTAAAAATTACGATGATTTTCAATCCAGAACAATGGTAGGTGCCCGTCGGATGCTGACTGCTATCGGTGAACCTGAAGTAACACGTGTAAATAAACATCCTTATTATCAGAGAATTATCAATCAATAATTATAAACTAATCAAATAAATTATATGAATATTTTCGTTGGAGGACTTCCTTTTAAAGTAGATGAAAGCGAGTTAAGAGAAATTTTTGAAAAATACGGTGAACTTACTTCCGTAAAACTGATCATTGACAAGCAAAGCGGCCGCAGCAAAGGTTTTGGTTTTGTTGAAATGGCAGATGATGAAGCTGGTCAGCAGGCAATTTCTGCTCTTGATGGCACCGAATTATATGGCCGTACTATTGGAGTAAGAGTTTCTGAAGATAAAAAACCGGATAAAAGATATTGAGTTATTAAAGGTTATTACTCTTTAATAGTTTAATATTTTTTTTGGAACAGAAATTGATATTGTCAGTATAGGTTTGCTTTTAGGATGCTATTTTTTATGATCTTATAATCATATTTAAGGTAACATTTGAATAGCAATTGCCCAATTTTTAAATACTAACCAAGTAAATTATTATTTTTGATTTTTAGGATTTGGATTTCTAAAGAATGTCATAGTCCTGTTTAATTGACAAAAAATTATAAAAAAACGTTTAATCATTATGAAAAAATTAATCATTCTTTGCAGCGTTGTATTCTCATTTGTAGCTGTTACAGCATTTAATGTTGTCGAAAAGGCTGAATTCAAATTCGAAAAAGAAACGCATGATTTTGGTAAAATCGCTCAAGGTAAGCCGGTAAGTTTTGAATTCAAATTTACTAATACAGGCGATGAGCCTCTAATCATAAGTAATATTGAGAGTGTATGTGGCTGTACTGTACCTAAATATACCAACACACCGGTATTGAAGGGGCAAACAGGGTCAATAACTGTTACTTACAATGCAGCTGCAATTGCTCCATTCAGTAAAGGGTTAACGATTAAGTCGAATGCCAAGACTCCTATAAAAGTGATTTACATTAAAGGAGAGGTTGTTGCTGCTTCTGCAGAGTAATTTCAATTTTTAAAAAAAGACCTGCAAATAGATTTTTGCAGGTCTTTTTTGTTTTCTAAAGGTGAGTTTGATATAAAATCTTGCCGATTAATTTTAGATTACCAATTTTTCTCTTGTTTTACAAAGTAGGGTCTTTCCTTCTTCTTTCACGCCAATCCTGTGTTCTACTGTTATTTTTGCAACAGTATTAGTAAATATCCTGAAATTCAGTGCTGCTAAAAATGTGCTGCTGCCATATCCTTAGGTTTGTTCCAAACATCAAATAGTAATTTAGTTGGGCTGAACGTCCCAATGAGAAAAGGTTCGGGTAAAATAAACCTTGCCGTAGGAGATAGCTTACGGCCATTCGTAATTTGAAATGGTACGCAATTTTGTGCCGGAACTATTCCGGAGGAAAGGGCTGAAGCAACCTATAAGACACAGATTTTGGTTTCAAAAATCAAATATTTTCGTTCATGAGTCTTATCTAACCAATTATCCCCATTCCTTAAATGAACACATACTTTCTTAAATTCCCCTAACGTTCATTTTCAATGTATAAACTGCCTTACTGGCAGTAATGAACAAAATATCCCTGTTTTTCCCTCCAAAGCAAACATTGGCAGTTGACGCTGGTATTTCAATATGCTCAATTTTTTTACCCTCTGGATTAATAACGCTTACACCCCCTTTGCCGGTCAAATAAAGATTACCCCGATTGTCTAAAGTCATTCCGTCTGATCCCAGATCAATAAACAAGCGTCGGTTATATAATTTTCCATTTTTTCCGATATCATATTTGTATGTTTTTTTATCTCCTATATCAGCAACAAACAAGTTTTTTCCATCTGCCGAACCAATTATACCATTAGGTCTTACAAAATTACTGTCCAGAAGAAAGGCTGTTTTTGAACCTTTAGGAAAGTAGTATACACTTTGGTTACTTAGGTCGGGTTTTTTTCGTTCCCAATAGGGCCGCTGATAATAAGGGTCTGTAAAAAATATTCCTCCTTTGGCATCTATCCAGAGATCATTCGGACCATTAAATCGTTTGCCTTCAAAATTATCAAGCAAGACTTTCACTTTTTTGTCGGGACTTATCTGCCAGAGTTCATTTTTTTCATCTGCCGCAGTAATCAGATTCCCCTTTTTATCGAAATACATTCCGTCGGAATGACCCGTTTTATCCATGAAAAGACTTAATTCACCTTCAGTGCTGTATTTCCAGATCTTTCCTTCAACGATATCGGTGAAGAAAACATCCCCGTTTTTATTTACAGCTGGTCCTTCAGTAAATTTGAACTGATTTGATATTAAAACTGGTTTTGCGTTTTCTGCTATAATCCCTGACTTTTCATCTTGCGAATTTTCAAAGGTCGAAGCGCTTAAATTCCAGATGGTAAGCGTTATTAGCATGCTTTGGATTGAGAATATCATAATGGTTATGGTTTATTGTTTATAATGAAGGAGTTTTACCCCCATCAACAGGTAAATTGATACCATTAATATAGGAGGCAGCCGGACTTGCCAGAAACGCAATTGCTGCTGCCACCTCATTAGAATCGGCTATTCTACCTGCAGGTATGGTATGGATCATGTCAATTTGTACCTCTTCCTTTGTTTTATTCTCGCGTTCTGCAATTGATGAAATTATCGATTGCAGTCTGCCCGTCATCGTAAAACCTGGTAATACGTTATTCACCGTAATGCCAAAGGGTCCGAGCTCAAGAGCCAGTGTTTTAGCCCAGCTTGCTACAGCTCCCCGGATAGTATTTGATACTCCCAGACCTTTTAAAGGTGTTTTTACCGAGGTGGATATAATATTGATAATACGCCCGAATTTATTTTTTTTCATACCAGGCGAAACTGCCTGTACTAGTATTTGGTTACAGACCAGATGCATGTTAAATGCATTAATAAACTCATCCGTTCCTGCATCAATAGCCTGTCCACCTGTAGGGCCTCCGGTATTATTGACTAAGATATCGATTTGATTATTGATTAAATACTCATTGATGATAAGTTTCAGTTGATTCTGATCCTGGAAATCTGCAACCAGATAATGGTGCTTTTGATTCTGATTTGCAGGCAAATCCTGAAGCACTTCCTTAAGTTTATCTTCATTCCTGGCCAAAAGTGTAATATGAGCCCCAAGCAAGGCAAGTTCAATGGCACTGGATCTGCCGATTCCCTGGGTGCTACCACAAACTAAGGCTCTTTTTCCTGTTAAATCTAAATTCATATTAATGCCGTTTTAAACAGGTTAAGATAATACTGAAAAATACTGCTCCAGTTCCTGAAGTGTGTTTGAATTGGTCGCAATATCTTTGATAATCTTCCCTTTTTCCATTAATAATATCCGTTCACAGACATCCGTTACATGATTAAGGTCATGGCTGGAAATTATTGTTGTCATGTGCTTTTCTTTGCTGATATCTTTAACCATATTCTTCAAACGGATTTGAGTACTGGGATCAATATTGGCGAAGGGCTCGTCAAGCATTAGAATCTGCGGGTTCTGAATCATACAGGCAGCAACTCCAACTTTAGTCTGGTTACCTTTAGAAAGGTCACGTATATATTTTCCTTTCTTTAAGATCTCACCATTAAAAAAATCTGCAAATGCAGGAAGTTCAGAATCAACCTGAACTTTGCTTTTATTGTGTAGGCCTCCAATAAAGTGAAAATATTCTTCAGGTGTCAAAAAGTCAATTAGAAATCCTTCGTCAAGATAAGAGGCGGTATAGTCTTTCCATGATTCATTTTCTGCAACATTTTTCTCATCCGAAAGTACTTCTCCTGAATCAGGCCTGATTAAATCAAGCATCATCCGGAAAAGGGTGGTTTTACCTGCCCCATTATTTCCAACAAGTCCGATTGTTTCTCCTTTTTTAATCGTTAATTCAGGAATATTGACAACCGTTACTCCGTTATATTGCTTTTTTAAATTACTTATCCCAATCATATTATTTATTTCTAAAACCTTCTGCAATTAAATATCTTTTTTCCTGAAACCTTTTTACCAGTTTATTGAGCCAAAACTCCCTGCTGATGATAAATATCATGCCGATTACTGCAATCAGTGCCAGTCCAGCTTCCGGGTAACCTAATAGATCAAGCGGAAAATAAATTACGAACGGAGCAAGCAGAAGCGGAATACTCAGTATCCATTGAGATGCTCCAACACCTTCCCAGTTAAATGTAGAACTCTTGCTCAGGTCAATTCTGCGATAGTTTTGGTTTGCAAAATAGAGTACCAGTAATGTATTTACTCCCAAATTCCATATGAACATGATAAAATGCACAATCAAAACCTTCCATCCAAAGTATACATAAGGTACAGTCAATAAAAAACAGATGGAGGAGAAGAAAGTGAACAACAAAAATTTCGACTTGAAAAAATCCATTGCACTGACTTTACTCACTAAAATTCCGTCGAAATGGGCACTTTGCCAGCTAAACATAAACTGCCCATAATTGATTATGAAAATACCCGTCATGAACATCCCGCAGAATATGATACGTGAATATCCCGAGAAGGTTGGATTAGTATAGAAAATTAGTCCGTAAAACATAAACATCAGACTCATTGTTATAACAGAGCGCGGACGTTTATTTCTGAGTATCAGCTTTAGCTCATTGGCTACCAGATCTCCGGCTTTACCAAACCTGCTCAGGTAAGGGATTTCAGTACTTGATTTATGCGAATTATCTGCTGTATGAAGTTCATCTAAATAGAGGTTTGATTTAAGGTAACGGTAATTGATTATATAGACTACCAGAGCTAAAAACATGAATAATAGGCAGTAAAGAGGTTCAGCTAGTACAATCTTGAATAATTCCGCAGAAACTGTTGAGATTGAAAAGAGTTTAAAGTAAAAATCAAGTGAGGCTAATAGTATTAAAGTACCGAAGAAGATCAGCATCCAGATGGCATTCAGGTTCACTTTTCTTTTAATCCATAGACTAAAAAAATGATTGGAAAGCGTGAGTCCGATGATTGAAACAAGCAAACTCCAGAATTGGGCATGACCATGTTGTGGTATAACTATTTTTATGAGTAGTGGTAATGATAATAAAACCGGGGTCAGGTTAAATGTTGTCCACAGAGATGTTATGGAAAGATAATTTATGAGCTTATTTTTTTTAATTCTGAGATGCAGATAGGGCCTTACACTCAATGTTGGTAATTCCTGCATTTGAAATCGAAAGAGGAGATCCATTAAAAAATAGTATAGAATATAGCTATTGAATGAGTAAAGGATATCTTGCTCTGGGTTTGTCTTACTCAGAATCCGGTCAAGAAAAAAAGCAACAACAAGTACATTCAGCAGTAGATATAGAATAAGTATTCCCATTACAACTCTCATGGCAACACTTTTTCCTGTATTTTTTGATCGCCAGAATGCTTTAGACTGATGAAGTAAAAAGATTGAAGTCATATTTGAAATTAAATAAATTAAAACAAACTTAATATTTATACTTTCCCTTCCACAGGGTTTTAAGTCGCTCCCGAAGCTTTTCTTCTGCAGCATTATTTCCGGGGTTATACAGCAGGGTTCCACTCAAATTATCGGGTAGGTATTCCTGTGCGGTAAAATTATCTTTATAGGCATGAGAATATTCATATTCCTTGCCATAGCCTATATTTTTCATGAATTTGGTAGGGGCATTTCGCAGGTGCAGTGGTACCGACTGATCGCCTGTGCTCGCTACAAGTTCCTGTGCTTTACTAATTGCCTCGTAGCTTGCATTACTTTTTGGGGATGATGCGAGATAAGTAACAGTTTGCGAGAGAATAATCCTTGACTCGGGCCAGCCGATTACATTAACAGCCTGACAACAAGTATTGGCCAGAAGCAGCGCATTTGGATTCGCATTTCCGATATCTTCAGATGCAAGGATCAGTAAGCGTCGGGCTATAAATGACGGATCTTCACCCCCTGCAATCATTCGGGCAAGCCAATAGACTGCTGCGTTCGGATCGCTTCCGCGTATAGATTTTATGAAAGCGGAGATAATGTCATAATGCTGTTCACCGGCCTTATCATATATAGCCATATTTTGCTGTACATGTTTCATTACCAATTCATTGGTGATGCTTATATCCTGTTTACCAGCAGCATTAACCACAAGTTCCAATACATTCAGAAGCTTCCTTGCATCTCCACCGGATAGACGTAATAGGGCTTCATGCTCTTTAATATTGATCTTCCTATCTCTCAGGTAGCTGTCTTCTTTAATTGCTTTGTTCAGTAATTCAAGCAGATCTTCTTCCGAAAGGTTTTGCAAAATGTAAACCTGGCTTCTGGATAAAAGAGCTGAAATAACCTCAAATGAAGGATTTTCAGTTGTCGCACCAATTAATGTAACTAAGCCACGCTCAACTGCTCCAAGTAAAGAATCTTGTTGGGATTTTGAGAAACGGTGAATCTCGTCAATGAAAAGGACAGGTAGATTTTCATTTTCCTCCTTTAATATGGATGCCTTTTCAATGACCTCCCTGATGTCTTTGACACCTGAATTTATTGCACTCAGACTAAAAAATGGCCTATTTAGCTGATTTGAAATAATTAAAGCCAGAGTGGTTTTACCAACTCCTGGCGGCCCCCAGAGAATCAGTGAAGGAAGCATTTCAGTTTCAATAGCGAGTCGCAAGATCGCCCCCTTACCAACCAGATGTTTCTGTCCGACATAGTCATCGAGTGTCTTCGGACGCATTCTTTCTGCCAGAGGAGGTATTGTTGCCATTGATTTTTGTTGAACCTTGATGTAAAAATCGTTAAACTGTGCTTTATATAATCAGTTCTTTGTCATTTAATTTGTCATTCTATAAAAAACGGAATATAAATCGTCTATTGTGTAAAGGTTAAAGTGCTTTTTTGTGCGGACAGTAATTTGGGCAGACTAGAAAACATTAGTTATTTTTTTCATTACAATTTACTTATGATTTACAATAAGCCTGTAATTTTCTAATTATTTTAGCGTTAATTCTCAAGTCATCTTATTTTAGAATGAATTTAAATTCATTAAACATTCCTGTTTTTCTATTAATTTTTTTCGCGGAAGTTTGTTCCTACGGTCATACTTTTAATAAACCCACAATTCAAAAACCGGCATATTGGAGTGTAATTGATTCAAATTTGGAAGCTGATTTCCTGAAGGCTGAATTTAAAAAAAAATCATTGATTGGTGGCGATATTAATGTTTTCAAGAATTTCCTCAAGGCCCTGCATTTCTTTGATCAGTTGAAAGCAATCGATTCCTTCGCGCCAGTTTTCCCTGTTTCTGCAGGATTTTTTGATGGGTATCCTTCACCAGACTCTTTAAGTGCGTTTGACCAGCTAATTTTTCTTTCCAGAAATCTGGGAGATCGCAACGCAGAAGCAGGAGTACTAAATTCTTATGCAGTAAGACATGCCTTGAACGGAGAAATGGATGATGCTATTCGCCTGTTAAACAAAGCGATAGTATTGAATTTGGAAATCAACCGTATGGGTTCGGTCAGAAGTAATTATTTAACGCTACAGAGGATAAACAGATATAGAGGTAATCTTAGTGAGGCTTTAAAATTTAATCAGGCCATTATTGTCATCGATCAGAACACAAAAAACAATAGATTATTAGCAGAAGCATTTATGGATCAGGCAGAAATTCTTACTAGTCAGAGAAGTTTTATAGATGCGGAAGCTCTGGTTCTGAGAAAGGCTTTGCCATTATATTATTATGGCTTGAAGGATAAAAAGGGTACGATCCGCTGCTATGATCAGCTGGCAGATACCTATCACCAGCAGAAAAAATTTACACAGGCTAAATGGTTTTACATCCAATCGAACATGCTGGCTCGCAAAATTAATAGCCCTTTAGAAATTGTAGAATCATTAATAAACCTTGCGAATGTCAAAATGTCAATAGGTGATTATGAACTTGCCCTGTCAGATTATCAAGAAGCAGAACAAATAGCTTTAGAAAATAAATACAGTAAACAGTTAATCGAACTCAAGAGTTGCCTTTCGGATGTTCATAATAAATTAGGTAACTCCAGTGCTGCAAGTTCTGCTTTTTCTGAGTTTAAGGTCATGAGGGAGACATTTTTGAGAACAATTCAATAATTGAAGCCATGTTGTTATTCCCTAATTCCTTTTTTAAGTATATTTAAATCCTTTTTAAAATACATAAACATGCTATTTGGATTACTTTTTTAGGTCCTTTCCGTGGTTATGTTAAATTTTTGGTACCCAATTAGTTACTGTATATTTTGAAATGAAGTTAAAATCAGTTAGAGAGATGTTAAAGAGATTATGTCTGGCCTTATTTATTGTATCTGCATTAGCTTGTCAGGCCGACCCAAGGGTTAATATAGTTGTTTCAGAAAGTGATCTGAAACCAGAGCTTCAACAATCTGTTATTGCAAAGTCGCTGGTAGAGTTACTGGAAAATTTTCATTATCAAAAAGTAGTGGTAGATGATACTTTTTCATCAATTGTGTTTGATGAGTATTTAAAGGCATTGGATAATGGTAAAAGTTACTTCCTTCAAACTGATATTGATGATTTTGAAAAATATCGATTAACAATGGATGATGATATCCGATCCGGAGATCTGAGTGTTCCTTTTTACATCTTTAATGTTTATCAGAAAAGATATAATGATAGAGTTGCTTTTGCATTAAAGGAGATTTATAAGAAG
>Ga0164293_10003816_pt1 | contig 12881 bp, 8 predicted proteins | sample GEODES118metaG_FD_111487 | JGI IMG/M metagenome (GOLD analysis project Ga0164293, IMG submission 111487) | Eutrophic lake water microbial communities from Lake Mendota, Wisconsin, USA - GEODES118 metaG | ecosystem: Environmental > Aquatic > Freshwater > Lake | place: USA: Lake Mendota, Wisconsin... | reverse complement strand
CGAAGGCGCGCGCTATGCGCCTGGTTCGTCAGGGCGCTCGTTGCCGCCGTCGGCGACCGAAGGCAATGGGCCTCCGGGTTCGCGGCTGGGAAATGAGCTGCCGGCGTCGTGGTCGTCGGCAGATCGGGGTGCGCTGTCAGCGCCGACGGGGCCTGCGGGGGAGGCCCACGTGCCGAGGCGCGCTGTGCAAGGTGCTCCACGCGCCGCGCCGCAGTTGCGTCCGGTGCGCGATAGCCTCGCTCCCAGTTCTGAGTCGCTCCGCAGCGGCGCGATGGGAGCACCACAGATGCAAGATGCATCTATCGGGGGGCGGCCAATGCCGCCCGTGCGCACTCCACCGCGGCCTCCGCGTTCAGCGGTCACCGGTGCGCTTGATGTCGAGGAGTCCGAGGCGCCAATGCCGGCGACCTCGCGCAGTCCGTTCCTCAAGCCGGGCGCCTAGGTTCACCGCAGGACTGGCGTGTTCGTGAGCGTTATCGTGAACCGCACGTACGCTGACTCTTCCCGAGAATCGCGCCGTGAGCGGTCGCGTGCGGCCTGCATTGCGGGAACGTGGCAACATTGACTCGCTCCGGTACACTCTGACCGTATGTCGTGGTCGCTTGATTCCTGGAAGTCCAAGCCAATTGCTCAAGACGTCGCGTACGACGATGACGCCGCGCTCGAGAGCGTGACGAGTCGATTGCGGCAGCTCCCGCCTCTCGTGACATCTTGGGAGGTCGAGCGCCTAAAAACAGCCATCGCAGAAGCCCAGGAGGGCAAACGATTTGTTCTGCAAGGCGGTGATTGCGCCGAGACATTGCTTGATTGTCAGCCGGCGATCATTGCCAATAAACTCAAGATTCTTCTTCAAATGTCGATGGTGCTTGTCCACGCAGGGCAGAAGCCCGTCGTGAGAATTGGCCGCCTCGCTGGGCAGTATGCCAAACCGCGCTCAAACCCTACCGAGGAGCGCGATGGTGTTCGCCACCCTAGTTATTTCGGAGACTTGATCAATCGTCCCGAGTTCTCAGCCGAAGCGCGTCGCGCCGATCCTAAAGCGCTGATTGATGCGTACAGCCATGCCGCCATGACTCTCAACTTTGTTCGATCGCTTAGCGCGGCGGGGTTCGCTGACTTGCACCATCCGGAGTATTGGGACCTCGGATTTGTCACGCGCGCCGGGCTGCCCGCTGATTTGCGTGAGGAATACATGCAGACATCGAGGCGCCTGTCGGAAGCGCTTCGCTTCATGGAGGCCCTTGGCGAGACCACGGTCGATGAGCTTTCGCGCGTGGATTTTTACACAAGCCACGAGGGGCTCAACTTGCATTACGAAGCCGCCCAAACTCGGACGGTGCCAAGGCGCGACGGCCATTATGTCCTCACGACGCACATGCCATGGATCGGCGAGCGCACGCGGCAGCTCGAGGGCGCCCACGTCGAATTCTTTCGCGGCGTGCAAAACGTCGTTGGCGTGAAGCTCGGGCCCAAAGCAGACGCCAAAGAGATCGTCGCGCTCATCCGGCGCCTCAACCCGTCGAACGAAGCCGGAAAAATTGTGTGTATTACACGCATGGGCGTGAGCCACGTTGAGCGGGCTCTCGCGCCGCTTGTCGAGGCCATCACGCGTGAAGGCCTCCGTGTGCTGTGGATGTGCGACCCGATGCACGGCAACACGGTGTCGACGTCGGCGGGTGTGAAGACGCGCAACTTCGATCACATCCTGCGCGAGGTCGAGCAGTCGTTTGAGATTCACGGTGAACTACGCACCGTGTTGGGAGGTATTCACTTCGAACTAACCGGCGAAGATGTCACCGAGTGCGTTGGCGGCGGGCTCACCGAAGATGATCTCGAGAAAAACTACGCAAGCGCGTGCGACCCTCGGCTCAATTACCGCCAAGCTCTCGAAATGGCATTCCGCATCGGCCGCTGGATGAGCAACGCTCGCCACACGCGCATCTCTCATTCGCCGTAACGCCAAACACGAGCGAACGAAGAGCAATGCGTGGTGCACCCCAGGGCCGGCGCATTGCGTGTCGTGGGGGAGGCGTATTCGCGACACTTCCTCAGGCGAACGCGACCTTGCCGAACGCTGCGTCGACGATTCGCGCGTATCAACGACGCACCTCCGCCGATTGGCGCGTCGACACACAATCGCCTCAAGCGAGGCGTGATGCGATGGGGTCGAATGCGCGGGACTTCGGCCGACGCCGACGCACGCCTGCGACGTGTGTGTCTTGCATCTTTCTGTTTCGCGCAAATCGGAAGGGGCGAGCATTGATGCCGCAGGCAGTCGTCCGCGTTGTGCGATCGCGCGTCTCGCATCAGCGTTGTCGGTCTCGCTCCAACGGCGCGGAACGGTCGTTGCGTAAGCCCGGGCATGCAGCGTATGGCAACCCAGCGGCGTCACGCATTTGTGCTCGGTTCGGGAATCGCAGGTCTTTCGGTCGCGGAGATTTTGACACGTAACGGATGGCGTGTGACCGTCCTCGAATCGCGCCCGGAACTTGGGGGGGACGCGTCGAGGTGCACACAGAACTGGCTTCACACCGGGTGGCTTTATGCGGGGCTGCCATGCGCGTCGGCGATGCAGGCGTGCGCGACTGCGCTGAGGTTGTTCGCCGCGACGTATCGGCCGGTGCTTTCAGCCGACGTGGTGAACGTGGAGGCAACGGACGCGTCGATTTCGTATCCGGAGTCCGACGTCGGATGGTTCTGTGCCGACAAGATGCATTATGCATTTGCAATTGGGACGTCTGACCTGTCGGCTCTTCAGAAGGCGACTTGGAATCGTTATCTCGATTACGTGATGCTTCGCAGGCTTCAGCGTTTGGGGTATCCGACCGATTCCGCTCGTGCGTTGTCAGAGCCGTTTGTCAACCTGCTCAATCGTTGGGAAAACGACCGCGATGGTCACACGAAGTACCGCGTCGTTCCATCGACCGACGCGCGCATCGACACGAAGCGTGTTTTGTCCTCGCTGCTAGCTCTTTTGGGTACTGACGCGACAGTGATTCCGAGTGCAAACTACGAGCTTTCGCGGGTTGGAGATACCACCGCTGTGCGCATAGACGGGGAAACTCACGTTCCTGATCTGTGCGTTGTCGCGGCAGGCAAGATGATTCCGAAGTTGCTAAACGAAATTGGTTTTGACGAGCTTGCGCGCGGGTTTAAATCAGTGTCGAGTCCAATTGTTGTGCTGAAAGATGCACTCGATTTGCCCAATTTTATTCGGTTTACTCCGAATCTGCCGGAGACGCTAAACCATGTGCGCTACTCGGTTGGAGGGCGAGATGTGTCGACGATTGGGTCGTATGACTTTCATCCCGCCGATCAGTCGCCTGACCTTGCTCCATTCGAAGAAAAAATATGCCGTCGAATTGGTGTCTCGACGAGTGAAGTGGTCGGAAGTTACTACGGCACAAAAACCGAGCTGTCGGGTCAATTGGCGCGACGCTACAACCATGCTGTCGAGCCAGTTAATAAGAATACCTATGTGGCTATAGCTGGAAAGTTTTCGCAGTTCCCTTTGCTCGTAAATGACTTTGCAAAAAAGCTTGGTCTTCGTTGGGATATTGCAAATGATGAAAGAGGTGTGCTGCCAATGGTGGTTGCCGATACGGCGCCCGAAAAACTGCTGCGATCGGCTGGTATTTCGACGGGACGTAACGCTGCCTGAGAGGAAAATATGCAAGTTTGTACATTCCCTAAATCGCTTATTCATGCGTACAGTGAAGATGTGGCGCGGCTCATGCACGAGGGGCATGTGGCAGAAGGACACTTTTATCGTGATGCAGCCGCCGAATATGTGAAAGGGCGCAAGTCGGTTCCCGTGGCATCGGGTGGAGCCGCGATCTTTTCGCTGCTTGCGTATTACAAGTTCGAAGCTGGAAAACGAGTCGCTCTGATTCAGTCGAACACAATGCGCGCGCTCTACACGATCCCGTCGTTGCTTGAGATGCACCCTCGCGTGGTGAATTCGACCTACGATGACTTTTTGGCCATGTCTCCGAGTGCACTTACGCGTGCGCTTGATGATCACGAGACGCGGAAAAGTGCGGTATGCGTGTATTCGGTGATTGGCGGGTACTTAGCGCCGTCGTTTGCTGAGGTGGCGCGCATCTGTCGCGAGGCTGGTGTGCCGTTGATTGTCGATGCAGCGCACGCTCATTACATGCCTGCACTCACGAATGACCCAACGGTGCAACTAGCATATTCTTTTTATGCGACCAAAATCCTCCCGGCCGGCGAGGGAGGGCTGGTGGCGACTGCCAGTGAGGATATTCATACGTGGGTGCGTCGCTTTTTGATGTACGACCGTTTCGAAAATAAGCTTTCTGTGGGTTTAAATATGAGACTTGGTGAGCTGCCTTCAGCGCTCATTCATCGTTTGATGACCGACCCATCGCTTGAAGAATATTTTAAAGACTATCGTATTGAGGTGTCGAAGCGATGGGTTGAAGTGTGCGAAAATAATAGAGTTGAGTTCTTGGACCCACGTCGCGCAGCGGATTACAACGGATACAAACTTATTGTGCTGACGCCGTTTGAGAGAGTGAAAGCGTTGAATACGCCTCTCACTGCGCATGACCCGACGTCTCCTGTCTTCGGCACCGATGTGCGAGGCGGACCAAGCGCGTTGCCGCACTGGTGCCCTCCAACCTATCCATCGTTGAGGTGATGAGCTATGCCACAAGCGTCAGTGGTCGTTGCAACATACAATCGATTGCAGCCGTTGCGACGACTGCTCGAGCGGTTCGCCGAGCAACAACCTCGTGAGCAGACGTTCGAGGTTATCGTGGTCGATGATGCCTCCGCCCACGATCCCGAGTCCGTCGTTGGGGAGTTTTCGCATGTGCTCGACCTGAAATTCGTCCGACTTGAGCGCAATCAGGGAGTGGCCGTGGCGCGACAGAAGGGTGTCGAGCTCGCGTCGGGACGCGTGGTGATCTTCGTCGACGATGACATGCTCCCTGTTCCGTCGTTCATCGATAGCCACGTTCGAGCGCACGACGGGCACGCGACGCGCGTGGCAATGGGGCCGCTTGTGCCTGCAGAATGCATCGACGTGATGCCATTGTTTGAGCGCTATCACGCGTATCAGATGGAGCTCGCTGCTCGGCGTTATGCGGCTGAAGGTACGTTTCGGGGCCACGACGTCTATACGGGCAATTTGTCGATGACGCGTGACACGTTTTGGCGAGCCGGGGCGTTCGACCCGTCGTTTCATCTCGAAGATGTCGAATTGGGATTGCGACTTGAGCGATTGGGCGTCTCGTTCGTGTTCGTGCCGGAGGCGGTCACCGTTCATGGGTCGGATCACACGTCGCTCGAGCGCTGGCTTGCGCGCTCGGTCCGCGATGGCCGCGATTGGGTGCGCCTGCTCCGCAAACACCCGGATAGTCGTGCGGCGAATCCTTGGCACTTCTTTGCGCGGTCGAACCCGCTCTCGAAGCCGTTTTTCGCCTGCTCCGCGTTTGCACCAAGTGCCGCTCCGCCCATTGCGCAGATGGTTGTTACGGCTGCGAAAATCGCCAACAGCGTTCGCTTTGATCGCGCCACGCTCGCGGCAATGACACTCCTTTACGGAATCGAATTTTTTAGCGGAGTTGCGCTCGAAACGAAGTCGCGGTTCGCGATGGCGCGCGATTACCGAGCTGCTCGCTTGGCGTATGCGAAAGGCCTCGAGCCACGTGCCAAGTCACTTGAACAAGACCATGTCGCCGCTCGCGCGTAGCAACGAGGCTTCTGGCGAAGCGTTTCCGCACACGCACGCGCCTGAGACGTCTTTGGCCTCGGTTTCGCCGTCGTCCACGCTGTCGATGCATAGTGCATCTACCGAAGCTCAGGCAAAGGCTTCGTCGTCACTCGTGGCGAATGCGGGCGTGGTAGGGCTCGGCACGCTGGCCTCGCGTGGGGCTGGGCTTGCGCGGGATTTGGCCGTTGCGGCGCTATTCGATCGGTCGCAAACCGACGCATTCTGGGTCGCGTTTACGATTCCAAATGCGTTGAGGCAGTTACTCGGCGAAGGCGCCGTGTCGAGCGCGGTGGTGCCCATCTTGTCGGCGAAGATCGCTACCGAAGGGGCGCCGAGCGCCCAAGCTTTTTTCGCCAAAGCCCGCGCAGCCTCGTGGATCGTATTGGTTGCAGTGTGCATTATTGGGGTGCTTGGGGCACGATGGCTGACCGAGGCATTTGCCTCGGGGTTTCACGCGCACGAGGGGCAATTTGAGCGCACGCATCTGCTCACGCAGATCGTGTTTCCGTATGTGCTGTTTATGGGAACAGCGGCGATGGGAATGGCAGCGCTCACATCGCGTGGACGGTTTGCCGTGGCGTCGTTTTCGCCGGCTCTTGTGAATGTTGGCGTGATTGCCGCGGCCTGGGCGCTTCCAAGGCCGTTTGCCGCGCGCGGATGGGATCCAACGTTGGCGCTTGGCGTGGGAGTTTTGGTTGGTGGTATGATGCATGTGATCGCGCAATGGCCATCCCTTCGCGCGATTGGGTTTGCGTCGCGACCGGTATTCGATTGGCGCGACCGCGCGATTTGGCAAATGGGTGCGAGGTTGGGGCCGCTCACGGTGGGCCTTGCCTTGTCGGCGTGGGTGACGGTGATCTCGCGCGCGGCGCTGTCCGGACTGGGCGAGGGCGCGCAAAGTTACTTCGCTTGGGCGACCCGTGTGTGCGACGTGCCCCAAGGGATCTTCGTGATGGCGCTGTCGACCGCGGCGTTGCCCTCGCTGTCGGCGTTGTGCGCGGTGAACGACAAGCGCGGCTTCGCTGATGCATTCACGCACGGTTTGCGTCTGTCGATGTTCGTTGCCATCCCGGCGAGTGTTGTCCTTGCGGTACTAGCCGAGCCGCTTGTCGTTCTCTTGTTTCAACGTGGTCAGTTCGATGCGCATGCGGCTCGCGAGACGGCGCGAGCGGTTGCGTGGCAGGGCGGGGCAACGTTCGCGGTCGCTGCGGTACGCCATCTTGTGCCCGCGCTCTATGCCCTCGGCGATACGCGGTCGCCCGTTGTGGTGAGCGCGGTCGATAGTGCGGCGTTCGTTCTGATCATTTACGGATGCGGCGCGCGCTGGGGCCACGTGGGCGTGAGTGTTGCGATGGCTGGCTCGACGTGCGTCCAGATGGTCGCGTTGCTCGTCGTGGTGCAGCGTAAAATCCAATTAGGCAAATCGGATCTTTGGCCCGTCGCGTGGTCGTGCACGAAAACGGCGGGGGCCTCCGGGGCCTCGGCGGCTCTTGCGTGGCTTGCTCTTTACCGAGGTTGGCATTGGGGGCAAGGTTCGAAAGCGAGTGCGCTCTGCACGGTTTTGGCGCTCGTTCTTTTTTGTGCGCTTTACATCTTTTTCGGAATTTGCGCGAAGAGCGAGGAGCTCAGCGATGTTCGACGTGCCTTGGTGCGACGTTTTGCGAGGCGTAGGCCGGCGTAGAAAAGGCCCTCGTGTTAGCCGAGATGCCGGTTAGGGCTTAAGGCGCGTGCTCGGCGGGTCGTTGTCCCGTGCATGATGAGTTCGCGTGTCGTGCCATGCGTGCGCGATCGAGGCTGGTGGCTTCACTCGGCGATTGCCGCGATTGCCGGTGCGTGATGGCGTGGTCTCGGACACTGTGCCGGGTGACCGTGTTCGGTGGGCTCTTCGCCGCCGTCGCAACGGGCTGTCAGCTCATCGGCGGGATCGCGGTACTTGATCTCAGCGAACTTCGCGACCTCGATGCCACGTCGGGTTCGAAGCGCGACGGATCAACGCGCCAGGAGGCGGGTGCATTTTCTGACGCGGATTCTCCTTCGTGGTCGGAAAACGATTCGGGGCAAGACTCCGGGGGCGATGCAAGCGGACAAGACGGTGGAATTCCAGCCGATGCGAGCGACTCGCGCGATGCGAGCGATTCGGGGGACTCCGGCGATGCTTCGAGCTCGTACGCGATGGTCGCCGTTGCGCGTGGGCCCTCGAACAACCCGATTTTGCCGGAGCAAATACTTGTAGAAGGCAAGCGTTGGCACGTTTTCTCGTTCACGCAGCCGGGCACGTCGATCTTTCAAGTCACCGACCTTGGCGCGACCGGGGCCCTGGAATACCTTGTTGTTGGCGGCGGCGGCGGTGGAGGCGGCGCCGATGTCGAGGGTGGCGGTGGAGGCGGCGGGGCTGGCGGCTTTCGCTCTGGCACATTCATAATTACGGAGAAAACCGAGTTCGTCGTCGTGGTGGGGGCTGGTGGCGTGGGCGGCACATCGGGCCGCACAAGCGGCACAAGCGGCGAAGATTCCTCGTTCTACGTTATCGTTGCATCGGGCGGCGGGTTCGGATCCTGGGGACAAGGACCGTCGAGCGATACGTCCGGGTGGACGTTGGGCGGCAATGGTGGGTCGGGGGGAGGCTCGGGGAGTTCGCCTTATCAGGCCAATCAGCCTGCCAAAGGAAATTGGCCTGTAACGGAGCCCGCCCAAGGCAACAATGCCGGCACGAGGATCGTGCTCGGCGATGGCAAGCGCGGGGGAGCACCCGGTGGCGGTGCAGGGGCGCCAGGCAGCGATGGCACCGGTGTCGGTGGCGCAGGCAAGGTGTCGTCGATCACCGGCCGCAATGAGTTCTATGCGGGTGGGGGCGGTGCAGGGGCGCCTCCATCGACGATGGTGACCGACGGGAACGCCGGAGGGGTTGGGGGGGGCGGCGCTTCAGGGGGGCACGCCAACGTCAACAACGGCGAAAGTGGTCAATCGGGAAAGCCGAATTCCGGCGGCGGCGGTGGTGGTGCGAGCGGCCGAAGCAGCAACGTCGTGGGGGCGGCCGAGGCTAAAGGCGGTGACGGGGCCAGCGGAATTGTTGTTGTTCGCTATCGTTTAGATCCGTGAAGGCGCCGCATCGACAAAGGCGTCAGGCGTGTGTGGCGACGCGGTAGTAAGGGCAAATCGCAGGGTTGCACGTTTGGTTGGGCGTTCATCGAACGCGCCGAGTCGGGGTGCCTTGTGGCCGCACGCAGCCTCACGCAGTCACCACGAACGTGTATTTTGCATCTGCTGTTCGCGGGTTAGTTGCTTCGGCCGTGTCCCTGCCAGGTCGCGCGGCGCCGGCGCCAGCGACGCAAGGCAAAAAGGCTCGCGGCCGCACCGCCGGACGCAAGCCACCCCGACAAAGAGGACGTTTGGGGGGCCACTTGGAGTGCCCGCGAGCATGCGCTGACGCTCGTGTCTGGGCATTCGCTGATGAGTCCCTTAAACGGCGTCGGGTCGCATGGCCGTGCGGGTTGAGTGGCCGAGCCATCGCCTGCGGGGCGGGCACCATCGGGCGGGTACGCGTCGCAGATGCCATTGATGTCATCGGCGCCAAGCATGCGCTCCGACGTTGGAGATTGTTCCTTACTGTAGGAGTAAAACATCGTTGCATTGACGTCGGCCGAATGGGCAAGCCCCAAAAAGTGCCCAGCCTCATGCGTCATGATGCTTTCGAGATCGTTTTCGTCAGCTTTGGGAATCCCGGCCACGATCGTATGACCGCGGTTGTTGATCACCATATCGGACCCGCGAATTTCACCTGTTTCTTTATTGAAATACGTGAAAGTAAGCGCGAGGGTCCCGTCTAACTCCGGGTCGCCGTACTCCCAATCATTCACGCGGAATGCGATGACATTTTGGTTTGGGCCGTTGCGGTTGTCGCTGCCTTTATTTCCCCCTTTGGATCCAGCTTTGCCGCATGCGACCGGGCCGAGATCGCGAACGTCGATGCTGACGCGCGAGCGCCCTGTGCCGTCGGTGGGGCATGTCGCGTTGGCCCACCGAGCGAACGAACGCGCGATGATTTCGGCCGCGTCGTCGTACTTGAGCGGAAGCCTGTCGCCTGACTGAATGTTGTATCCTACACATCTCCCTGGCCAAAACTGCGGCAGGCCTTTCGGCCAGCAATCGGGCTCAGGATTGAAGCTAGGGTTGGTGGGCGGGCTTGTTGTTTGCCTGCAGAATGCACGAGCGTCGGGCGCAACAGTCATCACGGCCACGATTGCGCCCACGAAAAACCACCTCGCTTGCGCGGCGTTCGGCCTTGTGTGCTCGCTAGGGCTGACGCTCACGGTTTGAAAGACTAGTGCTGAATTGGACCGGCGCAATGGGCTTGCGCGGACCGCCGCGTTTTGCAGGTTTAGCGCTGTGACTGACGCCGCCTGCGCCATCGACGCAGAGCAATGACGCTGGTCGCCGCTCCTGTGGACACGAGCCATCCTGACCACGGAGTCGATTGAGGCGCGATCTGAAAAGCGCGCGAACACGCGCTCGAGGACGTATCGGGGCACTCGCTGATGAGCCCATTGAGGGGTGTGGGGTCGCACGGCCGAGCGGGTTGAGTGGCCGATCCGTCTCCCGCAGGGCGCGCGCCATCCGGCGGATAAATCGAACAGATGCCCCCGATGTCATCGGGGCCCAGAATGCGCCCGGCCGTTGGGACGGCGTCTTCGTTGTAGGAGTAGAACATCGTTGCATTCACATCAACCGAATGAGCGAGGCCCAAAAAATGGCCTGCTTCGTGCGTCACGATGCTCTCGAGATCGAACTCGCCCGCCTTCGGAATGCCAATCACGATTTTATTGTAATCTTTCGATCTCAGGTTGATTGCCATGTCGGCACCGAGTATTTCGCCCGTATCTTTATTATAGTACGTAAACGTGAGCGCGAGTGAGGAGTCCTTTTCGAGATCTCCGTATTCCCAATTTCCGTCGCGAAATGTGATGACGTTTTGGTTAAGCCCGTTCTTGTTATGACTGCCCTTGTTCTTGCCATCATCACTGCGGCCCGCTTTGCCGCACGCAACAGCACCCAAGTCGCGCACATCGATGCTCACGCGCGAGCGCCCCGTGCCGTCGGACGGGCACGTGGCAGTCGTCCACCGGGCAAATGACCGCGCGACCACTTCGGCGACCTCATCGTAGCCAAACGTCGTCGGAAGCTCGCTGTGAATGCTGTAGCCTGCACATCGCCCGGCCCAGAATTGGGGAATGCCTTGCGTCCAGCACCCACCTTCGCGGGGATCGTAGCTCTGCGCGGTCGGCACGGTTGTTGTTCGGCAGAATCCCAACGCGGTGGAGGAAACCGCAAGAGTGCCCAGCCCGAGTACCCACGTCGCAGATCGCAGCGCACAGGAGAGCTTCATCGGCTTCAAGGTCGCAGCGTAGCGCCCGAGCGCTGATGCGCAACGCATCAAGCGACGCGCATCGCGCGTCGAGCGTCGAGCAGGCCTGCGTGGATCTGGGCTAGAGTGCCGCGGCAACCATGAACGTTCGACGATGGAATGTGGCGTTGGGTGCGGCGCTGGTGGCCTTCGCGGGCTGCGGTCGGCCGTCCCCCGGGAAAGAGCCCAACGTGGCTGGTTCGCAAGCTTCAGAGACTCCAACGCAGGTTATTGTAGAATACACCGACAAAGCCTCGGCGACGCGTCGCACGAGCATAGGCGAGGAGACCAGGCGAACGACCGATGCGCCGCACGGTCACGCGCACGTTCGCTTGCTTGCTTTCAATGACTTTCACGGCCACTTGCGACCACCGACGGGCGGGGTGCCCGGTGTGAACGGGCCGGTGGGAGGCGCGGCGTATCTCGCGGCTCACCTAAAGCGGCTCGGTGCATCGGAGCCGTCGAGTTTGGTTGTGGCCGCGGGTGATTTGGTGGGAGCAAGCCCCCTTTCGTCTTCGTTGTTTCACGACGAACCAGCGGTTGAGGCGCTCAATGCGATGCATCTTTCCGTCACCAGCCTCGGCAATCACGAGCTTGATGAGGGGTGGGGGGAACTGTGGCGACTGCGGCGCGGCGGGTGCCATCCGAAAGACGGCTGCACCTACGCGCCCACGTTTCGCGGGGCTTCGTACGAGATTCTCGCGGCGAACGTCACCACGAACAACCCTGATTTTAAAATGCTTGCGCCATACACGATTCGTGAGGTCTCTGGCGTGCGCATCGCGTTTGTTGGCATGCCCCTGCGAGATGCCCCTGAGTCGCTTGCACCCGAAAATGTTGCCGGGCTCGCATTCGCCGACGAAGTGGCGACGGCAAACGCGCTGGTGCCGCAGATTCAGGCGCAGGGCGTCGAGGCGATTGTTCTGCTGATTCACCAAGGAGGCGAGACCGCGTCGACTTCGCTCAATGGCTGTGACCACTTGCGGGGCCCCGTTGTGCCGATTGTTGAAAAGTTGCATCCTGCATTTGATGCGGTGATTTCAGGGCATACCCATGCGCTATACAACTGTGTTGTGGCCGGGCGCACGGTGACAAGCGCACTGTCGTTTGGTCGGGTTGTCACGACGCTTGATCTCGAGGTCGACACCGCTACGCGTGACGTCGTGAGCGCAAAGGCCACCAATCATGCGGTGACGCACGATGTCGAGCCTGACCCTGAAGTTCAAGCCATCGTCGATCGCGCGGTGGCCGTTGCTGCGCCCATCGAAAACAAGGTCATTGGTCGCATTACCGAAACCATGCACGCGGGAGGCCGCGGCGGGCAGGGATCACCGCTCGGGGCGGTGGTTGCCGATGCGCAATTGTTCGCAACGCGAAAGCTTGGCGCACGCTTGGCGCTCGTCAATGTGGGGGGAGTCCGAAGCGATTTGGTCTTCGCTCGCAGCGGCGTGGAACACGAAGATGGCCTCGTGACGTACGGGGAGGCGTTTGCCGCTCAGCCGTTCGGCAATTCGCTCGTGGTGCTCACGGTGACGGGGCGCGAGCTCAAAACGGTGCTTGAGCGGGCGGCGCATGCCGGCATGCCGCTCGAAGTCTCTGACGGTGTCGCGATACGCTACGAACCCTCGAAGGCGCGGGCGCAGCCAAGCGGACACGGTGAAACCAAGGCGGCGTTGCGCGTGCGTGACATCGTGTTCCGCGGCGCCCGCAGCGGCGTTGCGGACACCGACAAGGTTCAGG
>Ga0164293_10003815_pt1 | contig 12881 bp, 9 predicted proteins | sample GEODES118metaG_FD_111487 | JGI IMG/M metagenome (GOLD analysis project Ga0164293, IMG submission 111487) | Eutrophic lake water microbial communities from Lake Mendota, Wisconsin, USA - GEODES118 metaG | ecosystem: Environmental > Aquatic > Freshwater > Lake | place: USA: Lake Mendota, Wisconsin... | reverse complement strand
TATGTACGTATACTTTGATTAATTATATTTATATATTCCGTCAAACTGTAACTACCTGTTTCAATCGATTTTGGCACACTAAACGATAAATCGTTTATTCCATTTAATCCGTTTTTAAACTGGGGGAGATTTGGAGTAAAATAAACATACGGCAATGTAGATATCGTATATTTACCACCTTGCTCCGTCGCTGGTAATTCACTTATAAGTTCATTTATATTATTTAGCTCGAGGTCAAATCCAAAGCATGACTCTTTGGCAACTGTACCGTCTAGCGCATGCTCATTTGTCCATATTCTATCGTCAGCAGTTACTAACAATGTGAGTATGCCACCGCCTGTAACGGTCGTTCCTGAAAATATCTTTACTCCGTTATAAGAATAATTGTTAATCATAAGTTGGAAAGTTTCAAATACTTCTGCATTAGTTGCGAGGATGATATCACCGTCATATGTCGATACCACATTATGCACTAATGTTGCCCCGTTGTAATCATTGAACGTTGTCCCGTTATAATATTTAGTTTTTATTTTACATAATAATTGGTTACGAGTAATCGATATAGGTAGGGTTGGCAATGTCAAGTTAAGTTGTCCGGTTATATCATATCCTATATTTCCTGATATATCTCGGCCCTCATTTGAAAAAATGGTATTCGTAAAATCTACTGTATAATATTGATGGTCGTAGAAAATGATTCTTGTTTTTGTATTCGCGGTTATTATATTTGTTGCACGAGATAGTTGCAGCGTCAAATCAATATAGGTACGGTCGGTGCTTATAATACAGTTAGTGTTTGTTAATTTTGTTGTACTATTTAATGAAGTTTTTACCTTATTAATAAGGGCTTCGCGAGTATATGTGCCCGAATCAATCGCAATATTAAAACTTGCATCGACATTGGTAGAATCTCCTTCATAAAGTTCAACTGTAAAATAATTGTTATTATGAGTTATATTAAATACCTCGCTCATGTCATATATAGATAACCTTGACCGTAGTGTACGTGTGCTATATTCTTTCTGTATAAATCCCAAATAGTCAGGAATTTCATTATTAGTGAAATTTATAACATAGCTGCTTTGATTATACCCCTTTTTCAAATCTATATTTGCAGTAGTTAATGACGTATTATAATTGTACGTAAGGGCTGTTTTTCCCAAGGAGATATCTGTTGCATTTCGTTTTAATTCGGCGATGCTATTATTTACCGCCCCAATTAATTCGGCCGGGCTATAATTTCCAGGAGCAATGGACACTTGTATATCATGGATGCCAGTGCCACTATCAATGCCCGCTGTACGTCCCTTAAAATAAAAAAAGTTGTTTCCATATGCCTGTCCAATCGTATACCACGTATATGGAATTTGAACCGAATATAGCTTTAAAGAGACAACGTCTTTTAACGGCTCGGATAAGTTGAATGTAAATGAAGTTGACATGGTTCGTTTGTCGCTACGGTACTGACTATCTATACTTATAATTCGCTTAGTGGTTTGCTGTAATATGGGGTTTAATTTGCCCTTTGCATATGCTAAATTCTTAGTATAACCAACAGTTTGAGTTTCAGGCGCACTTTTTTCACCCATTGACATCATATTATTTGTCATATTTGGTTTTGATTTTGTCGGGTCGATTGCATTTGCCGAAGCGGCTATATTTGCATCAATCGCAGATTGGGCCGCTCTACTTATTTTACTCGTCTTACTTATCGGTTCATCAAATGGCTCAATTACATTTGCGTATCCTTCCACTTCCGCGTCGTCTTCGTCTTCTTCCGTATCAAAAAAATGATTATAAATATCGTCAAAAAATCTAGCTAATTTTTGTGCCGACTTTGTACCAATGTTTTCATATTTATGAATTTGCATCAATATTTTTGCTTCTAACTCGCGGTCGGTTGGATTTACTAAATCTAATATGTTATACAATTCGACATCAGTATAATCACTCACATTGTATAATGGAAGATTGTTTGACATGTTTTATTCCCTCTTTATACTATCCGTATACAAACATTTATATATTTTACATGTTTGTATTGTTATGTGTAATTATTACACCGTTTTTGAAAACCGCCGTTTGAACATGTTTCGAATATAATCTATCAAATCCAACTTTTTATGACATTTATATAACATATCTACCGGAAACATCGTTAATCCTTGTCCACGTTTCATATGCCGATTGCCCGTAAAACACAAAATGTCAAACACCCGCATTATCATGTTTTCGTCTTCTGTCATTTCGGTTCGATCGATTCTGCAATTCCCTACAAATGCATATCGATTATAATTTCCATTGTTATAAACCGAGTATTTGTTGATTTTTGGTTTGTTCATGACCATTCCTATGCCCGCGATTTCATTCGTATCATTGTTCATTTCTAAAATAAACATAATCGATTCGTGTGGTATATGAACCGTTACTGGACTGGGAGAACAATATATACAACCTATCTTTGGTTGCACTGCCCTGAATCCCGCGTTTTCTTCCAATGTGCTAGTGTTAAACCGCGATGTCATTATAAAATGACGCATTTGGTTTCTATAATCGTTTACATTTGCACGATGTATTTGATTTATTGTCGGTACCACCGTAGATTTCATTGTTTGTAATAATATTTTGTATTGGTCTATCGAATAGTCAATTTTTCGTTGCACTGACTGTAAAAATATCTCGACATTATGTAAATTATGAATCCTTCGCTTGATCCAGATAATATATCAAATTCGTCGACCGACTCGTCACATGCACCCGAATCGCCAAATCAAATACATATTGATATACATAATACGGCCGATATCGAACTTGGCGACATTCACGAAGAAAATACACTGTTTCATTACACTGAATCGCATTTTACACATGTTGCAAATACGGATTTGCGTCGGCTGCGCGATGAATACACACATACGACAAATGACTGCTCTACCATGATTCGAACCAACATTAGTCGCTGTGATAGCCCCATGACCATATCGAATTATGGGAGTCGCTCCGGAAGTTCGAACAATAGTGATGGAGAATATGATATGCCGCCAAATCCCCCGTTAAGCAAACAGTTGTCTTTAGATGATATTGCTCACAGATTTATACCATTGAAACCCGCCGAAGATATAACCAATGCCAAACGAAGTCATCCGCGACGTAGGTCCAAATTTAAACAATTGGCGTTTCACGATGTCGAGAAAACATTGGATAAATATTACGATATGGAAATCGATAATAAATATTCGAGTGAACTAGATATTTTAACCACATTTATGAAGGGGCAAAAAAACGTGTATATTCAATCCAAACAACTATCCCAATGGAGATATAATTGTTTGATGATTCCGTCGTTCCTTATTACTTGTGGTATCACTATCTTTTCCGATTTTGTGAAATGCGATGGCGATAATAAATGGATAATAACTGCATTAAATGCCACCATTGGACTGCTGATTGCTATGATGAATTTTTTAAAGCTGGAGTCGTCGACAACCATGTTTTTACAATTGGCAAATCACTACGACAAATTAGAAGTTTCGCTTGAAATGACAAACAGTAAATTGGTCTTGATGGATACGGAGAATGAAAAGCGAACCCTTGTATTAAACCAAATCAAACTCATCGAAGAAAAAATGAATGAAATGAAGGAAGTCAATAATGTGTTAATTCCCGCAGAAATGAACCAGATTTTTCCTATTATTTGTCACGTAAACATCTTTTCATTCATTAAAAAATTAGAAAATCACCGACAAATATTAATATTGAAATTCAAAGACATTCAAAATGAAATCCGGTTTATATTACATAAATGGGAAAAAGAAGAACAAGATGTAGATATTAATACTATGAACGTAACTGCGTTACAGCGTAAAACGCGCGAAAAACAACGAGAACAAAACCGGCTTCATTTTTTATATAGTATCAAAGATAAGCTGAAAATCGAATTAAATGAGTGTCGAGCTGCTTACGGAAGCATGGATGATATTTTTACCACTGAAATTAAGCAGGCGGAACGTGAAACAAGCCGTTTAGGTATCTGGTTTGTATGTTTGTGGCGGCAATGTTTCACCCAGAAACGTATGAAAAACGTAAATCCTATATTAGATAAATATTTTCATTTCCTTTTTACAGATGAATAAATGTTGCAAAAATTAGACCATTGAAGCATAAATCAATAATTGACGCAAAGAAAAACAACGGATTGATACATTTTATCAAAATTGTAATTCACAGTTGTATAAATACACATATACAAATGTGATTTATATAATCACAAATTCTCCATTCGCAAATTACAACATTTACTGCATATATGCAGTTATTGATTTTAGATGGAATTACATTTGAATGTGAATAAACGGGTGAATTATTAAAAATAAAATCCTGAGTTTACATATTAATCATTTCCTTTTTACGGATGAATCGACATTTATTTATATGAATATAAATAAATGTTGCAAAATTTTCAAGAACATCGTAAATCAATAATTGACGCAAATAAAAAAAAACACATTGATAAATTCTATCAAAGTAGTAAAAATAATATTTTAGGGAGGGCAATCGTTCCGGAAAAAACAACACCAGTTATTGTACCTACTAATAATCCATCCTTACTACAAAATAGCACACATTCGTCACCTACTGCTACACCGAATATCATCCCTATATCCCGTGTCCAATCACTAGATACATTAGTAAACATGCCCGTATTACCGGTAGGTACCAACAATGTACAAAATAACACAAATGTGACGCCTACTTCTAGACCTAATGTCATGTCTTTCAACATGTTCCCATCACGACGCGCATTAGTAAATCCACCTGCATTACCCGCACCTACCAACAACGCATCCTCTATACAAAATAGCACGCAACCATCGTCTACTGATAGACCGAATATGATGTCTTTTAATATGCGCTACACATTGGGTGCATTAGTTAATTTACTTTTATTACCCACACCTACCAACAACGTATCCTTCGTGCAACCATTGTCTACGGTTAAAACTAGTATCATACCATTAAACATATTCCAAACTTGGCACACATTAGATTTACCTGAAAAAATGAAAGAAAATGTTGACATTTTGAAAGCACAAAACCCAGAATTTACGTATTATTTATATGATGACAATATGTGCAGAGATTTTATTAAAACATATTTTGATAAAGATGTTGTTTGGGCGTTTGACAAGTTGAAACCCGGTGCATACAAGGCAGATTTATGGCGATATTGTGTTTTATATATACACGGTGGCGTTTATTTGGATATTAAATATGGCTGCGTTAATAATTTTAAATTAATTAAATTAACTGACCGTGAATATTGGGTTAAAGATAGATTATATTCAATCCATAATAGTATTAAACCTATATCGGGCATTTATCAAGCATTTATTGTTTCTTTACCACAAAATAATATATTTCTAGCTTGTATCGACCATATTATTCGAAACTGCAAACTGAACGACTATTCTCAAAATGATTTGGGGGTAACTGGACCACACCTTATTTCTAATTATATGAATAGTGCTGATATTAATAATATGACCTTATCGTTCGATGGAAATAATATACTTTATAATAATAAGGCAATCATGACTGTGTATAGTAAATATAGAAAAGAACAAACAAATACATCTGCTACTTATTACAATGTATCTTGGTTACGCGCTGACATATTTAATTATCCTATATTAAAATATACTGATAAATACGACTTTACACGGACTATAGAAACTCAATCCGGCACAATGTATTCGGGTACGCCAAATATTATACAAGTTCATGACGATATGTATATAATTAATTTACGATGGATTAATTACTCTTATAATAGCGATGGTAGTAAGAAATATATACCGAAACAGTGGATAAGTTTAAATACAAGATTTACCGTAGATAAGAATTTTAAACAACTATCGAAAGAGGTTTTTTTGACAGAAGACTTTTTAAACGAAGTTGATTTTCCTGGTATAGGTATTGAAGATATTAGAACCATCAAAAGTGAAAACAAATATTTTTTCTTAGCGACTCGTTACAATCCACAATTAAAAAGAACTTATGTAACGAGCAATGAATATATTATCGAGGAGGATGAATATAAGTTAAATAAAACATATATATATCCTACGTTTTATGATGTAAATAAAATATATCGTTATGAAAAAAATTGGGCGATGTTTGATTATAAATCAAAATTATCTATTGTATATGATTGGTTCCCGTTACAAATTGGTCGAATTAATTATGACACAAGCACATTAGACATTATTGAAACGAAAAATAATATGCCCGAATTTTTCAAGAATGCAAGAGGTAGTACTGTTGGATGCACATTTAATGATGAAATTTGGTTCGTATTGCATAAAGCAAACAATAACGAACTCTATATTCCTCAACATTATAAATTAATCTATCCGGATTCGAGAACGCAGATAAACACCATTTATAATTATCAACATTTTTTCGCAGTTTTTGATTTGGATATGAATTTAAAACGATATAGTGAATTGTTTAAACTTGGAGATAAAATGGTTGAATTCTGCACTGGACTGATTATGGAACCAGATAGATTAATATTATCATATAGTCTATTGGATACAGAATCTTGTGTTTCTGTATATGATTATGATACAATTCGTAGCTCGATTCGATGGTATAAATATGTTAGATTAAATGTCATGGAAGCTTAAATCATTAAAATGGTGAATCTTCGCTCGTATAATTTTATACACTTTTGTACTTGAAATTTATATGCATTAAATTACTAGTATAACATTTAACAACTTATAATTAATTGTATTGTAAGTTGTTAAACCCAGTACATAATATATATATACCTTATATTATGATAAAGAAATACACCATTTATGGCGAAAGATGCTCAGGAACTAATTATTTATTAGATATAATGAATATAAATTTTGATGCTGAAATAACTTGGGATTATGGATGGAAGCATTTTTTTGGTTTTCAAGATGAAAAACTACAAGACTCAGATGATACTTTGTTTATATGTATTGTTAGAAACACGGTTGATTGGATAAATTCATTTTATAGAGAAAAACATCATTTGCCTCTAAAATATAACACCACATTGAGTGAAGAAGCCAAACTAGATGAATTTTTAAATGAAGAATTCTGGAGTATCAATGATGATGATGGTAATATTGATATATCAAATGAAAAAATGGAGGATAGGAATATTTATACCGGTGAAAGATATAAAAATATATTTGAATTGAGACATACAAAAATAAAATGGATGTTAACAGATTTGCCGAATAAAGTTAAAAATCATATTTTTATTCGATATGAAGACCTGAAATATGATTTTATTAACACGTTATTGCAAATAAAAAACAAAGGTTTGCAATTTAAACAAGATATTACGTCACCGGTAAATACGAATAGATATAAGAACACAAGTGAAACCTTTTTTGAAAAGACTAACAATATAAAAGCATCGTTAATAATTGATAACCCAAATCTAATCAAAACATATGAAAAAGAATTAGGATATATTTACACCGTTTGAAGAATAAATCGTCGACTGTTCAATCGTGTACTTATTTATTGTGCGACGACTAACTTCCAATACCATGGCATGTCATATACCACCTTCAACGACCCCAGCTCCTCCATTTGCTTTTGTAAAACACTCGATTTATTGCTATTTTCGTTCCAATGAAACCGCATTAGAATTCGTTTATGGGTTGGGTCACTTCGTAATGGAATCTCCCGTATATGACGAACGTGGCCAATGTTCAGTCCGTTTAACTTATTTTTAATATAATCAAGAGTCATAGATGCCTCCACCCGCGGAATACACATAGATATCATGTGAGTTATTATAGGACAATATGTTCCAGTTAGGTTATTGTATATGGTCCCACAACCCTTATTCGAATTATCAATTTTTCATGGCTAATGATATCATCGCTGATATTATTATCCCGGGGGTAACCTACAGTGTAGGTTGCTGTCTCGATTATGTTATCGAATGATTAGGTATTTGTACAAGTCATTTGTATATACCAAACAGTGATTTGTAATATTCCACAAATAATTCCGTCTAAGCTTTATATATTGGTTAGGGTGTATTATTTGCATAATAGAATATTTTTACCAATAACGAGTTGAAACGGCGCGCATACGGGGTATGTGCCGGTTTACATTTTCGTCGGTATACATGCTATATGTGTATGACGAGTCATACTCTCTCTATATGCATTGTTGAATGGTAATTTTTACGCGGTTTCGAGACGTATTCATTACGCCCACTTGTTTATATTGTTTTTGTAATATGTTCAATGTACAAAATCAAAATATATCAAAAATATAAATAACTTTTTGATATGGACCTGGTTGAAGATAATACAAGTGAACCTGACGAAGATGGTGGTTTAGACACTTCATGGATTCAGCGCGAAACCCAAATACAAAACATACAAAATAATTATTCTCGAGAACCTATGGAAGCGATTCATGGGATTTTCATTTATATCAATCAAAATAACTACATTGAAAAAATAATGCGCGAAATGATCACATTGACCGAGGGCGGAACTGGAACGGGTTCTCATATAACACCCGATATGCTATTGAAAATCATACAAACGAAGAAACTTCGCACGCCCGTCTCAAAATATAAATTTACGAGTCTTTTTACCAATGTAATTGATATTGAACCCGATAAAATTCAGTCTTTTTCCAAAACGAATCAGCATGACCTTGCTACCGCCTCGTTTTTTAAAGAGGCACCGATTACAGTTGATGTCCATATTCCCGCCTCTATTTTTATTTTTCATTCCATCAACACTGTCTATTTTTTCTTTCAAGAAGTACTCGTTGCAAAACATAATCACACAATAAAATCCATTTTAAAACCAGCTATTAAAGTTGATAATGGAGAACCTATAGTTAAGTCGGCATGTAATGTTACAAAAAAGGTCCGGATTTTTGATAAACAAGACGAAAAGCGAGAATTTAAAAAGCAGGCACAGAAGCGTGGAACCCGTCGTCGCCGCATGTAATACATGAAAACAATTTAAATGTTCTCCTGTATAGTTTTTAATGACTATGAATTTTACCATGGAACTGGATTTGAATACAAATATTGCCGATTTTCCGGGGTTGGAATGTGCCACCTCTTCACATATGGCCTCTTATTTTCGAGAACAGCTTATTTATTTCCAATTTAATCTTACAAGGAAGCATAATAATGATGTATTAGAGCCATTATATACACAGTTTGTCCAGGTTCTCCAATCTCTTAAAAAATGTATGCATGAAAATGAAAATAAACAAGAATACATACAAATACTCGATGCGTTTTACTGTCTAGTATTATACACACGCGATATGCACGAAGGAAAAGGAGAACGTACATTGTCGTATTTATTGATTATGGCGTTTTATGATGTATATCCGGTCCTCGCAATTTATGCGGTGCATGAATTTGTTCGAAATAGCCACAAATCTGCGGATATGGAACCACATGAACCGATAAGTTCTCCCTCCATTGGGTCATGGAAAGATATGATTGTGATTTGTGATTTCTTACGCGAACATTCTAATCATGGCGATAAACATCCGTTAATTGATACATGTATTGAAATGGTGGTTCTCCAATTGATTAAAGACAATAAAACATGGAAGTTCTCGATTCGTGCAATGAATCCGCATTATATATCCAATGTTGCCAAATGGATACCACGTGAACACAAAAAATATGATTGGATGTTTGACCGGTTTGCCACTTGTTGGGCGAAGAAAGTCTATCCACACATTTTGAATACGGCCAATACACCCGAATCTCGCGAGAAGGCTGCGACAAAATGCAAACAACTGTTTCGCAAACAAATTTCGTATTTAAATAAGAAACTACAAACGCCGGAGATTCGCATGACACAAAATAACTGGGACGAGATTGACCCGCTGCATATTCCGGTTGGAACTTATATGAAACATTTTGATAAGTTGAACGCGAGGGTGCACCGGACGGATGTATATAGCGACCCACCGTGTATTACCGGTTCATTTCCAACATTTGCGTTTCTAATCAAGCATGCTGTTCGAATATTAACAGTTGGTGATGATGGCAGTCCTGGTACGGTTGCTGGTGCTGATTCTCTTACTCGGGCCCGGGACCAATTAAATTCCCAATGGACACGATGCATGAACCAGTTTCAACCCAGTGCATTTCAGTTCACAATACCCATACTCGATGTATCTTGTGCAATGCAGCAAACCGACCCGGAAGCATTTTACAATGCTATTGGTCTGGCAATGACGATTGCATGTAAAAGTAGCATCGAATGCAGACTCATAGCCATTGCAAGTATTCCTGTGTGGATTCAATGGGAACGTACCGATTCATTTATGGATATCATTGAAAACATATTTGGCTCCATTATGTCCATTCGTAGTTCTCCCCTTCAATACAGTCAATCGATTGATTTGATTATGCAAGGTATCCGGGGTAGCCATTCGACACCGCGATTTATAGAAAACATGAACATTGTAGTAATTAGCGATTTTTCTACAAATATACACAAAGTCGATGTATCGTCCTTGTTTACATCGAGTCTATTTACTGCCGTACCTACTATGTTTTTCTGGAACATATCTACACAGGGCGTTGTTGAACCATTTGTCACTTCTGCGCAACATCCCCATTATTTTTATTCTGGGACCTCGATACATGCACTTCGAGATATGCAGGCGGTGGTGGAAGCCGGACGTATCCCTATCTACAATGCCGCTGTGGCTGCATTGGAAAAGCCTCGATATTTGACTGCATCTGCGTATTTGCATTCATTATGCTCGTCTGTTGGCGAATAATTGATGACTATATTTTACATGGGTAACCATGGGGTAATGGTATTACTATCTACTTATGGGTAATATCATTATTTTTTTGCACGCCTCCTCCGTGTATTTCGTCGCTTTTTATGTCGTTTTATTTGGCGTTTTATACTTTTACCACCCCATGATTTGTCTGGACCCATTTCAATATCATCTGACACCATGTATTGAGAATATACTATGCCGGTAGGGTCGTCGCTTACTATTGGCGACAATACGTCAGGTGAATAATCAAATATATTTATTTTACATTTGCTGTGGCCTACTATTTCTTTGATAACATCTACTAAATAACTTAAACGAATGTATGAAATGTCGCCATAAGAACTCAAAAACCCACCCGGCGAGAATGTAATATTCCATTTGTCTAATTGCTCCTTATATATTCTGTCGTCTGTGCTCTTATCATAATCTGGCCATATTGACGTTTTTTTAAACATCTTATCTAATACACTCTTGCCGTTCCTATCAAAGATATTTGCAAATTCAATAAATTCTTCTTTTTTTAGTAAATTCAGGTTTCTCATTCTCTCGTCTTCGGTGGAAGGGTAAATGATATTAAATTTATCTTCATCCGTTTTTTCATGCACTGATACAACATAAACACCAATAACCATATTATCATCAGCTGGTAATGCATCAATACCAATTTCTTTATCAATCGTAATGTTAAATGGACGATATGTATGTTTTGAAGGTAAATATAGAGATTTATATCCAGATAAAACTCTTGGTATTTGTTCCGCGATATTATACGTTGAACGAGGTAAGTTGTGTTGAAAAACTTTATTTAACATATCTATACGACTTAATCTAATGTCATTCTTTTGAATTTCATCGAATACTGTACCCGGTTCACTAACAATAGGTGCTAACTTAAATAGTCGTGTATTATCAAATATTTTTTGTTTGGTTGGTACTAAATTTGTCTCGATTATATTTCCATTCAGCATAATCGCAATAGTAATTATTTTTGAACCAATATCAATATATTCATCGGCCATTCGTTAAAATATATACAGATTTAAACCATCGAAGAATTAAAATGAGATATTTTATCATAATACTAACGCGACCATGTATTTTCCCACAATTATGGTTCCCACATAAAAACGCTGGAAAAACTTTTTGGCTCGTTTTTGATTTTTGGACATGTACTTTCCTTGTCCATTTTTGAAAAGTGACCCAATAAGTTTTTCCGAATATGTAAAAAATCACTTCACTGCATAATGCAGCGAAACCCAAATTTGCACGAATTATTTTGTGACTGTAAACTTTTTTATACATTTTGTGGAAAATGATTTAGGCATTTTTATGTTAGTATTATATACTAATTTTTGCCTAACTTATACATGCCGAAAATGCCAAAAAATGCCAAAAAATACGAATGTGAAAAATGTAACTTTATATGCAGTAAACAAAGTAACTTTAATATGCATTTAACCACTGCAAAACATATGCGACTAATCAATGCTAATAGTAGTTTACCTGGAATTATGCCAACTGAATATAAATGCATATGCGGTAACAAGTATAAGCATGCATCTTCATTATCAAAGCATAAGAAGGATTGCACATATACGCCACCTTCTCCGGAAGAGAATATTCAAACTATAATCGAGCCAATTGAACCGAATTCAGCAGAATTGCTGATATTAGTCAAGGAACTCATGATACAAATGGCCGCAAAAGATAAACAACAAGACGAGCTTATCAAGCAAAACCTGGAACTGCAAAATACAATGAGGGAAATGATTCCCCATATCGGCAATAACAACAATACTACCAATACCACGAATACCAACAGCAATAATACATTCAATGTCCAGCTTTACCTCGAAAACGAATGCAAAGATGCCATCAGTCTACAAGACTTTATTCGAAACATCGAAATCAACATGAGTCATTTGGTGGCGATTTCCAAAGATGGTTATGTGGACAGCATTAGCAATCTTCTCATACAGTCACTCAATAAAATGGCCATAACTGACCGACCACTTCATTGTACCGACCTG
>Ga0164293_10003814_pt1 | contig 12882 bp, 11 predicted proteins | sample GEODES118metaG_FD_111487 | JGI IMG/M metagenome (GOLD analysis project Ga0164293, IMG submission 111487) | Eutrophic lake water microbial communities from Lake Mendota, Wisconsin, USA - GEODES118 metaG | ecosystem: Environmental > Aquatic > Freshwater > Lake | place: USA: Lake Mendota... | reverse complement strand
GCTACCCAGCGTGACCGCCGCCAGGGCCAGCCCGAGCGCGAGGGCGGCCAGCGTGAGGAGTCGGCGGAGCACGATCATGTGAGGTGGATCGCAGCCAGCGGGGCGGTTGTTACAGAAGAGAAACACAAAGGTGGCGCCGGATTGCTCCGGCGCCACGTTTGTAGGTATCGCTAGGCGTCAGCCACGCCCACCGCAGGACGGCCAAGCGCCGATGCCCTGGGTGCGCAGGGTGTTCTCCGCCACCCGGATCTGCTCCTCGCGGGAAGCCAGGTGCGGCATACCGGAGCCGCCGTTGGCCCGCCAGGTCGACGGGCTGAACTGCAAGCCGCCGTAGTAGCCGTTGCCGGTGTTGATGGCCCAGTTGCCGCTGGACTCGCACTGGGCGATCGCGTCCCAGTTGACGCTGTCAGCGTTGGCAACGCCGGCGCCCAAAGCAATCGGAGCCACAGCCATCGCACCGGCGACAGCCGCCATTCCGAACATGTTGCGGAAGTTCTTCAACATCTTTCCTTTCGCCGAACGTGCGCCAGATCCGTGTCACCAGTTCCCTGATAACTCGGTTGAGGGTCGTGCCGTCTCGGTTCTGGCACAACAGCGGGTCCTACGGCACTGCTAGCGCGCAGTTCCCGCTCACACGCAGGGGTTCCTAATCTGGAATTGTTCAGGTCTTTGGCGACCCGAGTAGGACGGTACGGGAGACTGTTGCAGCAAGTCACGCTAATGACACATCAATTTCTGGCAGATAACGGACTAATCACAAGCGCGAATATCGCAGACACTCCGCAGGTCACAACGGCGTGTCAGACGCTGCCCGCAGGCGACCCTGAGGGTCAAAATGTGACAGGAATCACAGTTTGAATGTGAACCCAGCCACTGCGATGCAATTCACACCAATAACATCAGTCACACCAATAACATCAGTAGCGCATATCCGACGGTGCGTTCACATTGGTCAGCGCGGGACCAGGCGGCAGCACCACGCGCCGGGTGACCACCGTTGCGATCAGACACCGCATGCTTCGCTGGCCGGCGGCGACCAGCACGTCGATGCGTTCAGCCAAACCGGTTCGGTAGATCCCGGCCAGATAGTGATCCCGGCCGTCCCAGGGCAACACCACGTCAGCCCCATGGTGGACGGCGAGCTGATCGACGAGACCGGCGGTCAGGTTCGGCATGTCGACCGCGCTCACGAACGCACGCCCGAATCCGGCGGCGGCCGCCGCCCGCAAGCCCACTCCGGTGGCCAGCAGCGGGCCGACACCGCGAACGGGGTCGTCGATGATCCGGGCGTCCATCGTCGGCAACGGCTGCCCGGGTGCGGCGACGACGAATACCGGGGCGCAGCGGCCGGCGAGCACAACCACGGTGTGCTCGACCATGGTCAGGTCGGGTCGCCCGGGATGCGGCATGGTCGCCTTGTCCCGGCCCATCCGACGCGACGCCCCGCCGGCCAGCACCACCGCCGCCAGCGGTTCAGGCGGCACCGGTCTAAGCCACGGTCCAGGTGTCACGGCCGCGCAGCAGGGCCTGCAGGGCGGCCCGGTCGTGGGGTGCGGCGCCGCGGGCGGCGGCCACCTGCTCGCGGGCAGCGTCGTCGTAGGTGGGCCGTACGACCTGCCGGAAAATGCCCATCACAGTGCGTTCGAGGTGCTGGTCGCTCAGACGCGACAAGGCAAATGCATAGGCCGGGTCCTCGGCATGGGCGTCATGCACAACGATGTTGTCCGCCGCGACGTCCGCGGTCTTGGCCACGTCGAGCCCGAAACCGGACTGCACGACGCAGTATTCACCATCGGCGCCGAAGGTGATCGGCTCCCCGTGGTGCGCCGTGATCACTCGCTCCTCGGCGCCTTCCTTGCGAAGCGCGTCGAAGGAGCCGTCATTGAAGATCGGGCAGTCCTGCAAGATCTCGACGAGCGCGGCCCCGCGGTGTGCGGCGGCGGCGCGTAGCACCTCCGAGAGTCCCTTGCGGTCAGAGTCCAGCGCCCGGGCGACGAAGGTGGCCTCTGCGCCGAGTGCCACCGACACCGGGTTGAACGGTTGGTCCAGCGATCCCATCGGGGTGGACTTGGTGATCTTCCCGACCTCGGAGGTCGGCGAGTACTGCCCCTTGGTCAACCCGTAGATCCGGTTGTTGAACAGCAGGATGGTGACATTCATGTTGCGTCGGAGCGCGTGGATCAGGTGGTTGCCGCCGATCGAGAGGGCATCGCCGTCGCCGGTCACCACCCACACCGAAAGGTCCGGCCGAGCCAACGCCAACCCGGTCGCAACAGTCGGCGCCCGGCCGTGGATGGAGTGAAACCCGTAGGTCTCCAGGTAGTACGGGAACCGACTCGAGCAGCCGATCCCGCTGACGAAGACGATGTTCTCCCGCCGCAATCCGAGTTCCGGAAGGAAGTTGCGGATGGTGTTGAGGATGACGTAGTCGCCGCAACCCGGGCACCAGCGCACCTCCTGATCGCTGGTGAAGTCCCTCGATTTCTGCGGTACATCGGTGGTGGGCACCCCGGCGTTCTTGGGCTGCAGATCCAGGTCGGTTCCGATCAGGTCGGTCATGCGCTCGCTCCCATGGCGAATTTCACTTTGTCGTTCTCGACGTCACGCAACGTTCCGGCCAACGCGGCGTCGATCATCGCGTCGACTTCGTCGGCCAGGAATGCCATGCCGGCCACCTTGGTGACCGACTGGATATCCACCAGATATCTGCCGCGCAGCAACAATGCCAACTGACCGAGGTTCATCTCGGGAAGCACGACCCTGGGGTATCTGGCCAGGATCTCGCCGAGGTTGGCCGGCAGCGGATTGAGGTGGCGCAGTTGCGCGTGGGCGACCTTGATGCCGCGGCGACGGGCCCGCCGGCAGGCCTCCCCGATCGGTCCGAAGGAACTCCCCCAGCCCAGCAGCAACAATTCGGCGTCGCCGGTCGGGTCGTCGACCGCCAGATCCGGCACCGCGATTCCGTCGACTTTGGCCTGCCGCAACCGCACCATCAGGTCGTGGTTGTCGCCGTGATAGGAGATGTCGCCGGAACCGTTGGCTTTCTCCAGCCCGCCGATGCGGTGCTCGAGACCCGCGGTGCCGGGGACCGCGAACTGGCGGGCCAGGGTCAGTGGATCCCGGGCGTAGGGCGCGAAGTCCTCGCCCGGCTGCGCGACCGCGGTGTCGATCGGGTCGAACGCGCCGACGTCGGGGATGCGCCATGGTTCCGAACCGTTGGCGATGGCGCCGTCGGAGAGCACGAACACCGGGGTGCGGTAGGTCAGGGCGATCCGGGCGGCTTCGATGGCGGTGCCGAAGCAGTCCGACGGCGAGCAGGGAGCCAGCACCGCGGCCGGCGACTCGCCGTTACGGCCGAACATCGCCTGCAGCAGATCCGCCTGCTCGGTCTTAGTCGGCAACCCCGTGGAGGGGCCGCCGCGCTGCACGTCGATGATCACCAGCGGCAACTCGGTCATCACGGCCAGACCGATGAATTCGGATTTCAGCGCAACACCCGGGCCCGATGTACTGGTCACACCCAGCGCTCCGCCATAGGAGGCTCCCAGCGCTGCGCCGATACCGGCGATCTCGTCCTCGGCCTGGAAGGTCATGACGTTGAAGTTCTTGTGCTTGGACAGTTCGTGGAGGATGTCCGAGGCCGGGGTGATCGGGTAGCTGCCGAGCAGCACCTGAACGTCGGCAAGCTGCCCGGCGGCGATGAGTCCGTAGGCCAGCGCGGTGTTACCGGAGATCTGCCGGTACTCCCCTGGCGCCAGCTTGGCCGGTGCCACCTCATAGGTGGTCGCGAACGCCTCGGTGGTCTCGCCGTAATTCCAGCCGGCCCGCAGCGCCAATACATTCGCCTCGGCCACTTCGGGCTTGCGGGCGAACTTCTCCCGCACGAACGTCTCGCTCGGCGCAATCGGCCGACCGTACATCCAGCAGAGCAGCCCGAGGGCGAACATGTTCTTGGCGCGCTCGCCGTCCTTCTTCGTTGCGCCAATCGGTTCCACCGCGCCCAGGGTCAGCGTGGTCATCGGGACCGAATGGACGACGTAGTCGGATAACTCGCCGGTGTCCAAGGGGTTGGCCGGGTAGCCGACTTTGGTCAGATTGCGCTTGGTGAACTCGTCGGCGTTGGCGATCACCGTGCCGCCGCGCGGCAAATCGACCAGGTTGGCTTTCAGCGCGGCCGGGTTCATCGCAACCAGTACGTCGGGGCGGTCACCCGCGGTGAGGATGTCGTAGTCGGCGATTTGAATCTGGAACGACGAGACACCCGGCAGCGTGCCGGCGGGGGCGCGGATCTCAGCAGGATAGTTGGGTTGCGTCGCAAGATCGTTGCCGAACAGCGCGGCTTCGGAGGTGAAACGGTCGCCGGTGAGCTGCATTCCGTCGCCGGAGTCCCCGGCGAACCTGATGACGACCTTTTCGAGTTTCTGCCGGTCGTGCGTAGCTCCCTGGCCTTGCGGACCCACGTCGGGCGCCTTTCGTAGGAGTTACGCCGAGTTTCTGCTACTCGCAGTGACGATTATGCACTTCCTTAGGCAAGCTGTTCCCAGGCGGGCAACGAACAACTCACCGCGAATCGTTCGAAATCACAGGTCAGGCCGGTGCCCCCGGGGCAGAGTCGAAGCCCAGGATGTCGTTCATCATGTCGCCACGTCAGCGAATCTTAAGAAAAGGCGCGGCGGATGGGGCATCGAGGTCTCGGTAGCGCTGTGAGCACGCAACGTAACCGTTACGATCCGGCAGCAGCAAAACATCCTTCTCAACAATCCTTCTCGCGGATCAGCATGGTTTGCTAGATTGCTTCGCGGCGGGTAAGCGCCCGTCCCGAAGGATTTTAGGAGAACGCAACGATGAATACCCGAATGAATCGCGCCGCGGCCGCGGTCGGTGGCCTCGCAATCGCCGCAGCGTGCGCGGTGGGCTGCGCCCAGACCCAGGAAGCAGCCAAGGACGTGGCCTCCAGTGCCGCCAGCGTCGGTTCCTCGGCCGCCAGCGTCGCCGGTAGCGCGGCCAGCAGTGCAGGCAGTGCCGCCAGCAGCGTCGCGAGCAGTGGTGCCAGCGTCGCGGGCAGCGCCGCCAGCAGTGGCGCCAGCGTCGCGGGCAGCGCCGCCAGCAGTGGCGCCAGCGTCGCGGGCAGCGCCGCCAGCAGTGGCGCCAGCGTCGCCTCCAGCGCGGTGTCTTCGGTGCTCAACCGCGCCCCCGATGCCGTGAAGGAGGGGACCGGCAAGGCGGCCGAGAAGACCGGCTGGAATTGGTGGTGGATTCCGCTCGGCATCGCGTTGGCCGCTCTACTGGCCGGTCTGCTGCGTATGCTCACGCGGCGCAAGCACGTGGAGGTTGCCGCGCAGCGTGCTCCTGACGTGACGACGACCCGGGTCGTCACCGATCCCAAGCGCAAAGACGTCGTCACCGATCCCAAGCACAAAGACGACCGACGCAACCACTGACCCGCACAGCAGGGCCACGAGCGACCCCCGCCTTCGGGCGGGGGTCGTTTCGACGTTTCACCTGCCGCGGGAGCATAGATTTGACGCCATGCTCAATGCCGATCACGACGAGCACGACGAGCACGACGAGCACGACGAGCACGGGGTCACCGTCGAACAGCCGAAGACCACCGCGGCCGGCGTACCCGCGGTGCTGGTGGCGTTGCGCCGCAGTCTCGGGCAGATGGGGGCCGTCCGGACCCTGCGGACGCTGACCAGGGTCAACCAACGGGACGGCTTCGACTGCCCCGGGTGCGCGTGGCCGGAGGAACCGGGCGGGCGAAAAGTTGCGGAGTTCTGCGAGAACGGCGCCAAAGCAGTCGCCGAGGAGGCCACCCGCCGGGTCGTCAGGCCAGAGTTCTTCGCTGGACACCCGGTCTCCGAACTGGCCTCTCGAACCGAACACTGGCTGTCTCAGCAGGGCCGGTTGACCCACCCGATGGTGCTGCGACCCGGCGATGACCACTACCGCCCCATCGACTGGGACGCCGCCTGCGCCCTGATCACCGAGCACCTGCAGGCGCTCGCCAGTCCCGACGAGGCGGTGTTCTACACCTCCGGACGCACCAGCAACGAAGCGGCGTTCCTCTACCAACTGCTGGTTCGCAGTTTCGGCACCAACAACCTGCCGGACTGCTCCAACATGTGCCACGAATCCTCCGGCACCGCGCTGATCGAGTCGATCGGAGTGGGCAAGGGTTCGGTCACCGTGACCGATATCGAGCAGGCCGATCTGATCGTCATCGCCGGGCAGAATCCGGGCACCAACCATCCCCGCATGTTGTCGGTACTCCAGAAGGCGAAGGCCAACGGTGCGCGGATCGTCGCAGTCAACCCACTGCCCGAAGCCGGGCTCATCCGGTTCAAGGATCCCCAGAACGTGCGCGGAGTGGTCGGCGGCGGGACCCCGATCGCCGACGAGTTCGTACAGATCCGTCTCGGTGGGGATATGGCCCTGTTCCGCGGCCTGGCCAGACTGCTGCTGGAATCCGACGACCGGGCCCCCGGCACAGTGGTGGACCGGCCTTTCATCGACACGCACTGCCACGGATTCGACGACTACGCCGCCCTGGCCCGCGCCGTCGACCTCGACACCGTGCTCGATGCCACCGGCATCACCGCCGACCAACTGCACCGGGTCGCCGGCCTGATGGCGGCCTCCCGGCGCACCATTGTCTGCTGGGCGATGGGCCTGACCCAGCACACCCACGCCGTGGCAACCATCGCCGAGATCACCAACGTCCTTCTACTGCGCGGCATGATCGGCAAGCCGGGTGCGGGCCTGTGCCCGGTCCGTGGCCACTCCAACGTGCAGGGCGACCGCACCATGGGCATCTGGGAGAAGGCGCCGGAATCCTTTTTGGCAGCGCTGGATTCGCGTTTCGGCATCAGCGTGCCCCGCCGGCACGGCCATGACACCGTCAACGCGATCCGGGCCATGCGGGACGGCCGCGCGTCGGTCTTCATCGGCATGGGCGGCAACTTCGCCTCCGCCACCCCGGACACCGCGGTCACCACCGACGCCCTGCGGAACTGCGCGTTGACCGTCCAGGTCTCCACCAAACTCAACCGCAGCCACCTGGTGGGCGGCCGCACCGCACTGATTCTGCCCACCCTCGGCCGCACCGACCGCGATCTGGTCGACGGCCGAAAACAGGTGGTGTCGGTCGAGGATTCGATGTCGATGGTGCACCTGTCGCGTGGCAGTCTGCCGCCACCGGGTGAGCAGGTGCGCAGCGAGGTGGCCATCATCTGCCAGTTGGCGCGCCGACTGCTCGGGTCATCGCACCCGGTGCCCTGGGAGCGATTCGCCCAGAACTACGACACCATCCGCGACGAGATCGCGGCGGTGGTGCCCGGCTTCGCCGACTTCAACCGCCGGGTGCGCCAACCGGACGGATTCCAACTGCCGCACCCGCCCCGCGATGCCCGCGAATTCCCGACCGCCACAGGCAAAGCCAATTTCGCCAGCTACCCACTGCACTGGGTGCCCGTTCCCCCGGGCCGGTTGGTGCTGCAGACACTCCGCAGCCACGACCAGTACAACACCACCATTTACGGCCTCGACGACCGCTACCGCGGTGTCAAGGGCGGCCGCCGGGTGGTCTTCGTCAACCCGTCGGACATCGCCGTCCTCGGCCTGACCGACGGTGACCGGGTCGATCTGGTGTCGGAGTTCGCCGGTAAGGACGGGATGCAGGAACGCCGGGCGACGGACTTCCTGGTCGTCGCCTACCCCACCCCGCCGGGCAACGCGGCCGCCTACTACCCGGAGACCAACCCACTGGTGCCACTGGATCACGTTGCTGCGAAGTCGAATACGCCGGTCTCGAAGGCCGTCGTGGTGAGATTGGAGAAAGCCATCCGGCTGGAGAAAGCCGGGCCATGGGCCGGGTGACCTCACGGCGGCGGGTCACTCACCGAACCGGGGACGCGATCACCCAGCGTCCCGAGACGGTGGTGGTTGAGGAGCCACTGGAGATCCGCGTCAACGGATCGGCGATCACCGTGACGATGCGCACCCCCGGGGCGGATTTCGAACTGGCACAGGGGTTTCTGCTCACCGAGGGGTTGATCACAGCCCGTGAGGACGTCACCACTGTGCGGTACTGCGCCGGCGCTCAGCCGAATCCCACGTCGCTTCGCTCCAGCCCGCCGGGCGACGACGGGTTGAACACCTACAACGTCCTCGACGTCACCCTGGCCCCCGACGTCACCCTGCCGGATCTGGATCTCAGCCGCAATTTCTACACCACCTCGTCGTGCGGGGTGTGCGGCAAGGCATCGCTGGATGCGGTCGAACTGTCCAGCCGGCATTCCCCCGGCGACGACCCGTCGACCGTCCCGGCCGCCGACCTGGCCAAGATGCCGGACCAATTACGCTCGGCGCAAAAGGTTTTCGCCAGCACCGGCGGTCTGCACGGCGCGGCGCTGTTCGGGGTGGACGGCGGCATGCTGGCTGTGCGCGAGGACGTCGGCCGGCATAACGCCGTCGACAAGGTGATCGGCTGGGCGCTGGAGTCCGGGCGCATCCCACTGGCCGGGTCGGTGCTCCTGGTCAGCGGCCGGGTCTCTTTCGAGATCACCCAGAAGGCGGTGATGGCCGGGATCCCGATCCTGGCGGCGGTGTCGGCCCCGACCTCGCTGGCGGTGGATCTGGCCACCCAGTCGGGTCTGACCCTGGTGGCGTTTTTGCGCGGCGACTCGATGAACGTCTACAGCAGGCCCGACCGGGTCACTTAAGCGGTCTTAAGCGGTCTTGTCGCGCCGTTCGGAGCGGGGCACCTTGCGCGGCACGATCGTCGGGAGCACGTTGTCCTGCACGGTCTCCTTGGTGACGACCACCTTGGCGACGTCATCGCGGCTGGGGATGTCATACATCACCGGCAGGAGCACTTCCTCCATGATGGCGCGCAGGCCACGGGCCCCGGTGCCGCGGTGGATGGCCTGATCGGCGATGGCATCGAGGGCGTCTTCGTCGAACTCCAGTTCCACCCCGTCCATCTCGAAGAGTCGGCTGTACTGCTTGACCAGAGCGTTCTTCGGCGTGGACAGGATCTGGACCAGGGATTCCTTGTCCAGGTTGGTCACCGAGGCCACCACCGGGAGACGTCCGATGAACTCGGGGATCAGGCCGAACTTGATCAAATCCTCGGGCATGACCTCGGAGAAGTGATCCTGGGTGTCGAGCTCAGCCTTGGACTTCACCTCGGCACCGAAACCCAAGCCCCGCTTGCCGATCCGGTCGGCGACGATCTTCTCCAGACCTGCGAAAGCACCGGCGACGATGAACAACACGTTGGTGGTGTCGATCTGGATGAACTCCTGGTGCGGGTGCTTGCGGCCGCCCTGCGGGGGCACCGAGGCCTGGGTGCCCTCCAGGATCTTCAGCAGCGCCTGCTGAACACCCTCACCGGAGACGTCACGGGTGATCGACGGGTTCTCGCTCTTGCGGGCGATCTTGTCGACCTCGTCGATGTAGATGATGCCGGTCTCGGCCCGCTTGACGTCGTAGTCGGCGGCCTGGATCAGCTTGAGCAGAATGTTCTCGACGTCCTCACCGACATAACCGGCCTCGGTCAGCGCGGTGGCGTCGGCGATGGCGAACGGCACGTTGAGCATCTTGGCCAGCGTCTGGGCGAGGTAGGTCTTGCCGCATCCGGTCGGACCCAGCATCAGGATGTTGGACTTGGCCAGTTCCACCGGCTCGGCACGGGGGTCCCGCTTTTCGCCGGCCTGAATGCGCTTGTAGTGGTTGTAGACCGCGACGGCCAACGTGCGCTTGGCGGTGTCCTGCCCGATGACGTAGTTCTCCAGGAAATCCCGGATCTCCGCCGGCTTCGGCAACTCGTCGAGCTTGACGTCGTCGTTGTCAGCGAGTTCCTCTTCGATGATCTCGTTGCACAGGTCGATGCACTCGTCGCAGATGTATACGCCGGGACCCGCGATCAGCTTCTTGACTTGCTTCTGGCTCTTCCCGCAGAAGGAGCATTTAAGCAGGTCACCGCCATCTCCGATGCGCGCCATGGTGGGGCCCTACTTCCTTCGCACGGTTCGTTCGCTAGGTCTGGTGTCGGTCTGCCTCGACGCTACCCGCAAGGTCGGCCGGGAAGCGACCGATATGCAGGGTTTTCCGGGCGTGTCGCACGGGTCAGGCTTTCTGTGCCGACAGCTTCCGGTAGCTCAGCACGGTGTCGATGATCCCGTACTCCTTGGCCTGCTCGGCGGTGAGGATCTTGTCGCGGTCAGTGTCCTTACGGATGACGGCGGCATCCTTGCCGGTGTGCCGGGCCAGGGTCTCCTCCATCAGGGTCCGCATCCGCTCGATCTCGGCGGCCTGGATCTCCAGGTCGGAGAACTGGCCCTGGATGACCCCGCCGAGTGACGGCTGATGGATGAGAATGCGAGCGTTGGGCAGCGCCAACCGCTTGCCGGGAGTTCCCGCGGCCAGGAGCACCGCCGCAGCCGATGCGGCCTGGCCCAGACACACCGTCTGGATGTCGGCGCGCACGTACTGCATGGTGTCGTAGATCGCCATCAGCGAGGTGAACGAGCCGCCCGGGGAGTTGATGTACATGGTGATGTCGCGGTCCGGGTCGAGGGACTCCAGCACCAGCAACTGGGCCATGATGTCGTTGGCCGAGGCGTCGTCGACCTGCACGCCGAGGAAGATGATCCGCTCTTCGAACAGCTTGTTGTACGGGTTGGACTCCTTGACACCCCAGCTGGAGTGCTCGATGAACGACGGCAGGATGTAGCGCGCCTGCGGGGAAAGATCAGACATTGGATGCTCCAGAGATGTGCGCGCGGGTGATGACGTGATCGACGAAGCCGTACTCAAGGGCTTCCTGGGCGGTGAACCACCGGTCGCGGTCGGAATCGGCCTCGATGCGCTCGATGGGCTGGCCGGTGAACTCGGCGTTGAGCCGGAACATTTCGCGCTTGATGAGAGCGAACTGCTCGGCCTGGATGGCGATGTCTGCAGCGCCGCCGGTGATGCCGCCCAGCGGTTGGTGCATCAGGATGCGGGCGTGCGGCAGCGCGTAGCGCTTGCCCTTGGCGCCGGCGGCCAGCAGGAACTCACCCATCGAGGCGGCCATGCCCATCGCATAGGTGGCCACGTCGCAGGGCGCCAGCACCATGGTGTCGTAGATCGCCATGCCGGCGCTGATGGATCCGCCCGGCGAGTTGATGTACAGCGAGATGTCCTTGGTCGGGTCCTCGGCGGCCAGGAGCAGGATCTGGGCGCACAGCCGGTTGGCAATGTCATCGTCGACCTGGGAGCCGAGGAAGATGATGCGCTCGGCCAGCAACCGCTCGTAGACCGAGTCCTGAAGGTTCAGCCCAACACCGGAACGCATGTGAGTCACGCCTGCCTGCTTTCGTTCAAAGGGGTTCGCTCTTGTCGACCCTAACCAACCGGACGCCGCTAACGATGCCGACGGGTGCCCTCTTTCGCTGTCGGCGTTACTTGGACCCGGAATCAGTCTCGGATTCGGCCTCCGGGGTGCCGAAGAACTCGGTGGTGTCGATCACCTCGCCGGCGGTGTCGGAGACGGTGGCTTTCTCCACGACGGCGGCCACGGCCAGGCCGCGGCGCACATCGGCGTAGACCACCGGCAGCTGGTTCTGCTGCTGCAGCAGATTGACCAGCTGCTGGGGCTCGATGCCGTACTGCCGCGACATCAGCACCAGCCGCTCGGAGAGGTCGCTCTCGCCAACCTGGATGTCCAACTCGTCGGCGATGGCGTCCATCAGCAGCTGGGTTTTGACGGCCTTCTCAGCGGCTTCCCGAGTTTCGGCGTCGAACTGCTCCCGCGAACTGCCCTGGGCCACCAGCGCCTCGGCGAACTTGTCCTCGTCGTGGCCCATGCCGTGGATGGCGTTGTGCAGCGCCGAGTCCACCTGGGCCGCAACGATCGCCTCCGGCAGCGGCACGTCAACGATCTCCAGCAAGGTCTCCAGCGCGCTGTCGCGGATCTTCTCGGCCTGGTGAATGCGCTTGACCCGGCGGACCTGCTCGACGAGGTTCTCCCGCAGCGCCTCCATGGTGTCGAATTCGCTTGCCAGCTGGGCGAACTCATCGTCGGCGTCGGGCAGCTCCCGCTCCTTGAGGGACTTCACCGTGACAGTCACCGCAGCGTCCTGTCCGGAATGCTCGCCGGCCACCAGCTTGGTGGTGAACGTCTTGGACTCGCCCTCGGACAGTCCGATGATGGCCTCATCCAGGCCGTCGATGAGCTGCCCCGAGCCGATCTCGTGGGACAGCCCGTCGGCCTTGCCGTCCGGAATCTCCTCGCCGTTGACCTCGGCGGAGAGGTCGAGGGAGACGAAGTCACCGTTCTCGGCGGGGCGCTGTACACCCTTGAGGGTGCCGAACCGGGCGCGCAGCGACTGCAGTTGGGCGTCGACATCCTCGTCGGTGATCTCCACCGGGTCGACCGAGATCTTCATGGCGCTCAGGTCCGGGAGCTCGATGTCGGGCCGCACGTCGACCTCAGCGGTGAAGACCAGTTCCTCGCCGTCCTGCATCCTGGTCACTTCGATGTCGGGCTGCCCCAGCGGACGAAGGTCACCGGAGCTGATGGCCTCGCTGTAGCGGGCCGGCAGCGCGTCGTTGACAACCTGCTCCAGTACCGCTCCGCGACCCACCTTGGCCTCGAGCAGCTTCGCCGGTGCCTTGCCGGGACGAAACCCGGGAAGACGGACCTGCTGGGCGAGTTGCTTGTAGGCACGGTCGAAGTCCGGCTGCAATTCCGTGAAGGGCACCTCCACGTTGATCCGAACCCGAGTCGGGCTCAGCTTCTCGATGGTGCTCTTCACGGTGCTACTCCTCGTTGTCGTGTGCGTCGTTGTCGTGTGCGTCGTTGTCGTGTGCGTCGTTGTCGTGTGCGTCGTTGTC
>Ga0164293_10003812_pt1 | contig 12886 bp, 14 predicted proteins | sample GEODES118metaG_FD_111487 | JGI IMG/M metagenome (GOLD analysis project Ga0164293, IMG submission 111487) | Eutrophic lake water microbial communities from Lake Mendota, Wisconsin, USA - GEODES118 metaG | ecosystem: Environmental > Aquatic > Freshwater > Lake | place: USA: Lake Mendota... | reverse complement strand
GTGCAGCTTTTTGGGCAAAACGTCCAGTTTGGGGGCGGGGCGGGCACTGATCATTGCGGGGGCGGAAACCATGAACCATCAGGCGGCCAATGCTCTGCTGAAACGGCTGGAGGAACCGCCCGCGGGATCGCTGTTGATTCTGACCACGTCGGCCCTGGGGGCTTTGCCCGTGACGGTGCGTTCCCGCTGCTGGCGTATCCGGCTGAGAGGGCTGGATGAGGCCACCTTCACCACCTGTCTGCCCACCGCAGGACCAGACACCTATGCCCTGCACAGCGGAAATCTGGATGCCGCCATGGAGGATAAACCCAACGCCCTGACCAAAGCTCTGCACCAGCGTTATACAATTCTTATGGACAAAGCCAAACGGCATGATCCTTCGGTTTTGGTGGATCTGGAAGGTTACGATAAAATCACCGCCCTGATGCGCGATGTCCCCCAATATCATCTGGATGCCGCCGCCGCCGCCGTGGTGGCGGAACAAAGCGGCGGGTATTAAGGCCCCCATCTTTACGCAAAAAAGATGCCTTTGCCCTGTGCCCCCTATCGCTTCGTTACACCGGATCCCTTACACCTTGTTTGTGTCCCTGTTTCAGTGGCACTTTTTGTCAACAAAAAATCAAGGAGATTTTTCATGCCTACGCAACAACCCACAACACCGAATAAAACCCAACCTGATATGAAATCAGGAACGATACAACAACCTGGAAAGCCATCACAGCAACCACAACAAACCCCCAATCCTGCCAACAAAACAGGGGAAGCGGCGAGACCTTCTGACGCGAAAAAACCCTACTAGATAGGCCGAAAAAGGCTGGGCGCAAGCTCAGCCTTTTTTTTATTGTTCATCCCCTTATGCAAGGAATCCTACCATGAAACGTTATCCCCTTCTTTTTACGACGTTCCTGACGTCGTGTCTGGTTTTGCAACAGGCCTCAATCGGGGCTGCTGCTGACACCATCACAATGGGCGCGGCCCAAACGGGAACCGAAACAATCACTCCGGCCTCGGTTAATGATCCCCGTGTTGCTGCAGCCAATTTTGTGGAACATGTCAACTTTGCCCGCGTGGCCTTGGCGATGAGAAATGTGGACTTGGCCAGCCAGCACATCACCCAGGCCCGTAATATGGCGGCCATCATAAAAAACACCACCATTGATCAACAACGGATTTCGGATTTGAAATCTGGGCGTGTGGTTTATGATTATGATACGGAATACAAAAATCACTACTTCCCCATCACAACCGATCTGATCCAAGTTAAGGAAATGAGCAGCGGCCCCCTTTGGGCCAGCAATTCTTTGGCCGTTACCGATGCTGATATTGTGTATCTCAGCTTGGATCTCAGTGGTGATCGGGTTGAGGTGTTTTTGGCCGCCGCAGAAAAAGCCCTAACGATGGGTGATTTAAAAGAAGCCGACAAACAGCTGGCCCGATTGACCGACGCAGTGGTGACCGTGGATAGCAAAATCAAAAGGCCTGCCGACAAAGCCCAAGATAACATTGCACTCGCCAGAAATTTTTTGGCCATGAAAAATTACGATGGGGCGCGGTATGCCCTTGTGCATGCGGATGATGCCCTCAATGCTATGCAATCAAACGATGCCTATAAAGACCGTCACAAAGACATCGCCGTGATGCGCCAAGATGTCGTGGATATCCAAAATGTGATTACCAAAAAAGATCCAACCCTGCTGCAATCCGCCGATAAACGGCTAAGCCAATGGTGGACTGAGCTGAAAGCTTGGACCAGCAAAGAAACAACCTTCGAAAAAAGCGAATCTGAAGGCAAAAAGGGGTACTAAAAAGACCCCTTTAAAAAAACCCCCGCTTTTAGATTGCGGGGGTTTTTGGCTTTCTGGTGATGATAATCTTTACAGAACAGGTGGTTCAGACCGGCGTCCCGTCAACAGCGTGTAAACCAAACCAGCGACAAACAACACAAGAAAAACAAAGGTCAGAATTTTGGCCACACCAGCAAAACTGGCCGCCAGTCCTCCAAACCCCAAGACAGCCGCAATAATGGCCAGAATAAAAAACGTGACGATATAATTTAACATGCAAAGCTCCTTTTGTTGATGGTTCATGCCACTATTTTAAAAGAAGCCACACAAGGGCACCACATGACAAAAGAGCCGAGGCATAAAGAAAACGTAAGGATCTTTCCTCGCTTAAAGCATGACACGCCCTAAATAGAGGCATCGTAAAGACGGAATTTTTGGGCAATTTTTGAAAGGATTGTTAAATTTTCCATGCGATAGCCAATGCCTGGTTCCGTTTTGATCAATTGAGGAGATGTGGGGTTTTCCTCAATTTTTTCCCGAATCTGTCCGATGTAAACCCGTAAATACGCCACATCTTCGCCATGCGCAGCCCCCCAGACATCTTTCAAAATGTCTTTATGAAGCAACATTTTGCCGCAGTTCGTCATGAAATAACGGAGCAAGTCATATTCTTTGGGGGTAAACGGAATCAGGGTATTGTTAAAAAAAACCTCGTGCCGCACCAAATCCATGCGCAGGGGTCCATTGTGCAGTTGAGGCTCCCCCGTTTCCTGCATCGCCCATACACGCAAACTCACGTTAATTCGGGCCAAAAGAATTTCCATATTAAAAGGTTTGACAATGTAATCATTGGCCCCCAAATTCAGGGCCTCAACAATGGTTTCATCTGCCGATTGGGCAGAAATCACAATAATCGGGACCTGGGACCATTCCCGAATGGTTTTAATCAGGGTTTTGCCATCCATATCGGGTAACGTTAAATCCAGCAAAAGCAAATCGGGCTTGGTGGAAAGACATAAACGAACAGCCTGTTTGCCACAGGTGCTTTCGATAATTTTAAAATCCTCGGATTCTAAAAAAATGTTCAGCAGTTTCCGAATCTGAGGTTCCTCATCCACAACGAGGATAATGTTTTTTTTCTTATGAACCGCCATTTTTCAAAAATACCCACTGAAAAACAACATGAAAGAAAAGCGTCATTTCATTATACTATAGCATAAAAAGTGGACACAGGGTGACTTTATTTTTCGTGGATGGCCAAAGGGGGGGGATGTGCCTTTGCCGCCTGTTTGGCCCACGCTTCCTGTTTCCTTATCCTGAAATTTAGGGTATAAACTGTGTATGGCCATGGCCACAGAAAATCTTGCCTTTATAAGGAAGGAAAAAGGATATGATCCAACGGATTTCTGCACGCATGTTCTTCGCGTTTGGGATGGTGTGTTTTGGGGTGATGATGGGGGCCCCTGCCGCTGTGGCCCAGTCCACGGATGAGGGATTCATGATTACGGGGTTGGACCATCCCGAAAGTGTGGCCTTTGATGGCAAATCTTATTACATTTCCAATGTTGGGAAAGAGATGGCCCCCACCGCCAAGGATGGGGATGGGTACATCACACGGGTTTCCCCTGATGGCACAATTTTGGATGCCAAGTGGGCTGAGGGGCTGCATGCGCCCAAGGGGTTGCTGTTTGCCTATGATCGCCTGTGGGTGACAGATATTGATCAGGTTTATGGTTATGACGTTGCCACGGGAAAACTGGACCAGGTGTTTTCTTTGGCCCCCCGCCGCGTTCAGTTTGACCAGCGACCTGTGGCCTTTTTGAATGACATTGTGGCCCTGCCCGACAATCGGTTGTTGATTTCCGGCACCGATTCTGGGCGTTTATACCGCATTTCCCTGTCTGATGGGGCGGTGCAATCGTTTCCTGTGGATCTTTTGCGGGGCCCCAATGGTTTGGCCTTTGATCGGAACGTGGTTTATGCGGTGGGTTTTGGGGATACCGGACAAGGCAACGGCCCTGTGCTGAAAATCACGCGCCAAGGGGAAAACGAATACAGTTTTGTTCAACAGTCCTCTTTGATGGGGACTCTGGACGGGGTTGCGGTTTATAACGACGGGCTGTTTGTTTCGGATTGGGCCAGTGGGTCTTTGTACCGTATTCCGCTGGCGGGGGGCAAACCCGTACCCGTCATGACGGACCTGTCGGGGCCCGCGGATTTTTTGATTCAGGACGGCAAAGTCTGGCTGCCTGAAATGACGGCCAATCGGGTGATTGTGAAGACGTTTCCGTAACAAAGGACGGATTTAAACGCCCCACAGATTTTCCAAATGATGAATGTTCCCATCAGGGGTGACAATCATGGCATCAAAGCGGATATCGTGCTGGTCATAATGGGGATGATCGGCCAAAAAGCACCCCGCCGCAGTGGCGTAACGTTCTGGGGAAAGGGTGGTGAGGATCTCTCGCCCATGATTCAGGGTGGGGCGGGCTTTGACCTCTATAAACAGGACCAAGGTTTCGCAGCAGGCCACAATATCAATTTCCTGCGCCGGATTGCGATACCGATGGGCCAGAATTTGATAACCCTGTTGCTGCAGGCGTTGCAAACACAGCTCTTCGGCCCGTCGGCCCGTTGCATCCCCTGTGCGTTTCATGACGTTTGATCCTTAGCCACCTTCAGGGCCATGGCATACAGGGTTTTCCTTGGCACATCCCACAGCCCTTGGGCCAAGGCCACCGCCTGTTTCACCCCGTGGGCCTGCACCAGCGCTTTGATGTCAGATTCTAGGGTCTGGGGATCCAAAACCTGCGCCGCGATGTGGGCCGCCAGCACCCATTCCCCGCCCATAATTTTGGGATCTTGAGCGGCGCGAAGGGACAGGGCCTCAGAAACGCTTTGGGGGGTGCCGCGAAAGGTGCCCTCGTGCAATTTCGTGATTTCGCGGCATAGGGCAATCTGGGCCTGATCCCCAAAACGCTGCTGAAGGGCAGACAGGACCTTTGTGATGTCATGACAGGACACATACCCCACCACGGTGGTTTCGCGGGGCCAATCTAAATCTTTGGGGGTGATAAACCCCACAAACAAAAAACGGTTGGTGGGCAGGCCCGCCATAATCAACCCCGCCACCGCGGCGCAGGGGCCCGGAATGGGAATCACGGGCAGGCCATGATCATGGCACGCCTGAACCAGTTTATACCCAGGATCGGCAATCAAGGGTGTGCCCGCATCGCTGATCAGGGCCACGGCCGCCCCCCCCTGAATGGCCTGAATCATGGTTTGCCGCTGGCGTTCATCCGAAAAATCATGATAGGCCATCAAACGGGATGGGCGAATGGCGTAATGATTCAGTAAGGTGCGACTGGTGCGGGTATCCTCGCAGGCCACGATGTCCGCCTGACGCAAAATATCCAGGGCGCGAAGCGTAATATCTTTTAAATTGCCAATAGGGGTGGCAACAAGGTACAAACCAAAGGAAAGAGAGGCCATACATGATCCAAAAATTCCTGACACTATCCCTGATCGTGACGCTGCTGTCAAATTGCGCCCTGCCAGTGGACACCAACGTTTCCCGCCGCAATGCCCCCGCCCCCCTGACGCAGGTGGGTCTTGATTCAGGGGGCAAGCGAACGCCTCCTTCGAATGTTGTGACCGTGTCGGATGAAATGGCGTTTTCTTCCCCGGATTCCCCACCGTCTGGCCAAGGATGGCAGGTGGCCCTGCTGGTGCCCCAGTCCGGTAAATATCAGGCGCTGGGACAGGCGTTGGCCGAAAGTGCCGCGTTGTCGCTGGCCCGTCTGCCCAGTGCCAACCGGTTGCACTTAAGTGTTATGGACACCGCCTCTTTGTCCCAAAGCACAGTGCAGGCGATGAAAGAGCGCATCCTGAAAGAGAACGTCAAGCTGATCATCGGCCCTGTGTTTGCTGAACAGGCGCAAATCCTTCGCGGCGCCTTGGCCAATACTGCTGGGGCACCGCCCCTGATTGCCTTTTCCAACACCACCAGCATTGCCTCGCCCCCGCTCTTTGTGGCGGGATTTGATCCCTTTGCGGAAATCCTCGCCGCCACCAATGCGCTGGCGGGTCAGGGATCCTGCCATGTTCTGATTTTGCCCGCCACCAAGGCCGGCTATGCCCTAGAGCCTACTTTAAAACAAACCCTGACTGCCAAGGGGGCCCGCATTCTGGGTATGATGTATTATCAAGAGGCGTCGTTTAAAGACTTGAGCCCCACCCTGACCCAAGCAGCGTCCTCCACCGCCGGATGCACACCCACACCCTCGGGCAATGCTTTCACCACCGTGGTGGCCCTGTCGGGATCCCCGCTAAAGTCTGTTTTGCCGGTTTTAGAGGGCATCGCCAGTGATGTGATTGCACCTGCCCTCGCCCCACCCACCGCCAAGCCTGTGTTTTTTGCCGATGTGGATCAACAGGTTTGGGAAGAGGTGCAGCGCTATTACCAACAGACCTTGGGACGGGATGCGTCCCGTTTGGATGTGATTGCGTATGATATGGTCTCGCTGGCGGCCTATGTGGAACAAAGCGGGGGGGACGCTCAGGCATCCCTGAAAACCCCTGCGGGGTTCAAGGGGCTGGTGGGGCTTTTTCGTTTTCAGGATGCGGGCACCATCCAGAGGGCCATGGCCGTTTACAAAAAAGATCAGGGGCAAGTGACCCTGATTGCCCCAGCGGCCCAGCGGTTTGCCCCGTGATTGCATTAACAGAAACCGTTTCCGGCCATTTGATTCAGCGGTATAAACGCTTTTTGATGGATGTTCGGCTGGAAAACGGGGATATCATCACAGCCCACTGCCCCAATTCCGGATCCCTGATGGGGGTGAAGGAGGCGGGCATGCCCGTGGTGCTGTCCCATCATCCCAGCCCCAAGCGCACCCATGCCTATACCGCCGAGATGGTGTATGCCGAGGGAACGTGGGTGGGCATCAACACCCAGCATCCCAACCGTCTGGTGAAGGAGGCCCTGCTGGCACGCAACCTGCCCGAAATTTCCGGCTATACCGGCGTTCAGCCAGAATCCACGGTGGGGCAAAGCCGGCTGGATTTCTTTTTGCCTGACTGGGGGTATGTTGAGGTAAAAAATGCCCACATGAAACGCCAGCCCCATCTGTTGGAATTTCCCGATGCCGTCACGGCGCGGGGGGTTAAGCATTTGAAAGAGCTTTCGCAGTTGGCGGCCATGGGCCATAACGCCGCGCTGATTTATATCGGCCAGCGGGATGACGTGGACCGCTTTGCCGTGGCCCGTGACATTGATCCCGCCTACGGCGCTGCCTTTGACGATGCCCAGCGGGCGGGGGTGATGATGCTGGCCTATACCTGCCATGTTTCACCGGCGGGGATTACGTTGGGGCGGGGGATTCCCTTGTGCAATTATTATTGACATATAATAGATAGTATATTTATAATAAATAGAATATTTTTTGGGAGATCTTATGAGCGGAAATCGTCTTTTTTTATATGCCGCTACTGCGTTATCAGCTTTGAGTATTTTTGTTTCTCCAGTTACGGCGGGAGCAGCGCCGAATGGGACCATCAGTCCTAAACCAACACTTACAGAACAAAATAAAAAAGCGCTAGTTGCTTTAGCTGAACTTGTGCAATCGGGTGTGGAGAATTCAGATGATATCCAAGCTTTTGCTAGAACATTATGGCGAAGTGATAAAAACCTACCTCAACCTTGGGAAGAAAACTTTGATCGTTCGCATGATCAGGGATATCGAGGATACGGTCCTGAATACAAGCGTGTTATAGCAGTACTTTCTAAGTTGCGTTTTTTCCCTACTCAAGACTCTGCTCAACAGTTGACGCCAGAAGAATTAAAAGATGCAGGCAAGATGCTAAAAGCCGTCGAAGCGTGGCTGAAAAATACCTTCTACGCTACAAAGTTTGCAACTGGTTTCAATGGAACTCGTATTGAGGGAGAGCCAAATGTCTGTGCTGTTCCTTCTCCAAACGGTGAAAACGGAACATTTGAGCTTCTGTTTCGATCTGGCGGGCCTTGCAACAGTCACTGATGCTGAATTTTATCGAAACCAGCGGGTGCGTTGGCGGCAGGGCAATTGACCCAGTCCCAAACCCGCCTACCTGCCATCAACCATAAAACAATCCATCATTCCAATCCTGACGAAGTGTTGCACTTCGTTTTGGAAACCCCCTAACTTTGCCCCAGAAATAAAAATGTGATCGCTGTCACAAAAAAAACTAAGATATTTTTTCCCCGCATCCAGCCCTTGATCCCCCCTCCACAACCCCCTTCCTATCCCGCGCTTTTCCCCCTATAGTGGGGGACACGATGATGATCGGAGTTCCATCCATGACGGCCTTGAAAAAAGAAGATCAAGATAAAGAAACCCAAGACAACGCCGCCGCCCAAGAGTACGGCGCGGATTCCATCAAGGTTTTGCGGGGTTTGGAGGCTGTTCGCAAACGGCCAGGGATCTATATCGGGGATGTGCATGATGGATCCGGCCTGCACCATATGGTGTACGAGGTCGTGGACAACGCCATTGATGAAGCCCTAGCCGGACACTGTGACCGTGTTGAAGTCACCATTCACAGTGATGGTTCCGTCAGCGTATCCGACAACGGGCGGGGGATTCCCGTGGATATTCATGCCGAAGAAGGCATCTCCGCCGCCGAGGTCATCATGACCCAGCTGCACGCAGGGGGGAAATTTGATCAGAATTCTTACAAAGTCTCAGGGGGTTTGCACGGGGTGGGGGTCTCTGTGGTCAATGCCCTGTCAGAGTGGCTGGAGCTGACCATTTACCGCGACGGCAAAACCTACCAAATGCGCTTTGCCCACGGGGACGCCGTGGCCCCCTTGGCCGTGGTGGGCGATGCGCAGGGGAAAAAGGGCACCACCGTGCGTTTTTATCCATCCGTTGAAACCTTTTCCGCCATTGTTTTTGATTATATGACGCTGGAACACCGCTTGCGCGAGCTGGCGTTCCTGAATTCCGGCGTATCCATCACCTTGATGGATGAACGCGGGGAAGAAGACCAGCGCACGGATTTTTGTTATCAGGGGGGAATTTCCGCCTTTGTTGGGTATTTGGATCGGGCAAAGCAACCCATTAGCTCCACCATTTCCATTGAGGGGGAACGCGAAGGGGTCTCCGTGGAAATTGCCCTGCAATGGAACAACAGCTATCACGAAAACGTGCTGTGTTTTACCAACAACATCCCGCAAAAAGACGGGGGAACGCACTTGGCCGGTTTTCGGGGCGCCTTAACCCGCACCGTGAATCAAATGACGGCGCTGGCCCCCGCCAGCAAGCGGGATAAAATCTCCCTCACCGGTGATGACGTGCGCGAGGGATTGACCTGCGTTGTGTCCGTCAAGGTCCCCGATCCCAAATTTTCATCCCAGACCAAGGATAAATTGGTCAGCTCTGAGGTCCGCCCCGTAGTGGAAACCGTCTGTGTGCAGAAACTCAGCCAGTGGTTAGAGGAACATCCGGCCGAGGCCAAGCAAATCGTGGAAAAAGCCTACGAAGCCGCCTCCGCGCGGGAGGCCGCCCGAAAAGCCCGCGAACTCTCCCGCCGCAAAGGAGCCCTGGATATTGCCAACCTGCCCGGGAAATTGGCCGATTGTTCCGAAAAAGACCCCAGCCTGTGCGAGCTGTTTATTGTTGAGGGGGACAGCGCCGGCGGTTCCGCCAAACAGGCCAGATCACGGGCCAACCAAGCCATTTTGCCCCTGCGTGGAAAAATCCTGAACGTTGAGCGGGCCCGTTTTGACCGCATGCTGAATTCCGAGGAAATTGGCACACTCGTCACCGCCCTTGGCACCGGTATTGGGAAAGATGACTTTAGCGTTGAAAAACTGCGCTATCACAAAATCATCATCATGACTGACGCCGATGTGGATGGATCGCACATTCGCACGCTGCTTTTGACGTTTTTCTTTCGCCAAATGCCAGAGCTGATTGCCGGCGGGTATCTGTACGTGGCCGAGCCCCCCCTGTACCGTGTGCAGCGCGGCAATTCCGAGGTTTACCTGAAAGACGAAGCGGCGTTGGACCGATACCTGCTGAACAACATTGTGGATCATGCGGTTCTGACCCTCAGCGATGGCAGCCAGAGATCCGGCGCGGATGTTCGGGATGTTCTGGAAAAACTCAGGGCGTGCGAGGGATCCTTGGACTATCTGGGCCGCAAATACGGCCACAAACAGGCCTTTGTAAAGCTGGCCATGAAAGGCATGCTGGGGATGGAAGGGCTGTATCAACCTAGCGCGGTCCTAGACGCCCTGAATGCGGGGGATGCCAACCCGTGGTCCCTATCGAACAATGATAATGATGGCATGACCTTTCAGCGCACCGAAGATGGAATTCTGCGGACCTTGGTGTTGACGGTGGGCTTGCTGAGGTCCCATGAAGCGCAAAAGGTCAACGCCGCGCGGGATACGTTGGCCCTGTTTGAAAACACGGCCCGCCTGACTTTGAAAGACACCGTGCACCGCATTGACAATCCCCTGGATGTCATCACGGTGGGGTTTGAACAAGCCAAAAAGGGCCTGTCCATCCAGCGGTACAAGGGTTTGGGGGAAATGAACCCCGATCAGTTGTGGCAAACCACACTGGATCCCGCCGCCCGTAGCCTTTACAAAGTCCACGTGAACCACCACGACGAAGCCGAACAGCTGTTTTCCACCCTGATGGGCGACGTTGTGGAACCCCGCCGCGCCTTCATTCAGGAAAACGCGCTGAAGGTGAAGCGATTGGATGTGTAGGGATTACATCACACGCAACCCCTGTCAACAAATAAGTCCTTGAAAAAAATATAGTTTTCATGTAAGATTCATTTATGTTTGAATGGGATGAGGACAAGCGGATAAAAAATATCCTCAAGCATGGCTTGGATTTTTTGGAAGCGCCGTTTCTGTTTGATAACCCTCGCAAACTAACGTTTGAATTTTTTGTCAGAAATGAAGAACGTTTTTTGGATATGGCCGTAAACAAGGAAACGCTATGTTGTTTGGTTTACACCAAAAGAGGTGAAAACATCCGATTGATTTCTTTCAGAAAAGCCAGCAGAAAAGAGAGGAGACGTTATGAAAATAACAAGAATGACTAGGGAACAAATGCTCAAGGCGACCAGCTTATCCGACTGGGACCGCGCCATGGGTATCCCAGATGAGGACCTCGACACCAGCGATTTTGACATTGACCAAGCGGTGTTGGTGCATCCAGTCCAAAGGCAAAAACCTTCCAAAAGCATACCTCAGTCCGCCCACGATAGCCATCCCTGATGGGTGATGTGCTGGACCCCAGACGCGCCTTCCACCCCCACACTTCTCTTTGGGCCTCAAGGGGTCCGCTGCGCCAAGCCGAAAAAACCATCCCGCCCCGCCGCGTTTGTCGCTCACCTAGATTCACTAGGCAGCGCTCCGCTAGGCTTGTTCTCGGCTTTAGTCACGAAAATAAATTGAAAACACTAAAGTTTTCCCCTGTTTGTAAGAATTTTTTTTAAGAGAAGCCAAAGCAATCATACAATCATAGGTATGTTTTCCCTGAAATAGGGGCCGTATAGTGCAGTGCAAAAAAATTTTCCTTTTGATTCTTCCCAGAAAAACATACCCCCCCCTATCATTTTTGTGCATAGCAGCAATTTTTTCAAGAAAAACAATGTTTTTCTTGAATTTCAATGGGCAGTCATGCTATCTTTAATGAAACAACAAAAAACGTCACGGTTATTTTTTTAAGGAGTCAGTCATGCCCAACATCCAAAGTCATGCTTTGTATTTAAAATGCCTAAAACCCCAACCCCATCCAGAAAAAAATGATTGTCTGGTGGTCACCACAGATTTGCCTGGGGCAATGATTCGCGATGCCATTGAAAGCTTGCAAGTTCTCTCGATTCCCCATCAGTTAATCACGCTTCAGGGACGTACCAATCTTTGTTTATCCCGCTCGGCCTATGAAGAGGCTATGACGTTAAGGGTGGATTAAAAGGTTTTCTGGCATAATTCAGGGCCGCTTGGGAGGGGAAACCCCTCCAAGCTCTTATGATCTTGTTTAGACGGTTTCCCTTCATGGTATGCCTTTGAATAACGCTTCTCTTTATAGCCAACAGGACAAAGACGAACAGGCCATCCTGCTGCGTTTGGCGCAGGGGCCCGATCCCTTTATCCGAAAAACAATTCTTTTGAATCCTGCGGTACCCATTGCTGCCTACGCTCTGTTTGCTCAGGATCCTGAGGTGAGTCTGCGCGAAGAAAATGCTATTATTTTAGCAAAAAAAATGATAAGTTATTCAGATAAGCCAGAGCAAGTGCCGGAGTGGTTGGTGTCTGTATTAACGATGTGTGCGCGGGATGTTGTGGACAGTGTTCGGGTGGGGATGGCGGTGACGCTGCGCCTGTGCGGGGCATTGCCGCGGGGGCTGCGTATGCTGCTGGCCAAAGATCCCAACCCTGAGGTTTCGGGCCCCATTTTGCGATCTTGCCCATCCCTAACCGAGGTGGATTGTGAAGAAATTATCATGGAGCCCACCGTCACAGAAATAACCTTGCAAGCCCTTTCTGAGCGGGGCGATCTTTCCCCCGCGCTAACCCAGCGCCTGCACAATCAGCAGGGGCGCATCCGTGATTTGCGATTGCTGCAACAGGGGTTAAAGCAGGCTCTGGAACACAAAAAAACCGGCACCTTAACCGATGAAGCCGTTTACGAAGCCGCCAAAGCCAAAGACCGGTTTTATGTCATCGGGGCCCTCAGCCTGTTATCCCGTAAAAACCATGAACAGGTTCAGCGCGTTCTGGAAGCCCAAAGCCCCATGGGGATCCTCAGCCTGTGTTGGATCAGCGACCTATCCGCCCGCACGGCCTATCAGATTCAGCTGCATATCGCTGGCATCCTACCACGAAAAGCCCTCGCCCCTGCCCAAGGGGGCGGATACCCCTTCACCGATCGCCAAATGGCTTGGAATGCTGATTTCATAGACACCTTGGTGTCTGAGGCGCGATCCTAACAAACGCTTTTTGATTCCCCCTATCGCTGCCGCCAAGCGGCGGCCAGCCCCCCAAGGCCCATCATAGCAAACGAGGCCCATAATAATGTCATCCCAGGGCGAAT
>Ga0164293_10003810_pt1 | contig 12888 bp, 11 predicted proteins | sample GEODES118metaG_FD_111487 | JGI IMG/M metagenome (GOLD analysis project Ga0164293, IMG submission 111487) | Eutrophic lake water microbial communities from Lake Mendota, Wisconsin, USA - GEODES118 metaG | ecosystem: Environmental > Aquatic > Freshwater > Lake | place: USA: Lake Mendota... | reverse complement strand
CCCGGGGATGCCATCGACGCGGTGGGTCGCACTCGCTTTTCTACGGTCTACATGCCGGGCCACAAAATCACCATGCTGCCCGACAGCATCGTCCAAAGCTACACCTTGCAAGAAGGCCGCGCCTGCCCTGCCTTGTCTTTGTATGTGCGCTTTGATGCCCAGAGTTTGGAAATACAGCACAGCGAAACGCGTCTGGAACAAGTACCCATCGCCGCCAATTTGCGTCATGACCAACTTGACGCTGTGGTCACCGAAGCTTGGCTGAGCAACCCCTCGCCCAACCCCCATCCGCAAGACCCGGCCATGCCGCAGGGCGCGTTGGCCTTTTTGTTCCGCTTGGCGCAGCACCTGAAGGCTGCGCGTGAGGTGGTGCGCGGCAAACCCGAAAGCTTCAACCGCCCCGACTACAACTTCCGCTTGGTGGATACACCAGAAGGTGGGCCCGTGGGCAACGAGAAGGTCCAAATCACAGTGCGCCAACGCGGTGCCCCCTTGGACCTGATCGTGGCCGAAGCCATGATCTTGGCCAACAGCACCTGGGGCCAGTGGATGGGCAGTTTGGGCGTGCCCGCCATCTACCGCAGTCAGGCCAGCTTGGCACCGGGCATCAAAGTACGGATGGGGACCAAAGCGTTGCCGCACGCCGGCATTGGCGTGCCCAGCTACGCGTGGAGCACTTCACCGCTGCGCCGCTACACCGACTTGGTGAACCAATGGCAACTCATTGCTTGTGTGCGCCATGGCGCCACCGCTGCATTGGTCGCCCCCTTCAAACCCAAAGATGCTGAATTGTTTGGCATCATTTCCGGCTTTGAAACGGCCTACACCGCTTACAACACGCACCAGTCGAGCATGGAGCGTTTCTGGACGATGCAGCATTTGCAGCAGCAAGCCATCACCGAATTGGATGCCAGCGTCTTCAAGTCCTTTCCAGGCGAACCGCCCATGGCCCGCGCCAACACCCTGCCCTTGGTGTTCAGTGTGTCCGGTGCACCCCCCCTTGACCGGGGCAGCCAAATTCGAGTGCGCATCAGCGCCATGGACCTGATCGCCTTGGATGTGCATGCCCAGTTTCTGCACAGCTTGGACGTCAGCGATTCGGTGAATGAAGCCGATGATGAGGAAGAGGTGGCGGCCGGGCCCTTGCATATCGCGGTCGATTTATCGGAGACCACCACAGAGGAACCGCAGGCATGAGTTGGGCGCTGGGTTTGTCGTTGGCGCTGCATGCAGCATTGCTGTTTGTCCATCTGGGTGCGCCTGCGGCGATAGACCGTTTGGTGCGCGACAACGGTTTGGAAGTCATCTTGGTCAACACCCCAACCGACGAGAAAAAACCCAGCAAAGCTCGCGCGCTGGCGCAAACCAATTTGGCAGGTGGCGGCCAAGCCGCGCAAGGTCGCGCCACGTCGCCGCTCATGAATGCCCCGATCACCCAAAGCGGCCAAGCCGATGACCAACGACAAAGCAAACTCACCCAGCGTGAAATTGAACAAAACGAATTGTTGGCACAAACCAAACGCAGCTTGGCCACTTTGACCGCCAAGCAAGCCCGCCAAGCGGACCCTGCGCTGGAGCGTCAACGGCAAGAGCTATTGAACATACTGGCCCAAATAGAAAGACGCATTCAAGAAGAAAACGCGCGTCCTCGCAAACGTTACATCAGCCCCAGCACTCAAGAAAGCAGCTACGCCCTCTACTATGACCAACTGCGCCGCAAAATCGAAGCACGCGGTACCTTGCTTTTTCCTGAATCACAGGGTCAAAAACTCTATGGCAGTTTGATCATGGTCATCACCATTGGCACCAGCGGCCAGTTGGTGAGTGCCGAGGTCATCACTGGATCTGGCAACCCCACGCTTGACATGCAGGCCAAGGCGATTGCCAAAGGCGCCGGTCCCTTTGGCGCCTTCACCGAGAACATGCGCCAAGAGATGGACCAACTGGCCTTGGTCACGCGCTTTCAATTTGACCGCAGCAACAGTCTGCAAACCAGCTTACAAGCCCGCTGAACCATGCGCCATGCCCGCCTCTTGTTCAAACCCCTGGGTCGTTGGTTGACGCTGGTCTTTCTGTGCGGCTTGGGTTTGCAGTTTTTTTTCATCGCTCGCATCGCCAGCATGCGTTTCATAGATCCGCAGTCCACTGCTTTTCAGCGCTCGGAAGCATGGCGGATGGTGCGCACCACCGATCACTTGCGATGGCGACATGAATGGGTGCCTGCCACCCAACACCCGAAAAACATGCGACGTGCCGTTATTGCCTCTGAAGACGATGTGTTTGCCACGCATGGCGGCGTGCAATGGGAAGCGTTGGAAAGAGCTTGGAGCCGCAACGCGCGTGCCTTGGCACGTGCGCAAGCCAGAGCGCAAGCCCAGGCTAGCAATCCCAAGCCTGCCAAGTTGGTGGGTGGTTCCACCATCACCCAGCAGTTGGCGAAAAATTTGTTTTTAAGCGGTGAACGTACGCTTTTTCGCAAAGCCCAAGAGTTGGTGCTGACCTTGGCACTTGAGCAGTTGCTCAGCAAAGAACGCATCTTGACCCTTTACCTGAACCATGTGGAATGGGGTCAAGGCGTGTTTGGCATTGAGGCCGCGGCGCAACATTATTTTCGGCGACCCGCTTCGCAACTCTCTGCGTGGGAGTGCGCTCGTTTGTCGGTCATGTTGCCGCGCCCCAAGTATTTTGAAAAATATGCCCGCTCACCCTATTTGGCCAACCGTGCACAAGTCATATTGGGTCGCATGCCGCAAGTGGATTTGCCATGAGCACCGTGCGTATCTTGGGCATTGACCCGGGTTTGCAATGCACCGGTTTTGGGGTGATTGACAGCCAAGGCAGCCATTTGCATTACGTGGCCAGTGGCACCATCACCACCACGCACTTGCCACGTGAAGATTTGCCAGCGCGCTTGAAAGTCATTTTTGAAGGCATTGGCGAGGTGGCAACGCGCTATGGGCCGCAAGAATCGGTGGTGGAAATCGTGTTTGTCAACATGAACCCGCAAGCCAGTTTGTTGTTGGGTCAAGCCCGAGGTGCCTGCCTCACTTCACTGGTTCACAGCGGCTTGCCGGTGGCCGAGTACACCGCTTTGCAAATGAAAAAAGCCATTGCTGGGCATGGCAAAGCAGCCAAAGCGCAAGTGCAAGAAATGGTGAAACGCTTGTTGAATTTACCCGGCCTGCCTGGACCCGATGCAGCCGATGCCTTGGGGCTGGCCATCACCCATGTCCATGCCAGACTGCACCACATGCGGCTGCAAAAAGCAGCCGTTTAAACAGGTGCTGGAAAAATCAGTGGCCTCCCCCCAAACCTGTCAACCGCGATCGGGGCTGGCTACCAAGCCGGTGCCAGCTTGGCCAATCCGCGCGGGGCTTGGCGCTCATCTGTAAAACTCACCAGTTCATAAGCGTCGGCTTGGCTGAGTAATTCGCGCAGCAAGCGGTTGTTCATGGCGTGTCCCGAGCGAAACGCACTGTAAGCGGCCAACAAGGGTCGACCCAATAAAAACAAATCACCCATCGCGTCGAGGATTTTGTGTTTCACAAACTCATCGTCATAGCGCAGGCCTTCGCTGTTGAGCACCTTGTAATCGTCCATGACGATGGCATTGTCCAAACCGCCACCCAAAGCCAAGCCATTGGCGCGCATCATCTCCACGTCCTTGGTGAAACCAAAGGTGCGGGCCCGCGCAATGTCTTTCACGTAATTACCGGTTTCGGTATCGAACTCGACGCGTTGACCGGTGGAGTCCACTGCGGGGTGTTGAAAATCAATTTCAAAGCTGAGCTTGTAGCCGTGGTGGGGTGACAAGCGTGCCCACTTGATGTTGTCACCTTCGCCCTCTTGCACCTGCACCGGTTTCAAGACCCGAATAAATCGCTTGGGGGTGTTTTGCAATTCAATGCCCGCGCTTTGCAGCAAGAACACAAACGAGGCTGATGACCCATCCAGGATGGGTACTTCTTCCGCGGTGATATCCACATACAGATTGTCCAAGCCCAAACCTGCACAGGCCGACATCAAGTGCTCCACCGTGTGCACTTTGGCACCCTGCGACGAGATGGTGGACGCCATGCGGGTATCCGTGACGGCGGTGGCACTGACAGGAATGTCAACAGGATGCGCCAAATCAACCCGGCGAAACACCACCCCCGTGTCCGGCGGCGCCGGACGCAAAGTCAACTCCACCCGCTGGCCGCTGTGCAGCCCCACGCCCACGGCGCGGGTGATGGTTTGAAGGGTTCGTTGTTTTAGCACGGGCGCGATTTTAGTCAGCTTGCTTGCGCAAGAAGGCTGGGATTTCGTAATTGTCCATGCCGCCCGAGGACATGGCATCCACCTTGGCCGCTGCTTGTGTGCGGTCGCGGGTGCGCCAGACGCTGGGAACATTCACATTACCCGTGCTCAAAGGTGAGGCCAGTTGCGTGGGCAGGCTGTCTGTACCAGTTGACATGGTCGGGGTGTGGCTGCTGATACTGGCTGTGGGCACCATGCTGGGGTTGGTGGGATAGGCCACGTTGTCTGTGCCGGTGCGAATGACCGACAAAGGCGGTGCAACCCGACGACCTGCTTGAGCCAAACCGGTGGCCACCACCGTGACCCGAATTTGGTCGCCCAACGATTCGTCATAAGCCGTGCCATAAATGACATGCGCTTCTGCTGATGCAAAAGCACGGATGGTGTTCATGGCCTCGCGCGACTCGGCCAATTTCAATGCGCCTTTGGCAGCTGTGATCAGAACCAACACGCCTTTGGCGCCGGTCATGTCCACGCCTTCCAGCAGCGGGCAGGCCACGGCTTGCTCGGCCGCAATGCGGGCGCGGTCTGGACCGCTGGCGGTGGCGGTGCCCATCATGGCCTTGCCTTGCTCGCTCATGACGGTGCGCACGTCTTCAAAGTCGACGTTCACCAAGGCTTCCACATTGATGATCTCGGCAATGCCACCGACCGAGTTTTTCAATACATCATTGGCAAATGAAAATGCTTGGTCTTGGCTGACATCGTCGCCCAACACTTCCAGCAATTTTTCATTCAACACCACGATCAGTGAATCCACATTGGCTTCGAGTTCAGCCAAGCCAGCTTCGGCATTCGTCATGCGACGACCACCTTCCCAATCAAAAGGTTTGGTCACCACGCCGACGGTGAGGATGCCCATTTCGCGTGCCACGCGGGCCACCACAGGAGCGGCACCCGTGCCGGTGCCGCCACCCATACCCGCCGTGATGAACACCATGTTGGAGCCTTGCAGCACTTCACGAATGCTGTCGATAGCCGCTTCAGCGGCGGCTTGACCACGTTCGGGTTTGCTGCCCGCGCCCAAGCCGTTGTCGCCCAACTGAATGACGCGGCTGGCCGAGCTGACCTTCAAGGCCTGCGCATCGGTGTTGGCGCAGATGAATTCAACGCCGCGCACACCACTGGCAATCATGTGTTCCACCGCGTTGCCACCACCACCGCCCACGCCGATCACGCGGATTTGGGTGTCTGGGTTGAATTCATTTTTTTCAATCATTTCAATGTTCATTTTGTTTCTCCGAATCAGTTGATGCAGTTGCCTGTGTTGTTTAAATTTTGAAAGTCTTTGAAATCAGCGTTCAACCTGGGGGCGCGCCACGAATGCAAGGTCGCCATCGTCGTTGCGTTTGAATGTGCGGAAAGCTGCGGGCCACGGTCTGAAGATGTTGTTTGTTCATGATCAAAAGTTCCCCACAAACCAGTCCTTGACCCGCCCCATGGCGGTTTTCACAGAACCATTTTTTTGCGCCACTCGAAATCCTCGCAATCGCGCCATGCGGGCTTCTTCCAACAAGCCCATGACGGTGGCCGCACGCGGATGCGACACCATGTCGGACAAAGCGCTGCTGTAGCGCGGCACACCACGGCGCACCGCTTTCAAGAAAATGTCTTCACCCAGTTCAATCATGCCGGGCATCATGGCGCTGCCGCCTGTCAGCACAATGCCCGATGACAGCACTTCTTCATAGCCGGAGTCGCGCAACACCTGCTGCACCAGCGAGAAAATTTCTTCAATACGTGGCTCAATCACGCCTGCCAAGTTTTGACGGCTGAGCATGCGCGGGCCGCGGTCACCCAAGCCCGGAACCTCCACCTGCACATTCGGATCAGCCAGCAGTTGTTTGGCAAAGCCCGATTCCACCTTGATGTCTTCAGCGTCTTTGGTGGGCGTGCGCAAAGCCATGGCGATGTCGCTGGTGATCAAGTCGCCTGCGATCGGGATGACCGCCGTGTGGCGAATTGCGCCGCCAGTGAAGATGGCGATGTCGGTGCTGCCTGCACCAATATCCACCAATGCCACACCCAACTCACGCTCGTCATCGGTCAACACCGACAAGCTCGATGCCAAAGGGTTGAGCATCAGGTGGTCCACATCCAAACCGCAGCGTCGCACACACTTGATGATGTTTTCAGCAGCGGTTTGCGCACCCGTGACGATGTGCACCTTGGCTTCCAAGCGAATGCCGCTCATGCCAATGGGTTGCTTCACGTCTTGGCCATCAATGATGAATTCTTGCGGCTCGACCAGCAACAAGCGTTGATCGGTGGAGATGTTCACAGCCTTGGCTGTTTCCACCACCCGGGCCACGTCAGCGGCGGTGACTTCGCGGTCTTTCACCGCCACCATGCCATGCGAATTCATGCCGCGAATATGGCTGCCGGTGATACCGGTGTAGACCCGTGTGATTTTGCAGTCGGCCATCAACTCGGCTTCTTTCAATGCCTGTTGAATGCTTTGCACCGTGGCGTCGATGTTGACCACCACGCCGCGTTTCAAACCACTGCTGGGCGCAATGCCCAAGCCCGCCAGCTTGAGTTCGGCGCCGGGCAACACCTCCGCCACCACCACCATGACCTTGCTGGTGCCAATATCCAACCCCACCACCAAGTCTTTGTATTCTTTTGCCATGGAAACCTCTTTGTGCTTACCTTGTTGTTGTCGAATCAAATGTGCCCACACCCCGCAAGCGCAAGGCATAGCCATTGATGTGTCTTAAATCTGCCGATTCCAGTGATTGGGTCTGCCGTCCATAACGTTGACTCACTTGGGCCAAGGTTTGCGTCAGTCGTTGCACTCGGGCCATCACTTCGCTTTCATTGCCACGCCCCAATTCGAGCGATGCACCGTTTTTCATCAGGGCGCGCCAACTGCCCCGCGCGGTCAACTCCAAAGATTGCAACGGCAACGCCAACTTTTCGAGCTCGGGCGACAACTTCGCGTACATCTGCAGCACCCTGACCGACTCGGCATCTGGCCCGGACAAATGCGGCATATTTTCGTTTTCCAACTCGCCAAAATTGGCGCTGAAGACCTCGCCTTGCCGATTGAGCAAACGTGACTCCGACTCCTGGCCCCAATACGCCACGGGCTCATGTTCGAACAATTCAACCTGCAAACGATTTGGAAATTCACGCCGCACCAAGGCTTGGCGCACCCAAGGCACATTTTCGAAAGTGCGGCGCGCTTGATCCAAGTCCACCGTGAAGAAACTACCCTGTAAGCGGGGCACCACATTGGCTCGCAAGGTGACTTCGTTGTTGTGGCGTACATCGCCACGCACACTGATGGCCGAAATGGCAAACACCGGATGTCGCAACATCCACCACAAAACAACCCCAACGCTGGCCACCACCAAGCCTGTGATCAACAGCATGCTGGTGATGTTCATGAGGCGGATGTCCAGTGCCAGAACTGGTGCAGTTTCTGTGGGCATGGTGCTGCGTCGCATGTTCATGCTTTCAGTACCCCCATCTGGGTATCCAATCGTGCGCTTTGCAAAATCCGCATGCACAAGTCGGGATAACTGATGCCTGCAGAGCGCGCTGACATGGGCAGCAGAGAGTGATCGGTCATGCCAGGGCTGGTGTTCATTTCCAACAAAAAGGCTTTGCGGTCAGATGCGCGAATCATCACGTCAGCCCGTCCCCAGCCACGACATCCCAAGGACCGATAAGCGGCAAGACTCAGCGCTTGAATCGCAGCTTCTTCGGCAGCGGGCAAACCGCTTGGGCAGTGGTACTTGACGTCATCGGTGAAGTATTTATTTTGATAGTCATAAGCGCCTTCGGGTGCGGCAATGCGCACCACGGGCAAGGCTTGAGCGGCAGGACCCTCACCCAACACGGGGCAGGTGACTTCTTCGCCTTCAATGAAGGCTTCACACAGCAAATCGGGGTCGTATTGGGTTGCCAAGGCCACAGCCTGTTTCAAATCACTCGCTTCCAGCACCTTGGTCACACCAATTGATGAGCCTTCATGCGGTGGCTTGACGATCAAGGGCAAGCCAAGTTCAACTGGAATGTGGGCGATGCGCTCTTCGGTCTGCTGGTGCGGCGGCAGCCACACGCCAGGTGGTGTGGCCAAACTTTCTGCCGCCCACAAGCGCTTGGTCATTTGCTTGTCCATGGCGATGGCCGAGGCCATCACACCCGAGCCGGTATAGGCAATGCCCAGCAACTCCAGTGCACCTTGCACCGTGCCATCTTCACCATGGCGTCCGTGCAAGCAGATAAAGGCATGGCTGAAACCTTGATCTCGCAACAGATGCAAAGCTTGACTGGCAGGATCAAACGCATGGGCATTCACGCTCAGTGATTGCAACGCCTTCAACACGCCCTGTCCCGACATCAATGAAATGTCTCGCTCGGCAGAATGCCCGCCCATGAGGACAGCAACTTTGGCTTTGTGGATGTCAAAGGGTTTCATGGTCGAACAACTTTCAATGTCGGCCCCTGCGCTGGGCTGTTGCCAGCGATGCGAGCTGGCAGCTGGCCAATCGTGCCCGCCCCCATGCACATCACCACATCGCCATCTTGTGTGTGCTGTCGCAGCAACTCTTCCAACTGTGTCAAGTCTTGTGCAAACACCAAGGCTTGTTGCCCGGCCACGCGCAGTGCATGCGCCAGGGCACGGCCATCGGCCGCCACGATCGGTTCTTCGCCAGCGGCATACACCTCGGTCAGCCAAACCACATCAGCCAAACGCAGCACCTGGACAAAATCTTCAAAACAATCGCGCGTGCGGGTGTAACGGTGCGGTTGGAAAGCCAGCACCAAGCGCCGTCCCGGGTAAGCCCCGCGGGCGGCCTCGATGGTGGCCGCCAATTCCACGGGATGGTGCCCATAGTCCTCAATCAAGGTGTAACGGCCGCCGCCGGCCGCCGCTTGCTCGCCATGATTTTGAAATCGTCGTCCCACGCCCTTGAAATCTGCCAAGGCTTGCACCACGGCCTCATCTGGCACATTCAATTCCACCGCCACGGCAATGGCTGCCAAGGCGTTGCGCACATTGTGAAGGCCTGGCAAATTCAAATCAATCTGCATCGGCGGCAAGGTGATGCCATTGCTGCGCGTGACCTTGAATTGCATGCGTGACCCCACGGCTTTGACATCCATCGCACGCACCTGCGCTTGCTCGGACAAACCATAACTGGTGATGGGGCGTGACACATCGGCAAAGATGCCATGCAGCACCGGATCATCCACACACAAGACGGCAGCGCCATAAAAGGGCATGCGGTGCAAAAACTCAATGAAAGCGCCTTTGAGTTTGTTGAAATCATGGCCATAGGTGTCCATGTGGTCGGCGTCGATATTGGTCACCACCGACATGATCGGATTCAAGTTCAAAAATGATGCATCCGATTCATCAGCCTCTACCACGATGTAGTCACCTGAACCGAGTTTGGCATTCGCACCAGCACTGATGAGTCGCCCGCCAATCACGAAAGTAGGGTCGAGATTGGCTGCTGCCAACACACTGGCGACCAAACTGGTGGTGGTGGTTTTGCCATGCGTACCTGCAATCGCAATGCCTTGTTTCAAACGCATCAACTCGGCCAACATCACGGCACGTGGTACCACAGGCACGAGTTTTTGATGGGCCGCCACCACTTCCGGGTTGTCCGCTTGCACGGCAGTGGAGGTGACCACCGCACCAGCACCGGCAATGTGCGCCGCATCGTGACCGACTTGGGTGCGAATCCCCATGGCTTGCAAGCGTCGCAGCACTGGACCATCAGCGATGTCCGAGCCTGACACGGTGTAGCCGAGGTTGTGCAAAATTTCGGCGATGCCACTCATGCCGGCACCACCAATGCCGACGAAATGCACATGGCTGATGGCGTGCTTCATGACACCAGCTCCGCACAAGCCTGCACCACATCAGCCGCTGCCGTTGTCTTGCGAACGGCATAGGCTTGCTTGGCCGCATGCAGCAACTGCGCGCGGTCTAGACGGCTTAAAAAGGCGGCCAAGTGCTCTGGCGTCAATTCGCTTTGCGGCATCATCCACCCCGCCGCCTGGCTGACCAGAAATTGGGCATTGACCGTTTGGTGGTCATCCACCGCATGCGGGAAGGGCACCAGCAGTGCAGCAACACCCACGGCAGCCAATTCACTCACGGTGCTGGCACCGGCGCGGCAAATCACCAAATCGGCTTGGGCAAATGCACTGGCCGTGTCGTCGATGAAGGGCACCAGCTCGGCATCCACAGCAGCTTGTGCGTAGTTGTCTTGCAGTGTTTGCAAATGTTTGACACCGCCTTGATGCAACACTTGTGGGCGTTGATCCAGTGGCATCAAGGCCAGCGCTTGGGGCACGCCACTGTTCAATGCTTGCGCCCCCAAGCTGCCGCCCACCACGACCACGCGCAAGGGACCGCTGCGGTGGGCAAAGCGCGCTTCTGGTGGTGCTTGATTGAGAAAGCCATCGCGCATCGGGTTGCCCACCCATTGCGCCTTAGGCAACACCTTGGGAAAGGTGCAGAGCACCCGATCCGCCACATGGGCCAGCACTTTGTTGGCCATGCCAGCCACCGAGTTTTGTTCATGCAGCACCAAAGGCTTGCCCATCAACACCCCCATCATGCCGCCCGGAAACGTGATGTAACCGCCCAAGCCCACCAACACATCAGGACGCAGTCGGCGAATCACCTGCAGGCTTTGCCAAAAGGCATGCAGCAAACGCCATGGCAACAAAGCCAAAGTCAACAGTCCTTTGCCACGCACACCACCAAACTGCACGGCTTCGAATGGCAGGCCTTTGGCGGGCACCAACTGGCTTTCCATGCTGGGCGCGGGGGCACCCAACCAATGCACACGCCAGCCTTGGCTGCGCAATAGCTCGGCTACCGCCAAACCTGGAAAGATGTGACCACCGGTGCCACCGGCCATCACCAAAACCGTGCGGGTATTCATACACGGCCTCCATGCGACAGCAAGCGGTTTTCATAATCAACCCTGAGCACAATGGCCAAGGCCACCAAATTCAGCAAGATGGCCGACCCCCCATAACTCATGAGCGGCAGCGTCAGGCCCTTGGTGGGCAATGCGCCCAGGTTCACGCCCATGTTGATGAAGGCTTGAAAGCCGACCCAAATGCCCACGCCTTGCGCCACCAAGCCTGAAAACACCCGATCCATGGCGATCGCATTGCGCCCAATGAACATGATGCGTCGGGTCAACCACATGAAGACACCGATGACGATGACCACACCGACCAAGCCGAACTCCTCGCCAATCACAGCGAGCAAGAAATCGGTGTGTGCCTCGGGCAACCAATGCAACTTCTCCACACTGCCGCCCAAGCCGACACCAAAAATTTCGCCCCGTCCGAATGCAATCAATGAATGAGAGAGTTGAAATCCCTTGCCCAAGGCGTGTGCAGCGCCAAACGGATCGAGGTAGGCAAAGATGCGCTCGCGCCGCCAAGGTGACAGCGCTATCATGAAACCAAATGCCACCACCAAGATGCCGCTGATGAGCAAGAACATGCGGGCATTGACACCGCCTAAAAACAAGATGCCCATGGCAATCACAGCAATCACCAAAAAAGCGCCCATGTCAGGCTCGGCCAACAACAACAATCCGACAATGCCAATCGCGATGCCCATGGGTGTGACAGCTTTGAAAAACTTTTCCTTCACATCCATCTTGCGCACCATGTAATCGGCGGCATACAACAGCGTGCCCAGCTTGGCCAGCTCCGAGGGCTGAAAATTCAATACACCCAGACTGATCCACCGGCGTGCACCATTGACGCTTTTACCCACAAAGGGCAGCAACACCAGGATCAGCAAAACAATCGACGCGATGAACACCCATGGCGCCAATTTCTCCCAGGTGTCCATGGAAATTTGAAACACCAACAGCGCGGCAATGAAGCCCACACTCAAAGAGAAGGTGTGTCGAACCAAGTATTGGGTCTGGGATAAACCCGTGGACTGGGCGTTGTCGTTCAAGGCAATCGACGCGGAGTACACCATCACCAAGCCCCACATCAATAAACCCCCAATGGCCCAGATCAAGGATTGATCAAAAGCCTTGACACTGCCTGGTGCTGCACCGGTGCTGGTGAATTGCTGCCCATGCACACGCACCGGCAGGGCATCCATGCTGTCTTTGGGTTGGTTGCCAAACCAAAGCCCAATGCGCTCTATCCAACTGATCTGGGTTGGACTCATGCTTGATCCGCCATCATGCTGAGGGACTCCACCGCATCCACAAACGCTTGCGCCCGTGCCACATAGTTGCTGTACATGTCCAAACTGGCACACGCTGGCGACAACAAAACGATGTCGCCGGTTTGCCCTGCATCGGTCGCCAAGGCCACGGCTTGGGCCATGTCGCTGGCGCGGTGCTGCGGGACGCCAGTGCTCGCCAAGGCTTGCGCCAAGCGTTCGGCATCCTGGCCGATCAAGACGACGGCACGCACATGCTCTGCAACGGGCTGAATCAACGGTGCAAAGTCTTGGCCTTTGCCATCTCCACCCAAGATGACCACCAACTGACCTTCAGCACCCAAGCTGTTGATGGCGGCCACCGTGGCGCCGACATTGGTACCTTTGCTGTCGTCCACATACGTGAT
>Ga0164293_10003807_pt1 | contig 12891 bp, 14 predicted proteins | sample GEODES118metaG_FD_111487 | JGI IMG/M metagenome (GOLD analysis project Ga0164293, IMG submission 111487) | Eutrophic lake water microbial communities from Lake Mendota, Wisconsin, USA - GEODES118 metaG | ecosystem: Environmental > Aquatic > Freshwater > Lake | place: USA: Lake Mendota... | reverse complement strand
TCGCCAGCGCCGACTCGACCAACATAGGTCGGAACGTCGGCATAGATAAGAAATGGGCCAGCGGTAACTACCTCCCGCCAACTAAAGAGGCGAGAGCCTACGTTATGCGGGCCAGAATTGAGGCCCACAACGCACCTTCCACATACACATACGGAGAATGAACATGCTCTACATCGCTATCGCCGTGTACGCCACGGCCATGACGGCCGCCAACCTGTCCATCGCTTTCTTTGGGCCTTGGGTGTCGCCCATAAATGCGTTTCTGTTTATCGGGCTGGACCTCGCGCTCCGCGACTGGCTGCACGTTCGGCTGAAGCTTTGGCAGATGGGTGTGCTGATCTTCGGCGCTGGCGCGCTGACGTTCATCCTCAACCCTGCGGCGGTCCACATCGCCATCGCGTCCTCGGCGGCGTTCACCGTTGCGGCGCTCGTTGACTGGCTGGTGTTCTCCAAGCTCCGCGGTTCTTGGCTGTTCCGAGCCAACTCCTCCAACGTGGCGGGCGCGGCCGTGGACTCGCTGGTGTTCCCGACGCTCGCGTTCGGCGTCCTCATGCCGCAGATCATCGTGCTTCAGTTTGCCGCGAAGGTGTGCGGCGGCGCGATCTGGGCGTGGCTGATCTCCAAAGTGCGCGCATGAAACTCCGCCCCTACCAAAGTGACGCCGCTGACTTCCTCTACGAGCATGACCGGGGGATGATCCTGGCGCCCGTGGGGGCCGGCAAGACGGCGATCACCCTGACGGCTATGGCGGCGATGGTGGCCGACGGCCACGTCAAGCGGTGGCTGGTGCTGGCGCCGAAGCGCGTCTGCACCGACGTCTGGCCGGTCGAAGGGCCGAAGTGGGCGCCGGGGCTGTCGATGGCGGTCGCCGTCGGCACGCCCCGCCAGCGGGCTGCGGCCTTCGCGTCGGACGCTCGCGTCGTCGTCACCAACTACGACAACCTCCAGACCGCGCCGCCAGATCTCAGCGGCTTCGACGGCATCGTCTTCGACGAGCTGACCCGGCTGAAGAACCCGTCGGGAAAGCGGTTCAAGGCGCTGGAGAAGAACATTGAGCCGTTCAACGTGCGCTGGGGCCTGACCGGATCCTTCACGTCAAACGGCCTGGAGGACGTCTTCGGGCAGTGCAAGATCGTGGACCAGAAGCTGCTGGGCCGGTCGAAGGGCGCCTTCCTCCAGAAGTTCTTCGTCTGCCTCAACCGCGAGTACGGCGAATGGACGCCGCGCAAGGGCTCTCTCGGGGCCGTGATGGATGCCATCCGCCCGGCCACCTACGTCCTGGAGCCCGGCGAGTACAAGGACCGCCTGCCGCCGCTGCACACGGTCGAGATGCGCTGCGACCTGGCTGACCGGACGCCCTACGAGAAGATGAAGAAGGACTATCTGGTCGAACTGAAGGGCCAACAGATCACGGCCCTGACGGCGGCGTCCGTCACCGGCAAGCTGCAACAGATGGCCAGCGGGTTCATTTACAACAGCCAGACCGTAGCGCAGGAAACGGCCGGCAAGTTTACGCAAGCCAAGGAGGCGGTCTGGTTCTCGCCGCATAAGTTCGACCTGCTGGACGAGATCCTGTCGGAGAACCAGCGGGACAACACCATCGTCGTCTACAACTACCGTGAGGAGCTGGCCGAACTCCTGCGCCGCTACCCCAACGCGGCGACGCTCGATCACCATGACGCGATCGGTCGGTGGAACGCCGGCAAGATCGAGCTGCTGCTGATCCACCCGAAGTCGGCCGGGCACGGGCTGAACCTCCAGCACGGCGGCAACAAGATGGTGTTCCTGTCGCTGCCCTGGTCGCTGGAGCTGTTCGAGCAGACGGTCGGGCGGCTGCACCGCGGCGGCCAGACCAAGCCGGTCTGGGCCTATGTGTTACTTAGTAACAAGACTATTGACGAGCGCATCTGGGCCGCGCTCTATGACAAGCGAGCGGTGTCTGACATCGCCCTCGACGAACTGAAGGGAACACCCGCATGAACTGGCGTCAGTTGAACGCCCGGCTGAGTAGCCTGCGCGAAGACGAGCTGGAGCAGATGATCCAGGACGAACTGAAGGGTGAGCGTCGGCCCACCCTTCTGATCCGTATGCACCAGCGGTTCACCGTCCTGCGGAACCTCCGCGAGCGGCGCGAGATATTGATGGCGGCGTCGGCCCCTACTGACCTAGCAACCCTGGAGCCGGCGGGCGCGGCGTAGCGGCCGAAGGCGCCCGCTCGGCGTCTTCGCCCGTGAGTTCACCGACGGCCGTGCTGGCCATCCAGCCTTGCAGCCGGCGGGCGGCAACGTCCTGCTGTTTGGCCGTCCGCAGAGGTGACATGAGCGTGGCGAACAGCCCAGGGTCGGTTATGGCGTCCGTCAGCAAGGCCTTCGCGCGGTCAGCGGTAAGCTGGCTGATAAACCGGCGCATGAGGCCAGAGGCCATTTGCGACTCTTGCAGGCCGGGCGCAACTCTCGCCGCGAGAAAGCGACCCGCAACTTCAAGGACAGTAGCGGGCAAATCCCCAACGACGCCGCCGCGCAGGGGAGAGGCACCCCTGGCGCGCTCCAACGCCGTCAGCTCTGTACCGATCTGCCGAAGGCGCTGAATAGAAGGGGCGTCGAACACCACCCGCAACGCCCGCAGCTGTTGGGGGTCGTCTAGCACACCCATAATCGCACTGCCGTTGAAGACCACCCCATCGGGCGTCGTGTCGCGCGCGCGGCTGAACAGATTGTCGATGAACGCACCCCGCAGACCAGCCAGTGCTTGGCCGGACGGATCGCGATCTACCGACCGACGCAGGCTTGCCGCGATAGCCGCCGGATCGTCCGCGCTAAACACACGCGCGATCTCACCGCCAGGCTCCGCATTGAGATATCGCGCGACGGCGCTCTCCTGCCTTTGATCTAGGAGACGTGCCATGCGTGTGTCGTCGCGCTGTCGCAGACCGCGCTCGACAGCCGTCTGACGAGCAACGGCCGCGCCTGCTTGGCCCTGCGCCGTCATGGCTTCGGTCAATCTATCGCGGATGTCTGGGAACCGCGCCAAAAGCGCCTCATTCTCCCGCATCCAAGACGTAGCAGACGGTCGGCTGATATTGCCTTCGCCCGAGATCGCCCGATTGCGGAAAGACCGCGTGAGGTAGTCCTCGATGGCTTGCCGAGTGGCGGGGCTATTACCAGTGGCCGCCAGAAGATCACGGGCGGCGATGTCGGCAGAGGGGCCACCGGAACCCAACAGCCGCTCCAGCGTCAGTTCGGGCGGTGTGCGGGCTTCAGCTTCGTCGCCCATACGAGACAACGGGCGGACAGCGCCGCCGCGGAACATCTCGTTCATATTTCGGCTGTACGCGCGAGCGACCGCGTAGGGCCCGGTCGTATCTGGGACAGTATCAAGCGTAGCCAACACATCGTCGGCGATTTGTCCGGCGATACGGCCTTCGTTGCGTCGCCCTTCTTTGTAGGCGTTGCGCTCTATTTCGAGGAGCTTGGACCGCATAGTGTAAAGCTCTGCGGGGGTCGCCGTCTCGCCCAACCGCGCCCCTTGCGGGCGGGGAGGCAGCAGATCCGGCTGGAGACGACGGATAAGCGCCGTAGCCTCATCTTCAGCCTCCGGCGAGGTGCGACCCAAAAATTGCCTGGCATACGCCGGGATGTCTTCGCGGCCCGTAACTGGCGTGGCTTCCACCAACGCGGCAAAACGCTGAAACAGCGGCGCCGTTTCGATCCGCACGTCGCCAGGGATCGAGTTCCACAGCACGCTTTCTTGCGCTCGGGCCGCCGAGTAAGCGTTGTCGAACTCCTCGCGGGCGATGCGAGAGGCGGCGTCAGCAGGCGCCGTCGGCTCCAGCGCGGCGATGCGTTGCTGCGCCCGCGTTTGTGCCTGTTCAACTCGAGTGTTGAGGGCCTCCGACAGCCGAACGACACGGTTTTCAAGGAAGGCCCGTGTCTGCGTCGGGCCACCACCCAACAGACGAGCCTCTTCCTCCAGCGTCCGTTGCGCGGCTGCTGCCCGTTCCTGCAGCTGTTGAGCGACGGCCGGGTTCTCCTCCGCGACTGCGCGCTCCAGCGCCAGCAACCGGGTGTCGCCAGTACGCTGCGCCGGCGTCAGGTTGCTGATCGTCGGCGCTTCTGCCGCCTGAGATGCGGCGGCCGGATCTGGCACCAGCGACATAAGACGGCCGGCGGCGCGAGAGCGGTCGCCCGATGGTAGATACGGTGCAACGGCAGATGAGACGACTTGCGCGCCAGGAAGACGCATGGCCAAGCTGGGCGCGGCAAGAAGACCACCCACACCTAGACCGCCAGCAAGTTCGCCTAGCGCGGCGGCGGTCGGATCTCCGGGGAAGTTCTGCTCCGCGACATAGCGGCCCGCACCCGCCCCTGCGCCCGCCGCAAGTTCCGCGCCCGTCGTCGTAACAGGCGCAACCACAGGAGCCCGCGCGACGCTTTCGCCAACACGCGCGACCAGAGGGCGCGAAGAAGCGGCGGCAAGACGAGCGGCGCCGAGCCCAGGAATAAGCATACCGGCCGCTTCACCGACGCTCTGCGCCACGTTCTCTTCCAAAGTTTCAGCCCGCTGGCCAGGGGCCGGCACCATCGGCACGCCAACGGCGCGTCCGAACCGGGACAAACCGGACTCAATGCTTGCCGAACCACCGAAGGGCTGTTGGCTGACCGGCAGACCGACAGCACCGAGCGCGACGTTGGCGAGGTCTACTGGGGCGCCAAGCGTCCGCGCCAACAGACCGCGGTTAATGAACGGCAGGACACCGGGGCTCTCACGCCGCGGCATTTCGGGCGGCGGGGGCTGTTCAATGGGGGCGTCTAGCGCAAAACCGGGCGGAAGTGCGGGCGACGCCGGCACAATTTCGTCCAGCCTAAAACCAGGAGGAAGCGCGCCGCTCATCGCATGGGTACCCATTGTCCGTTGCGGAACTGAATACGCTCGCCAGTTTGCGGGTTGGTGGCAGTCCTGCCTTCCTGGACGGAACCGCTCGGCGCAGGGGCGCCGCTCGGCGCCGGAGCGCCGCCTGCGTTGTAGGTAAACTGGTCGCGCCGCGTCTCCAGAAGCCGGATAATCTCTTGCGCTGCGGCCCTGCGGGTGGCGTTCGGAAGCGCGGAGTTTGCCAACTGCCCGGCCGCCTCACGGTAGGATTGTGTGTCCGCGTTGGACTGCGGGCCCTCAAACCGAGGAACCAACTTGAGAACGACGTCGGCAATTGGCGCCAACGACGCCGCAGCTTGCGCGCCTTCCGTTGAAGCACCGAAGAACGCCAACAGATTGTCCCGAATTACACCGACGCCGCTACCCGTAGACCGCTCAAGCAGGCCGCCGGGTTCCGTAATGCGCCGCAGTTCTGCAATACCCTGCTGTACCTGCGATGCTTCTGAAGTGCGCGTGTCTTCGCGACGAGCGGTCAAGCGGCCCGTCTCCTGCGCCGCGGCTGTCTGCCCAGCCTCAAGAACACGCTCGGGCATCCGGCTGGTTACGGTCGCAGGCCCACCCGGCACCGCGCCAGGAACGGCGGCCGGAGCCGGCACCAACGGAGTGGCGGCGGGCGGCGCAGCGGGGGTGAGAAGGCCTGTCGCAGCAGCGGCCGGCGGTGGGGTAGGGGTCAGTAGCCCCGCCGCCGTTGCAGGCGCAGGAGGCGGAGGCTGGCTTACACCTGTAGTGGTTGGCAGTGCGGCGCGGGGCGGCGGAATGCCGACAGGCACATTCGGCCGAATGACAATGGTGTCGCCATTTGCCAGACGCTCTTCCCGTGGGCCGTACAGCGCGTTGAAAGAGATTGCGTAGTCAGGGCTCTCCACAAAACTGGGGTCGCGCGCGCCTCGCAGAACATTGGCTTGGTGCCGTTCATTCTCGGTGCGCGGTTCGGCCGGACGGATCGGCTCCCAGCGGCGCGTCTGCTCGTTGAAGTAGCTCTCCCCTCGGACGAGAGGCGCCGCCGCCTCTCGACGCGCCGCCTGCAGCTGCACCTCGGTCAGCGCGCGCTGGTTCGGGTCCTGAGTGGCACGCGTCACCGCGATCTGCCGCAGAGCTTGGCTCACGTCACCAGCCCGCATGCCGCGGACCTGCGCGAACGGAATGCCCGTCTCCCGCTCGAACGCGGCGGGGTCTTCCATGAGGCGGGCGATGCGGCGCTCGCCCTCGATCTCACCCCGTCGCTGCTCGGTCTGCGCCGCCATGAGGCGGCGCTGCGACGCGTTGTACAGGTCGGTGTTTACGCCAGAGGCGGCGCCGCCCAGCCCCGCCAGAAGCTGCGCCCGCTGCGCCGGTGCGATCGGCTGACCGGCTGCGAGGAGCGTGGCGCTGAGATTGGCCAGGGCGTTCACCGCCGCGTCGCGCACGTCAGCGCGCGGCACACCGTAGCGCGGGTCGATCTGCGCCATCTGCTCGGGATCGCCGCCGGTGAAGAAGTCCATCAGACCGACCATAGGTACCTCCTAACCCAGCAGACCGCGGCGGCGGCGAGTAGCAATCGGCTCGAACGGCCGGGGACCAACAACCTGCGTGCGCATCTGCGGCTGCTCGACCTGCTGCGGCGCGCCCATCTGCGACAATCCCAGAAAGCCGCGCTGCGCGCCACCTATACTGCGCATGCGGTCAGCCTGCGTGCGTTCCTGCTCTTGCTGCTGCTGCGCCTGCTCCGGCGTCAGAGGCGTCGCAGGGTCGACCATACCGGGCGCAAGGTAGTTGCCCAGACGGCGCAGGCCGGTGCCCAGATCATTCCGGTAGACGGGGTCAGCCGGTGGCGGTGTTGGCGCCGGCGGCCCGATCGAGACGGCGTTGGCCATGTTACCCGCCGCAGGACCGTCAGCAGGCGGCGCAACACCCAGACCCATGCGCGTCGCCAGCTGTCGGCCGATCTCCGTGATCGGACCAACGCCGCCCGCGTTCTGCACCGCGTACCAGGGCTGCACGCCGCGATCGCGCATGCGCTCCAGCGAGAAGTCCACCTGCTGCCGCCAGTTTTCGGCCGACGGCGGCGCGCTGAACCGTTGCTGGAACTCGTAGGCCATGCCGCCAGGTGCGATGGTGCGCGGGTCGCGGGAGCCGGAGAACAGCTGGAACGGCCCGAAGCTGTAGCCGCGGTTGTCGGCGTTGCCGAAGGTGGGCGACGACAGCGTGCGGAAGTTGAGCCCCTCACGGCTGGCGATACCCAGCGCCATGTTGGGGTCGACACCGAGTTCCGTCGCACGGCGATAGATGTAGTCGGCGATTGTCGGGATATCAGCCATCAGCGCGCGCCGAAGATCAGCGGGTAGAGAGCGGCGGCGCCAGTGGCGGCCGAACCGACCGCGCCCAGGCCAGACAAGAAGTTGCTACCCCGCGGCACGAACTGCGTGCCGGTCGAGGTCGTGCTGTAGGGCGTGGCCGAGGTCGCACCGAGACGCAGGTTGAGCATCTCGATCGGGTAGTTCTGCTGCTCCTGGAAGCGCGCGTAGGCCTCGTCGAGCGCCGCCTGCTGCTGCGCCTGCCGCTGCGCGCCGATGTTCTCAAGCAGCGCCGCGTCAAGCTGGCGCGAGCGTTGGAACTCGCCCGACAGGTCCGACAGTTGCCCAGCGCCCGCAAGCCGCAGGTTCGCAGCCTGCAGCCCCGCCGCCTGGTTCAGCTGCTGGGCCTGCAGCGCCTGCTGCGCGTTGATCTGGGCCGCCTCAAGGTTGGCGCGCTGGTTGGCCAGAGACGACTGCAGCGCGCGGTCGATGTTGAACTGGCCGGTCTGCATGCCCGCCTGCTGGTTGGCCAGCGCAGCCTGCTGCGCCAGCTGCGCGCTCGTCGTGCCCGCCGCCAGATTGGCCTGCTGGTTGGCCAGCGCCGCCTGCATGGCGCGCTGCTGGTCCGCCTGCAGCAGCTGCGCCGCCTGACCGTAGCCCTGCGAGCGGAGGTTGGCCGACAGTTCGCCGGCAGAGCGCGCCGCCTCGCCCAGAGCCACGCCCTCCGCGATGCCCTGACGGGAGCCGCCAAAGGCACGCGCCGCCATGGCCTGGTCCCCGATGCGGTTGACGGCCTGCTGCGTCGCGCCCTGCAGGCGCGAGAGAGCGGCGTTTTCCACGTTCTCCAAGTAGGGGTTCATGTAGGCGCCGACGTTGCCCTGCAGGAAGTTGGGCGCGGTAATGTTCTGCGCCCCTACCCCGGCACCGCCGACGCGCTCAAAACCCGTGCGCCCAGCGCCCACGTTCATCGCACTCACCTCAGACGGCGCGACGAAGTCGGGGTTGTAGGCCGCAACGCCGGAGGCCGTCTGGAAGGCCTGGTTGAACATGGGCTGCGTCGCGCCCACGCCCGCCTGCGCGTAGCCGAATGCGGCCTCCTGCTCGGGCGAGAAGCCGGCGATCAGCTGGCCAGTGTAGGGCTGGTAGGGGCGATTGCTGATCGCGTCAGCGCGCGCGAGGTTTTCGCGCGTCACATCCTCAAGCCACGGCGGGAGTTCAGTCCGCTGGGTTACCGTCTGAGCACTCGGTGCGCTTCTGCCCATGGGGGTCGTACTCCATCATTATCATCCGCCGCTTCCAGCCCCTTGCCTTTAGGACCGGCTCGTAGCCCGGCCTCACGCAGGCCTGGCCATACTCACACCCCTGTTCCAGCGCCCACTTCTCCACCTGCGGCATGAGCTCCAAGATCCCGTCGAGCTCACCGGCAGACAAGAAAAAATGAGCGTACTTGCGCCGTGGCGACTGCACGATCTCCGTGATGATGATCGCGCGATCGTTGTGGTGCGCCTGCATCTCCCCTCGGTTGAGGGCTTCGATGACGTCTTCTAGGGAGTGCGTGTCGCCGCCAAGTCGCAGCGCCTTCCGCATCCTAGTAAGGAGGAGAGCCCGATTGTCCAAGCGGCACCGCCGTGGTCGTTAGGGTTCCCGTATTACTGACTGTCAGCTTATATACCGACCCGTTCGGCGCTTGAAGCAAAACCGAGTCCACCGCCTCGATCTTGTTCACCGTCTGGCCCACGATCTGGTCTAGCGCCGACAAGGCGCGCGTAAAGTAGCCCGCGTCGTAGGCCGCCGGAGCGGGAGGAAGGTTCGCCCTCATCGCGCGCCCTTCGCCACGAAGTCAATCCGCATTTGGCCAATGCTCCACTCTGCGTCCTGCGTCGCGGCGATCTTGATGCGGAAGTCGCGGCCTGTCACGCGCACATCCGTGTAGCCGTCAGAACGCGGGTTGTAGGGCCCCGACGTCGTCTCCGCGCCCTCCGGGGTGAAGGACGAAAAGAACGTCAGTTCCGTGCTGTCGTAGCCGTAGCCGCTGTCCGTCAGCGCCTGACGGACGAAGGAGATCGACCCGCCGTCGCGCAGGTTGACGGACCCCGTCTCGGCGTAGCGATCCGTCTGGATCGGCGCGCCTGCGGCAGTCCAGCCGTTCTCCTGGTAATACACCTCGTTCAAGTCGTCGGTGGCCAAGGGGTACTTAAACACGCCCGCGCTGCAGGCCGCCGTGCGCGTCATCGTGTTGCCGATGCCCCACCAGCCCTCTTGGAAGTTGTAGTAGACGGAGAGGTTCGGCACCGTAGACCCCTGCGACGGGAACCAGAACCAGACTTCCGGGAAGGTGCCGTTGTCGGACCCGTGCGCGTAGAGCGGACCAGAGTTCGGGTCGATGTTGTCGAAGACGTAGGCCCCGACATCGCACGCCAGCGGCTTCACGACGCCGCCGTCGTACATCCAGAAGCCTTCCTTCCCCATCCAGATGCAGCGCCCAGCCGTCACCGCAAAGGAGCGCGGCGACATCAGGCCGCAGCCGAAGCCGATGCGCTCGATCGAGTAGATGTAGGGCAGGCCGATGAAGCGCATCAGCCACGCTTCGCTCTCGGTCCAGATCAGCGTGCCCTCGCGTACGGGCGCAGCCATGACCAGCAGGCTCTCCGTGTCGAGATCCAGGAAGCCCGCCGTGTTCACCGCCGACGCGAAGTCCCAATCCGTGTAGTTCTCGCGCGAGCTCCACCCGACCCGGCGCGGCACCCCGCCAACGCCAAGAAGCACGGCGTGGCGCTCGGGCGTGACGATTACGGCGCGGTTGCTGATCGGGATCACCTTCGTCGTGGTGACGCTGCCGCCCGTGCCGGTGATGTTGGTGCCGGAGGAGGAGAAGGTGAAGTTGACCGTCTTCGGGTTCGGCACCCCCGTGACAATCTGAGTGCCGTTAAAGCTGCTCACCGAGTTCCCGGAGATGACGACACTTTCGCCAACCGTGTACCCGTGGTTGTCCACGGTCGTCACCGTGGCGACGTTCGACACCCGCACGATGGTCGAGATCACGCTGGTGCCGACCGGCGAGGCGGTGGGCTCGCCCGTGTTCCAGTGCAGCAGCCGCCCGTCGCTCGACGAGACGGCCAGGAGATCCTCGCCCCAGTTGTCGAACGTCCAGGAGAAGGACGGCGTAAACAGCAGGCTCGCCGGGCGCCGATCGGCCACCGGCAGCGCCGCCGTGCCGCCGCTGGAAGACGCATTCGCCGCCGTCTGCGCGTAGGTGAACGTCGTGGAGGACGGCACACTGGCGATCGTGAAGGTGCCGTTGAAAGACGCGTCCGTCACGCCCGCGATCAGCACCGACATGCCGACCGGAAAGCCGTGCGCGGCTGCGGTGGTGATGGTGACGACATTCGTCGCCCGCACCGCCGTGGCGATGCTCACCTCGGCGGAGTCGAGGCCATACAAAAGCTCGCCATAGTCGCTCGCGCCATAGGCGCCATACAGGCCGATATCCGGCTGCACATAGCCTGCCGGGGTGACGTCCAGGTAAGACGAGCCGTCGAGGACGTAGAGGTTGTCTTCGGAGCCCAGCACCGCATAGGGCAACCCAGCTTGGCTCGACCAAGTGAAGATAGCGCGGCAGGTGCTGGCCAGAGGCGAGCTAGTGATGCGCTGCCAGCCGCCCACCGGCAGCAGCTTGCCGGAGCGCCAGCGCACCAGGTTCGCGTCCCAATACCGCCCCTTCACCTGCAGCGGCGTCGCAGGCTTCACCACACCCGGCGGGAGATTTAGAGCGGCAAGGGGCATTTAGGCCATCTCCTCTCCGCGAGACATACGCGCGGCGACCGCCTCCACGTCATCCACGCGCCGGGTCCAGCCGCGGCCAAAGACCTGGAACGTCGGCAAGCCGCGCAGGAAGGCCTGGCGCGCCTCGCTGTACTCCTCAATGAACCCTTCGGCCCCCTCGGCGCAAGCGGCTTTGATGGCCGCCAGCGTCTTAGGCCCGATGGCACCGTCTTGCGTTACACGCGCAACTGCCTGGGCAAAGAGAATAGCGCGCCTTGGGCCGGAGTTCACGGCGCAATCGAACACGGCGTAGTCCACGCCCGCCGGGAGCTCGTCCGCACGCACCGCATCCCAGTACCGGCGGCGGTAGATGTCGGCCAGCGTCTCGTCGCTGATCGCGCGGAGCTCGTCCTTCGTCACCTCGCGTTTAAGATGCGCCTCGAGGGTGCGCTTCGTGACGCCCTTCATGGTCGCGCCGCCCGGATCCGCCGGATGGTCGGACCAGCCGCCTTCATGCTTCAGCACGGCGGCCAGCGCGGCGTCGAAATTTCCCTTCATCGGTTCACCTTCAGCACTTGGTTCAGCTGGTCGGTCTTCTCGCGGGATCCAGCGGAGGAGCCGAAGTAGTAGCTAATGATCGCGCCCCAGGCGGTGCCCAGCGTGCCCAACATGACCAGCATCGCTTCGCCGCCGTTGGCTGGCAGGCCGTTGACGATCATCCAAGAGAGAACGCCGAAGAACCCAAGCGTGACTGCAGCAGCTAGGAAGCGCGGCGTCAGATCCTTGGTCTTCACCTCGCGCTCGCGCGCGCTGCCTCGATCGGCAGCATCGATGCGCTCGATGTCGATCTCCAACTCCCGCATCCGCACCGTGAAGTCCTGCTCGGCTTGCTTCAGCGCCAGCAGCTGCTCGGGCGTGGCGTTCTTCGCAGCCTCGGCCAGTTCCTCATCGGTGCCATCCGGCCTGCCCAGCAACGCCTCAGAGATGGCGCGTGTGGCCATCCCGGCCAGCGGCCCGCCGACGGCTGTGGCGATGGACGGCGCGACCGTCCTAACGAGATTGAGGAGCGGTTCCATTTCGGGCCTCCTGCAGCGCCAAGCGCCGATCGAGTTCGCTGGTTAGCCGCATCAGGTCGGCGCGAAGTTCTGCCATACCTCTGGTAAAATCGGCGGTCTTCTCAAGACGGGCGCGCTCAATCCCGGCCACGTTGCGCTCGCGATCAAGCGTCATAGCAGCGCGAGAGATAGCGCCTTCCCGCTCCACCTGTTCAATTCGGTTCGACAGTTGCTCGCGGATTAGGGCCATGTCGATGGTCGTGCCCTGCGGCGGGATCGCCCGGTTGTCCTGGGTGACGACCACCGCGACGCGGGACTTGAGGATGGTAATCTCGTTGTTGGCCGACGACAGGGCCGTCATGAGGTACACGACACAGGAGAACAGGATCGGGACCGCGGCGAAGACAACCTTCTCGATCAACGCACCCTTTGAAGCGTTGGCCGCCATTTGCTCCGACATTTGAGCCTGTTTCGCTGCATCAGACATGCCGTCAGCCCTTGTCCGCTTTGCGCTCTAGACGCTCGAAGATGGCCTTGACCATCTCCTTGATCTCCTGGATGTCCGACCGATAGTCGTCCTTGCTGACGAACTTCGTGCGAAGCTCCCTCTCGATCTCCTTCATGTCCGTTTGGAGAGCGCGAACGCTCTCCCAGATGACCTTCAGCAGCCAGCCTATCGCCGCACCGCAGACCCCGACAAGGATGTTGTAGAGGTCTTGGGCCACCTAGGCGGGCGCCCACGGCAGCGGCGGCGCGACGACCGGCGGGTTGATCTGCGCGGCGATGTTGGCCGCCAGCGCGGCTTCGATCTGCGCGGCCTGCTCCGACCCGAGAGCGCCCTGCACCCAGCCGACCACCTGCTGCTGCGTTAG
>Ga0164293_10003806_pt1 | contig 12892 bp, 12 predicted proteins | sample GEODES118metaG_FD_111487 | JGI IMG/M metagenome (GOLD analysis project Ga0164293, IMG submission 111487) | Eutrophic lake water microbial communities from Lake Mendota, Wisconsin, USA - GEODES118 metaG | ecosystem: Environmental > Aquatic > Freshwater > Lake | place: USA: Lake Mendota... | reverse complement strand
CAGCGGCGCCGGATTCGGAGTCGCCGAGCGCCGAAAACGCGAAGCAAAGCTCGGTGGCGTCTGTCTCGGAGCCGCCACCTCGGCCACTTTCGTCATCGTCGTTTTTGACGGCTTTGTGCGAAGGCGACGGGGACGATCCTTTGCGCTGCGTCGTCACAAAAACGCTGCCGCCGTGTTCAAGCGAACCAAAAAGCAGTTGCTCGCCGAGTGGGATCTTGAGCTCTTCATGGATGACACGTGCAAGCGGACGAGCGCCGAAATCCGGATCGTAGCCTTTGTGTGCAAGGTACATTGTTGCATCCGGGCTGAGCGTCAGCGTGACGTTTCGCTCGGAAAGCTGCGATGAAAGCTCGCGCACGAACTTTTCGACGATGCTGCCCATCGTCTCGAACGAAAGAGGCCGGAATGCGATGCGCGCATCGAGTCGGTTGCGGAATTCGGGGCTGAAAAGCATTTTGTATTCGCGCTCGGCGTCGGCGGTTGCGCGCGTGTCGCCAAACCCGACCGAACGGCGACCCATGTCGCGGGCGCCGACGTTGCTCGTCATCAGCAGAACAATGTGACGAAAATCAGAGGCTTTGCCGTTGTTGTCGGTAAGTTTGCCGTGGTCCATCACCTGCAAAAGAATGTTGAATACATCGGGATGGGCTTTTTCGATTTCGTCGAGTAGCAGCACCGCGTGCGGGGTCTTTGCCACTGCGTCAGTGAGTAGCCCGCCTTGGTCGAACCCAACGTAGCCCGGCGGCGCGCCAATCAGCCGCGAGACGGTGTGGCGCTCCATGTATTCGCTCATGTCGAAGCGCAAAAATGCGATCCCAAGAATGCGCGCGAGCTGTTTGGCAGCCTCGGTTTTGCCAACTCCTGTGGGGCCGGTGAGCAAAAAGCTTCCGATGGGTTTGTCCGGTGATCGCAAGCCCGCACGCGAGAGCTTGATGGCCGCGGCGAGTTGCTCAAGCGCATGATCTTGGCCGAACACCGCGCGTTTGAGATCGTCGGACAGTGTGCGGAGCTTACTCTTGTCGTTCGACGAAACCTCGCGAGGTGGAATCTGCGCAATGCGTGCAAGAACCTGTTCGATCTCGGCCGCATCGACACGCGGGAGTGAGCCGCTGCGCGCGCCATCGCTCGTACGCTCCGCGCCTGAATCGTCGGACACTTGAGTCGTTGGTGCTTGCACCCATCCAAGTTTCGCCGAGGCGCCCGCTTCGTCGAGAAGATCGATGGCCTTGTCCGGAAGGCGCCGGTCGTTGATGTATCGGGCCGAAAGGGTGGCGGCTGCATCGAGTGCCGCGTCGGTGAAGACGACGCCATGAAATGCCTCGTACTGAGGCCTTAGCCCTGCCAGAATTTGCTTGGTCTCGTCGATGGATGGTTCGACCACTTCGACTTTCTGAAAGCGGCGTGCAAGCGCGCGATCTTTGTCGAAGTGCTGCCGGAACTCTTCGAATGTCGTCGAACCGATGCACCGAACTTTGCCCGAAGCAAGTGCGGGTTTCAGGAGGTTCGAGGCATCCATGCTGCCGCCGCTTGTGGCCCCCGCGCCGACGATCGTGTGAATTTCGTCGATGAACAAGATGGCGCCGTCGATGGCTTCGATGGCCTTGATGACGGCCTTGAGCCGTTCTTCGAATTCACCCCGGTAACGCGTGCCCGCAAGCAACGCACCCATATCGAGCGAATAAATAATGCATTTTGCAAGTGATTGAGGCACATCACCGGCAACGATCTTCTTGGCGAGGCCCTCGACAATGGCCGTTTTGCCTACGCCGGAATCGCCCACCAAAACGGGGTTGTTCTTTTTGCGTCGAGCGAGAATCTGCACGAGGCGCCCAACTTCGTTCGTGCGACCAATGAGCGTGTCGATGCGACCGGAGGCGGCTTGGTCGTTGAGGTTGGTCGTGTAGGCTGCAAGTGGGTTTTTCTGGGATTTGGCTGATTGGCGCGGCGCGTCGGATCCTGGCCCAACGGACGTTGCTTCGCGCGACGTATCGGCGTCATCGGAGTCGTCGTCGCCGTTTGCCTCGTTCGCGCCATCGCCGCCGTCGGAGTGCGCGCGAGACATCCCGTGCGACAAGTAAGCCACGACATCGAGTCGCGTGACGCCTGCGTTTTCGAGCAAGGTGACGGCGGGGGCGTCGCGTTCGGCAAAAATCGCGACCAAAACGTGCGCGCCAGTGACGTGATTTTTGCCGCTCGATTGAACGTGATTCATCGCGCGGCGCAGCGCCCGCTGAACGCCCAGCGACGCCGATGGTTCGACGAATGCGTCTTCGGGAACGCTCTCAAGCTCATCACGCAAAAATCGCTCGAGCGTTCGCTTGAGTTCGCTCGGGCTGCCGCCCGAATGCCGGATCACTTGCGCTGTCGCGTCATCGAACAGCAGCGCGAAAAGGAGATGCTCAACCGTGACGTATTCATGCCGGCGCCGTGCCGCTTCGTGCGCGGCAAGCGAAAGGGCAACCTCGACTTCTGGGCTGATTTGCATGGTTTTACTCGGGTTCCATCGTAAGCAGCAGCGGCATCTCTTGCTCGCGCGCGTAGTCCGTCACGTGGGCGATTTTGGTCTCTGCGACGTCGCGGGTGTACACGCCGGCGACAGCCGATCCCAGCTTGTGAACGGTGAGCATCAGGTGCGTCGCTTCGGTTTCGGATTTGTGAAAGAACCGAGTGAGCACTTCGATCACGAAGTCCATCGTTGTGTAGTCGTCGTTGTGCACAATGACTTTGAAGCGCCGCGGCGTGGCCGACCGCGGCTTGTCTTCAACGTCGGTCGCGAGATCCGCATCGTCGTCGTACGTAGGGTAAGAGGGCGGCGCGGGCGGTTTCGATGCCCCACTCAAGCGAGGGGGAAAAAAAGATAATAAGCTCGCCTGATGTAGGATGCATCTATTGATCATTGCATTCATTCGAGTGCTCACACGTGCCGATGAATGAGCGACGCATTGGGTAACGCGATGATGAGCGAGCCTCGCGCTCATGCCGCGCGAGCCGCCATTGAGCGGTTAGCGGCGCAAGCGATCGGCCCGTTCGAATCATACGAGCTTTGCGGCATAATTTCGCGTAAAACGAAGGTTCATCCGTCGCGCGCACTGCGAAAAGAGGGAAGCCCATGAACCGTGCGATGCAACAGCGCTTGACCGTGGATGCGTTGCTATGAGTGTTTCTCTGCATCGCGATCAGGCTTCGGACTCAAGCGGGGCCGCACAGCGTCTGGTGCGCCTTTTGTTGGGGGTTGCTGACATGGCGCTGCGCCTCGCGTACGTGCGGGACATGCTCGTGCGTGAGCCCGTGCGCGCGCTCGCCGGGGTGCTGCAGGTTGTGGCTGCGCGTTCGGAGCAGGGGTGTGCCGATGCTCGCGAGGCGATGGTTGCGCTTGTCCCGAGTTTGCATCACGCCCATTGTGTCCAGGTAATCGAGCAGCTTCGCGCAGAGGCGCGAGCGATGCATTACGACGCTCTTAATCGGGTGATTGGCGAGCCTGGTGTCACCTCATCGAGTCCAATCGACCTGCCTGAGGTCGATGGTCAAGAAATTGATTTTGATGCATGGCGCAACAATGCGAAATGCAATGAATCTGGCAGGTTCCTCGACGACCAACGTCGCGTCGCCGCTTCCCATGCTGTGTCGGCCGCTGCCGCCTCAGGTCGGATACAAAAGAAGAGGTCCGTTGCGGCTCGAACGCTGACGTTGGGGGAGCGCAAAGCGCTAGCGCGTCGGGCTACAAGGTTGCAGATTGCACGATTTCTCGCCGACGGTGACCCAAGCGTGGTGCGGCTGGCGCTCGCGAATTCGGCGGTCATTGAGTCGGATGTGGTCGCGGCGGCCGCGTTGCGACCTGCGGCTGCGCGGAGTTTGCTTGAAATTGCGCATTCTCCTCGTTGGGGGCATCGGTCGTCGGTGCGGTGGGCGCTTGTCTCGAATCCGTCGTTTCCGGCCCTGTTTGGCGTGGCGCTCGCTGCCTTATTGACGAGCCATGAATTGCGCGAGCTCGCGACGGCGGCGTACGCGAGCGACGTGCTGCGCGAGCGATGCGCGGCTCACCTCGCAGCGCGTGGTGGGCAGCGCGTGGTCGGCAGCGCGTGGTGAAATGTTTCGGTTCGCGCTGGCATGCGGCACCAGCACCATTCCTTTTGACAGCGAGGTCGAACGCGGGCCCTAGGTCTTAGCGCAGGCGCTATTGACCATCATCCTCTTCGGACTCCCACCGGTGCAGCGCGGTGACCCCAATGGCGCACGCGCACGTGTCGCACAGCGGCGGTTCGGATGTGCGGCGCTCATCGCCTCGTGACCAGAGAAGCAGTCCGCGCCCTTGGACTCGAAAGGGTTCGAGATCGGAGTCAGCCGGTGCGTTGCGATCGGCGTCACTCGACCGCATCGAGCACGGCCCTGCTGGACAGGGCTCGGGCGCGATCTCCGCGCCGCAGGCATCACAGCGTGCATCGTCGGTAGGTTCGAACAGAACCGTGTGGCTAGCAGTAACGAACCCCTCGATGCGATCGCTCATGACGTGTCCGATCGACAATAGCCGACGCGCAGCGTCGGATCACGCGCGGCGCGTCGTTCACGCCCAAGCGCCTTCGTGGGGGCTAGATGTGCCCGTACTTACCCCCGCGTAAACCACGCCCAAGCGCCGAGAGCCGCAACCACACTGAGCACGATGGTCGCAACCAGCCACAGGGGCAGGTCGTCACCGGGTAGATCGATGCGGTCTGCAACTTGTTCGTTTGCCTTTTTCGATCGGTTTTTCGCGGGTATGCTTTGTCTCTTCGTCGCTGACGCCGCGGGTTTTTCCGTGGGCGCGGAGGAACGCCTGTTCTTAGGGCTGCTGCTCGGACCCGCCGATTCCGGAGCGACACTCACGGCAGGCAGCTCGACAGGAGCAGTCTTATCGGCAACGTCAACGACCGCGCGATCGAGCGCATACTTACGGTAGCGCAGGATGTGCTCATCCGATTCGGAAGCCTCGTCGCGGGGAGGCTTGAGCAGCTCACCATCGAATGTGGCGACAATGACGGTGACGTTGTCGTGCCCGCCAGCTTGATTGGCGCGTTCCGTGAGCGTGTGGCACAGAACGCTCGGGTCGCGGGAGGAGCGCAAGATGGTGCGAATCTCTTCGAATCGAACCATGCCGGATAGGCCGTCGGAGCACAGCATGAGGGTGTCGCCCCGTCGTAGGTCCGCGTACGTGAGGTCGACCTGGACGGACTCGGAGGTCCCGAGGGCTTGCAGGATGATGTTGTTGTGTTCGAACGTCTCGGCTTCTTGTTCGGTGAGCTGACCGGCCTCAATAAGCTGATTGACGAGCGACTGATCGCGTGTAACTTGCACCAGTTTGTCGCCGCGCAGGATGTACGCGCGAGAGTCGCCGACTTGCGCGAAGAAAACCGTGGAATCGACGAGCGCTGCGGCTGTGATGGTGGTCCCCATACCGCGCCGTGCGCGGTCGGAACGCGCCTCGTGAAAAATCAGCAAACCCGCGGATTCAACGGCCTTGACGAGACGCCGCGCGAGCACCTCGCGGTCAATAGGTCTGTCGCTTGGGTCGTCGGTGAGGCGCTCGAACACAATGTCAACAGCGAGCTGGCTGGCGACCTCACCGGCGGCCGCACCGCCCATCCCGTCGCACACGGCGAACACAAGGCCTTGCGGCCCGACTTCAGCCCGCCCGCCTTCATCGAGGACGTTGCGCGACCGAAGCGTGAGGTCTGCAACTAAAAAGTTGTCTTCGTTGTGCTCGCGGACTTGTCCGACGTCGCTGAGCGCAGAGACGCGCACGTGGACCGACGAGGCGCCATGCGCGGCATCGAGTCGCGACGAGCTTTGCGCTTCGGACGGCGAAGCCGGCGTACCGTAAGGCATGCGCGCGCTCACGTGGGGAACCTCGGCGACGTCAACGTGGTCGTTGTCATCGCGGCTTACCCCGTTGTGCTTGCGGCGTGTTCGCCAAGGTCGACGCGAAACAGCTGCTGACCAATTCGGAACTGATCGCCATCGACGAGAGTAACGTCGGAGCGGACGCGCAAGAACGTCCCGTTGGACGACGCGAGATCGACGAGAAAAAATTCGATGGAAGAGCGGAGATCGCTCGATTGACCTCCGCCTGATGGCGCCTCCACGACCCGGATGGCCGCGTGACGACGCGACACAAACGAATCTTCGGTGAACGCGATGTCCCCGAGCTCGCGGCCGATAATCGTTTCCTGTTTTCGCACGTGGTAAACATCACGCGTGACGCCCTCCACCGTGCGCTGGGCAAGGCGCGCGAAGCGACGAGCTGCGGGGGCACCGAAGACGAGCGTTCCGTGTTCCGATGCGGGCCCGAGGCCCGACGCTTGTTCATGGAGAACTTCAAAACGTAGCACCTGCTGTCCGACGAGTATCAGATCTTGGTGCTGGAGCGGAACCGAGACGTCGCGCGGTTTTTTCGGGCTTGCTGCTTGTGGGCCCGCACTGAGGACCGCGGCGGGGGGAGAAGCGCTGCCCGATGCAATCGGCCCTCCGTGCGCGTCTCGGGTGGGGTGAAGACGCAAGTAGATCCCGTTGGTGCTTCCGAGGTCTCGCAGAACGAAGCGGGTCCCGCTCCACACGATTCTCGCGTGCCTGGGTGACAGATAGAAGTCTTCGGCGAGCGTGACCTGTCCTTCGGTTCGGCCAATATCGAGGGTGTCGGCGAGTGGAAAATACGCACCATCGGACCCGTTTTTCGCAACGAGCACGAGGCGCCCGCGTTCGAGCGCCGGGACGCGCGCTGCCATGTCGGCCGTAATGACGCGACCGGGGGCAGGCTCGCGTTTGCGCTCGCTTTCACGGACCCGATCGACAATGAGGTCGACCCGCGGCGCGTCGATGGGCATGGCGCCGCGCGCGACATGACCCCCCAGGTCGCGCGATGGGATCGGCGCTCCCGCGCGAGGGAAAGTCTCCGGGGCGGCTGGCGCTGTCGCCGGGGCCGCGGCGGGAGCGAAGGAGGAGGCGCTTGTGGGCGCTCCACAGTGCTTGCAAAATGCAAATTTGATTTCCGCTGCGTTACCGCATCGCGCGCACGTGCGCGCTTGGGTGACCTCGGCATCGTCTGGTCCCATCACGAGGCCGGCGCCTGCGGGCGAACGAGGCGGCTCGGCTGCAGCTATTGGCTCATCGGCGTTCGAGACTGGAGGGGACAGCGCCGATGCGAGCGAGGTTCCGCACGATGTGCAAAAGCGCAAGCCGGCGCCATTGACCGTGGCGCACGTTGGGCAAGCGGCGCGGGCAGCGACCGGCGGGCTGGCCGGGACCGCGGAAGCAGCATCAACGGCCGAAGCGCCTGGTGTCGGCCGCGCCGCGATGCGGCCGAGGCGCTGACCGCATTCCTCACAGAAGGTGAAGTGCGGAGGGTTTTCGCGTCCGCACGTGGTGCAACTCATCGCGCCTACGAATGGGACATCACCGAAGCGAACGCGTCAAGAAGAGAGCGTGAAATCGGGCCCAAGAAAAACGATTCGAGGCGACCGGCGAGGGGCCTCACGCGTCGATTGTCGAAGCTGTTATGGAACTTCAACCGATGGCGCAGGTTTGCGCCTGGTCCGACAACGCTGATTCATGGCTTGTGCATCTATTTTGCGTTCCAGTGCTGCGCTCCGCAAAACGCCCTTGAATTGTGTACTGTCTCTGCAATTGGGCTGCGTGACTGGCGCGTTGCGGACATCGGAGCGTTTTCAGCCCATGTGCTTGAACTACCGCGATCTTTCGTCGCGAACGCCGGGGCGCCTGGGTGATGTTCGTGGATGATCGATCGCGCCGCAGAAAGCCGAGTGTTGACATTTGTCGATGCCTTTGCGTATTCGTGGGCCTCGGTTCGGGAATCGGGTGATTCTCGCGGAAGCAAGGCGCAAAAATGGAGATCGTTCTCGGGAAAAGTGCGGTTCGGCAGATTCGTCTCTCCGCGCAAGAAGCGATTGAAGAAGGTGACACCGAAACGCTGCGCGAGGACCTCCTCGAGGCGTTCACGGAAGAGCAAGTCGAGGAAATCGAGAGGCGTCTCGACAGCGGCGACTTCTACGAGTTTCTCACGGAGATGCTCGATGAGTGGTCGGGCGACGACATCGACGAGCTGTTTGAACTCCTCGATGCGCAGCTCGGCGACATTGGCGTCGACGTGAAGTTCGAGCGCAAAGCCGCCTCGGCCGTGGAAGACGAGGAGGAAGAAGAAGACGAAGAAGACGACGAGGACCTTGACGACGAGGACGATGACGACCTCGACGACGAGGAAGAACTCGACGAGGAAGAAGACGACGACGACGACGTCTGAAGGTCGATAACGCGTGGTGATGACCGCGACCGCTTCAAACAAGATGCGGTCGCGCCAAGCGCGTCGCGCGTCGCCTCGAGTCGTACGGACCGCGACGATTCGACGTGCCGGTCCCTTACGGTGTGTCGCTTGTCTGCTCGCGAAGCAGGTACCCGTGGCACGCGAGTGGCGCAGTGCTGTTAGCGGGCCTCGGGACATTGGCGCATTCGTGTGGGATGCACGGAATGTAGCGCGAATTCGGCGTTAGGAGCGTGAGCTTGCGCAGGGTTTCGCAAACGCGGGCCTCATTGCCCTCGGACCTCCACAGCATCGCTTGGCGCCACACAACGTCATCGAGCACCGAGGCGTTGGGGAAGTTCTTCTCCACGCGCTCGAGAGCGTGCCGTGCGGCTTTCAGGTCCTTGAAGACGTGTTCTTGCAGCCATGCGATGCGCATCTCGGCCTGAACGTACCGAGGGCGATCGTAGCTGCCGATGAACCACGCGCTTTCGCGCTGCGAAGCCAGACGCGTAAGCAACGCAAGTGCGCTGTCGAAGTGTTTGTTCGCGATGTCGATCTCGGCGGTCCGATACAGAGCGTCGTCGCTGAGAGAGCCGTGGTCGTCGAACCACCGATCAACAACGGCAAGGTACGCCTCGCGCGCCTCGGCTTGGCGCCCGAGCTCTTCGAGAAGCTTTGCGCGTTGGTAGGCGACATGCTGCGCAATCGCGCGACGTTGGACGTTTGGCCACAGGGTCTCGAGTCGATCGAGAGCCGCGTGAGGTCCGCGGCTTTCCCGATCGCGTTGCAAGAGCCTGGTTAGTGCGCTTTGGGCGCTGCCGCTGTCGCTGAAGCGTACGACGAGACGTTCGAGCAGTTCCGTGCTTTCGGTCTCCGAGGATGCGGCGAGCAAGTCCGCCAGTTTGAGCGTGGCATGGGCGCTATAGGCGCCGGCCGGGGTCGCATCCGCGATGGATCGGAGTGCCGCGGCTGCTTGCGCGACGTTTCCCGCGCGGGCATCGGCAAGTGCGGATTCGTAGCGCGCGAACTCGCTGTCACGGGGGACCCAGGCCACGCGGGCTGCTTGTTCGTAGGCACGTGCCGCTTCGTTGAAGCGGCCGTCGTGGTGATGACGCCGCGCCGCCGCTAAGAGCCGATCGTATTCTGGACCGCGGGCGGGAGCGCCGCAGCCTGTCAGGGTCGAAGCGAACGCGATGGCGAGCGCGAACGATCTCATTCGTGTATCATGCAATTTTTGCTCGTTGCGTCGACTGATCGCGCGCGGAAACATAAAATTCATAAACGTCACGAGTCGCGGCCTCGTTCGCGTGCGGCGTGTGCGTTAAAGCCCCCGTGCGCCGAAATTGAACGCACGGCTTCGTCGAGGATTCCGGCGGCTTCAGCGACATCCGACGCGTTGACGTTCATGTGCGTTACGGCTCGAAGGCGATGCGGCCCCGTCGCGTTGATTAGGAGGCCGCGATCGCGTGCGGCGTGACACACGGCTTCGGCGTGCAATCCGTCGGCAAGATAAATGTTGACGATGTTGGTTTCGATGCGTGCAAGGTCCACGCGGATGCCTCGCACGGAGGTAAGGCGCTCGGCCAACTGGCGGGCATGCGTGTGATCGTCAGCGAGCCGACGTTGATGGTTGTGTAGTGCATGCAATGCGCCGGCGGCGATGATACCTGCCTGGCGCATGCCACCTCCCCACATTTTTCGTAGTCGCCGAGCCTGTTTGATGTGTTCGGCTGAACCGCAGAGTGCGCTCCCGACTGGAGCTCCGAGGCCTTTCGAAAAACACACGCTTACAGTGTCAAACGGGGCGCACAAGTCTCGCACTGCAAGGCCGCTTGCGATACTTGCATTCCACACGCGTGCGCCATCGAGGTGAACGCGCAGTTCGCGATTTTTCGCCGCTTCGCAGATCGCTAGGACGTCGCGCTGCGGAAACACAACTCCGCCAGCTCTGTTGTGTGTATTTTCCACGCAGACGAGGCTGGTTCGGGGCGTCCAGTCGGCTGCAGGTTGGATACGCTCGAGCATGGTGTCAGCGGTGAAGACGCCATCGCCCTCGGCGATCGAAAATTGCACGCCCGATAGGGCTGCGCCGGCACCACTTTCGTACACCATGACGTGCGCTCCGTTGCCAACGATGACCTCGTCGCCCCGGCGCGTGTGCAACGCAAGCGCGAGCTGGTTGCTCATCGTTCCAGAGCTTACGAAGAGCGCGGCGTCTTTGCCCGTTTGTGACGCGGCCTCGGCCTCGAGTTCGCGCACGGTGGGGTCTTCGCCGAACACGTCGTCACCGACGTTGGCTCGGGCCATCGCCTCGCGCATCGCCTCGGTAGGCCGGGTAACCGTGTCGCTGCGAAGGTCGATGAAAGATGAACGAAAGGCGGGGGGAGGCATGACGCTCATCCGCGTAGGCTACAAGACACTCGCCATGGCGTCTCGCAGCAAGGGCGACACTCGGCGCTGCAATCGCTCTTGACGAGAGCCCGAGAGCGGCCTATCCACGCCTCATTCGTTTCGAGTCGCCGCGATAGCTCAGCGGTAGAGCAGTGCTTTCGTAAAGCACAGGTCGTCGGTTCAAGCCCGACTCGCGGCTCCAAAAATCATCAAAAGCTCCCGGACAATTCGTTGTCCGGGGCAGGTGGGGCGTCAATCGGCGCTCCCCGCCCAGCTTGTGCGTTCCGGGAAGCGTGCGAGATGCATCGACCTCGCAGGCATTGGGGTCGTTGACGAGGGCATCCCCCGTCCGCGCGTTGCTCGCGAGCGAGTGCGCGTGTCAAGGGCTGGCGTGCGCCTCCTCGAATCCTGCGCGGCATTCGCCGTTGGCTCTTGACCTTCGCGCGGTCGGGCACCTACAGAGCCTTCAAGCAAGTTTCACAAATCTTTGAAACCTGTGAGCTCGTTGGACTCGTCAAACCGATGACCTTTTCCGCATCCGTCGCTGCGCTCCAAGATACTGCTGCGGTCGAGCGCGTGGGTGAACGCGCTGCGTCGCGTTTGAATGAACTCGGCGAGTTGCTCTCGCGCGAGCTCGCTCTCGTCGAGACGTTGATTGATTCGGGTGCATCGGCAGGAGTCGCTCCGGCATCCGATGCCGCGCGTCACTTGAGTCGCTCCGGTGGGAAGCGCGTGCGTCCCTTGGCCTTGCTTCTGGCGCACGCGTGCTGGAGCCCGGTGGGCGACCGAGGTCGCGAGCTCGCTGCGGCGGCGGAGCTCGTGCACATGGCTACGCTGCTCCACGATGACGTTATCGATGATGGCGACATGCGGCGTGGTCAGCCGACGTCGCGCCGCTTGTGGGGCAACGCGGTAAGCGTTCTCGGGGGCGACTTGCTGCTTGTTGAGGCTCTTCGCCTGGCGAGTAAGGCGGCGCCGACGACATGGCAAGAACTCGTCTCGACGCTCGGGCGCTTGGTCGACGGCGAAGTGGTGCAGTTGCGAGGCCGCTTGGCGGTATCGCTTGAAGAATGCACGTACTTTGAAATCGTTCGCGGCAAGACCGCATCGCTCTTCGAGTGGGCGCTGCGTGCGGGCGCTCGCGAGGGCGGAGCGCCGACGCATGCGGTCGATGCGCTTGGCGAATTCGGATCGCACCTAGGCGTTGCGTTTCAACTGGTCGATGACGTGCTCGATTACGCGGGCGAGTCGAACGTCACGGGCAAGTCGATGCTCGCAGACCTCAGCGAAGGCAAAGTGACACTGCCGCTGGTGCGTGCGGCGGCCACGCAATCGGACACCATCACGTCGCTCGTTCGCGACGTTCGCGCGGGCGATGAAGCGGCGGCCGCGCGTCTTGTTGCGTGCGTGCGCTCATCCGGGGCGTGTGAGGCTGTGCGAGCACTCGCGGTCGACCACACGGCGAAGGCGCTCGGGTGCCTCGAGGCCGTGCCCGCGTGTCGGGCGCGAGAGATGCTAGCGAGCGTGGCGAGCAGTTTGGCGGCGCGTGTCGCGTGAGGTGAGCGATGATTCACGAATCAAGCTCTGCGGCGATCGATGATTGTGCTCTGCATGTACTTTGGCCGAGCGAACTCGCCGTGAGCGATGCGGTGGGGCGTCTCATCGAGTTTTGGGGATTCAAGCGGAACATGGGTCGTATCTGGACCGTGCTCTACCTGTCGCCCGAACCCCTAAGCGCCGATGCGCTGCGCGCTGCGCTGCGCCTTTCGAGCGGTGCGGTAAGCATGACGCTCAATGACTTGCTTCGTTGGGGGGTGGTGCGCAAAGTCTGGATCCAAGGTGACCGCAAAGACTATTTCACCGCCGAAGTGCAGCTTTGGCGGATGATTTCGCGGGTGCTTCGTGAGCGCGAGAGGGCTGAGGTCATGGCCGCTATCGAAACCTTCGAGGCCGCCGTCGCTGACGTGAAGGCGCGGCAGACGTCGGCCGACCCGCAGGTGCGCGCCCGAGCATTGTTGCAAGTTGCACGCATATCGCAGTTGCTCGAATTGGCGCACCTCGGCAAAGGCCTTCTCGAAACGCTGCTAGCCACGGCCAAGCTCGATGCCGCGCCGCTCGCGCGCTTCGTTTTGCGTCAGGCGCGCGGCGGTGAACGGACGGGGTGAAAGCGATCGGCGCCCTGACGCTCTCGGTGATGCGTTGGACGTGATGCGT
>Ga0164293_10003805_pt1 | contig 12892 bp, 13 predicted proteins | sample GEODES118metaG_FD_111487 | JGI IMG/M metagenome (GOLD analysis project Ga0164293, IMG submission 111487) | Eutrophic lake water microbial communities from Lake Mendota, Wisconsin, USA - GEODES118 metaG | ecosystem: Environmental > Aquatic > Freshwater > Lake | place: USA: Lake Mendota... | reverse complement strand
TCTTTATACTTTAGTATTTTACTGAAATACTCAATAGAAGGAAGATAAAATAAAGGGAAAACAGCACCTTTTTCCATTGTTTAAGTTAAGTTTGTAAAACGTTTTCCAATATTAGCAATTAAACGGTTTGCTGCAATGATGTAATTATTAACAGGTCATGAATATTTGATTCTAAATAGCTTATCTTATTCTTAATGAATCTAATTACTTACCGATTTACAGCCTTTTTATTATATCTACTATCTCTCCTGCCATTTCCTATACTATATTTCCTTTCAGATATTCTGTATGGATTTTTATATTATGTTTTTAAATACAGAAGAAAAGTAGTTTTTAATAATCTCCAAAATTCATTTCCTGAAAAATCTAAATCTGATATTGAACTGATAGAGAAACGATTTTACAGATATCTTGCAGATTTAATGCTTGAGTCAATTAAAACATTAACAATTAGTGCTGAGGAGATCAAAAAAAGGTTTGTTTTTAAAAATATTGAGATTCTAAATAAGCACCTTCAAAATGGCAAGTCGGTGATTGCTGTTTCAGGACATTATGGTAATTGGGAATGGGGTCCGGTAGCTACAGGACTTAAAATAAATGAAAAAGTACTTGTTGTTTATAAGCCTTTGTCAGACAAGCGCTTTGAAGGATTGATGAATTCAATGAGATCCCGTTTTGGCTCTATAATGGTTCCAATGAAACTTACACTCAGGAAAGTAATTGAATACAAAAATGAGCCTATTGTGTTAGTTCTTGTTGGTGATCAAACACCAGTTCGCGAAGAATCTCAATACTTTACCACTTTTTTGAACCAGCAGACTGCTGTGTTTTTAGGTGTCGAAAAAATTGCTTTAAAGCTTAATAATCCAATTGTGTATTTTAGTATAAATAGAATAAAAAGAGGTTATTATGAGTGCGTAGTTAAATCATTGATTGAAAATCCAGAGCATACCAAAGACTATGAAATTACTGAGGCTCATATTAAAGAGCTTGAGAAAAATATCCGTCTTCATCCGGAATTTTGGTTATGGTCACACAAACGGTGGAAATTTAGTTCAAGTAATTTAAAAAATGACTAAAAGCCCTAATGTTGCTGTTGTAATTCTTAACTGGAATGGACGGAACTTTCTTGAGAGTTTTCTTCCGTCTGTAATTGCCAGTACCTATCCAGGACTTGAAATAATTGTCGCTGATAATGCTTCAACAGATCAATCTATTGAATTCCTTCAATCCAATTATCCCAGTGTCACAATAATTCAAAATGATCAGAATTATGGTTTTGCTGAGGGTTATAACAAAGTAATTGGTCTACTTGAATTTGACTATTTTATTTTACTTAACTCGGATGTTGAAGTTTCATCCAACTGGATAGAACCGGTCATTGATCTGATGGAATCTGATCTAAACATTGCCGTTGCACAACCAAAGATTCTATCCCACTCTAAAAGGAATTATTTTGAATATGCTGGTGCTGCTGGCGGTTACTTAGATGTCTTGGGCTATCCTTTTTGCAGAGGTAGAATATTTGATACAGTTGAAGAAGACTTAAAACAGTATGATGATCCGTCTGAAATCTTTTGGGCTTCGGGTGCTGCTTTTTTTATAAAACGTAATTATTGGATAGAGTCTGGCGGTTTTGATCCCGATTTCTTTGCACACATGGAAGAAATTGATCTTTGCTGGCGACTAAAGAACCTGGGTTATAAGATTGTAATTTGTCCGAAATCAACAGTATTTCATGTTGGAGGTGGTACATTAAACGCAGAAAGTCCCTTTAAAACGTATTTAAATTTCAGAAATAACCTTGTTTTACTTCAAAAAAATTTATCCTTCGGAAAGGCATTTCTGATTATTTCTATTCGTTTCTTCCTTGATTTGCTCTCCTTAATTAAATATCTATTTGATGGTAAACCCAGAAATGCCATGGCAATATCGAAGGCACATTTTTATTTTTTCGCTCATCTTTTTAAAAATATCAAAAAGGCCTGCAAAATAAATAATTCGAAATTTAATACAGCTGGATTGTATAGAGGAAGTATTGTCTTGGAATATTTTATTAGAAAGAAAAAAACATTCGATAGTTTAAAGAAAACTATCTAAAGCCATTTTATAGCCCGGTAAACCGAATCCTGTTAAAACACCTTTGCAATTTTTTCCTGTTAGTGATATGTGCCGGTATTCTTCGCGGGAATAAATATTAGAAATGTGAACCTCAACAACTGGGGTTTTAATAGCTGCAATGGCATCAGAAATAGCTACTGAAGTGTGAGTATAGCCTCCACCATTCAATATAATACCATCAAAACTGAATCCAACTTCATGTAATTTATTGATAATTTCGCCTTCCACATTACTTTGAAAATATTCGATCTGAATAGAACTATACTTAGATTTTAACTCCTCAAAATAAGAATCAAAGCTAATATCGCCGTAAATAGATTTCTCACGTACGCCTAGTAAATTTAAATTTGGTCCGTTAATTATCTGTATTTTCATAAAAAATTGTGATTTGTAATTTCAAAATTATGAATACCAAATGGCGTTTCACTATCAAACTTAAAAAATAAATTGGATTGGCAATCAGAACTTATTGGCTTTAAAACATATTTAAGATTAGAACGCTCTCTATCTGGAAATACTATTGAGGCATATTTGCATGATGTAGATGTGCTGATTCAGTTTTTCAATAGCAGATCTTCAAAGAAAGTCTTATCTGATGTTTCTGCTAATGATTTAAAAGAATTCCTGATTTGGATAAATGAACTTGGTATGCTTCCTCCTACTCAAGCAAGAGTTTTATCAGGATTAAAAGCTTTTTTTAAATTTTTGCTTTTGGATAATCAGATTAAGGTTGATCCTTCTGCATTAATTGAAAGTCCTAAAACGAGCAGGAAATTGCCTGATACGCTTAGCATAATAGAAATTAATAAGTTGATAGAGGCTATTGATCTTTCAAAGGCTGAAGGAATGCGTAATAAAGCGATGCTGGAACTTTTATATGGCTGTGGATTAAGGGTATCTGAACTTACCAACCTGAAAATTTCGAATTTGTTTTTGGAAATTGATTTTATTAAGATCCTTGGTAAGGGAGATAAAGAGCGTTTAGTTCCGATTGGATCCGAAGCAATAAAATTTCTCAGAATATTTATTGAAGAAATTAGGGTTCATATTGCTTTTAAGCCCGGAAAAGAAGATTTTGTGTTTTTAAATATGCGTGGAAGTCCCATTTCAAGAGTTATGGTGTTTCTAATTATCAAAAATCTGGCAAAAAGGGCGGGAATCAATAAAAGTATAAGTCCGCATACTTTCAGACACTCCTTTGCCACCCATTTGATTGAAGGCGGAGCAGATCTTAGAGCCGTTCAGGAAATGCTTGGGCATGAAAGTATTACCACAACTGAGATATACACTCATTTAGACCGTGATTATTTGAGGGATACAATCATTCAATTTCACCCCAGAAGCTGATCTTATTGTTCTTCTTTAAAATAAACCTTGTAGAAATTCATCGATTTGCTATCATCAAAGCCCTTTTCAATCAATTCTTTGTTTCCATGAATATAAATATGAAAGTTCTTATCGAGTTTTAAAACGCTCTTAAATACCCTCGATTGTTTCTTAACGGCAGCTCCGGAAATCGTAAAGGGTTGATCAATGCCTGAATCAAATTCCTCATTGAATTCCCTACTAAATTTTTTGAAGGATTCAATTGCTTTGGGATTTTCGATCACTTCCTCTGAGAATTCATTCAGATCGAAACTATCTTTCTCCTTGAAATATTTAATAGAACGGTTCAATAAGTCAATCTTATCGACTTTTGAGATATCAAACTCATTATCAATTTCGTTGGTAATGAAGTTCTTATATATTCCTAATGTGGTATTAGTCTTGTTAAAATTATCATTTCTGATCTTTAGTTTTAAAAAGTCATCTTTCCAATAAGCTGTATCAGTTCTGTTAGTCTGATCAATAAGCATCACTTTGTATCCATCTTCTTTTTCAGTATTGAAGATGAGGCAGCCTTTGTCTAGTTTGTTAAGATTAATTGCTTCTTCTTCATAATTTAATGTAAATCCGCCGGGTTGCAGACTAACTTTCAGATAACTTTCCTTAGTTTCTGATTTAAAAATACCTATCCCATCATGTAATTCACCTTCTAATTGTAAATTCTTAAATGAGGCTATGTATAACTCTCCTGCCTTAATTTTAGGATGATTGGAGCTGTCATGCAGGTACTTTGTTATGTTTTGGCTCATTTCATGAAAACTTGCTTCATCTGAAAAGATCGTGGAACTGTAATGGAATAGTTCATTAAGGTTGAGGTCGCCGCTTGAATGACTAAACCTATACACCTCATTCCCCTTTTCAAATGGCGATAAGAAATACTTGATCAGTAAATTTTTTAAAACATGATCATCGATATTAAGTGTTTGATCAGATAAAATGTAAAACTCATCTTGAACCTTATTCCCAACGCTATGCACAGAAATTTGATCCAATGAAGCTTCAAAAAATGAAATCATAATTTATTTATAATAAGGAATTTATGATATTAAATTTAAATATTTAGTTTATATAATGACTACGGATCATTCTGTCCTTTCCACTGAGATCTTTTTTTAATTCAATGTTATTAAATCCCTTTTGTTCTAACAATTTAACAGTCTCTTCTCCAAGGTTTTCATTGATCTCCAGATATAAAGCAACATTTATATCTGAATTTTTTATTGCGAAGTCAGCAATCGCCTTATAGAAAATAAGTGGATCATCATTAGGAACAAATAATGCCAGATGTGGTTCATGATCAAGTACATTGGGTAGTATCTTTGGCTTCTCGGCCTCTAAAACATAAGGTGGATTGCTGACGATAATTTCAAATTTTTCATTTTTTAACTCTTCGCTTGTTGGATTTAAAATATCATCCTGAACATAATGTATCCTTGCATTATTTAAAGCTGAATTTTGCCTTGAAACCTCCAGCGCTTCTGGAGAAACATCAACAGCATAAAGTTTAACATCTGGAAGATTAATTTTTAGAGATATTGGAATACAGCCACTTCCTGTTCCAATATCAATGATTTTTATTTCCTCTGGCGATATTTCGGACTTGCGTATATCTGAAAGTATCCATTCAACCAGTTCTTCTGTCTCAGGCCTTGGAATCAATACTGAGGGATTAACCTTAAATGTAAGTCCGTAAAATTCTGTTTCACCAATAACATATTGAAGTGGTTTTCCAGTTTTTAATGATTTCAGAATTTTTAATAATGCTTCATATTGATCAGCAGGAACTTCTGTATTCTTTAAATTTAGATACTCAGACCGATTAAATTTGCAAACATGGCTGATACTTAACCAGGCAAGACTACCTGCTTCTTGTTTGTTATAAAGTGTAGTTAATGTTTCTGAATAAATTTGTTCTACTTCTCTGAAAGTCATTCCGCAAATTAAACCAATTCAGTGAATAAATTGCAGAATAAAGGTATAGAGTATGATTGAATATAAATAAACTGCTCTTGACTATTTTTAAGCAATTCATAGCTATTTTTGCAGAATGTATTCCCACCAAAACTACATGCAGCGTTGTTTAGATCTTGCCAGGCTTGGATCAGGCTATGTTAGTCCGAACCCCATGGTAGGATCTGTTATAGTTTGTGACCAAAAAATAATTGGTGAAGGATATCATAGAGCTTATGGAGAGGCCCATGCGGAGGTTAATGCAATTAATCAGGTTTTTAAAAATCATGAAAACGCCAAGGATCTTCTAAAAAGATCAACAATATATGTTAATCTTGAGCCATGTTCGCATTTTGGAAAGACTCCTCCTTGTGCAGACCTCATTATCTCTAACGGAATACCAAGAGCAGTTATAGGTTGCCGAGATCCTTTTGATCAGATAAATGGCAAGGGAATAGAAAGACTCAAAAATGCCGGTGTTGACGTTCTTGAAGGGATAATGACTGAGCAATGTATTGATATTAATAAAAGATTCATTACCCGAATTCAAAAGCAAAGGCCCTATATTATTTTAAAGTGGGCTCAAACCAATAATGGTTTTTTTGCGCCATCAGACGGGTCTCAAAAATGGATAAGTTCACAACATTCAAAACAATTAGTCCATAGATGGCGGACGGAAGAGGACGCCGTATTAGTAGGAAAGAATACAGCATTGGCTGATAATCCACAATTAAATAGTCGCGAATGGTCTGGAAGGAATCCAATACGTATTGTTATTGACAGGCGACTAGAGCTGCCAAAAGATCTGCATGTGTTTGATCAAAGTCAGGATACCATAGTATTTAATGAGCAAAAAACTGATCTCGTCGATAGAATCAAATATCTTGAACTGGAAGATTTCGATAATTTATTACCTCAATTGATTGCTTACCAGCTTTATTTGATGGATATTCAATCTTTGATTGTAGAGGGCGGTGCACAAACATTAAACCTATTTATTAATTCAGGATTATGGGATGAGGCACGCGTTTTTACGGCTAAGGATAATTGGAATTCTGGTATTCTAGCACCCCAAATAACAGGTAAATCAGGTGAGGAAGTAAGTATAGGAACCGATTTATTGAACATTTGGTTTAATAAGGAATAATATGATTTATATCTTCCTAAGTGTTTGTTGCAGTGTATTCGTATCGGTTTTGTTGAAATTGGCAAAGCGATATACAATAGATACCCAACAAGCAATTACATGGAACTATAGCATCGCTGGTCTTTTAACCTGGCTCATTTTTAAATTAGAGATTCCGGAGTTTTCTCAAAATATATTTCCAGTCTACATCGCATTGGGTCTGTTTTTACCTTTAATATTTGTTATGCTGGCCCTATCTATAAGGTATACAGGAATTGTTAAAACAGACATTGCGCAACGTTTATCTCTATTTATTCCTGTTTTGTCTGCCTTTTTAATATTTGAAGAGCCTTATACTATTACCAAAATTATCGGAATTTTAATTGCCTTTGCCGCTATCATTTTTTCTATTCCCTGGCAAAAGCAAAACGGTAATTCAAATACCTTTTGGGTATACCCAGTAATTGTGTTTATCGGTATGGGAATTATCGATATACTTTTTAAACAGATTGCCAAAACTGAAAATATTCCATTTACATCTTCCCTATTTATAGTTTTTATTATAGCATTTACTATTTCAATTATATATCTTTTATATCAGGTTGTTGTAAACAGATTAAAACTGACTATTCTTAATTTAGTTTGTGGATGGATTCTAGGAATTGCCAATTTTGGAAACATTTTGTTCTATCTCAAGGCACATCAATCCTTAAGTAATCAGCCTTCTGTGGTATTTTCTTCTATGAATATTGGTGTAATTTTGATGGGTTCTGCTGTGGGTATTATACTATTCAAAGAAAAACTAAGCCGCTTAAATTATGCCGGAATTGTTCTTGCACTAATTTCAATATTGATTCTTACTCTTGCAGAATAATGGATAACTGATGATCAAAGTAGAAAACTAATTTTCCGGCTTTTGTTTTAAGTTATTTCGTTGAAACATTATTAGGAGTTTTTGGATTGATAAATGCCTATAAATCAGCTATAAAGCACGTAATCAATCATGCTTCAAATTATTTATAATACTATAACTTCAGTAGTCATATTTAAATTAATCATTCTCAAATGGACGATGTAATGAATTTTATAAAAGAAGAAGATCTTAAAATTTGATATAAAAAGTTTGATAACAGCTGATCATTTATTCTTTGAATAAGTAAATCGTAGGTTAATAATTGCTTGGAAAGCTCGAAAAGCTTGAGGTATCAAATTTAAAATACTTGTAAATCAGTATTTTATATTATAGCATTTGAATAAAAGAAGGATAAAAATGAGATATTATGGGCATTTCTTGTAAATTCATCAACTTTTGAATTGAGCATTTATCGTAAATCTAAAATGAATAAAATTTCGGAAACTGATTTGATAATTAATCCTGATGGTACTATATATCATTTGAATTTATTACCTGAAGACATTGCCGAAACAGTTATTACTGTTGGTGATCCAGATCGTGTATCAGAGGTTAGCAAGCATTTTGATATCATCGAATTAAAGAAGGGAAAGAGGGAATTTATTAGTCATACCGGATACTTAGGTTCACGCAGAATTACCGTAATCTCTACAGGTATAGGCACAGATAACATCGATATTGTTTTAAATGAACTTGATGCACTTGTCAATATTGATTTTAGTTCAAGAATGGTTAAGCCAGAACTAAAAAGTTTAAATATTATACGAATAGGTACTTCAGGAGCAGTTCAGCAAGATATCCCCTTAGGGAGTATCATAGTTTCGGAGTATGGTATAGGATTAGATTCAATAATGCAATACTACCTTAACCAGATTTCAGCAGAAGAACATATGATCCTAGATGCCTTTAAGACGCATTTCCATCATTTAAAAGGTATTTCACCATATATTTCTGCTGCCGACCCTGATTTAATTGCATCAATTGGTATAGGCCTCGAGCGTGGGATAACAGTGACTGCTCCGGGATTTTATGCACCACAAGGGAGACAAGTTCGTGCCAAGGCATCATTTCCAGACTTAATTGATGATATCCAATCATTTAGATATACTAATTACAGAATTACCAACCTTGAGATGGAAACAGCGGGTATTTATGCAATTTCAAAAGTATTAGGACATAAAGCCTTGTCTGTAAATGCAATTCTGGCAAGCAGACTAAATTTTGATTTTAGCCCTAATCCTGAAAAGGTAATAAATCAGACTATTGAGCTCGTTTTAAGCAGATTATAGTGTCTTAACCAAATCGTTAAATTTAGCTAAAGCTGCAAGTTTATCTTGGTCAAGGTTAAAATCAATTTTCTTCATGAGATAATTTTCAAGGTCTATATTATTAACCCTTTCTAACTCTGCAATCATCTCCATTCGGTGGTTTAAGCCATATTCTAAGGCAGCGTTAAAGGCGGTTTTAAAATCGTCAGAAATTATCTTATTAGAAGCCCATACCGCAAAAACAAATGGTAAGCCTGTGAATTTATGCCATTCTAAAGCAAGATCATAGTGATATGTGAACTGATTCCTGTTTAGGAAAGTCCGGTCCCCTATCTGTACAATGGCATCTGCTTCCCCTGTTTCAACAAATTCGGGATTAATTTTCCAATGATATTTTAGTAGCACTTTTGATAGCAAATTTGAGGTATTGGATTGGGCATCAAGTTGTAAAGTTTTTATCTCTAGAATAGGTTTATTGCTAAAAATAAAAACAGAATCAACAGCACCATTGGCACCAATGCAGTAATTTGATATAATGTGGTAATCCTTAATATGAAGTAGTGCAGCAACAGGAACTAATCCTATATCTACTTGATTTTCAATAAGTTTATTTGCGCAAACTGAAGGTATATCTAAGCTTAAATCTATAGCATGCAAAATATCGGATTGCATAATTCCGTAAACAAATGGTTTAGAGTTTGTGTAGCTGACAGCTGAAACTTTTATTCTGTTCAAAACTAAGATATCGGACTTAAATGATTTGTATTATTAAATTCTAGGATATGAAAATCCTTTCCATCAAACCCTAACTTATAAAGTGTCGTATTTGAATGTGGGAATTCATCCATTTTTTCAAGTGGACGATTGGTTAACAAGCTAAGAAATAATCGCATGGCTCTACCATGCATACAAATCAGAATATTACGATCATTATTTTCTTCAATCAAATGTTCAAGGACAATCAATTGTCTTTCCTTAACTTCCAGCGGACTTTCGCCATTTTCAAATTTATGATGAAGCTCACCGTCTTTCCATTGATTTAAAAGTGTATGAAAAGAAGAGATTAATTCATCTGTACTTTCCTGTCCCTCATGAATCCCCCAGCCCAATTCATCCAGTCCAGGATATTGCACCCATGGTATGTTAGAATCTATAAATTTTTGAACGGTTTGGTGGGTTCTTTTTAAGGTAGATGTATAAATCTTATCGAACGGAATTTGGTTATAGAATTGATAAAATGCCTCACTTTGCTCTAATCCTTTTTCATTCAAACTCGTGTTCATACCTCTACCCTGAACTATTCCTAATTTGTTCAGGTCTGTTTCACCGTGACGAATAATGTATATTATCTTCTTCAATTTAAAACTGGTAATTTGTAAAATTTGGGCTTTTCTTCCTGAGGAAACTGATATTCATTATAATCAGTAATTACATTATATAGCGTATCACGCTCAATCGGGTGACGACCAACTTGTTTAATTAGTTCAACCAGTTCTTGTGTACTCATAGCAGGATTTTGCTCTTCTGCACCTGCCATTGAATAAATCTTCGTAGTATCATCAAGGGTTCCATCAATGTCATCTACACCAAAGTTTAAAGACAACTGAGCTGTATTTCGACTTATCATAGCCCAATAGGCCTTTATATGGTCAAAATTATCAAGGTAAATTCGTGAGATTGCATAATTTCTGAGATCTTCCATAACAGAAACCTCTGTAATATGAGACATTTGATTATCCTGATTACGAAATTTTAATGGAATGAAAGTTTGAAAGCCACCTGTCTTATCCTGTAATTTACGTAACCGATCTAAGTGATCAACACGATGTTTAAATTCTTCAATATGTCCGTAAAGCATAGTCGCATTCGATCGCATTCCTAATTTATGCCACTCTTCGTGAATTTGAAGCCATTGATCGCCGGTACATTTATCTTTTGCAATTTGTTCTCTGATTTCAGGATGAAATATTTCAGCACCACCCCCAGGTATAGAATCTAATCCGGATTCTTTCATTAATTTCATTCCAGTAGCATAATCTATTTTCGCTTTCTTAAATATGTAATGATATTCAACTGGGGTTAATGCCTTAACATGAAGTCCGGGACGGTGTTCGTGAATTTTAGTAAAGAGTTCAGAATAAAAATTAAGATCGTACTGTGGCAATACTCCCCCGACTATGTGAACCTCAGTCACGGGTTCAGAATCGTATTTCCTGACAATTTCCATCATCTCATCCATACTGTATTCCCAGCCCTGTGATTTTTCTTTGATCATAACAGAATAGGAACAGAATTTACAGTCGTAAACACAAAGGTTTGTGGGTTCTATATGGAAATTTCGGTTAAAATATGTGAAATTTCCATGACGCTTTTCACGAACAAAATTGGAAAGGATACCCAAATACCCTAATTCCCCTTTTTCATAAAGTAAAATACCTTCATCAAAAGAAATACGCTGATTTAACTTAACTTTTTCTGCGATTAGCCTTAAATCGGCAGAAAGGTTCTTATCGGTTAAAAGCAGATTTAGGTTTTGTTCAGTATTCATTATTTTCTTTCTGCAAAAATACGGAAATGTATAGATTCATTATCATGCGCAGGTAAAAGCGTACGAATTAAATCAATTATTTTAAATCAGAGTATTATTATTACATCACTTTATAATTTATAATGAAAAATTGAGCTGAAAATTTATTCTTTAATTAACTTGAACAAAATTTGAGAAACATAATCAAATAGGAAACTTAACATGAAGATTGAAACTATAGCTATTCATGCCGGGAATAAAATAGATGAAGGTACCGGAGCAGTGATACAACCCATAACCTTATCGTCAACTTTTGAACGGGGTGAGGATGGAAGTTATCCAGGTGGATTTATTTATTCCAGAATAGATAATCCAAATAGAAAATCACTTGAAAATGTGGTAGCCAAACTTGAAGCGGCTGAAGATGCTGCTGCTTTTTCATCCGGAAATGCTGCAGGAGCTGCTGTATTTCAGGCTTTAGGTGCCGGATCCCATATAATTGCACCGGATGATATGTATCATGGCTTAAGAAATCAATTATTACAGGTTTTTGATGGAATTATTGAAGTAAGTTTTGTTGATTTGGCCAATACTAAAGCAATAGCGAATGCTATCAAGCAAAATACCCGTTTAATTTGGGTTGAAACTCCTTCAAATCCATTATTAAAAATATCCGATCTTAAAAGTATTTGTGAATTAGCTAAATCTAAAGGCATTTTAGTTGCTTGTGATAATACATTTAGTACTCCTGTGTTTCAAAAACCATTAGAAATAGGTTGCGATATAGTTATGCATGCAACTACAAAATATTTTGGAGGGCATAGTGATCTGATCGGAGGAGTTTTAGCGTGTAAAAAGAATGATGATCTTTGGAAGAAAATTCGGAATATACAGGTGCTATCTGGAGCAGTCCCCTCTCCTTTTGATTGCTATTTGACCGTCAGAGGAATAAAGACGCTACCTTATCGGATGCGAGGTCATGCTCAAAATGCAACACTATTAGCTAAATTTTTGGATTCTCATCATCAGGTAGAAAAAGTCTTTTATCCTGGTTTAAAAGAACATCTGGGTCATGAAATAGCAAAAAGCCAAATGAGTGATTATGGAGGAATGTTATCATTTTTAGTTAAAGGCGGTGCTGAAGAAGCTCGGAAAGTAGTAAACTCTGTTAAGATTTTCACACAAGCTACCAGTCTAGGTGGTGTAGAAAGTCTGATGGAACACCGAGCTTCAGTTGAAGGACCAGGAACAAAAACTCCTCAGAATCTTATTCGTATTTCTGTTGGTTTAGAGCATGTAGAAGATCTTATTCAGGATTTGAATCAGGCGCTGGGATAAATAATTAATTTAATGTTCTGATAACCAAGTATTTACAATTACTGTAAAAATTAAATTTGGTTTAATAGTAGTCATAGACTTATATTTGGAATATTATTTGGTAGTAATACCAATCTGTCTTCAATAAATTTATTTATTGATTTATGCAGAAGTGGCGAGAGATCAGGCTCTATGACCCACTGACAACCCCCCGATCGGTTTCGGGGAAGGTGCCAATTCCTGTCCCGAAAGGGAAAAATAAATTAATAAAAAAATGAAAAATG
>Ga0164293_10003803_pt1 | contig 12894 bp, 26 predicted proteins | sample GEODES118metaG_FD_111487 | JGI IMG/M metagenome (GOLD analysis project Ga0164293, IMG submission 111487) | Eutrophic lake water microbial communities from Lake Mendota, Wisconsin, USA - GEODES118 metaG | ecosystem: Environmental > Aquatic > Freshwater > Lake | place: USA: Lake Mendota... | reverse complement strand
CCCATAGCCCCGCAAATGCCCCTTGCGTGCGATTCTAGCCCCCTCCGCGCCTCGATGCGTGCAATCATACCCCCTTTGCGCCGTTGCGATCGGTTGCCCCGTGTCATCGGCGCTGAAGGATTAAAAGCCCGTTGTTATGCTGGCATTCGGCGAAGATTCGCCAGTGCGGATTCTCCTCCAGAAACTCAAGAATCGCACGCGTGAGCCCTTGCCCGCCGTCCTCGCCGACAGTTCCGAAGGTTACCGTGTCGTGGAAAACGAGCCATTTATCAGCCCGATTGCCGTGCCGCAACTCGGCCCGCAGTTGAGCGCAGGTGTGCAGCGTGTCGAAGAAGATCAAATCAGTTTCCTCGATTTCAGCCAGCTCGTCGGTCCTCGCCTGATGAAATGTCCACGCGTTTGTCGCCGTGAACGGAGGCGGCTGGCAATCGTATGAAACCAGCCTTCCACCCAAAGGAAGTCCCGCGAGGAACGCGACCGTGCTGTTGCCGCTGCGGACCCCAAATTCGGTGATATGCGAGCAGGTCCACGCAAGGACGCGCAGAGTCCCCAGATGCTCAGAAATGTCGCTCGGGCGCGCAACGCGCTCGAAAAATGATTGCTCGATGGTCATCACCGCCCCTCCTCCGAATCGCCCCGCTCGGGCTCGTCCGTTGACTGCCGGTAATCGGCCATGAGCTGCGCCAACTCAGGGAAAACCATCCTGACCTTGGCCACCTCGTGCGCCCACTCGTAATGCAGCGCCTGCCGCGTGCGCCCCGTCTGCTCGGCCATCTCGGCGAACGACTGCCGCACCGCGTGCACGTCCCCCGAGCCCAGTCTCACCGTCGTGAGAAACATCGACGGCGAAAGGTCAGCCAGCGTCCCGAGCCTCCGACATAGGTCCGCCGCGCTTGTGTGCCGCATCTCGTGCATCTCGACGAGCCGCTCCATGATTTCGCACGATAGCTGTGCCGTCCCGCGCGCCGCGTCGTAGGTCGCCACGCAGTTCGTCGCCCAGTCGGCAGCCGTGATCGAGTTCACGACAAGTCGCCGACCGGATTGTAGATCAGTTTTCGAAGTTCCGGCGTAATCTCGACCGCGTCGATGCCCTCAATGCCCATCTGCCCGAGGCTCTCGCGCTGTTGCAGGATGAGGATCAGCGCCTTGATCTTCTTTATCCTCTCGCCGTATTCGCGCCCGATCGCCTTGCGCTGCACTTCGAGCGTCGTAATCGCCCGCGCAGCCCGCGAGGAAAAGCGCAAAGCCTCTAACTCGCGCTGGTCATTGGTGTTCGTTTCCATGTTGTGTGTTTCCTCCGCCGGCCTCCGCGCGTGAGCTGTGCGTTGAGTCGCTTGTGTTTCGCCCACGCGTGGCCGCTGACTGATTTGGGTTTGTTGTCTGTGCCGCGCACGCGACCCGTTTCGGCCCTTTTGCGTCGCGTGTCAAGCCTCGATTCGGGCGCACGCGCAACTTGCCTCAAACAAACTTAACCGGCTCGCAAATCTCGATGAGCCGCCGCACCATCGGATCTCCCCGCACGCTCGAAGCCCCGCGCTCGGCAATGCCTTGCGCGTCGAGGTTCGTCGTGACGTAGAGCGGCAATCGCTCACTCACCCGAATATCAAGGAACCGCATAAACCACGACATCGCCCACTCCGAGCGAGCGGTCTGAATGGCCTCCTGCCCCAAGTCGTCGATGTAGACCACCGGCCTTCGCGCCACCGCATCGACCCATCCCCGCGCATCGTCGCGCCCGTAGTTCAAGCATCCCTGCAACGTCGCGAACCAATCGCCCGCGTGGAAATACCGAACGTCGCGCGCCTCCTCGTGCGCTAGCCGACGCATGAGCGCCCACATCGAGCGCGTCTTCCCGCGTCCGCTGCGCCCACTCAGCAGGAGCCCCTTAGCACCGACCTTGTGCGCCAGCACGCGGTCAATCTGTGCGCGGTTCGTCACAATCTCAGCATGACCCCAGTCCGATTCCCGCATCGCGGGCGGAACCGCGGTTTCGAATCGGGCGATTGCGTCGCGTTTGCGGGCCTCGGCGAGGAAATGCGCGCTTGCACCCTCATGATCGAACGGAGTGCCCGAGAAACCCTCAGGAACGACGCCTGCGAGCAGGCTGGCCATCGGTTGCGCGGTCATTCCCGCCCCTCCGCCCGTTTTGCCCGAAACGCCGCGAACTTTTCGCGCAGCGTGAGCAGGGCCTCGGCCTTGCCCTCGTCCGTGCGCGGCTTCGCGACCGTTGGCTTCACCGCCCGAATCGCGCTGGCCTTGCGCGGCGCGACCTTGCCCGCAGCCCGAGCCGCGCGCTTGTCCGCGTTGATCTTGTCCTTGTTCCGCTCGCGAAACGCTGCGTATTGCTCGCGCTTTTTCGCGGAGTTTCTCCGATTGTATTCCCGCCAGTAGGCGGTGCGGGCGGCGGTCATTGCGCGTCCTCCTTCACCCCAGCGTCGATCGCTGCGCGCAAATTCACGCCGCAATGCCAAACGCGCTCGCCTGCGACGGTGAGTAGAATCGTGCCGGAGTCCAGCCGCGCACGCTCGGTGGCGAGTTCAGCCTCGGCGCGTTCGGCGCGGGCGCGGAGTTGGTCGCGCTCGGCGCGGAGTTCCGCGATACCTCCGAATGTTATCAAGCCAGCCTTCATCTCGGCAGCAGCGGTATTGATGAATCTTTGGAGGCGCTGAAATCGCTGGGCCTCGGCGCGGAGCTGGTCGCGCTCGGCCGTGAGCCGCACCACGTCGCCGCGCAACTCGTCAGCGTCGCTGCGGAGTTCGTCGCAGGCGGCGGCGAGAGCGGTGAGTTCGCGTTCAATCTTCGCGCACTCGTCGCGCATGTCGGTCGCCGCGTTGCCTGCGCGACATTGGTCGTCGTCGTCCTCAAATGTTTTTGCCCAAGCGGAATCGGTGATGGGTGTGGGTGTGGGTGTGGGTGTGTTCATTGGGTTGTGATCAAAAAATGTCGAATCGAGCTTCGAGCTGCGGCACGCCATTCGCTGACTTCCGCTGCCACGTTTCGGGGTCGTCGTCGTAGTTCCCGCGCTTGAACCAGCGCACGGGGTCGGGAACGTATTTTCGCTCGTCCTCGGGCCACCGGCTGACGGCGGCGGCATAAGCCTGCACGCGCTCGCGGATGCGCTCGATGCCCACCGTGCGAATCGCTTCCAGAATCTCGCGCATTGCGTCCTTCTTTCCTTTTTTCTTCGGGTAAAGCGCCCAGACCGATTCGGCTTCGAGCTCGCGAGCGGACGGCTGGCGGGCGACCTCTGGCGGAAACGGGCAGTCGGCGGCAGGAGCTTCATCGCCCGCCGCGACGGGAACCGGCGCTGTATTATTCTTAGCTTCTGACTTATGACTTATGACTTCTGACTTATTGCGCGTTACATCCGCGTTACTCGATGCGTTACATCCTGCGTTACGTTCTTTTTCGCGGTGATTCTGAACGCGTAACCTAGTCTGTGTGCGCGTAATAGATTCATTCATCATTCGGCGACAGGTAAGCGTTACATCTCCGTTACTGTCCCGTATCACGTCTCCGACTTTCATGTCCTCGATTTCGCGGAGAGCGGACAAGAAATCGGCTTCCGGAACTCCCATGATGCGCGCCCATCCTCGGGCTGGGAACTTAGTCGTTCCGCGCGTTGATGAGCCGTGGAGGATGCAAAGGATGTCAACCCATGCGCCGCGCGCCGATAGGGTCAGCACGCGCGTATCGACGAGATAGTCGGCTGGGTAAAACTGAAGGAAGGGGAGCTTGCTCATAAAACAAAAAACTCGACCAGCTTCTGCGGTGATAATTGGCGCATGACACGCCTCGCAAAAACTGGCCGAGAAATTGTTTGGTTATTGGTCATGTAACGATTCGGCTTATCACGGCCTTGGTTTCGTTCTCTCAGCTTCCGCCCCCGCTGTAAACTCAAATCCCCGCCAGCGCGATGAGCACCGAGCATCCCGACTCATTCCCTGACGCCCAGAGCTTATGCGCGGTCAGGCTGACCACCTGCGAGTCATCCCGCCAGATGCGCCCGCTCTTCGTGATCTGGTCCATCACGAGCTTCGCAAGGTTGTCCGTGTCGGGCTTCCCTGAGTGATGCACCGGCGCGCTTGGCTTGAGCCCCTTCGCGCCGAAATGCGACTTCGGCCTTGGCAGGGAGAAGCACATCGAGATCGCAACCGGCCCGAGCGTCAGCGGCCACTTGTGCACGCTGGCTGCATCGAGGACCACGATCTGCACCGCTCGCTTCCACTCGTCCGCCACGTCGCTGTCGTAGAACCTCGCGACGTGAATCGCGCCCATCTTTCTCGCGAACGCTCGCGGCCTCGGCTGTCCCTTTGGATCGCCGGTGATTGTAAATGCGAGCGTGCTCATTTTGCACCGCCTCCGATCCGATTCTTAAACAGCAGCCGTGCCTCGGCCTCCGTGATGTAATGCCTCGTCATCCCCGCGCGCTTCGCCCGTTCACTCACGGTGCCACGGCTCATTTTAAGGGCCTGCGAGATCGTTTTCACGGGCATAAACTGCGCGAGCATAGCGTCGCACTGGATGCGCTTCGCCTCGTCTGATTTTCGTTTGTTCATTTGGTTTTGCTTTTGAATCGTCCGTCTGCTTCCCGTCGTGCCTTCTCGCGCTTTTCGCCTGCAAGAAAACACTCGACCCATTGCTCGTCGCGCCCGCGCTTGCGGCCTCGCGCCGAGCCGATGATGTAACCGAGTATCCCGCCGCTCGCAAATGTCGCGGCGAGTGTGAGTGCGTCAGAGATCATCGTCGTCCTTTCGGTTGAAGATAAACGGATAGGCCACGATGAGCACGGCCAAAAAGATCACGAAGAAAGCCAAGTCAGTTGCGTTTTTCATTCGGTCCCCCCATACCACTTTGGCAGGCCGATTTCGCGGAGATCGTTCGGGAGGTTGGGCCATTGCTGGTCCTTAATGCACGACTGCAACCGAATCAAGTCCGTGATCGTTTCGTCGTGCCCGCGCGCCGTGGCCGCGTCGCTGAGTCGATAGACCGCTACGCCGTAGGGCTCGCACTTTTCCACGGCGATGAAAAAGAAATCGAACACCGGCGACCCGAGGATTTCCGTGATGAGGGGAAGGTAGAAGCCCGCCTGCCGGTGGTATCCGAAGTTAAAGCACGCGCGCTCGAAGTTGCGGAAGGCGTCGGCGTCCAAGCTCTCCACGGTCTTGAGATCCGCGACGTAAGGTCGCCCGCTGCTCAACTCGCAGCCTGCTGGGTTAAACCAGTCCGTCCGGCATTGCAGCGCGAGCGAGTTTGCCGGCGAGACGCGCCAGCTGATTTCAGGCTTACCAGCGGCGAGAAGCTGCGACGCGAGCGGATGATGCTGCACCGCTGCCGTCATCTCCTGCACCGACCCAGCCTCGTCCTGCGTGATGATGGTCTTGCCTGCGTTCGCAGCCTCAAACTCCGCAAACGCGATCTTACCGTCCTTCGTCCTTCGGTCGATGCCCTCCGGTCGCAGCGCGTAGCGTTGCCAGAACGTCGCGGGCTCCAGCACCGCGCAGTGAGCGGCTGAGCCGAGGCGAAACGCTTCCGTGGGCTCCGGTCGCGCCACGGTCTTCGCGACGAACCGGCGATAGTAGGAGATTGGGCGGCGGCGGAATAGCTCCAGCTTGCTGTGCGAAATCGCTTCGTTCGCGTGGTATTGCTCGTTTGATTCGATGTTCAATTGGGCTCCTCCATGCGTTCGACCAGCATTGCATCCGCAAACCAGTAGGCGCGCTCGACAACATCATTAGTCGATGCTTCACGGTAATTCGGGCTGACTAAGACGGCTGCCAGCGCCTGCCCCGCGAACCAGTCGCGGAGTTTCATTCCGTGCTGTGTCCTTCCGTCTGGACCGTTCATGGGTGCCGGAAACGCCGGCCCTCCGTCGTTGCTTGGCGTCTTCATTTCGCATCCTCCTTGCATGATTCGCTCACGGCGGAATCGAATAGCATCCGGTTCAGTTTCCGTTCCTTGGCGACAATGGCCTCGCGGATGCGTTCGAGCTTTTGCCGACTTGCGACAATTTCAGCGCGGAGCACGGCTACGGGATCAAACGGATTAGGCGTAATCGGAGTCTTCATTTCGCATCCTCCACCAGTCCCAGCTTCGATTGCAACGGGTCCACCATCGACTCCGTCTCGTCCTTGTATCGCACGCTCCAGCCGATCTTCACCACGACCTTCGGCGCGAGCGAGAGCGCGTCCCATTCAAGCGCAAACGATGCCTTCGCTTTGGGCTCGGTTTGGTTTTCTTCCTCGACGAATGACTCCTCGGCAGAGCGAGCGATGGCCACGAAATGCGTTTCGAGGAGGCTGCGAAACTGCTCGGTGGCGTTGTTGATGACTGCTTGGTTTTTGATTTCTCCTGTGTTCATTTGGCGCCTTTCTTTTGGTTGTTTAAGTCTTCCTCGGTTTCCGTATACATCTTTGGCGATGGTTGCGCGTTAATGAAATCCAACAGGCTTTTTAGGTTGATCAGAGTTATTCCACGAGTTGCGCCATTTCGTCCGATTGTTTTTGCCTCAACACGAGGATTTTCCCCAGTGCTCTTACATGGCCTAATAAGTTCGGCCAGAGTCGACCTTGAAAGCCCAGTAAATTCGCAGCGGTCGCCGTATTTAGGCAGTCGAATCCATATGGATTTATTTTCTTCTGTGTTCATTTGGTCCCTTTCTTTTGGTTGTTTTCCTGTTCCAGTTTCGCGCGCAAGACGGCGCGCTCTTTGATTCGTCCCTCGTTCCGCTTCTCGATGTTCTCGATGCATATTTCGAGCCGGTCGATTTCCAGTTGGTCGCGGTCCATCGCGCGATCGAGGAGCGCGGCGAGGAGAAGCGTCGTGGAGTATTTCCGCAGCACATACGTTGGCCGCAGGTCGTTCAGCGTGTTCATGCGCCACCCCCTTGCGTAATCGACATGGTGAGCCCTCCGCTAACTTTCTCCGAGAGCGGAGTGATGTTGCGCTCCTCAGGATAGTCGCGAACCTCCTCGGCGGTTCGGAGTCCTTTCAAGACATCCCCGAACACGTCGCGAAGCACGAAGCCTCGCGCTCGGAATTTGAGCATCCTGCGCGGATAATCCGTCCACGGACCGGCCTTGCCCCAGAGCTTCGCGGCCTTGGCGTCTCCTATGGTAAACGTCTCGCACCCCTTTGAGCCGTCGCGACGTGTAGCGGTGACGCGGATACCAAACGAATCTTTGCCCGCCTCGCCGACCTCTTCCTCGGAGAAGGATTCGAGGAGACCGGATGCGCGCACGAGTGCGAGCGCGGCGTCGCCATAGATCGCGGGTCGTCCGTTGATCACTGCCGTGTTCTGGAGCGCGGCCATCGGCGTGAGCCCGAGTTCCGCGCCGAGCTGGATTGCCACGAGAACGGCCTCGGGCTTCTCCATGCCGCGCGGCGCGAAGCCTGACGCGACGATAGCGTTGGCAAATCTGAAGGCGTCTTCGAGGCTCGCGAGCTTTACGCCCTGCGCGCCGTAGTTGATGAGAGGCTTTGGGGCTGTGGTCGTGATGACGGTCTTCGGCGTCTCGATCACGGCGGTTGATGTGACTGTGGGTGTTTCTGCTGTGTTCATTTTAGTTTTTCCAGATGGCTTCTAGTCGGTTGAGTATTGCAACGGTCTGCTCTTGGGCGTCTGCAATACGTTTGAGTTCGGTAATGATACCCCTGTCGGTTTCCTTGATTGAGTCTTCAAATTTCATCGCATCGAGTAGCTGTAATTGTTTCGATTGATTGGGTTTGGAGTTTACTGAAAGGCGTTTCAATTCATGTAAATTTTCGATGAACTCCTTTGCGTCGTTGGGTTCAACGAACACCGCGCCGTGTGAATCATATGGCGTTCTCATTATCTTCATCGCGCGGACTTTTCCCTCGTAGTGGGCTCTGCTGAGTAATCTGCGAATGCTTCCACCGTGAGTCTGAGTGTATGCCTTAAGCCTGATCCACCCTGCGGGAACTTGGTTAAGGTCGTTGATTATTCTCGTCGTGTGCTTTGTTGCTTTCATTTTTTACGAATTGCTGACTGTTGTTGTTGTGTTGCTAGGTGCCCGTCGCGGTTGTGTTCCCGCGACGGGCTTTTGCTTTTAGAACGGGACGTGCTCCTCGTTCACAGAGGTCACTGCGGGAGTGGTAGGAACTGCGGCACTCGGAAGAGTCCCGCGCTTTTGGTGGATGATCGTCCGCGCCGCGTTGCGGAGGAGCACGTCCTCGGGTCGCGGCGGAAACGGCTTTCCGTTGTTCCCGATGCGCGGCTCTGGCTCCTGCGCATACCATGCCACTGAGCGGTCGCCCAGCGACGAGAGCGCCACGCCCTTGTTTTTCCCGAAGTGCACTTGCACGCTGCCCGCGTCGTCGATGACCTCGGTCGGCATCGGCACTTCCTCGGAGCGTGGAGCGGCAGGCTTTGCAGCCGGCGCCCCCGATGCGAACGGGCGCGCTTCGAGGGCTTCGCGAATGCGGATAAGCTCCGCGTGGATGAGTTCAAGATTCATGGCGTGGATTTGCGTTGGTTGAGGAGCTGACGGAATTCGGCCTCGGTGACGTATTCCTTCCGCATTGTGTTGCTGATAATTTTTTGGACTGCGCTCGGCGTCATGCCGGTTTCAAACGCGATTTCCTTTATGGAGCGGCCTTCGAGCACGCGCCGAATTACCAGCGGAAGCATCGGCGAGCTTGGTCGGCTCATGGCGCGGCCTCCACGAGCTTCAGCCCGAGCTTCGCGGCTGCGTCCGTCAGTTGCAGGAGCTCGCGCGCCTTCTCGTCGCCCTGTGCGGTGATCTGGGCGCGGGTGATGTCCATCGCTCCTTCCAGTGAATCGGATTGCGCGCACTCCCAGCGCCACGCGCCTCGGTTGAGGATGTCTCCGAATGTGATCTGGTAATCCCAGCTCGGTTTGATCGCACCTATTTTGATGGTTACTCGCCGCGAGATCGTGATCTCGGCTTTGCAGCTCGTCATGGTCCGCAGGTCTTTCGCGGCAAAGAGCAGTTCCCTGTGGATGTCCATGCTACCGTCTTCTCCGTTTATGTCGTCGTCGTTGTTCATTGTCGTCCTGTGTTGTCGTTGTGTTGTGTTGTTTGGAGCGGATGCTCCGAAAGTTATTTTGCGAGCCTCGCCACCTTGTCGCCGTAGGCCACGGTCGCCTGCTTAGTCGCCCCGCGCGGCCCACCGTTGTGCACGCGCGCCAGCGTAGTCACGTCGCCCGCCGCCCACGCCTGCGGCGCGTAGCGTTGAAGGTAGGCGCTCACGACCCGCTTGCTGTAATCGAGATCCGCCACCCTTGAGTAATCGCCACCCACGCGGCTGTCGGCGTGGTAGGCTCGGTGGATCTGGAGCGGCCCCAGCGCCTTGCCGCCGTCGCCGAGAATCGGTCCCGTGCGGCCCGACGTCTCGACGACGTGGAGCGCGCGGAAAAAGCTGGCGGGAGGCGCGGCGTGCGCGGTGGCGCAGAGCGCGAGGAGGAGGAGCGTGGTTTTCATGCGCAGCCCTCGGCTTTGTTGATGATGGCGCGGGCGTTTGTGATACGCGCAAGGCGAGCGGTTTGCCATTTGTTTGGCTTGATCGCAAGCCGCGCGCAGACGCCTTGCGATGACTCTTCAGCGTCTTTCAATAGAGCTTTGAGACATTCCAAGGCGTCGGCGTTTAAAGCGCGGAGGCTCACAAGCTCCTCGGTGTAATGCTTCCCGTCGGAGAGGCGGGTGATGGTGATAGGTTTCATTTTGCAGCGAGCTTTGAGGCGTTGCGTTTCGCGGTGGCGATCTGTCGTGGCGTGCAGCCCGCGCCGATGCTTTCGGCGAGAGCGATTGCGCGGTCGGCGCGTGCTTGGTCGGGCGCGGTCAGCGCGAGGACCAGAGCGTTTGTAAGAGCATCGGTGGCGCTCATGCGGCACCTCCGACCAGACCGCCGGCGCATCCAGAGTAAAGCGACCGTGAGGCGATAACGCCATAGATCGCACGCTCAGCTGCTTTTATTGCGGCGCTGCGCGAGGAGTAAGAGGCTTTGAGAGTATCGCGCGCTGCGCTGGCGATCTCGGTGAGGAGGTGGTCTTTGCTGGTGTGGCCCTTGCGGGTCGTAACAGTAGCGATGCTGATTTTCATTTGGTTATGTTGCGAGCCTCGGGGTTAGTTCCCTCCGGTCTGGCACCGGAAAACCCCGCGCCTCCGAAGAGGTAGCGGGGTGGTTTGCGGGGTATGCTGTAACGTTATTTGATGAAGTCCGCGCAGTGTTCTTCGATCTTGGCGAGTTCGCTTGCGACGGCACGGAGCTTTTCGAAAAGCGACATCCGCTCCGCTACGGCTGACGTCCATGCGTTGTCGTTTTGAACGTAGTAGTCGCGGGCGTTGAACTCAACTTTGGAGAGCTGGCTGATCGCTGCTTCGACTGCGAGGCGGGCCTCTGTGTAGCCTTCGGTGAGGCATTTGGCGCTGGTTCCGTTTGAGTGAATTGCTGGGAGGATCATGTTTTGGGTTGAGTTGGTCGTTGGGTTGTTTCCCTCCGACGTGCACACTCAATCCGATCGCCCCGCCTGCGTAAAGCTCAATTGCGTATTTTGTCCTGCTGCTTCCCTAAGCCGTTGCAGTTGCGCGACTTAAAACGAATCAAATGTTGGCGATGGATTCGGAATCTAGGCAAAAGAAAGCCCGCGCAGCGGTAAATCCGCTCGCGGGCTTGCTGGTAGCCTCAGCCCTCACCGCCGCATGGTGATGCGAGGAGAGCGGATTGCGGGCGCGGTGGCAAGGGTGTAATTGCGTGGCCCCTACTTGTATCCGCTTTGGTCATACGTCGAGCGCGTCCGAAAACAAAGCATCGCCGAAATCCGAAACCATCGGCTCGGCCTTCGCTGCACGGTAGAAATTCGCCATCGTGTCGGCATCGAGCGCGGCGCTTGAGAAGTATCGGTCGAACGCGTCGCCAGTCACGCGGAGTTTCGCAATCCACGGCGTGAGCGGGTCCTTGGCTGAGTGCGCCGCAGCCGAATCCACGAAGAGCGAGAACAACCCCACGGCCTCGCGCGTCATCCGGTCCACGCGGTAGGTGATGAGTCGCGTGTAGTTGCCTTGTGCGCCAGAGCGCAGCGTGAATGTTTTTTGAAAGGCCATATTAGTTGTATTCGGTGAAGCGTGCGGACAGTCGAAGGTTGCCCGAGGCGAGCGTCCCGCCGTCGTTGCGGTAGATTTTGATGACCGCTGTCGTCGATGTTGAGCCTGCGGCCTGCGAGTCATAGTAACCCTGATACAGCACGTCCTCGACCGCGACCAGACCGTCATCGGGCTTCGTGTTGAATCCGCGATTTGTGAGTGAGATGCTCAGGTCGTAAGTCGCGGCCCCGCCCGTAATCGCGAACACGTCGTTGATTTCATAGACGACGTTGACCTGCCGCGTGGATGAGCCGCCTCCGGTTTTGATTCCGGTGGTGGTGACGTCTGCTGATGATTGAGGAGCGATCGTGCCGAGAACTACCGGGACTTCTCCATAGGTAAAAAAGTTGATTCCCGTGTAAACTGGTGTCGATAAAACCCCTGATCGGTTGGTTGTTCTAACCCAGATGTATCCCGTGAATCCAACGCCATAAATAATGGCCGATGTTTCGCCGACGGGTATTTTGTAGCGCCAAGTGCTGGGGGCTACTGTGGTGCTAGAACTGATAAAGTCATATCCGATTTCTATGAATGAAACGTCTTTGCTAGCTGATGCCGTCCACTCCAATGTCATTCCGTGATAAAACAGCGGAGGCGTTCCGCCATTTGTGCTTGGAGCTATTGGCTTCGTTGTTGGGCTGTATCCAGCAAATGACGTTGGGTTCGCCGACGCCGTCGTGTTACTCGGAGCGCTCTGACTCAGCGCAGTTGAGATTTCAGAGATCGCCCCCGAGAACGAAATCCCGCGCGCTGCGAACTGGTAGGATTCGCCAACGGTCAGATCGTCAATCGACACCGCGTAGGAAACTGACTGCGCGATTTGATTCGCGACGATGTAATCGCTCGCGCCCGTGCGCCGGTAAAGGACATCGAGAGCGACCGCCCTCGCTGGCAGCGGTGGAGCGGTCAGCGAGACGCGCGCGAATGAACCGCCGTCGCTCGACAGATAAACCGTCGTGCTGATGAGCGTCGGCGCTTCGGGCTGGTCTGGCGGCGTCGGGTCGATGGGCCCAGCGGTGATCACCGATGGCGTCGCTTGGACGTAGTTGGTAAACCCTGACACGTTCTCCACCGTGTCGAAGGCATTGAGCCAGTAGTAATACGTCGTACCGATGTCCACGTCGGTGTCCACAAAGCGCGACGCGCGAACCTCGGCGATCTTGCCTGTTACCGAGTTCTGAGGAGTCACCGGCGTGGTTCTGCGATAAATGCCGTATTCCGAAAAGTCGGGCTCGGTGTTGTCGTTCCAGTCGAGGGAGACGGCGCGGCCCGTGCCGACTGCGGCGGTGAGACCGGTGGGCGTTACGGGCGCGGTGGTGTCCTTAGCGACGCCTGTTTGCGCCGTGAGGTAACTCGTGGAGACGCCGAAATAAGACTCGCCGTAAATTCGCACGTCGTAGGTCAGCCCGATCTTCACGTCGCTCGAAATAAAGTCGCGCGTCTGGTCCCCTGCGACGCGGCTCCATGTGAGATAAGTCGCTGACGTGCTTTCCTTGTATTCGATTCCAACTACGCCGCCCGATTGGATGAACGCGCTGGCGGGCGCGGTCCACGCCACGAGGATGCGCGGCAGCGCCGTGCCGTCGGCTTGGATGAGTTGCGTCGTGCCGTTGGCTGTGAGCGTGAGGCCGCTCGGAGCCGCGAGCGTGAACGGATCTGGCAGCGTCGTGTTGAGCGCGCCTGCCGTGTAAATTTCATCGGTGACGTTCCATGAATAGACCGACGAGTCGGTTTCGCGCAGCGTCATGTCCACGAATACCTCGGGAGGATT
>Ga0164293_10003802_pt1 | contig 12895 bp, 9 predicted proteins | sample GEODES118metaG_FD_111487 | JGI IMG/M metagenome (GOLD analysis project Ga0164293, IMG submission 111487) | Eutrophic lake water microbial communities from Lake Mendota, Wisconsin, USA - GEODES118 metaG | ecosystem: Environmental > Aquatic > Freshwater > Lake | place: USA: Lake Mendota, Wisconsin... | reverse complement strand
TGACGGGCGAGATGAGGGCGAATATTCCGTGTGCGATTGTGCTGACCATTGATTTCATGGTTCTTGGAAGTTATTTCGACCAATTTCGTTTTTCAGATTTAAATATAGTGACTTCTTCTGCAGGGCAAGCAACATTTTTTCTGTAAAATCGGTTAGGCTGACTGAAAGTTTCTAATTGAGAGTGAGATGTGAGATGAGTCAGGCTTAAATTATTGACATTTAATCGCATCAAGCATGCCTTTGAATCCGGCGACAGCATGAATTGGCCCCGCATTTTGACGCGCTGGGTTTGGCGGAGTTGGCGTGGTTTTATTGCTATGAGTTGCTGATGCCGAAGAGGATGTCGGCGTTCCGTTCGAGGAATTTTCTCTGTGCCTTGGTGTCCCTGTGAGAGGCTTGCTCCGCAGGCGATGTGGTGGGAGCGCCGCGGAGATTATGCCGCAATTTTATTCCGAAAACGGATTTTTAGACAGGAGGGCAGGATGGAGAGAATTTACAGGAAAGGGTTTGGCTTTTGTTTGATATCGCACAAATCATTTCAAACCCATCGCATCATAAACAGATCATCCTCTGTGTTCTCTGTGCGCTCTGTGGTTAATTCTCCTGTATTCGGGTTTATCGGCTTTCAGCCCAGAAATGGATTCACCACTCGGACTCCGTCGTAACTCTGGCCGTGGTTGAGGTCTTCGGAATAAAGAGTAGTGCAACCCAGTTCCACAGCGGCTGCAATGATCGTGGCGTCCCAATGCGAGACTTGAAACTTGCGACGGATTTGCACGGAGGCGAGAATCAACTCAAGGGAGACGGGCAGGACCGTCGCTGTAGCCGCGAGTTCCAGCATGGCGTGGATGTTTGTTTCGCTGATCCCTAGTTGTTTCTTCCTCAGCGCATTAGCGATGTATTCCTGCAAGACTTGGGCGGACAACGCAAAGGGAGCCGCGATCATCAACGCTTGGGCTCGCTCTCTTTTGGCTTTGTCCTCCGCCGCGTTGGAACTGGCGTAGAGCAGCACATTCGCGTCCAGGAAGATCTCAGCGATCATAGATTTCCTCCCGCTTGAGAGGGATCATGGGTTCTGTGTTGGACGCCCTCATCGCTTGGAGTAAACGCTTCACGGTCGCTTGGCGGTTTTTTTCCTCGTCTTCCGCTGGAGTGCGAAACCACAGTTTTAAAGCTTGAACCATGATGTCCTTAAGCGTGGTGCTACGCTCCGCCGCCATGACCTTGGCGCGTTGGAAAAGTTCGTCAGGAAGCTCTATTGTTGTTTTCATTACCCATATTTATGGGAAAATGTGTATTCTCGCAAGTGCGAAGTCCGCGCTTTTAGCCTTCAAGTAAACTAGGGGTCAGAACTAGGGGTCAGGGTTCATTCGCTTTCATTTTGAGGTTGCGCCGTCTGCGTCCGTTTGATGGATTTGCGACATGGCGCGAAGTATTCGACTGGAATTTGACGGGGCTTTTTACCATGTGATGGCTTGGGGGAATCGGAGATCGGCGATTTTTTTGGATGAACAGGATCGGCGATTTTTTTTGCAATGTGTGGCTGATGCGTGTGGAAAGACAGGCTGGAAGGTGCATGCTTGGGTATTGATGGATAACCATTACCACCTTTTTATCCAGACGCCCGAGGCGAATCTGGTCGAGGGGATGAAGTGGCTGCAAAACACGGTGACGCGGCGGTTTAATGTGAGGCATCGCCAGTGGGGGCGTTTATTTGGTGATCGCTACAAGGCGGTGGTGGTCGATGGAGAGAGTGCCTATTACTACGAAACGCTGTGGGATTACATTCACTTGAATCCTTGCCGTGCCGGACTCGTGGATGTGAAACAGGGGCAGAGTGTTTTAGATTATCCGTGGAGCAGTCTAGCTGGCGGGTATGCCTTGATGCCGCATCAGAGGGCGAAGTGGTTGGCGGCCGAGCAGGGACTGGCGGCGATGGGCGTGGAGGATACGGTGGAGGGACGCAAAAAATTGGTTGAGCGCTTGGACAAACGCGCGGCGGAGGAGCGTGAGCAGAGCGGATGGGTGGCTCTGGATGCGGATGCCGACAAGCGGGGGAGTCACTTGCTAAGGGGTTGGTATTGGGGAAAACAGGGATTCGCCGAGAAGTTGATGAAGGTTGGCGAGGCGGCGATCGGGCGAAACCTCAAGGCGCGTAGCTACGATGCGAGCCCGGAACGACAGGCCCATGGGCAGCAAAAAGCGTTGGAGTTGTTGGATGAGGGGTTGCGGGCGGGGGGCTTCAGTAAAGAGGAATTGGCCGCGCATCGGTGCACAGAGCCGCGCAAGGTGCTCTTGGCTGGATTGCTTTGGAGAAAGACGACGGTTTCGCAAACATGGATTGCGGAGCATCTGGGAATGAAAAATGCAGCCAACGTGAGCCGGGTGGTTCACCGAATGGATGCGGCGCGTCTGGAGGCGAAGGTGCCAAGAGAGCTGTGGCAGTTTTTTGTGGTAAAAACGAAGGAAAATGAACCCGAACCCCAAGTTTCAAGTTTCTTTAAAATGAGATCTATTCATGACATTCCTTATCTATCGAAGGGTAGCGTGAGGCAGGCTCTGGATCTTTACCTTCCTGATCAGGCCCATGGTGTTTTGCCCGCGATTCTGTGGATCCATGGCGGGGCGTGGGAATGCGGCGACAAATATCCCTGTCCGGTGCGGGAATTTGCGGAGAGAGGCTATGTCGTCGCCAGTATCGGCTATCGACTAAGCGATGAGGCGGCTTTTCCGGGTCAGCTGCAGGATTGTAAGTCCGCTGTGCGCTGGCTGCGCGCCCATGCCGACGAATACGGGATTGATCCTGCCCGGATAGGCGTTTGGGGGGCATCTGCCGGAGGACACCTGGCTGCGCTCATGGGCGTCGCTGGCCGGATTCGTGAGTTTGACGCGGGCGACCATCTCGATCAATCGAGTGAAGTGCAATGCGTGGTCAACTGGTTCGGCCCGGTTGATTTTTTTGATTGGGGCGCACCGTATTCACCCTCGGTGGATTCCCCGGAATCACCGCTTTACCGGCTCCTTGGCGGACCGTTCTCACAAAACCTAGAAAAGGCCCGCAGCGCCTGCCCGCTTCATTATGTGCATGGCCATAGCGCTCCGTTTTTCAACGTTCATGGCGACCGGGACAACATTGTTCCGCTGGTCCAAAGCCTGAGACTGCACACGGCCCTCCGGGATGCTGGCGTTGATAGTACGCTCCAAGTCATCCCCGGCGCGGGACACGGCACGGCAGAATTCATCCTGCCGGAAAGGCTTGATGAGATCGATGACTTCCTGTCCCGGCATCTAGGGCAAAATGACGGTACTTTCCTCCAATAAACCCGAAAACGGATTTTTAGAAAGGAGGGCAGGATGGAGAGAATTGACAGGAAAGGCTTTGGTTTTTGTTTGATATCGCACAAATCATTTCAAACCCATCGCATCATAAACAGATCATTCTCTGTGTTCTCTGTGCGCTCTGTGGTTAATTCTGCTTTATTCGGGATAAATCCCATCCCTGAAAACCACCGTTTATTTCCAAAAATATGAAAAACGCAGCTAACGTGAGCCGGGTGGTTCACCGTATGGATGCGGCGCGTTTTGATCGGCATCCGCATCGGAAAACTTTCTTGATTGGAGTTCCTGCAGGCGCGAGAGGAAATCGTCCAGACGGTGAGGGGAGCGTAGGCGCGCAGTAAGGATGAGCGATTTGATTCCTTGCAGCGCGTGCGTGGCGGGATTTTGATGGCTCTAATGGAGACTCTCAACAAACTCACAGAACAGGCGGCCTCATTAGTCTGGGGGCCATGGTTTATCGCTCTTCTCTTTGGCACGCACCTCTTCCTGACCATTCGCACGGGATTCATGCAGCGACATCTCGGACACGCCATCAAGCTGTCCGTGAGCAAGGAGCCTGGCTCGCGGGGGGATATCAGCCAATTTGGCGCGTTGGTGACCGCGCTTGCGGCGACGATTGGCACTGGAAATATCTACGGCGTGGCTGGCGCGGTTCTCCTGGGTGGCCCCGGCGCGGTGCTCTGGATGTGGCTCACTGGCGTCTTTGGCATCGCCACAAAGTATGCGGAGGCCTTGCTCTCGGTGAAATACCGCGTCACCAACGATCGCGGCCAGATGTCCGGCGGCCCGATGTATGTGTTGGAAAAAGGTCTCAACGCCCGCTGGGCGGGGGTTTTGTTTGCGATCTTCACGGCCATCGCCGCGTTTGGCATCGGAAACATGGTTCAATCAAACGCCATTGCAGACATGATCGTGGCCAAAAAAGACCTGCTCCCGTTTGCGGTTTCGGACGCGAATTTGAAAATCGGCGTCGGCATTTTACTCACCCTGATTACGGGTGCTGTCATCCTCGGAGGCATTAGTTCGATTTCAAAATTCTGCACCATCCTCGTTCCATTTATGGCGGGATTTTACATCCTCGGGTGCGCCATCATGCTCGTTTTGAACTGGGACAAACTGGGCGGCGCGCTACATCTCATCGTCACCAGCGCATTCACAGGCCAAGCGGCGATCGGTGGGTTTGTCGGCGCGGGCATAGCCGAAGCCATGCGCTTTGGAATAGCTCGCGGGCTTTTCTCGAACGAATCCGGGCTCGGCAGCGCGCCGATCGTAGCCGCCGCCGCGCGTACACGCGATCCGGTGCGCCAAGCCCTTGTCTCCAGCACCGGCACATTCTGGGACACGGTCGTCGTCTGCGCCCTCACCGGCCTCGTGATTGTATCTTCGGGGGATTGGCAGACCGGGGGTCTCACTAAAGCCGCCCTGTGCGATGCCGCTTTCCACAAGGTTGGAATTTTTGGCGACATCATTCTTGTTGGTGGTCTGCTGACCTTTGTTTTCTCCACGATTCTCGGCTGGTCTTACTACGGCGAGAAGGCTGTGGAATACCTCGCTGGGGTGAAGGCTATCACTCCCTATCGCTGGCTTTGGGTCGCGGCAGTCTTCATCGGCTGTGTCTGGAAAAGTGACGCTGTGTGGAATTTCTCGGATATGATGAACGGCCTCATGGCGATTCCCAATCTTGTTGCAGTGCTCTTGTTGAGCGGTGTGATAGCTGCTGAATCCAAACGCTACTTTTCAAACCGGAAACCCGATTGAAGACCATGCCCACGCCATCCGATCCTGCAGAGACTAAAATCCGCGCCAACTTCGCATCCCTCGCCAAGCTGTGGCTTGAGGAATCGTGCGAGCTTTTTCCTGAGCAGGCCAGCAAGCTTGGGTTTCACCAATACGATTCCCTGCTGAGTCGTAATACGCCGGAGATCCACCGAAAATATATCGCCCTTATTGAACGAACACTGGCTGCGGTGGAGGCTTTGCCCGAAGCGGCTTTTCATGGAGACGACTGGCTCGACCGGCGTGGGCTTCTTGCGAGGCTTCGCATGGATTTGCTCTCCGAACGCGATCTCCTCCGTTGGCGCACAAATCCTCAGACGCACTCGAATGCCGCGATCGACGCGATTTTCGAACTCGTGGTGAGGAACTCCGGCAAGCTGGGCAAGGCACTGCCCGCCATTGAATCCCGCCTAAAAAAAATCCCCGCCTACCTGCGTGCCGGCCTCGAGTGTATCGAAGCACCCGATCCGCTTTGGACCTCGCTCGGCGTCCAATCCTGCGCTGGAGCTGTCGAGTTTCTGCGCGGCTTGGAGGCGGAACTTTGCAGCCTTTCCAGCAAACCCAAGGCCCTCGTCTCGAGTCTGAAAGCTGCCGCGAAGGCGTTCGAGGAATACGCCGCCGGCATAGATCAGAAAAAGTCTGGGCCCAAGGGGGGCTTCTCCATCGGGCGCGAGCGGTTCGAATTTGTCATCCGCGAGCAACTCGGTCTCGATCTCTCGCTTCCCGAGGCCCGCGCACTGGGAGAATACCAGATCCAGCGCCATGAATTCCTCCTCGAACGTGCGGCCCGTCGTCACGGGCGAAAAACCGCCCGCGAGATTATGGATCGCGCTGCTGCCGGATGGACCCCCGAGCTCCCTCTGCTCGACGTTTACCGCCAGGCCACATCAGACATCAAAGCCCGCTTGGGGAAGCTCGGCCTCGTCACAGTTCCAAAGGGTGACACCCTGAAGGTTCTGCCTGTGCCGCCTTTTCTAAAGCATCAATTTCCCACAGCCGCTTACAGCGCGCCGGAGCCGTTCTCACGCGACCAAACCGGCATTTTCTGGGTGAACGATCTGAGTCTGGACCAAGAGAATCCGGAGAAAAAACTCGCGGAAATCCGTCAGCACCACGGCTTGGAACTCACCACGGTCCACGAGGCCTATCCCGGACATCACTTGCAATTTGTCGTTCAGTTTCAGCACGCCAGCCGCCTGCGCCGCCTTTTCGCACACTCCATTTTCTATGAAGGCTGGACGATGTGGTGCGAGAAGCTCGCCGTGGAGCATGGTCTGGTGGACATACCCGGCGCCGAATTGATCCAGCTGCACGATGCCCTCTGGCGCGCGCACCGCATCGTGATCGATTGCGGTTTGCACGATGGCGCGCTCAGCCATGCGGCGGCGTCGAAGCGGCTCCAAAGCGGCGTGGGCTTCACTGCCGCCCGCGCGGCCGCAGATGTGAACTGGTATACATCAAGCCCAACGGTTCCGATGAGCTATCTCCTGGGTCGTCTGGAGGTCGAAAAACTTTACCACCACTTCGTCGTACAAGCAGGCTGGCCGCTGAAGAAATTCAACGATTGGATGCTCTCGCACGGAGCCATTCCCTACAGCTGGATTCGCCGCATTTGATAGGTTGGCATTGATTTTGCTTCAGGGCGGGTTGATGAAAAACAAGCCCATCAAAAAAATCGGAGTTCTGACAAGTGGCGGGGATTGCCCCGGGTTGAATGCAGTCATTCGCGGCGTCGTGCGGGCGGCTGCGGAGCGTGACTGGGAGGTGATCGGATTTGCTGACGGATATGAAGGCATGATCACGCCTGTGCGCTACAGAAAGCTTGATCCCAACGGTGTGGACAGCATCATGCCGATGGGTGGCACGATTCTTGGCACGACCAATCGCGGTCGATTCGTGGCCAAAGTGGGTGCTGGAAACAAGGCGACAATTCCGAAAGCCATTCTCTCCGAGGCACGTGAAACATTTGAAGGCCTTGGCTTGGATGCACTCGTCTGCATCGGCGGCGATGGATCACTGAGCACTGCGCTCCAACTCCAAAAAGCGGGCATCCCCGTGGTCGGCGTGCCGAAAACGATCGATAACGATCTGAATGCCACTGCTATGACCTTCGGATTCGACTCCGCGGTGGCCGTGGTGGTCGATGCACTGGATCGGCTGCACACGACCGCACGCAGCCACAAGCGTCTGATGGTGGTGGAAGTAATGGGACGCCATGCGGGCTGGATCGCCCTTCACGGTGGGCTTGGTGGCGGCGCGGATGTGATTCTTTTGCCAGAGATCCCCTTCAAAGTGGATAAATTGGCGCACTTGATAAAAAACCGTATCCAAGATGGATTTGGAAGTACGATGATCGTGGTTGCCGAAGGTGCCAAGGAATCGGGAAAGGAACTCAGCACCAAGAAGGCGAAACTTCGCGCCAAAGGTGAAGTCCGCTTGGGCGGCATTGGCGAGCGCCTGGCCGAACAACTCGAAATGTTGACTGGTCAGGAAGCGCGGTCCGTCGCGCTGGGGCACCTCCAACGGGGTGGTACGCCCAGCGCACTGGATCGGATATTGGCTACCCGCTTCGGTGTCGGGGCCGTGCGCCTGATCGAGGAGAGGAAATTTGGACAGATGGTCAGCTACCTGCAATATCACGTTGGGGGTGTGCCCATAGTCAAAGCTGTAGGCACACTACGCACGGTGGACGCGAATTCTGAAACGGTTGCAGCCGCCAGATCGGTCGGAATTTCCTTTGGAGACAGATAAGCCATATTACAGAAGTGTGATTATACCAATCTCTTCTATAAGTATTTAGCCCGAAAACGGATTTTTAGACAGGAGTGCAGGATAGAGAGAATTTACAGGAAAGGCTTTGGCTTTTGTTTGATATCCCACAAATCATTTCAAACCCATCGCATCATAAACAGGTCATCCTCTGTGTTCTCTGTGCGCTCTGTGGTTAATTCTGCTGTATTCGGGTTTAGGGCATATTCTAAGAGAAGGGTGCCTGCCTCGCGGGCCAAGTTAAAAAATAGCCGCCAAAAGCCTTTGAAACCGTTGCTTGTCGAGCGCAAGGCGGCACCGACTGCGCCCGAGGGCGGGTGTGTTCTACGTAGGCATTGGGCGTGCAATACATTTATAAAAATTTTTCCAAGAGTAATTTATTAAAGTCCGGATATTTTTTAAGGCAAGCCCTGCCATGGAGCTGATAATGGGGCGCGTCAGGGAGACATCGAGTTTCTTCGCCCGCATAGTCATACCTCCGAAGCAGTGAACGCGTCCATCCTGCCCATGAAGCCGATGAGGAGGCGTGTGAGAACGACGTCCTCAGCGACTTGGCTGGTGATGAGTTGGAGATTGGCATCGGCACAGGCGTGGAAGGCGCGCTGGAGCTCTTCGAGCGAGTAGTGAACGGAGTTTTTGGCAGCGATACCTAGGCCGTAGGCATTAAGGGTGCCATCCTTTTTGCGAGGGAGAAAATCCGTTTCCTCGGGCGGGAGTTTGGCCAGTGTGCTGCCGAAATAATTCGCCTCGGCTGGCGGGCGCAGCTTGTGGCGGATGAGCAGGCTTTTAGCAAGGAGGAGATTTCGGACGGTCGGGACGATGGAGGCCAGCAGGATGCCGACGCCTTTTTCACCCTGGTAAAAAAGCTGCCCGAGCGTTTCCAAGGCCAGCGGGAGGTTGCGCGTGGAGATGGCATTGCCGATGTCGAAGACGCCACTCTCGCGGGTCGCAGGCACGAGGTCGCGCACATCGCGCTCGCCAATGGGATGGCCTGCCCCGAAGGCGGTCTCGATTTTGTCGAGTTCGCTGTGGAGCTGCGAGGAATCTAGCCCCACACGCGCGGCAAGCACCTCGATGGCATCTGCCGAAATTTTCAAACCGCGCGCCCGCACTTGCTGCATCGTCCAGTTGATAATTTCCTCCTCGCCCGCACCGAATCCCAGCGAGGGTTTGTCGTGGATGACCGTGCTTCCGGCTTTGGAAAGACGCTTGTAGGACGAGCGTCGCTTGTCTGCGGACGGCGCGCTCAGAAGAAAAGCAACCCCGTCAGGCAGGCCTTCATCCAGAAGGTCACAAAGCTGCTCGACGACAGTGATGACATTTTCAGAGCGCCCCGCCACGCTGTCAGCCAGGAAGGCCGCACTCTTCAGCCACACAAGCTTCGTGCCCCCAAGAAATGGCATCGTGGCGAGTGATTGCATCGTCTCGCGCGTGCGAGCAATGGCAGCATCCACCGTCTCCACCGCGCCGTCGATGATCTCCAAACCAAACGCATCGGCACCGGGAGCAAGCTTGGCAGCGAGTTCGGAGGCGGCTTTCTTTACAGCGGCATCGTCCGAACCGCTTATAAAGTGAATCGCTGATGAGGTTTTTTTTGCGGCCATTGGGTCGGGGTGAATCTTGGCGTCAGGCTTGCCGGATTGCAAAATTTCTTCGTCATCCGCCTTCCGTCAGACGTAACATGGGCGCTCTATATTCTCGCCATGTCACACATCAAGCTCTTCATTCCAGGTCCGATCGAAGTTTCCGAAAAAACCTTCCGCGCCATGTGCACACCGATGATCGGCCACCGCGGCTCGGAATTTAAAAAACTCTACGGTGGAATCCAACCCCGCCTGCAGACCCTCTTCGGCACCCAGCGACCTGTCTTTCTCTCCACTTCCTCGGCTTGGGGCGTCATGGAGGGCGCGATCCGGAATCTCACGGCAAAAAAAGTCCTCAACGGCATGTGCGGTGCGTTTTCCGACAAGTGGTTTGATGTCAGCCAGCGCTGCGGAAAAGAAGCAGCAGCTCTCCAAGTTGAGTGGGGTCAGTCCATCGAGCCGGACATGATACGAGCGAAGCTCTCCGAGGGTGGATTTGATACTTTCACACTGATTCACAACGAAACCTCCTGTGGCGTGCGCAACGCGCTTCCCGAGATTGCAGCGGTGCTACGCGAGTTCCCGGAGGTGATGTTCATTGTCGACAGCGTCTCGTCTTTTTCCACGCAGCCGATTCCGATGGATGAACTCGGCATCGACGTGCTGCTCACCGGCAGCCAGAAGGCGCTGGCCATGCCGCCCGGCCTGGCGCTCTTTGCCGTCTCCGAGCGTGCGATGAAACGCGCCGAGTCGATCAAGGACCGTGGATACTATTTCGACTTCGTGGAATTCGCCAAAAACCAAGAGCAGGACATGACACCCAGCACGCCAGCGATTTCGCTAATCTATGCGCTCGAGTCGAAGCTGGATGATATTTTCAGCGAAGGCATCGAGGCCCGCCACGCACGCCACGCCGCGCTCAACGCCCAGGTTCATGAGTGGGTGAAGGCTCGCGGCTTCGAATTTTTTGCCCCCGAAGGCCGCCGCTCGCTCTCGCTCACCTGTGTGAAGAACAATCGCGACATCGATGTCGCGTCCTGGATCAAGCGCCTCCGCGAGAAGCACCGCTTCGTCATCGATGGCGGCTACGGTAAGCTCAAAGGAAAAACCTTTCGCATTTCCAACATGGGCGACGAAACCAGCGAATCGATCGCAACCTTACTCGCCGCGTTGGACGACACGCTGGAGTAGCTTTTCAGGCACCAGCCGTATTCCGCTGCCGTGGATTCGATCACCCAAGCCGCCCTTGGTGCCGCAGTCGCCCAGGCCGGCATGGGAAGGCGCCTCGGCAACAAGGCTATCGTGTGGGGTGTTTCGCTCGGAACCCTTCCCGATTTCGACCTCGTCATCAACCCTTGGCTCGATCATATCCAGCAGCTCGAATGGCATCGTGGATGGTCACATTCGCTTTTGGTCATAGCCATCGCCTCACCATTTTTCGGCTGGTTGATTGCGCATCTCCATAAGGGAGGCGTCACCACCCTGAGAGCGGCGCTCACCGTTTTCGCAATTTTTTTCACCCATGTGCTGATTGATGTTTTCACCATCTACGGAACGATGGTCTTCAAGCCATTCAGCGATTTCCGCGCGGGCTGGAACAATCTCTTCATTGTCGATCCCCTTTTCACTGCGCCGCTCCTGCTTGGAGTGGCCATCGCATGGTTTGCAAAAAGCCACCCCCGCTTGCGTGTGTGGGCGAACACCGCTGGAGTCGTCCTTGCCTCGCTCTACGCCGCCTGGAGCCTTGGGGCGAAATCCGCAGCCGAATCCCGCATGCGCGAAAATCTCACCGCAGCCGGCATCGAAGCACGCCGCTTCATATCTACCCCGACCCCGTTCAACACGATTCTTTGGCGCGGCGTCGCAGAGCGCGAGAAGGACTTCGTCATCACCTACCACTCCCTTCTGAAACCCAACGAGAAGCCATTATTCGATTTCATCCCGAAAAACCACGAGGCCCTCGCCCCGATCTCCGGATCTCGTCCAGCCCGCCGCCTCGAGTGGTTCTCGGATGGATTTTTCAGCGTGAGAAAAACCGATCGAGGCTGGGTGGTCAGCGACTGGCGTTTCGGCGAATTGCGTCCTGCCGACGGCCCTCTTTCGGAAACGAATCCACCTGTCCCCATTTTTTCGTGGCTGCTGGAATCCGATGGCGACTCCGTGAAAGTTACCCCACTCCGCGCCAAAATGGACCCCGCCCCGCAGCTCCGGCGTGTCGCCAAGCTCTTGCTGCCGGAATAATACGGGCCTCCCGTAACTCATTTTTTGCCTGCAAACCGCAGGTTCCGCTGAATGGCAAAAATGGTGATTCCAAGAAGAGTGGAATCGTCTTTAACGGCATGATGTCACAAAAAATCGGGGCGAGAGGATTCGAACCTCCGACCTCCTGGTCCCAAACCAGGCGCTCTACCAAGCTAAGCTACGCCCCGCTGTTGAGTGGATCAATGTAGCAGCCTGCGCCAGCTTGTAAAGCGCCTCGAGCAATTCATTGCCAATCAGGGTGGGGTTCAGCGCTCAAAAAAAATCTGCTGGATCGGGAAGTTCCATCAGGGTCTCTGATGCGCGCGCCATGCTATCGGGAGCAGAAACAAGGCGAACAGAGCGTTCATAGCTACCCCCAGCGCGCAGTTGATGCCAAGGGATGCCAATCCGACAGTCTGGGCGGTAGCGAGGGAGCCGAAGCCTGCGACAGTCGTGGCCGCGCAAAGAGTGAGGGCTTTTCCAACATCCCGGAAGGCTGCGGCCGCATTGCCGTTGTTTTGCCGGAGGGCGAATATCATGTGGATGCTATAATCCACTCCGGCACCAATGGTGAGAGTCACGGAGCAGAGGTTCATGAAATTCCAATCCAGCGAAAAAAGCCGCATCAGGCCTGTCATAGCGAAGAGACTAAGAGCAGTGATGCCAAGAACAAGCAGGGTGTCGCGCAGATTGCGAAGCGAGAGGAATAAAGCTGTGGAAAGCACGGCAAGAAAAGCGACGCCAGCCAGCAGACCGTGGCCGAGGGCATGCTGCGAGAGGGCTTCGCCGAGCTTGTGCCACCCTGTCATATATACTCCATCGGCTGCCAGTTTGTCGATGAGGCCAGCGACGGCAATGGGGTCTGTGCCGGACTCGATAGCCACTCCACACGCGGCGAACTCCGGTCCGCCCAGACTCATCGTGCGTCTCGCGATCCAGTGAAAAGCGGCATTCTCTGGCAGGGGAGATGTGCTGGAGGTCTGCCACGCCTGCCATTGATCAAGAATGCCGCCGGTGAGAAATGTGCCACTTTCCGAAAAACCGGCGTCCGTGAGCAACTCGCAGAGGGGTTGTTTTTCAAATACCGTAGCGGAGCCGAAGGGGGGTTTGGTTTTAAAAACACCCGCATGGGCCCAAAACAAATCGGGTAATTCAAAGCTCAAGACCCCGCCGGCCTGGAGCGCTTG
>Ga0164293_10003801_pt1 | contig 12895 bp, 23 predicted proteins | sample GEODES118metaG_FD_111487 | JGI IMG/M metagenome (GOLD analysis project Ga0164293, IMG submission 111487) | Eutrophic lake water microbial communities from Lake Mendota, Wisconsin, USA - GEODES118 metaG | ecosystem: Environmental > Aquatic > Freshwater > Lake | place: USA: Lake Mendota... | reverse complement strand
CACATATGGTTGATAGTTCTTATGAAAGTGGTTATTATGATTGTGAACTTAAAAGGGGATTCAAACACAACTATTATAAACAAACGTATAAAATTCACGACTTTATAAAAAATATGTTAAAATTAAATTAAAATGGAAATTACAGGAAAAGAATTACAAGAAAAAATTAAGAACGGAGAAAAGGTTATAGTTGAGTTTTGGGGTACTTGGTGCGGTCCGTGCTTAATGATGAAACCAACATTTGAAAAAGTAGCAAATGAAAATACGTCTGATGTTCAGATGTACACTATGGATATTGATAACAATAGAGAATTCGTCTCTTCTTTGGGTATAAGAAGCATACCAACAATTAAAGTATTTAACGGTGGAGAAGTAACCGATACTAAAGTGGGTGTTTTCCAAGAACAAGGAATTAAAGAATTAGTAACAAACCTTTTAATAAACTAATATATATGAAAAAACTATTTGGTATTTTAATTTTATTTTGTATTTTAGCATCCTGTAAATCATCTAAAGCAAGTTGCGAAGCATATGGAAACAATAACACAAAACAAACTAACAAAGATAGAAGTGACGATCCAAGAAATGTGGGCAGCGACTCGTCCTATCGTACAAAAAAGTAAAAAACAATATTATCGTAAAGAAAAACATAAGAAAAAGTTTGGAAGTTTAAATTAGATTATATATCTTTGTATCACATTTAAACCGATAAACATATGATGAACTTAGAACAACTTAAAACACAAACACCTTCAGTATTCGCTACACAAGCGTCACCTTCAGTATCTAACCAATACGTATTCGTCCCTACGATGGACATTTTGGAGAACTTCCAAAGGGAAGGATGGGAAATCGCATCAGCAAGACAAACAGGTAAGACACTATACGGAGTACATGAGATCCGTTTACGCAACGGAGAATTACCAAAGGTAGGGGACACATTGGTTGAGGCAATCATCCGTAACTCTCATAACGGTATGTCGACTCTTAGTGTGAGTGCAGGATTACACAGGTTAGTATGTTCAAACGGACTTACAGTACCAACATCAACAGCAGAGTCATTCAGAGTGAAACACCAAAGATTTGAATTGGATGATGTTAAAATACTTACAGAGTCATTCGCATCTAAACTACCAAAGATTGAGATCTCAGTGAATCGTATGATGGAGAAAGAACTATCTACTGATGAGAAGATTGATTTTTTACGTAAATCAACTGAAGTACGATTTGGTCAAAACAAAGTGTTAACAGATTTAGAAATGGTTGGTTTATTAACACCAAACAGAACAGAAGATGAGGGAGATGATTTGTGGAGAGTATTGAATGTAGTACAAGAGAAGTTTGTCAGAGGAGGGGTGGAGATGTCATCACCAAAAGGACGGAGAACTAAACTCAGAGGTTTACAAAACATAATGGCTTTAAACAAAGTAAACACAAGACTTTGGGAGTTGGCTGAGGAGATGATCTAAAAAAATAAAAAAGGGGAGTTATTACTTCCCTTTTTTTATTTACCGAGTATTTATTTTAAAAACGAATAATATGAAAAACACATCTTTTAATTTAAACGATCTTGAAAAAAATAGAATACTAAACCTACACGAATCACATAAACTTAAAACGTTAGGTTTATTAAATGAAGATCCAGATCCTGTTGTAGTTACTAATGAATATTTGAATGAACCAAGAATTGGTGACCCATTTGATTATTTAAAAGTTGGTGACGATAAACCAACCTTCTATTTTAAGATTGCGTCTAACCCTACCGGTAACTACAAACTACCAATTAAAAACCCAACATATAAGGCAAAATGGGATGATTATAGTGCTAAATACCCAAATTGGACACCTGCAACAGGTAAAAATGCAACAGGAATCCAAACCAACGTTAAGTTCCAAACAACACCCGTAGCTGGTGGAGTGTTGAACCCTAAAGCCGTCGTTGATAATAAAACCGTCGTTGATAATAAAACCGTTGTTGATAAAACCGTCGTTGATAAAGCACCAACTAGAAATGCAAATCAAGTAACTTCGGATAAGCAAACTGACCCTAACGCAGATATACAAAGAGGTTTAGACTATAAAACAAGAAAAGACGGTCAAATTAATACTAAAGATGCTGCAAACCAAGTTGCACAACAAGACAAAGCGGGTGAAAAAGCCTTACAACAAATGGAAAATAAAATCGTTCAATCATGTTTAGCTCCAGTAAAAAATATTGAAAAAAGTTATTTTGGTAGAGGAGTGTTTAATAGAGCAATGAAACCTGAAAAAATTGATGAGTTATTAAAACAAAATCCAGTAAAAGAAGAATTAAAAAAGAACCTTACGGAGTTATTTAAACCATTATTTTTACTTATAGGTACACTACTGGTTAAATCGGGTAAAAGATGTATCGACTACGATAAGGTTAAACAACAAATTAGTAAATTCCCTAATTTTAAACCTGAAGAATTAGCTAAAAAAGTTGGTTTAGATATTAACAATTTAGAAAATACACCTAAAAAGATTCAGGCCGATAACACAGTGGTTCAACAATATAAAACAGCATCTAAAGGAACATCTACAGGTGGTTCTGGAATGGGGGCTATGGAGAAGTCCGACGCTGAATTTGATGCGATGATTAACAAAGGAACTGAAACTAAAACATCTGTTAATGGTGTTCCATCAAATAATGTTGGTCCTATGAACAACCCTAGCGATCAATCAACAAATGCTGACGACCAAAAACGAGCAGAATATTTAAAAAGTCAATTAAAAATACAAAATAATCCAAGTACAAATACAAACACCAATAATCCTGACGATGATCGGTATGATGAGTTTGGATTAGCAAAAAATAAAAGATAAATATTTAAGGGAGTTCAATACTCCCTTTTTTATTGCATATTTTTTAGAACCATCTCCAATGAATAGATTGAATCTTTATCTTGTTTGGTTTTAACCTTTTTGTTTTTAAGGTAGTTTAAAGAATCTAAAACTTCGTCTTTTTTAGATTTATTAGATGAGATAGAAACAACAGAACCATTAGATGGTTGAGTTGATGGTTGTTTATCAACATAGATAACCTCGATTTGTTTTGGGTATAAAGAATTATAAACGTCAATTGCAGTTTTTGCGTGACGAGTTGTTAAACGGATAACAAGGTATTTAAGTAGTTCTTTCATATCATAAAGATACGAAAAACTGTTCTATTTACCTAACCTCTCTTTGAATTTTTGAAGTAATTTATTGTTGTTCTCAATCAGTCTTAAAGTTCTTAATATACTTTTTCTTGACTTTCCTTTTTTTCCTTCTTTTTTTGCCTTTGCCATTTTACTTTATTTGTAAATAAATAGTTTTAATGTTATATTTATAGTTTATGGATAGACTGATTAGAAAAATATTAAAGGAAGAGGTTGAAAACTTAGAATTATTTAACAGGGGGGTTGATGATGCAATCTCAATTTTAAATAAAGACTATCCATACATAAAGGGTTGGAAAATGCATGATAATAGTTGGACTTATGATGTTGATATTGACGTTATATGTGACATAGATAAGACGGTTCGTTTTTATAACAGTGAAGTACGTTCAATATGGGTTGACAAATACCTCACAGATGATGAAGGATTCGCTTATCCATTCTCACCATTGGAACTATCAAGACAAATTAGTGCTGATGAACAGTACCAACTATACAAAGGATTAAAAGAGGACCTTAACGATATTTATAGTTACATACCTGACAATTTAAAAACAAGAAATGTGGATGGGAGAATTAAAGGAATAAATATGGATAGGTTTGTGTTTATATGAGAGAGTTAATCAAAAAAATATTAAAGGAAGAAACATACCTTACAGAATCAAAAAATGAAACAAAAAATATAAACGCAGCGAAGGACATTATCTATTCAATGTTTGATAACGTTTCGTTTTTAGGTGTTAAACCAAAAGAAAAAATAATTAAAGTGTATTTTGAAACTATCTCAACAGCTATGAATGAAGATAGCTGGTTTGTGAACGTTATATGTGACACCATTAAAGATTATACCTCATTAAAAGCCATTCCGTTATGGTGGAGAGGATCCGTGACAGATAAAGATGTGGATCTTTATATTGATACTGAAATAATAAGATATGACGAGGAAGGTAACCTAATCAACGAATCAAAAGAAAAAGAACCAAAATTTTTAAACTTAATTAAGGAAATAATAGAACCTTTCAAAGAAGTAAGGGGGGTATGTGATATCTACGTTTTGTATAATGACGAAGACGATATGTATTTTATTGACGTTTCAATAGAAATGTACAGACTATATGATCACTTTAATTCGACTTATGGTGTAAGTAATCACGTTTTAAACCTGAAAAAAAAGATAAGAAAAGAAATTGAAAACTATCTACCGATATCAAACTATTATGTCGGTTCAAGCTCAACTGGAAATTGTAATAAAAATTAATCTTTGTCTAATCAAATTATTTTTACTACCATTAATTAAAAAAAAAGTATGTCAGTAGTATATGTAAAAATGTTCCACAATGAAAATGAAGTAACATATTCAACACAAAAAGTATTAACAGTAGTAGACACAGATCAATATGGTAACGTAACGGCAAAGTGGTATAACGATAAAATCAAAGACTACGAGTTATTAGTGTTGCGACCTGATCAATTTTCAGAAAAACCTTTCCTTATGGATTTTAATTAATGTGATATTTATTAATATGGAAATAAAAAAATTAATATCGTTTGATTTTGACGACACGTTAGTTCACACAACATTACCAGATGAAGGTAAAAAAATATGGAAAGAAAAGACAGGTGAAGATTGGCCACACAGAGGTTGGTGGTCAAAACCTGAGAGTTTGGATATGGAAATATTTGACATTCCATTAAATAAAAAGATTTATAGAAGATATAAACAAGCAATATCTGATCCTGATAACTATGTGATTTTGGCTACAGGTAGAGTTGCACCACTCAAAGATGAGGTTTATACCATATTAGGACATTATGGTTTATCTTTTGATGAGACCCATTTAAACCCAGGTATTGACACGTTTGAATTTAAATCCAATCTATTTGAAAAATTAATAAACGAAATGGAACCTGAAGAGTTTATTATGTATGATGATAGACAAGAACATTTGATTAGGTTTGTTGAATGGGCAAAGAATATGCCGTGTAAGGTAACACTAATTGATGCGATATCAGGAGAAGAGTTTAAACCAAATGAAGATAAAAACCTACAAGAGAGTATACGTAGAGTTAAAATATTAATGGGACTAAACGAAACTGTTGTTGATATTAAAGATACCTTAAAGGTTGGATCTAAAGGAGATGGTGTTGAGGAGATACAAAAAATACTTAAAATTACACCAAAGGATGGTAAGTATGGTCCACAAACAAAAGGGTGTGTTAAAGACTTTCAAAAAAAACAAAATATTAATGATGACGGGGTTGTTGGTCCGATAACTAAAAAAGAGTTGGAAAAGTTAGAAAACGGTACTATCAATTGGACACCAACAGAGACTTGTAAGGGCACTACATTAACTAAAAAAACAGAAGATAAAACGGAAGAAAAAACGACAAAAACAACATCATCAGGTAATATAATAATAGGTGATTCACAAACAAAATATGTTGATATGAATACTAATAAAGCAAGTAGAATATCTAAAAATGGTGGTGAAAGTTCTTTATGGGAAGGAGGTAAAAGCGTTTCTTGGTTAATAGACGCATTGAAAAAATATCCAAAAAGTCCAGAGGTTAAGAATGTAATTACATGTATTGGAACTAACGGAGGGTTTGGTAAATTTTTTAATGATGATATTCCCGAATTGTTTAATCAAATAAAAACCAAATTTCCTAATGCTAAAATATACACAGTACAAGGATCATGGGGTTGGGGTGGATTAAAAAATATTAAAGAAACAGATGTTAAAAGTTATTATAAAAAATACGCAAATTTAGGTGCAACATTAATTGAACCACCAATCGGTAAAATAGAACCACACGGTAATTACCCTGTTTATAAAGAAATAGGTAAAGATATTGATAGTAAACTCTAATAATATGAATATAAAAGAATCCATAAGAAGAATATTAAGAGAAGAAACAAATACCCAATCTATATTACACGATTTACTTAATATGGAATTTACTGGGTTTGACGACATTTATTATGATTGGGCAAACTATAACTGTGGTATGGGGGTATGTTGTGATCCATATGCTATCGGGTTTGTTTTACCGACACATCATTATGAAGATTATATATTTAAATTGGTTGATGATACTAAATACGATGATGATGGGGATTACCCTAAAGAATTAAGAGATGAATTACCTGAACCTTGTTATGATTTCCCTGATGTTAAAGATCCACGTTTTAATGTGATTGTATTTTATCAGGTCTTCGCCGAACAAATTGAGAACTTCTTGGGATCATCTGATGAATGGGGATTGGACTTATTGGATTTAATAAATAAAAAGTTTAACTGCGACGCAAAAAGAATAATTTTTATATGAACCTACAAGAAAACATACAAAGAATTAAAGAAAAGATTAAGATCAGCATTTGAATATATTGAGACCAAAAAAGAAGGATCAAAAAGAAAGACAGAAGAAATGAAAGAAGGTGAACTAACAGAAAAGTGTTGGGCAGGATATACTCAAAAAGGTATGAAAACTATGTTTGGTAAACGATATCCTAATTGTGTAAAAAAGACAAAATAATGAAACGACTTGATACCCTATTAGAACTTTTAAAAACTTATGATTTACCATATGGGGAATACGCAGTGTTTGGTTCGGCTCCTCTTGTTATTACGGGAATGATTAAAGACGTTAATGACCTTGATGTCATTATAAGACCTAGAGCTTGGAGTTTTGATAATGACGGAGAATATAGGACCAATGATATTGAATTTTTTGATAATTGGCCAGGTTTTGATGTTGACGATTTAATTGACAATCACACATTTGAATTTAAAGGTGTGTTGTTTGTTTATCCTGAAAAAGTTATTGAATACAAACAAAAACTAAATAGAATAAAAGATAAAGGGTTATTTTAATCATATATGAACCTACAAGAACATATAAGAAAAGTATTAAAGGAAGAGACAACCCAAGTTGACAACTCACTATTAAATATTATAAAGGAATTTGGTTTATATTCAATTACAACAGATGTTGGGTTAACTTATTCTGACGTATGGTCAAAAACAGGAGAACTACCCAGAGAAATTAAAATACAATACCTGAAGGATTTAACAGACGATCAACAACAAACTCCCCACGAGTTGGATCTCACCTATTTAACGGGATCAATACCACTATATGAAAACGATAATTGGCAAACGGTTTATGTTGAATACCTTTCAAATAAAGATAATGTTCTTAAAGTTCATTTGGCAGAATTTGATGAAGAAGGTGGGGTTGATAACTTTGACATAATAACCGAAGATGAATTGGATGGAGAAACATTGGATATACTTGTGAATGAATTATCCGATAGACTACATCATTCAAATAAAAAACAAAGATGATGAATCTACAAGAACAAATAATTTGATCCTCCACTTGTAAAGATGGGGGATTTTTTATATCTTTGTGATATGGCACAAATTAATGATTTAGTGGGGGTTAAACCAAACATAGACTTAGCGATTGAAGAGTATGTGAGATTAATTACACCACGTACAAAAGAATCGTTAACTGTTTCATATATGGGATCTGGCAGATGGAAAATTGACATAGGTGTAAATGAAAATGTCTACAGTTTTTTAAACAAAAAACATAGGCATTATAGAACATTCACCATTAAAGAAAGTTTTGAAAGACGCATACAAAATGAAATGTCTAAAATGTTTCCATTCACGTTTGAGGTATTTGTTGTTTTAGATGCATAAAAAACATTATTATGTTAGTGGATTATATTAAAAATATCATAGATGGTGGTGTGTGGGATGTTGAACTCATTGATGGAAAATATATCGTTAAACAAATAGTTGATTGCAAAGATAATGAAGAGGCGTTTTATATTATGAACCATATCAATATTACTATCATTAATGGTGTAAAATATAAGTTAAAAAAATACTTACCTGAAGGTATAATCTATGAAGTTAAAATTGAACTTATTAATGCCCCAAAACTTAAAATAAACTGTAATACAGAAGAAGATTTATTAAAATCGATGATAGGTCAGGTTAATATACATAGAACATATGGTATACACAGGAGATTCGGTCCTATGACGATAAATAATCCTCAACAACCTGTTATTATAACACGAAGACAAATAGATTAATAACGTATTTATTAATATGAATCTACAAGAACAAATAAGAAAAGCATTAAAACAGGAGTCGCTAAGACAAACCCTGATGGATGAAATAAAACTATCAGGAATAAGAGACACCGCAAGTATAGTGGGTGTAAGTGTAGAAGAACTTTTAGATATGGTGGGGATAAGAGGTTCAAAAGACGATATGATATTTTTAACCAAATCAATAATGGATAATGATGTTAAACAAAAATTAAATTACTGTAGTTATAATATTGTACCTACACGTTATTCTATTAATATAGATGTTTATATACCTAAACCAGCACCTGAAGATGAAGGTAGGTATATGTTTGATCAAAGCATACGTAATCATGCATATGAATTAATAAGTGAGTTAATATATAAGTTAGGTGGTGGATTAATCAGAGGACATAATATACATGTTTCTAATACAGGAAATTGTTAAGAGTATAAGACTAACTTACTCACTCATCTCTACCGTTCATTTCATTCACTACGTTCTTCGTTCATAACTTAATCCTATACTCTTACTGTCAAATTATTACCATACGGTAAAATACATTCTTTTTACCTCTTACATTTCTATAAAGGATATGTGGTAATTAATGGGACCTATCTTAAATCATAATGTAAAGACTTTATACGTGATGAGACTATCACGATAAGATAAAGAGGTTTATTATACATAAGAACATAATGTAAAATACTATTAACAAAATACAGGACAATTGTAAAAAGTATTCCCCCCCATTCTAAAGGGGTATATAATAAGATGTCTCCATCAGTAATTAATAGAATGTCCCCCATTTATTTAATGGATGATCAGAGTAAGATGTATAAGTATGTTCTAATAATATACAGATGAGGTGTTCACTAAAAGGGGATGTTCAGTGTCGTAGACCGACACGTAGTGGAGTGGAACTGAACAAAGGGAAATGGTGAACAATAAAGTTGTGTTTACAAACGAACCGTATGAAGTGGTATTATAATGGACTGATCTTTTGTAGTGGATAAGTAAGGTTAAACCTGACAGTAATACTATGTTTAATATGTCCCCCACTTTTTACCACTAATATGGTATCTTAACTAAGTAATCCTATTCACGTTGGGGGTTATTATATGACACATTTACAGTCCATAAACGTTGGATGTTCTTTAGGACTTCGTCTCCGCGGCTTCTACAGTATGTAAACAATTTTTAGCTGGAAAATGTATATAGTAAAAAAAATGGTCCTACAGATACCTACAGAGGGGTTTTTTTAGGCTGGTCGTATAACCAGCGACATATTCGGTGGTAAAAGGTGGGAATAATGTGTGGTAAAAAGTGGGAGGAGGGATTGTCCCCCGTGTGAAGCGAGCATGACATTTTGACAAAATCAAATAATTTAACAAAAAGTTATTAACATTTTTCCCCCTGACATAGTGACAGACCTATTTCACTATTTATTTATCAACAAAAACTTATTAACATTAAGGTATGAATGAGATGGAATTATATATAAGAGAGAATTATACCCCAACGATCATAGAAAGTAGGTTAGGGTTATGTTGTTTATTTAAACATAATGAGGGAACCAATGAAGACTGTGTGGTATATTTTGAATCAGCAAAGAGGGGATGGAATAAGAAACCCATAATGAATAGACAATATGTAATGGTGGATGCTGATACAAGTTCCTTATTGGAGGATCTATCCAAACACTTTGATCTAAACGAGGAGAACTATAATGTGGTGAGAGAGATCATAACAAATATAAGTGTTAACTTAATTGAGGGGAACTGATTACCCCTTCCCCTTAAAGAAATCGGATACCTTATCTACGATACCATCGTAACCCATAAAACATAGTGCAACAACCAACCAAGAGATTACACACCAAGTACTACCAACAAATTCTAATATTTCTTTCATACCACTAAGATAAGAATAAATAATGTATCTGCCAAATTTATTCGATGGTATCGTGTTTCCCCTTCTTTAATGTTTCCCTTCTAATAACATCATCGGTGGGGATCTCATCATTCTTATCTGTATGATCATCATAGTTAGACATAGAATCAATCACAAAACCTGAGATTATTAACCCCAATAGACAGAAGATAAGTGTTGTGAATGTTAGACCCATACTACAATATAAGAATAATGTTTAAATAAATCAAGGGGAGTCTTTATCTTTTTATGATCTAATGTATATTTATAGTAGAGTTCATTTTCCCCACGTAGGGAATTAGTTAATCAGTCATCCAAGTGATACGTAAAGATTAAGATGAGGTCAACCAAAAACAAATGTCACTTTCCTATTTATGATGGGGAATTTTTTAATGCTTATATATATTATAAGGTGCTGTGGAGTCTACCCTCTGCGAAGGACATCCCCCCGAACCCGTCGTCGGTATTAACCACTGACAAGACAAAGGTACGGATAATAAATGACATACACAAACAATTACCCATATATTTTATAATAAGTTATTGTCAACAATTAAAATTGTTGTGAAAGGGGTTAACATGACATACTGACGGTTAATAAGTAATGGGGGGTCCCTATCTTGTTTGGCATACCCCCCTCCCCTAACTTATCGGTATATATGGGGCCCCCTCCCCCGTATCCCCCCTTATATATGACAGTTTGACAGGGTCAAATAGGGGGGACAATCCCCTTTGCAGAGTATAATCTATTTTAACCTTAAAAGGGGGTATATATCAAAAAAAAATTCTGGAAAAATTTTCAGAAAATCGGGGTATTTATATATAAATTAAAAATATTATGAAAAGAATTATAAAACTTACAGAATCTGATTTAACAAGAATTGTAAGACGAGTACTTAATGAACAAAACCCTAAAGGTAGTACGATATCCGCCCAAGCACAAATAAAAATTGATAAAGCAGTTACAGATTCACAATCTACATTAAATACCGTACTTTATAAACCAGTATTTTGGGTGTCTAGTAATATGTCGGTACACGAATATGCAGACGGAGCATCTTATAAAGATTCAATTACAAAAGTAGAATTTTTTAATAGACAAGATGGATTATTAGGAATAACTTTTAGATATAACTTGATCAAATCTCCAATATATGATTTATGTTTAGGCGATCCTGGAATGATAGGGATTGGGAAGTCAAATCAAGTAAAGCAAATACCTATATCGTTTGATAATGTTGTTAAACATGTTTTCAATGGCACAATGGCTCAAGGAGAAGGTCGAACATATACAGATGAAAAAGGTAGATTAATAACGGTTGTAGTAAACCCAGTAACTTCTAAAGATACTATTACTGCAGTTGTTAATATGTTATTAACTCTTTCTGAGAAATATGCAAAAGGTATTTGGACTAAATCATAGTTAAACTTATTTAATTGTGAAAGACCCCTTTGTGTCTTGAACTATTGTAATATTACTTTCTTTATTATACCAAGACATTAACATTCTTTCTGAATCCTTATTTAGATTTAATTCAACTGAGACAGGAATAATCACTACATTACCTTTTTTTCCAACACCGTCGTCATTATACGTTATAATTACAATTTTTGTTTTTTTATTATAATTTATACTTGTGAATGGTTTTGTTGTTATAATTCCATTAATATTGTAAGTTATTGTTTTTAAAATTAAATCAAAACCATAAACCACATTTACAGGTTCAGAGATTTCAAATCTATTATCAGATTTTAAAACGGTTTTATAGTCTGTTCTTCCTGGTAAAGATATATATGTTGACTCATAACCGATTATACTTATTTTTTGAGAAAAACTTAAAAAGGTTAAAAAATAGATAAAAATGGTGATTAGTGGTTTCATTGGTATTTTGTTTATTTATAATACAAATATACAATTATTTTTAATATATACAAAATAAATTTTTCAGAAAATCGGGGTATTTATATTATTATGAAAAGAATTATAAAATTAACAGAATCAGATTTAACAAGGATTGTTAAACGAGTTATGAAAGAAAGTGGAATTATCAAACGAGATAATGGTGATATATTATTGGGGGCCGATAACCTTTTAGGTGGGGGAAGACCTGGAATAATGACAGAGTTTGATTTAGCAAAACAACAACTTCAAATCGTTATTATTTTAATGAATCATTTACCAAGTAAATTACCACAAGAAGAAATAAGGGATTTAAAAAAATTATATAATTCATATATCGATAATGCCATTTGGTACGTTAGAAATAATGAAGAGTTTTTAGATGAACTATTACCAATGTGTAAAAAGTTAGAAACATTAATCAATAAAACATTAAATGATAAATCTGATAATCAAATAGAACCATAATTTGTAAAAGACCATTTTAACCCCCCCCTCCTTCAAACAGAGGGGTTTTTTATTTATCCATATATTTATCTTATATGAAAATTATTATCACAGAATCACAATTGGATAACGTTGTCTATGAATTTTTGGATGGGGATTATTATCCCGATTATGGATGGGAACTTTATTTTTATCGTGATGAGATAAAACAATCGGACACCATTACTTTTTATATTAACGATAAAGAAGGGTATTACTATTATGCTGATGGAACATTGTTAGTTAATGCGTGGGTTTGTAAAAGTCTTGATATTTGGTTTAAT
>Ga0164293_10003799_pt1 | contig 12897 bp, 7 predicted proteins | sample GEODES118metaG_FD_111487 | JGI IMG/M metagenome (GOLD analysis project Ga0164293, IMG submission 111487) | Eutrophic lake water microbial communities from Lake Mendota, Wisconsin, USA - GEODES118 metaG | ecosystem: Environmental > Aquatic > Freshwater > Lake | place: USA: Lake Mendota, Wisconsin... | reverse complement strand
CTCGATCGATTCGATGGAGTTGATCGAGACCTGCTCGAAGCTGAAGGATCGCCCGCCGCCACCGGTGGATCCGTTTTCCGTGCCGCCGTACTGCATGAAACCGTCGGCACTCGCCGACTTCATACCGTCGATGGAAACACCGGTGTATTCCGGATTCAGACCACCCAGACGGGGGCCGCGGGTATCCGCTTCGACATACTCCATCTCGATTCCGGGAAGATACTTGAGGAACTCACCGACGTTGCCCTCGGTCACGTCGCCGAACACGTCGGAGGCGATGGAACGCCCCAGATCCATCGAGTTGCGCTGCTCCATCAGGGCCTTGGCGTTGCCTTCGACTTCGGCGGAGACCACATAGGCCGACAACGCGACCGTACCGTCGCGCGTGACCGACCCCGCCTTCGCCGGAGCCAACTCGATTTCGACCGTCACGGTCTGCCCGGCGGCAACGACGAACGGGGTGCGCGTCTCGGGGAGCCCGACATACGTCACCACGATCTCGCCGGGGCCGGCGGGCACGCCGGTGAGACGGAAGGCGCCTCCCGCACCGCTCGCGCCGGAGATCGTGGAACCCACCACGCGGATTTCCGCGTTACGGACATACTCGCTCGTGGCGGGATTGAACACCCGCCCGGTCACCGTGCCGGTGGCTGCAACCTGCGCGCTCGCGAAGGAAACGAAGAAGAGGGCCAGAAGGCCCGCGAAGAGTACCTGGAAATGGCGGAGGCGTAGATTATGCAAGAATTTCATTTTAAACGGCTTGCGCAAAGTCCACCGAGGTCGGGGACAGGTTGTGGATGGGGTCGTGGGGTGTCAGGGACAACCGTCCTGACCAACGGAAGATTATCACACGCTCGGCCGGGGAATCCATCGCCCCGTGAGGATATTTTTGTCATTTTGCATCCCAGTCGACGCCGCGAAGGGACTGAACGTTCCTCGCGGTAGAACCGTTCCGACGCTAAAGAGGAGCTGACGTCAGTCACTCAGCCCGGCTTCGGCCACCGACGTTTGCCTGCACCGAGCGCGCTGGGGTGCGGATGAGGGCAGAAGGATCAGGACCCTCCACGCTGCTTGGCGGCCCTCGTTCGGGTCTGAGGAGCGCCCCGCCTCACCGGGCAACAAAGACGGAGGGAAACGAAGGAGCCACCGCGCGCCGGGACTGGGACTGAGGATCTCCGTACGCCACACTCCAACCTCCCTTTTCGCGACCTTCAGAAACTCTCGGTCGGCCTTCGGTAAACCGTTTCCCACAGGGCTGCGGGAGCGCCTTCATGAGCAAATTTTCGGAGAGGAAACGGCCTGCACAAATGTCTTGGTGCCGTCGATCGTCCGGCTCCCCTCGCCCGGTCTGGATGGATGACAGACGAGCCGAAATCGATCAGCGCGGTCACCACCTGAAGCGCCGAAGAACCCGCATCCTGATCAGTTGCCTAGCGGAAGCCGCTCAGCAAAGAACGGCCGGACGAAAAACGCCTTCGGGGCTCGGCGACTTACGCTCTGTCTCCTACCGGGGCCCTCACTCCGAAAATGGTGCTCAGGAAGGGCACCAAATACCTAGGCTTCCCTCGAGGTAAATAACTGGTTGTCCGGGGTTGTAACTGCTTGTTTGTCCCCTATTGTCCCCTGCGTGAAAGCACCCCAAACAACCTCGCCAAGACGCCGCCAATACCCGCTCAAAGTCGTCTCCGGGAGCTCCCACGTCACGGTCTACAAGACCGCGCACAAGACCAACCGAAGCGGCTGGACGTACACGGTTGCCTACGCGAGCCAGCAGGGACGCAAGCGGCAGAAATTCGCTCAGGCTAATGCGGCCATCGAGGAGGCACGTATCATCGCAGCGAAGCTCTCAGCGGGACAGGTCGAAGCAACCGAGCTAACGCGAGGGCAGAGAGACGAATACTTGGAGGCGCGGCGTATGGTTGATGGTTACCCCTTGATTTCCGCTCTGAAGGAATGGCAACGGGCTCGAGAACTCTGCGGAGCAAACCTTCTGATTGCTGCCCAAGAGTGGCATGCCGCTAACGGAAAGGGTCAAAAGTACATCACGGTGGCCGAACTCGTGAAGGAGTTCCTCCGCGACAAGGAACGCTCTGGTGTGGACACGCGAGCAGGCTATGCTCGTACCCTGCCGCGGTTAGTTGAAACGTTCGCACAGACGCCGGTCCACACCCTCTCCAGTCAGGCTCTCAAAGAGTGGCTGCATACCGCGTTTACCCAGCCGGGCCAGAAGCATGTGAACGCCTCTACCTTCAACTCTCATCGTCGCAGGATGGTAACGCTCTGGAGGTGGGCTCGAGACGAAGGCTACTTGCCGCGTCGCGCCCAGACCGAGATCGAGCAAGTGAAACCACTGCGCGAAGAGAGTGCCGAGATCGGAATTCTCACCGTTGATGCATTCGCCGCTATTCTCAAACTTGCTCAGGCTACGCAGCCGGGCTTACTCGCAACCGCGGTACTGGCAGGATTCGCGGGTTTGAGAAGGACGGAAGTCCTCGCTCAGCGCTGGGACCAGATCGACCTAAAGAGAGGGCTCCTCACAGTGACCAAGGCCAAGCGAAACACACCTTCGATGCGGATTGTCCATCTATGTCCAACTGCGGTCGAATGGCTGCTGATCTGTGGCCGGCGAAGCGAGCTCGTGTCGCCGGCGTGGGGGCTAGATCACTTGAGAAAGCTCGCGTTGGATGCCGGAATCCCATGCCCAGACAACGCCTTCAGGCACAGCTTCATCACTTACCGAGTAGCCAATACCGGAAACGTCGACGAAACCGCTCTCGAAGCGGGCAACTCTCGGGACATCGTCTTTAAGCATTACCGAGAACTCGTGAGCCGAGAAGACGGAGCCGCTTGGTTCGCACTGACCCCCGAGAAGGTTAGGTCGCTAGGAAAACTGGAGTACTTCCCCAAAGGTGAACTAAAACAGGCTGTCGCGAAACGCCAGATCGGCTGACATCTCAAGCGCCCGCGCGGAACGAAAACAACTTTGTCTCATCTACCGTGTCTAAGCTAAGAGAACGTTATCTCTGGTACCTCGAAGGACCTTGGGCAGAAAGATTCCACCGAGACCGCTGGTGGGAAACCCCGTCGTCCGAGAGGCAAGATGGATTTGCTGCCGCCTACGAACTTGCACGCAGACACCCGTACATCGGCCAACTGTTCCGAAAGTTCGCCAACCAACCGTGGTTTGGCCGCAACACGCGTCTATCGGCTAAGCTTCAATCGCAAGCCTGGCGATCCCTTGAGGGGGAATCCGATGCCGTGAGCTGTCTTTGTTACATCGGACTAACTCCATGGCATCAACTTTCTGGGAGCTCCAAGGAGTTTTGGATGGATAGCTCTGACGGTATCAAGGGGTTGAAACGATCCGAGGCAAGTCTCTGCAATCCATTCGATCTGATCGCGATTGCAGACCTAGTGATTCAGGAGTTAAGGAAACGCGGCGGAACCGATCAGGGGGCACTGGATCGCGTGGTGAAAGCGCTGCCAAGCCACGTCGTAGATGACGCGATCGGCCAGAGTGCGGTTCAGGAGTTTAGGGCCGGTCACTTCCTGTTTTCGGTTCCACCTGATCTGGGCTTCGAAGAGGCTCGAAGCATTCTGATCAAGGCTTACACGAAGAGGCAGGGCGATAAGAAGCTACCTCAAAAGCGTTGCCGCTGGGAGGGATGGTTGAGTGCGATTTCGGCTTTAGAACACGATACCGACAAGTACGGCCAAGCCGACTCACGAGTAATAACGAGATATCGCCGGATCATCGATGGTGTTTCTCTGAAGGCAGAAACTCGCGTTAGCCCAAGAGTTAAGCCGACCGAGTTAATCGCACAGAAAGCCAGTGGCTGACTCGGCGCAGTCTCGCCAAGGTGAGGGCATGCAAAGCGCAGCCCCAGAACCGTCCGAGTCCAAACCTTCAAGCGACATTGAGGTCGCCCGTCCGAGTCAACACTCCCCTGCCCCAGCGGTTATTCAACCGCAATGGTCCACTGCCCACCACTACGCAAACGACTACCGGACGTGGGCCTATAGCTCCTCTGAACAAGACCGCATGCTATCCAGCCGAGAGGTATCGGACCTGCTCGGCTACAAGAGCAAAAGTGCGTTCTGGGCTTGGGTCAAACGCGCCCAGCCTCCCCGCGTGCGACTCAACGCACGCAACATCCGTTTTCCACAGGCAAGACTGAAGGCGTGGCTAGACCAGCGCTCGAGCTACACGAGCCCGCTCTAGCACAAACTTCACCAGCAACAGCTGGCGTTATCCCGAGCGGATAGCCGCTAGGCCTGCCCTTCGACGAGCCTCAGCGCTCCGTCGGCCATCAACCCTTGAACCGAGGGCTACGGGCCACTCCGTGCCCAAATAAATCCATCTTCAACATCATGCCCATGAATACACCGCAACAGCATCAAGCATCATCGCAGGAGCCTAAAACCTCCACTCGCTGCCCCAAGGACAACACAGAACAACTCAGTACATCTACTTCCTCTTGTGAGACACAATGGCACCCGACAATAGGAGCGGATGGAGAGGAACGGAAACAGGAACATGAAGCTGCTCGTGGAGAGGAACTCCACGACAAGCCGTACTCGTTAGGGGGTTCAAGAAGAACCCCCATTCTTGGAGTTGATGTGGATGAACGGGTGGTTGGCTTGAGAGGGGTTGAGTGGCTGCGGGCGAGAGTTGCCCCAGCGATGTTCGAGTCATGCGCCATCGTAGCGGGAGAAATGTTGAAGGGTTCGGTTCAGCGGAAGCGCGACTATGTCATCGCCTCACACACATGGATGACTACGTTGGTGGGCGACAATAAGCGCCGCAGTGTCTTGCCTGAGTTGCTACGCAGCGGGTGCATTGAGCGAGTCCCTGAACGTTGGATTTGGTGGGAGTGTCGTCCTATCCCGTATCGGTTCACGCTCGAGTACAGCTCACAAGGTCTCGGCCTGGTGCAGCTATCCAATAAGGCTCTGGATAGGATCCGAGCGCTGCGAAAAGCGAAGTTTCAAGCAGCGATCAACGCCGCCCCCATTTATGCGACCCTGTGGGAGGATCTGAAGCACATCAGCCTCCACCACTCTTGGCCGAGCGCGGTGCCAGTTTTCTCTAAGAGCGAAGAGGCGAGAAAATTGGCGTGGTTATATTCAGCCTATCAGCTGGAGTCGCATCGGTTCTCGTTCTCATGCTCCCCAAAAGAGGGATTCGACCTGCCGGGCAGGCTCTACACCACGTTCACCAGCACCCCATCTGCTCTCAGGAAGTACGCTCTCCTCGACGGAGAACCCTTGGCGTGCGTCGACGTCAAAGCCTCCCAGCCGTTCTTGCATGCCACGTTGATCTCCGAAGGCGCCGAAAAGACCCGCTATCTGGAGGCGGTTAGGTCCGGGGACTTTTACGAGGAGCTAGGCGCCGCCGCAGGCCTCAAGCTGCCGAGGAACGAGATCAAAGAAAAGACCTTCGCCGAAGTGTTCTACGGCCGATCCCTACCAGCTGGCGCAAGCGCGATGCGGGACGCCTTCTCACAGCTCTACCCAAACGTCGCCCAAGCCATCACGGCACGAAAGACCCCAGATTACAGGAGACTAGCGCTCGAAATGCAGTACTTGGAGGCAGAGATTATCCTCCACAACGCTCTGCCAAGGCTAAAGGCTCTAGATCCTCGGATTAGGGTGCTAACCGTGCATGATGCTCTTTACGTCCCCTTAGCCCATGTCGAGTTGGCGGTATCGTGCCTCCAATCCGCCTTTCAGGCACGCACCGGGCATCAACCTAATTTCAAGATCGAGGCGCAAACGCCCTTCTAACGCAATTACAGGGCGCAATAGCTTCGGGGCATGCCCACATAGCCCCGGGACCCCAAAAGCCGTTAAAACGCAAGGAATGAGCATTTAAAGCCATGTGGCGCTTTTTCCATCTTAGCTGAGGGGGAGGTGTATATGGGTTCGCCAACCCTAGTAGCCCCAAGGTCTCCACGCCGAGTCAAAGTGGGAACGGCCTAGAGTCCGACGATAAACCGACTCAGAATCCCTTCGGTACGAATCCAATCACGTCACGCTTCTTTCGGGCTGGGTTCACAATTCTCCTCGGGCCCGTACTCCGCTAGGTCCTTTTGAGTCCACATGGGGACCGCCAGCATCTTCGTCAGCTCGTGTTCTCCTGCTCCCGCCGCTTCTGGCGCCTCGCTCCATTGAAGTTTATGCGGCCGAGCTACTGCCGCTAGGGGTGAAACGTCATGTCTGCGATGCTCTTGTTCCAATAGACACCCCCGATGCCCTTCCCTGCGCCACGTCCCGCAGGATGCGGACTTTCTCTTCTGGTACTGTAGCGCCTACCTTTCATGATCTGGATACTTTCTGTTGCACCCAGAACGAAGCTTCAAGCGGGTCGAATTTCCGGGATCACGTCACATGCGCCCATCCTTCAACAACCCGGTCGGGGTGGGTGAGGAGCAAAGCTCCTCCCCCTGCGCCCCCTCCTCTAACTTAACTTATTTTACCCGATCCGCTGTCTAACGATCGGGGTCCACTTCAGGATGAAGTAGGTGCTTCAGAAGCGGAAAGGTTGGGATAGGAACTTCGGTCAGCATTCGGATTCGAACCGATTGAACCGACTGGTTGAGGCTGTTGAGAGGGCTGTGGGATTTGCTCAGTGGGTGCTGGTGAATGCGGCGGATACTGGGTTTGGTTCGGTATTAACCTAACGGGCTCGCGGGAGTTTTTCTGCGCAAACGGGCTAGACTCACCAGTGGCCTTCTGCGATTCACAGAGGTAGCCTCTTACCTCCCCTCCAATGACCATCGCTCAACTTCGCACTCTACTGCGCTCTAGGTCATTGACGTAGCCTGCCCATGAACAAAAAAGGGCTTTCAGAAGCGGATATCCGCACAAAATTCATCACACCAGCGCTAACTGGGCTGCACCGTGAGAAATGGGATCTCATGTCCCAGATTCGAGAGGAAATATATTTTACGAAGGGTCGCGTGATCGTTCGAGGTAAAGCTGTGCAGCGAGGCGAGGCTAAGAAGGCTGACTACATCCTCTCGTATAAGCCAAATCTCCCGATCGCCGTCATCGAGGCCAAGGATAACAACCACTCAGTTGGTGCTGGCATGCAGCAAGCCCTCGAGTACGCCGAGATTCTTGATGTTCCGTTTGCTTACAGCTCAAACGGCGACGCCTTTCTCGAGCATGATCGTACGGTCACGAGCGGCACCGTCACCCGCGAAATCCCACTAGACCAGTTCCCGTCGCCCGACGAACTCTGGGCGCGCTACTGCAAGTCCAAGGGCTACACGGGCAACCAGGAATCCGTCGCCACGCAGGATTACTACGACGACGGGTCGAAAAAGTCCCCGCGCTACTACCAGCTCATCGCGATCAACCGCACCGTGGATGCAATCGCTCGCGGGCTGAATCGCATCCTCCTCGTCATGGCGACGGGCACCGGCAAGACCTACACCGCTTTCCAGATAATCTGGCGGTTGTGGAAGTCCGGCACCAAGCGCCGCGTTCTTTTCCTCGTAGATCGCAACATCCTGGCCGACCAGACGAAGACCAACGACTTCAAGCCGTTTGGCACGGCGATGACCAAGATCACGAATCGCACCGTCGACAAGTCGTTCGAGATCTACCTCTGCCTCTACCAGGCCGTCACCGGAACCGAAGAAGAGCAGAACATTTACACCCAGTTTTCGCCCGATTTCTTCGACCTTGTTGTCGTCGATGAGTGCCACCGGGGTAGCGCCGCTGATGATGCCGCTTGGCGCAAGGTGCTCGAGTATTTTTCGAGTGCCACGCAGATAGGCCTCACTGCTACCCCGAAGGAGACGAAGAGCATCTCGAACATCGAGTACTTCGGCGATCCCGTCTACACCTACTCCCTGAGGCAAGGCATCTCAGACGGTTTTCTGGCACCCTACAAAGTTGTTCGCATCGGCCTCGACCGCGATATCGAGGGCTGGCGCCCCTTCGATGGGCAAACGGACAAGTACGGCCAACTCATCGAAGACCGAGAATACAACGACCGCGACTTCGACCAGAATCTCATCCTGGAAAGGCGCACTTCTCTCGTCGCCACAAAGGTCACTGAGTTCCTCCGTGCGACCGACCGCTTCGCCAAGACCATCATCTTTTGCGAAAACATCGACCACGCCGAACGGATGCGGCAGGCGCTGGTCAACGCGAACCCCGACCTTGCCGCGGCCAATGCCAAATACGTGATGCGCATCACGGGCGATAACGACGAGGGCAAGGCTCAGCTCGATAACTTCATCGACCCTGAGTCCGTCTATCCCGTTATTGCGTGCACTTCCCGCCTCATGAGCACGGGCGTCGATGCCCAAACCTGCCATCTCATCGTGCTCGATCGCCGCATCGCGTCCATGACGGAATTCAAGCAGATCATCGGGCGCGGCACCCGGATCAACGAGGACTACAACAAGCTCTTCTTCACCATCATGGATTTCAGGCGGGCCACCGCCTTGTTTGCCGATCCTGATTTCGATGGCGACCCGGTTCAAATCTACGAACCCACCGAAGGCGAGACCATCGTCCCGCCGGATGAACTCACTGATGGCTGCGTGGAAGAACCAAGCGGTGGCATCGTCTTGGATCCTTCGGCTGGAGAAGGGACGGGCGTCACTCGCCCAGTCAAATACTACATCAACAACGTCGAAGTCCGTGTCGCCACAGAGCGCGTTCAGTACCTCGACGAACACGGAAAACTCATCACCGAATCCCTCAAGGATTATTCCCGCAAAACTGTTCGTCAGTCCTATGCTTCACTCAGTGAATTCCTAAACGTCTGGAACGACGCTAAGAAGAAGCAGGTTATTTTGGACGAGCTCGCGGCTCGGGGCGTTTTCCTCGATGAGCTCGCTGAGCTGGTGGGCCGTAACTACGACGCCTTCGATCTTATCTGCCACGTCGCGTTCGATGCTCCACCGCTTACGCGGAAGGAGCGCGCCGACGGTGTGAAGAAGCGGCATGTCTTCGCCAAGTATGGCGACAAAGCTCGCGCCGTCCTCGACACCTTGCTCCAGAAATACGCTGACAGCGGTCTCAAGAGCGTCGAATCGCTGGAGATTCTCAAAGTCGACCCTCTTACCGCTCACGGTACTCCTGTGGAAATCATCAAGATCTTCGGCGGACGCGACGGGTATCTCGCCGCCATTCGCGACCTCGAAAATGCCCTTTACCAACAAGCCGCCTGATCCATGCCCAACGTCTCCAACCTTATTAAGACCATCCAGGACATCATGCGCAAAGACGCTGGTGTGGATGGCGATGCCCAGCGCCTTGCCCAGCTTGGCTGGATGTTCTTCCTGAAAATCTTCGACGACCGCGAAAAGGAGATGGAGGTCCTCCGCGACAACTACAAATCCCCTCTGCCGAACGAACTCCGCTGGTCGAATTGGGCTAGCGATGAAGAAGGCATTACTGGCGAAGCTCTCCTCGCCTTTGCCAACAACGACCTCCTGCCAAAATTGAAGGTGCTCTCGGGGACTAGCGACATCGTCACGCTCATCAGGGCCGCCTTTGACGGTGCCAACAACTACATGAAGAACGGCACGTTGATGCGGCAGGTCATCAACAAGATCAACGGCATCGACTTCAACGCCTCCGATGACCGCCACATGTTCGGCGACATCTACGAAAAGCTCCTCAAGGACCTCCAGTCCGCGGGCAACGCAGGTGAGTTTTACACCCCACGCGCCGTCACCCAGTTCATCGTCGAGCAGGTCAATCCCCGCCTCGGCGAGACCATCCTCGACCCCGCCTGCGGCACTGGCGGCTTCCTCGTCTGCGCCATCGAGCACCTCCGCAAGCAGGCCAAGACCGAGGCCCACGAGCGCAGCATCCAGGAATGCTTCGCCGGCATCGAGAAGAAGCACCTCCCGCACGTCCTGTGCATGACCAATCTCCTCCTGCACGGCATCGACGTCCCCTCCAACGTCCGCCACGACAACACCCTCGCCCGTCCTCTGCGCGACTGGGGCCCGAAGGAGCGCGTGGACGTCATCGTCACCAACCCGCCCTTCGGCGGCATGGAGGAGGACGGCATCGAGTCCAACTACCCCGCCGAGTTCCGCACCCGCGAGACCGCCGACCTCTTCCTCGTGCTGCTCATGAAGCTGCTCAAGCCCGGCGGCCGCGCCGGGCTCGTGCTGCCCGACGGCACCCTCTTCGGCGAAGGCGTGAAGACGCGCATCAAGGAAGCCCTCCTCACCGAGTGCAACCTCCACACGATCGTCCGCCTGCCCAACGGCGTCTTCAATCCTTACACCGGCATCCGCACCAACCTCCTCTTCTTCACCAAGGGCGCGCCCACCACCCACGTCTGGTATTACGAGCACCCCTATCCGCCCGGCGCCAAGAGCTACAACAAAGGCAAACCCATCCGCATCGAGGAGTTCGAGGGCGAGCGCGCTTGGTGGGGCGATGAAAAAGACGGCTTTGCATCCCGCGTGGAAAACGAGCAGGCCTGGCGCGTCTCCATCGACACCATCAAGGCCGGCAATTTTAATCTGGACCTGAAGAATCCGCACAACCCCGACACCGGCCCCGGCGACGTGGACCACCTCCTGCCCGAATACGAAAAGCTCCTCGCCCAGATCGCCGCCACCCGCGCCGCGCTGAAACAGGAACTCCACCGCGCCCTCACCGTCACCGCCGGGACTGCTGAATGAAGCTGGAGACGTTTTTCGAGAAGTTCGACGAACTTGCGGATACGCCCGAGGGCGTGAAGTCGATGCGCGAGCTAGTGCTTCGCCTTGCGTTCTCAGGCGGACTTACTGGCAAGCGCCCGACTGATGACGGTGTGCCTGAGGGCTGGGAGAGGCGGACCATTGAATCGATTTCCGCGTCAATCTCGTCGGGCTTCGCGTGCTCAAGAAGTCATCAGGTGGAGAACGGCCACGTTCATCTTCGCACTCACAATATTTCAACGCTCGGAACGCTGAACTTCGACCTCTTGGTGCGAATCGATCCGAAGATGGTCGATTCGCAGAAAGCCTCGATTCGCGCGGGCGACATCCTGTTCAACAACACCAACAGCCAAGAGCTTGTCGGAAAGACGAGCCTCGTGGACCGCGACTACGATTACGGCTTCAGCAATCACATTACCCGAATCCGCCTGAAGGACGGTATCTTTCCTGGCTTCGTCGTCTTCTACCTCACGCTGCTCCGCAACAGCGGTTACTTCGCGCGCCTTTGCACCCGCTGGATCAATCAGGCGGCAGTCAACACCGATACGTTGAAGGAAGAGACGATTCCCATCCCACCCCTCGCCGAGCAGAAGCGGATCGTGGCGAAGGTGGATGAGTTGATGGCGTTGTGTGATCGGCTGGAGGCGCAGCAGCACGAACGGGAGACGCGGCACGCCGCGCTCGCCCGCGCGTCGCTGGCCCGCTTTGCCGACGCGCCCACCCCGGCCAACCTCAATTTCATTTTCCACAAGTCCTACGCCATTCCCCCCGCCGACCTCCGCAAATCCATCCTCACCCTCGCCGTCCAAGGCAAACTCGTCCCCCAAGACCCCAACGACGAACTCAGCGATTCAATTCCTGAAATCATTCCTTCGTCGCCGCCGCTGGATGTTCCTGACTCATGGCGATGGACGGAGTTTGGCGAGATTGGAGAAATCTCAGGGGGCTTCGCGTTCAAAAGCGGCGACTACACACCAAGCGGCGTCTTCATTCTGCGAGTAACGAACATCGCTCCGAGCGGGGTAATCAGTAAGGACGAAGCGGTTTTCTTACCGCCCGAGAAGGTCACAAGAGAAGTTGAACGCTTCTACCTCAACGAAGGTGACATCCTGCTCGTCATGGTTGGCGGATCCCTCGGGAAAATCGGTTTGGTTACCTCGGACATATTGCCGGCCCTGCTGAATCAGAATCTTTGGCGAATCACTCCGGTGAATGGCGAAGTGGACAGCCAGTTCTTGCGCCTGATCACTGATTTCGCCGTGTCCTTTCAGCGGCAAATCACACATTCGACCCACGGTCATCTTTCCCGCGAAGAGTTCCGCAAGAAACCAGTCGCGCTCCCACCCCGCGCCGAACAACGCCGGATCGTGGCCAAAGTGGAGCAACTGATGGCCTTGGTGGACGCGTTGGAAACGCAGCTCGCCGCCTCCCGCGCCAGCGCCGCTAACCTCCTCTCCGCCCTCGTCGCCGAACTCACCGGCACCGCCAACCTCCGCAATGCCTCCGTCCCCACCGCCCGCCCCTCGTTCCCGCTAACCGCTTCAGACTGAAGCTGGGCGCGCCTGCCCTCAACTGGTACCCGGGGTGGGGGTCGAACCCACAAGACTCTCCACTGCCATGGATCCCCGAAGGGGCCTACATCAAACAGCTGCGAAGGGTTTCGAGCTTCCGAGTACGCAAAAACAAGGCAGCGGCTCAGGGGGGACGTCTTTTGCAGATTTTTTTAAAGGCTCTGAGACAGATTCATATCAAGGATGCGAAGCCATCCCTGCCCCCTCCCCCCCGGGTCTGGATTGATCCCGGATGCGTCCAGATCGACCCTTTCTGTGAACCCCTCATGGGCCCACGACCTCAGAACCCGATCAACTACCTCGAGGGTCATTGAGTAGGCGGGGTGTTTCCAGCAAGAGGACCGCCTTCGGCGCTTAGCGAGTTACATTTTGTCCCCTTTGTGTCCCCTAACGGGGCCCTACCCCCGAAAATGGTGCTCAGGAAGGGACTCGAACCCTTACGCCTTACGGCACACGCCCCTCAAACGTGTGTGTCTACCAATTCCACCACCTGAGCGACTCGAAAACCGAGGAAGGGCGACTAAGCGAAATCGGCTCGCGCGTGTAAAGCCTCATTTTCAGGGTCGCCAAGATCCGCTTTGACGTTCCCCTCCCAGCCAGACGTCATCTCTGGCCGTGGCCCAGACGCTTGCGGACAT
>Ga0164293_10003796_pt1 | contig 12901 bp, 9 predicted proteins | sample GEODES118metaG_FD_111487 | JGI IMG/M metagenome (GOLD analysis project Ga0164293, IMG submission 111487) | Eutrophic lake water microbial communities from Lake Mendota, Wisconsin, USA - GEODES118 metaG | ecosystem: Environmental > Aquatic > Freshwater > Lake | place: USA: Lake Mendota, Wisconsin... | reverse complement strand
CATGTCATTTGAGACATTAAAGATATCAGAGCTAAAAAAGATTGCAGAAGACTTTGCAGTCGATGCCGACGGCCTAAAGACTAAAGCCGACATTGTTGCCGCTCTTGCAGAAGAGGGCGTTACTTGGTCTGTATATAACAGCACTATTAAAAAGATAGAAGAAGAGTCAGAAGATATGTCAGTAGAAATATTGCCAAAGTTTGATCCAAAAGCAGCACAGCCAGAAAACACAGTATTAGTAAGAATGACAAGAGAGAACTTTAGATTTGATATTATGGGAGTCACCTTCACAAAAGAACACCCATTCGTAGCAGTATCTGAAGATGTAGCACAAGAAATTTTTGATAAGGAGGAGGGCTTTAGATTAGCGTCTCCCAGAGAAGTACAGGAGTACTACAGTTAATCTAAGCCTATAAAATGGCAGAGATATTAATTAATTCACAATCACCGATTGTCCATCAGATCTTTTGGAATGGTGACATTGCAGTTGCTGACGCTTTACCTGTTGTAAAAATATATGACGTAACGCTAGATGCAAGAGTTAGCCCTGCCGTACTCCCAACAACCGTACTTGCAACAATAACCTCTACACTAGACGAAAATAATCCTGGAACGTATGTGGTTAACGTGCCCTATGCTCTTACAAATAGAAACAAAACATTAAAGGTAAATTGGGAATACTCCGTAGGAGGGGTGGCGGTAGTAAGATCAGATGATGTACAGGTAGTAACTCCATACATAGACTTCAACTATATTCAAGATCTTGGATATAGCACAGATTCTTCAGACCCGTCATATAAGTCTTACAAAGAATTAATTAGAGCAGAAAGATATGCTCGTAAACAAATAGAAGAATATACAGGTCAGAAGTTTTATCTCTATGACGAGACTTTGACGGTATATGGGTATGAGTATGATACTCTTCCATTGCCAGCTAAAATTTATCAACTTCACACATTGTCTGTAAACGACATACTTCTCAGAGACAATATTAATAATATTGATAATTGGAACTTCCCAGTTCAAATTTCTGAGAGCGGATATTCAATTAGAATCAATAGAGCAGGAATGGTAGACAATACCGTATATACTGCTAACGGAATGGTTCCTCCAAGTATTCACGATTATTCAGGAGTGTTTCACTCTGGAGTTCCTTACAAAGTATTTGCAAGATTTGGCTGGGAGAAAGTTCCTGAGAACGTAGAATTAGCAACAGCTGAATTGATGAAAGATTATTTTTCTAAGGATACTATCTGGCGCAACAAGTACGTAAAGTCTATATCTACATTCGATTGGGATTTTGAGTACACTGGAGATGCCTACACTGGCACAGGAAACGCCCTAGCAGATAATCTTTTAGCCGACTATGTCTTAACAATTAAAGCAGAGATTATATAATGAGTAGCATCGTAGACTCTGTCTTGTCTATGAATTTAGATGTTTATAGACAGTTTGAAACTCAGGATCCAGATACTGGAGCAATCGTAAAAGAGTGGAATTACTATAAAACAATTGCATGTCACGCAAAGGGTGTAATTAGCAACTCTGCAACTACCAGATCTAGCGATAAACAAATTTTTTCAAATAAGTATTTAAATGATCAAGTTATTCAAGTAAGAACTTCTGAAAAATTAACAATCAGAGAAAAGGTAACTAACGTAAGAGATGTCGAGGGGAATACAATTTGGAATGAAATTAACTATCCAAACGAGACCCCAACAGTATTTGAAGTAATGGGAACAACACCAATAACAGATCCATTTGGAAGAGTGATTGCTTATAACTCATCCCTAAAGAGATCGGAGAATCAGCAAATTGGACAATAGCGGAATGCTGATTCAAGCAGCAAGCGGACTTGAAAGAATGATGTACTCTAATCAAAACGGACCATTAAAAGATAGTACAGTAGCTCAAATATCAGCATACGTATATTATGAGGCAGCAGTTATATCTAAGCTAACCACCAATAGAGCATTTCAAAATTCATTTGGCAAGCTAATGTTTGATCAGATAAATCTTGATTTTGGAAACTATATAGATGCATTGGCTAGAAGTAAGCCTAAGTCATTACACCACGTTTACGAATGGAAGAAGACGGGCAACAAGTCAGCCAGACTATTTAAATTAAACAAGGGCGTACAGGTAGGATTATCATTTAGCATCAACTATCAGTTTTTGCCATCCAGAACAATAGTCCCATCATCCAATGGTAAAAGAAGACATATGTTTATTGGCAAGGCTTCAGTCATGGAAAGAGGAGAGCCTTTGGTAATTAGGCCAAAGAACGCAGAGCGACTTGTTTTTGAGATAGATGGCGAAACGGTATTTATGCCAAAAGGAGCTTCGGTTACAGTTAAAAGACCTGGAGGCTCAGCGGCACGTAATCAATTTACACTAGCTCATTCAAGATTTTTTAGTGGCAATTTAATAAATGATTCAATCAAAAGATCTGGCTTTCAAAGACTATTCAACTCAAGCATAACAAAAGCACTAGGAGTACCATCAAACATTAAAAGAGTTCAGTATTCATTTTCAGCAAATACTATTAGATCTCAGGCTGACGAAGCCTTGACCCTAGCATTCGGAGGTGCAATGTGACGGCTAACTACAAGTTGGATGCAATGCTAGAATTAAGAAAGTATCTATGGGAAGAGTTATCCAGCAGAGAGATATTTGACGCAGATGATTACTGGAGCGATAACCTAAACGAGAATATTGTCCCAATTATTCCAGTTCAGCAGGCTCCAGAATTAAATCAATTTATGAGCGGAAAGAAGCATATTGTCTATGACAAGATCGGGATGTCCTACGATGATAACTGGCTAATATGCTGTGAGCAGATTCTGTTTACCGTATATTCAACTGCGGTGGCAGAGATAAATGAGATTAGAAATTACATGACAGATGAGTTTAGAAGAATGGACGAGTCGGCTAGAGATATAAACAGATGGGCAGGACTTTCAGATAAGTTTAAATTCCATAGCGTACATATAGCCGACATATCCCCAACGGCGCCATCTGAAGAGCTTCAGGGATTCTTCTCTTCTGAGATTATCCTAGAGATAAAGTACTCAAGAGACACAGATACAAATGGGGCTTCAAGCACACTGGGCAGATTCCTCTAAGGTTTGCGTTTTTACCCATACTAATATAAACTTGGCTTAAGAGGAAAGAAGCCTAGCCAGCTTGAATTTAAGATTTAAATATATATATATTGAAATATAGGAGGAAAAAAACTATGGCACAATCCGTAGGTAATGCTAGAAATATTCTAGTCGGTGCATCACCACTGTTCTTGTCAACTATTGACGTTAACGACGCTGATTACATCGAAAACGCAGAAGCAGGCGTTGCTATTGCAGCAGGCACTAAGACTGTCGGCGTACCAGCATTTGCATCAGGCGTATCATACGCTAACACACTAAATGCCGTCGATCAGACAGCAGGAAAGTTTGGATACCGTAACGTTGGTTTTACTAACAATGGTCTTCAAATCACATACAACCCAACATTCGACTCAGTAACTGTAGATCAGTTGCTTGATACAGCTAAGCTGTTCAAGTCAGCGATGGAAGTTATGATTGCAACAGAAATGTCAGAAGGTACTCTTGAGAACATTGCAACAGTATTCGGACAACCAGCATCAACTCTTTCAGACAATGGTTTGGCTGGGGCACAAAATAAGAAGGAACTCGGTCTTGAGGCAGGTGCACTTGGTGCAGCTCCAACAGAGCGTCAGTTAATTGCAGTTGGACTAGCTCCAACAGCATCTTCAACAGCATCAGAGCGTGTATACTATGCTCGTAGAGTATTGTCTGTACAACAGTCACAATTCTCACTTGCTCGTACAACACCAACAACATTCCCAGTAACTTTCCGTTTACTCCCAGATGCTAGCTACGCTGGCTCAGAGTACGGCAAGATTATTGACCGTGTTCTAGTAGCATAATAAATTTAATTTATTAACTATACTACAGAGGCCCCTAAGAAATTAGGGGCTTTTGTGGTTGTATTAGGATATTTCTTTTAGTATAATGTTTATGAGTAGATCCTAGGAGGACCTAAATTGGCAACAACAGTATATAGCGTAGAAGAGGTACAGCTTCAAAACGGTCAGACCGTAAAGCTAAAGCCACTATCAATAGCAGAGCTTCGTAAGTTTATGCTAGCAGTTAAGAGAACAGCAGAATCAGAAACAGAAGATGAGACCCTAAACATCTTGATCGATGCCTGTGCAATTGCAATAGAAAGACAACTTCCAGAACTAGTAGCAGATAGAGAAGCATTTGAGAACGCCTTAGATGTTCCAACTATGAATCGCATCCTAGAAGTTTGCGGAGGGATTAAGCTTGACGACCCAAACCTACTAGCGGCAGCGGTTCTGGCTGGTCAGAACTAGACTTAGCCGCTTTAGAGGGGGAAGTTTTTTTACTAGGACATTGGAAGAATTACCAGGAACTAGAAGAAAATCTTTCAATGCCAGAACTTGTAAATACTTTAAAGGCTTTAAAGAAAAAGGATTACGACAGTAAAAAGTTTCAGGCTTCTTTAGCTGGAGTAGATATAGGCGAATACGAAGAAGAAAAGAAAACTTCTAGTTTCGACGAGATACAGTTGAGAGCTGCAGGCATAACTGCTAGCGCAGACGATGTTGTATCACTTCAAGGAAGATTCGCAGCAGATGCTGGTTTCGGAATTGGAGCAGGACTAGGATACGTTAAGGAGTAATCTGAATACAAATGGCTGACGAAACAATCAGTACCAAGATAGTCGCTAATGCCGACTTTTCAGGTCTTATCGCCGATGTGCATAAGGTTACAGCCAGCCTATCAAAACTTCAGGAAAAATTAGCTAGCTCTAATAAGATGATGGCAAATCAAATTGCCGTCATGAACAGATCATTTTCTGACACACTAAGAAGTACAGGTCAGTTCTCCACACACTTTGTAAGTTTAACTTCAGATGTAGAAAAGTTTGGAAAAAATCTAGATAGCGGAAAGTTAAAGTTAAATCAATACTTTAATGCTTTTAGAGATCAGACTAAAACATCTGGTGGTCTTATTAGAGATCTAGCAAAACAACAGGTAGCATTACAAAACTCAGTTCTTCAGCCACTTGGAAGAAATGCACAAGGTCTTATGCAGTTCAATGTTCAGGTTCCAAGAGGACTTGATACAGTAAAGAACGCTGCAGCGCTAGCAAGAACAGAACTTCAAATTATGAATAAGGTTGTCCAGGATGGTGCTGGTCAGATTATTAACTTTGGTAAAAATACTCAGTGGACAGGTCGTCAGTTAACAGTCGGACTTACCGTACCGCTAGTAGCATTTGGCAACGCCGCTGCAAAAGCTTTTAGAGAAGCAGATCAAGAATTAGTAAGATTAACAAAGGTTTACGGTGATGTTGCAGGAACTTCTGCAGTAGAGCTTGGCAAAGTAAGAGATGATGTTGTTCAGACATCAAAAGAAATTTCACAGGCTATGGGAGTTTCCTTTAAAGAAACAATTGCATTAGCGGCAGATATTGCAGCAACTGGAAAAACTGGAGACGATCTTTTAGGATCAGTAAGAGAAACAACCAGGCTAGCAGTGCTTGGTGAAGTAGACCGTCAAGAAGCAATGAAAGCAACACTCGCTATTCAATCAGCTTTTAAGCAAAATACAGATGAGCTTTCAGAATCTATTAACTTCCTTAACGCAGTTGAAAACCAAACTTCAACAACTCTAAATGACCTCGTAGAAGCTATTCCAAAAGCAGGTCCAGTTATTCAAGGATTGGGAGGAAGCGTACAAGACTTAGCTCTTTACTTAACTGCTATGCGTGAAGGTGGCATTAATGCATCAGAAGGTGCAAACGCATTAAAGTCAGCACTAGCGTCTTTGATTAACCCAACAGATGTAGCTGTTAAAAAGTTTCAAGGACTCGGCATAGATTTACTCGGTGTAGTAAATAACAATGCTGGAAATCTTACTGGCACACTAATGGCATTACAAGGAGCTTTAGATAGTTTAGATCCACTGCAGAAGCAGCAAGCGATTGAACAACTATTTGGAAAGTTTCAATTTTCAAGACTAAATGCTCTTTTTGAAAACTTAGGAAGACAAGGAAGTCAGACCTTACAAGTTTTGGATTTAATGAATGAGTCTACTGCAGGATTAGCTCAGGTGGCTGATCGAGAATTAACAGCAGTAACAGAGTCAGCATCTGGTAAATATAGAAGAGCTCTAGAAGGGCTAAAGGCTTCTCTAGCCGAAGTAGGAGAACAATTTTTACAAATTAATACTGTTTTAATTACAGTAATAGATAAGATAGTTCAGTTTGCTATGAACTTGCCTGGCCCAGTTAAGCAGATACTAGCCCTACTTGGTGGAGTTACAGCAATAGCTGGCCCACTTATTATGTTAACTGGTCTTCTTGCAAACTTCTTTGGTAACATGGCAAAGGGTGTATTCCATATAAAGGCTTTCCTAAAAGGTGGAGAAGGCTTTAAATATTTAACCCCAGAAATGCTAGCAGCGGAAAAAGCTGGCAAGCTAGTAGAACAATCTTTTTATAGTGATGCTAAAGCAGCAGCAGTACTACAACAAGCGCTAAGAAATTTATTAGATGAATTCTCTCTACTAGAAGCAAAGGCAAAATCTGGATCAATAGCTGTAAATCCAGCAGTCAGCACAATGGCTGGGAATCTTGTTATGGCAAGCGGAAGAGTTGTTAACCCAGCACATCCTCTAGTTGGCGCAATGGGATCTCGTGCAAGCACTCATATGGTTCCTAGATCTGGAATGACAGAGACTGAAAGACTTCAGCAAACAATATTTGGAATGGTTCCAGGATCAATCCCAGTAAATCAAAAAATTGGTCAAAACCCTCAAATATATATGAATGATAATTTGCCAGATGTTCCTGGACTTACTAAAATAGGTGGAACATCAACTGGAATTGTTGCAGGCGAAGCTGCAAAGCACCACGCAATGATGGCAACACTTGCAATGCAATCTAAAGCAGAAATAGACGAGCTTAAGAAGCAAATGGTTGCAACTGGATTATTAAGTAAAGACTTTATGAATCAATTTGATGACATATTGCCAATTGTTTCAAAGCTAACAGATAACGCTGCAAGAGAGTCTGCGCTAATTGTTTCTGAATTACGTGCAGGTAAACTAAACGTTGAGCAAGCTAGAGCAAAAATTATAGCATTAAATCTAGAAACTGAAAGAATGATTTCTTCATCCATGCAGGCTCATGCAGTTTCAATGGGAAGAACTATAAACCCAACAATGGTTCCTACATTAAACCAGCCTGTAGTAGATGCTACTGGCAAATCTAATATGAGAGAGCTATTCAAAAAAGGAAAGACTAGAGACTTTATTAATAAAGTAGCTGGAGCCCTAGGAGTGAGAACTTCAGGAGCAGGATATAATATTGAAACAACAGTTCCAAAAAGATTAAATAGAGGAAACATTGTTCCAGGAACTGGCAATACAGATACAGTTCCAGCAATGCTTACCCCAGGAGAATTTGTTGTAAATAAAGAAGCAACCGCAGAAAATCTTCCTTTATTGCATGCAATCAATCAAGGCAACTTCGGAGGATCGGTATCTTCTGAAACTAGAAATTATGGTCCTATAAATCCAGCTCTTATGGCAAGTGTTGGAAAGATGTTTTCTAGAACTGGAAGTTTTGCTAGAAGATGGTTCTGGGATACAAGCACAGGATCAAGCCTTGCTGGACAAAGAAGTTCTTTAATTAGATCTATTTCTAAAAGACCTATTTTAAATAGAAATGGAGTTCCTTACACAGAAGCAGAATTAAGAAAAGCGCCAAAAGAAGAAATACAATCCTTATGGGCTAATTATGATAGAGGTCACGTAGCCCCACACAGATCAATCAGCGGAAGCGACAGTTACTTTGCGCCAGGAATACTCATGCCTATGTTTAGGGGCTCTAATAGATCTATGATTAGCGGTGGAGATCCTGTAGCAATTGCAAAAAGTTTAGAAACCCAATCAATTCATCCAACAGTATTTTTAGATGAAGCGGCAGAAGCATTTGGATATACGGCTGGTGCAAGAACAGATGCTGCTTATAATGCACTTGTAAAAGCTTTATATGGCAGAGGTAATAAAAAGTTTGATCCAAAGTCTGGGGACTCTTTTGAAAAATTTGCATTTGACACAATCTCTCCATTTTTAAAAAATATTAAAAACGGTAGTGGCGCAAATCTTCTAGATGATCTTTCAAGAATTGGAACATTAAGAGGAACTCAATCTAATAGATCTTCTACTGGATCTGGAATAGGTTCTATAGGACCGTATGCAATTGCAGATGATTACTTTAATCTTAAAATGAATTCTGGTGGAATGGTTCCAGGTTACAACGCAGGCGGAGTTATAGGAAATGTATTAAAGAGCACTGCATTTAAAAACCTAGGAGCAAAATTTGGTAAGATAGGAGATAGTTGGGGAGCCACTTCTCTATCTCTTGGCATGGGAAAGAAATTATTTGGAAGTTCAGGGCTTACTCCTAAAGCACAAAACTTAATGTATGGAAAGCTCATCAGCAATCTTGAAAAAGAAAGACCGTATGGATATGTGACAAATGCTCAAGGACATCTTCAAAGAGCTTTAGAGCCAGATATTGTAGACATACTTCTTAAATCATCAGCTAGCGATGTACTTAGTTCGGGCGGGAAAAGCTTAAGTAAAATTGATAGAGAAATATTGCGAACTAAATATGCAAACTGGGACTCAAAATCATGGACTCCATCAACGTCTAAAATAAGAAAACAAATGTTTGGAATGAACAAGGGTGGAATGGTGCCAGGAGTTCAATACCTTAATGAAGGCGGAATGGTACAGGGCACCCAATATCTGGAAGATGGAGGAGAAGTTGCTCCCCGTAGAGGTGGAATGATAAGAGGTCTAATTGCTGGATCAGCAGTTGGCCTAGGCGGACAAATGCTTGGATCAAAGGTTGGCGGACCAATTGGAACTGCTATACAAATAGCATCTATGATTGCAAGCATGGGAATGGGCTTTGGCGCAGGCGGAGGTACAAAAGGTGGCGGGATGGTATCTAGACAAATGGATAAAATTCCTACTCAGTTAAAGCAACCAATAGGTCCATTAAATGGATTGGCACAGGCAGCAGCAAAAACTGGAGGAAGTCTTTCAGGAATACTAAGAGTATTTGGTCCGCTTCTTAAGGGATTCTCAACATTACTTAAGTTAACTAGTCCTTTAGGATTAGCAATTACTGGACTGACCGCAGGCATAGGTTTATTTGTTAAGATAAAAAGAGAACAAGCAAAGGCTTTAGAGACAGGAAGACTTGCATACGGTATGGATGCAGAGGCTGCTGAAAAGGCAGGCTTTAAATATACTGACTATAACGCTAAAATTAAAACAGCCATTGAAGATGCAAAAGCATTAAAAGAAAAAAATATAATGGTTTATGAAAGCATGACAAGAGCTAACGTTCCAATGACTATGACAATTGAGCAATACAAAAAGCTTAAGGAACAAGTAAAGTCAACAATGGGAAGCTATATAGATCTATTTAGCCAAACAGATAGAAAAGATGTTGGCACAGTAGCTGTTCAATTAAAGGCACAGTTTATGGCAGCAGGAGATTCTGCAGAAACTGCTACAGCTAAAATATTTACAATGATTAAGCAGTCTGAAAATGCTAACATGGCTGCACAGGCAATTAGCACTAATGCCTTCCAAAGCATTCAAAATATGGAGCAGGCTTCGGCACAGACAGTAAAAACTTTTGAGGCTGCAATGAAAACTGGAGATGCTGAATCGCAAGCCAGAGCATTGCACAGTGTATTCCAAGCAATGGATGCAAGCCTACAGTCAACTGTCGATGAGCAAAAGAAGTTGGGAGATACTGGAGAAGATACTGCAAATAGAGTTTCTTCAGCGGTTGAAAATAAGTTAAATCAAATCAACCAGCTATTTGGCACTCAGGCAAATCTATCTGAGGATGTTATTAACGAAATAGGAAAGACAGACCCACTTTTGGCTGAGATGCTCAATGACACAGATACACTAAATAGCGCATGGGCTAAGTATAGATTAACTATTAGCGGAGTTGCTATGAATTTCCAATTCATGAGTGGCGAAGCAGCAATTGCCGCAAATCAATTAAATGAAATAGTAAAGGCCCAGGTTCAGCTTAATCCTGCTGTTGTAGCCGCAAACAAAACATATAAGGGCATGACTGATGAGATTGCAAGACTTGAAAAAGCCCAAAAGGGACAATCTGTAAAAGCTCAATATAATGCTAAAGAAGAAACCGATAGATTACAAAAACAAATTGCAGCAATTAAAAAAGCTGCTCAAGATAAAATTGAAGGAATTCGCAAAGCAACTGATGCAGAAAATACTCAGTTAGAAATTCAGAAGGCTCAGCTAAGAGCTCAACAGCAATTAATCCAAGGCAATATGTCTGCATATGCTGAAGAGCAAATGACTATTGAGCAGTTAATGAATGAGTCTAATCGTAAAGATGCAGAGGAAGCAATTCTTGCTAAGGCCGACATTGACATTAAGCCTCTTCAGGATAAGCTAGATGCTATGGCAGACAAGCAAGAAGCCATGGCCAAGAAGGCGGCTCTTGCTGGGGAAAGCCTAACTGGACTAAGATCTAAAGCTGATACATATAATTCTGGATTAACAGAGTACACAACTAATCTTAATAACCTAATGCTAAAGCTCCAGATAGAGGGAGATAAGTTTAAGATGACTGATGAGTTTAAGACAACCATGACTGCCCTTGAAAAGCTAGGAACATCTTTAGGCATAAAGACCACACCTCAACAAGTATTAGATCAAATTGGTGCAGCACTTTCTAAAAATCAAATTTTAGCACAAGAGGTTAATATATTAACTGGTAAGATTAGAGATGGAAGCATAACTGGATCTGGAACATTTAAAGACCCATTTAGCTTAGGTGCACAAGGCATTGGAACCAAGGGAGATATTCAGGGTGCAAGCCTTAAGAATTATGGAAACGTATTAAAAGACTTTGGTGAAATAGGAATTAGCCAGAAGCTTAAGAACTTTGCTTACAAGCAAGGCTTAGTAATGGGAGATTATTTTTCAGCAGAAGACGAAAAGGGACTTGTTTCTGTGTTTAAGGTAAAAGATGAAGACGGAAATATTGAAAGAGTAAAAAATCCTTATGTAAAGAAATGGGGCGGCGGACCAGTAGTTAAAGGACAAACATATGCTACAAATGATAAGCTTAATGCTCTAGGATATCAGCAAGAAGGCTTTATACCGTTTACTCCACAAGTGAGTGGAACTATTTATCCAAATATTGCCACTATGCCGAGATACGATATTGGCTCTAATACTAAAATGACTGGGGTTAATATTAGCAATAGCCCAAGCAGCAACAACGTTTATAATATTGATATAGCGCTAAATGGTACAACCGTTACTGCAGAAGATGTAATGCGTAGCTTTAAGAGAGAGCTTGCGTTAGTCAATGCAAAAGAAGGAATTGACAGAAGATTTGGAGGAAGCCACTAATGCCTATGATTTTACCTAGAGGTTCGGTTTTGAGTATAGAGGCAAAAGACCTTCTAGCAACTCCAGAAGGAACTACTAAAATTTGGAATAAGATTACTGAGCACAATAGATCAGACATTGGAATGTCCATAGAAAGAATTGAAAAGGTTGTAAGAACTTCTAACGGAACTTTAAGAAAGAACTATATTGCAGACAAAAGAAGGTTCTCTATGTCTTGGACAATGCTTCCATCTTATCGCACATTAACAGTTGACGGTGCATGGGGAGCAGAAGATTTAAGATCATTCTATTTAAGCGATGACGGCAAAAAAGAATTTAATATAAGACTTAACCTGGCAAAGGGTGGGGCAGATACATCTTCTTCAGGTGCCCTATATACGCCAAACATGGCAAAGACATCATCAGAGCTTTATACGGTGGTATTTGGAGGCTGTAATTTTTCAGTTGTAAAACGTGGTCTACAGCCACACTGGAATGTTTCTATTGAACTGGAAGAGGTATAATGATTTCGTCTCCTGCAGTTAAAACATTAATAGAAGAAAATACTACAATCCAAACTAATATTGGTTGTACAATTGAATATAATATGAATTCAATGGTAGACAATATTTCAGTTGTTGGAACTGATTATGTTAGAGCAGATGGGGCCAAGCCTTATCAAAAGCTATTTCCAGCATCTTCTGTTGTCAAGGCTTTCAGACCACTTGGGGCTGGAATCAAGTACGGTGTATTTGGAGACGTAGCTCTTAATACGTGGAAAGATCCTAAAAAGGTAGAGTACCCTTTAAACTTTAGAACTTATTACCCTGGGCTAGATACATACTATAAATACTGGCTATCTCAAAAAGGCGTTGGGGCGAACATAGAGATTACATATAATGGACAAACAATACTAACGAATAAAATTGTTGTTAGATTTGAGATATCTCATTCTATTCCTGCAACATGGTCTGTGTATAAACAGGGCAACAGTCTTCTTGCAGAAGGAACAAGCGCTGCAATAAAGCCTTTCCCAACTGGTTCTGCAAAGAGCTATGATGCTGGAACATTAACTCTTTATTATAACGGAACGGCATGGGTAACCACAGAGCCTGCTACTATATCCGCACCAGTATCTATTACAGGATTAAAGCTAGTAACGCCAGGTGTTACTAATGCTCACATAGGAGTAATTGAAGTTTCTCCTAGATGGGTTGCCGATATAACAGATCACATTGTTGGATTTAGCACAAGCCAAGAATCTTCTACTAGTGCAGATGATATTCTTCCAGTTGGAAAAGTTTCTGCAAATTCATTATCTCTTGACTTAGTTTCATATGAAGCAGCCAGAAAAATTATTACTTATGATAAGGGTACTG
>Ga0164293_10003795_pt1 | contig 12901 bp, 14 predicted proteins | sample GEODES118metaG_FD_111487 | JGI IMG/M metagenome (GOLD analysis project Ga0164293, IMG submission 111487) | Eutrophic lake water microbial communities from Lake Mendota, Wisconsin, USA - GEODES118 metaG | ecosystem: Environmental > Aquatic > Freshwater > Lake | place: USA: Lake Mendota... | reverse complement strand
CATCTCCGATCGCAAGAAGGATGTCATCATCTCCGGTGGCGAGAACGTGAGTTCGATCGAGGTGGAAGATGCGATCTTCTCCCACCCCGAAGTAGCGGAAGTCGCGGTGATCGGCATTCCCGACGAGAAGTGGGGCGAGTTGGTGCTCGGTCTCGTGGTGAAGACCGAGGGTTCGACTCTCACTGAAGAAGCATTGATCGCCTACACGAAGACCAAGTTGGCCGGATACAAGTGCCCGAAGCGCATCGAGTTCCGCGACGTTCTCGCCCGTACGGCAACGGGCAAGTTGCAGAAGTTCAAGCTGCGCGAAGAGTTCTGGGCCGGCCACACGAGAAAAGTCAACTGAGCAAGAACAACCGAAACAGGGGGAACATCGTGGCGTATCGCGTCATTCAATGGGGAACGGGCAACGTCGGTCTGGCATCGCTGAAGACCATCCTGAAACATCCCGACTACGAACTTGTCGGCTGTTACGTGTCGACACCGTCGAAGGCCGGCCGCGATGCCGGCGAGATCGCAGGTGTCGGTGCGTGCGGAGTGAAGGCCACCAACAGCATCGACGAGATCCTTGCACTCGACGCTGACATCGTGATGCACATGCCGCTTGCGGCTGCACAGGTGAACGAAGACCCGGCGAAGGACACCAAGGACATCTGTGCATTGCTCCGTAGTGGCAAGAACGTCGTGACCACCGTGGGCTACGTCTACCCCAAGGCGTACGGTCTCGATGTTCTCGCCGAACTGGAGTCGGCATGTGCCGCGGGTGGGTCGTCGCTGCACGGCACGGGCGTCAACCCCGGCTTCATGGCCGAACTGGTTCCGCTGGTTTTCTCGTCGCACTGCTCGAGCATCACGTCGCTGTTGGTGCGCGAGAGCTCCGACTTCTCGTCGTACCCCTCGCCGCAGATCATCTTCGACGTGATGGGTTTCTCCTTCGACCCCGAGCGATACGACTCTCACACCGCGCGGTACCGCAAGTGGTTGAGCGGCTTGTTCGAAGAGAGCGTGCTGATGATGGCCGACGGACTGGGCCTCGAGCTCGACGAGCTGACCGTGCATTCGGAGATCGAGCTCGCGAGCGAAGACCTCGACATCGCCGCCGGTCCAGTGCCGAAGGGAACCGTGGCCGGCCAGCGCTGGGAATGGTGCGGGGTGGTGAACGACCGCGACGTCATCCGCCTGGAGGCCATCTACAAGGCACACAAGAGCGTGGCCCCGCAGTGGCAGAGCCCGGCATGGGTGTGCACCATCGAGGGCGAGCCGCGCCTGCACTTCGAGGCCAACAAGTGGACCACCAACGGCCTGGTGGGCACCGCCATGCGTGCCGTCCACGCCATCCCGGCGGTGTGTGCCGCCCCCACGGGAGTGCGCACCTTCCTCGACCTTCCCTTGGTCGCAGGTCGCGGCGTCGTCGCCCGATGAACACGGTGTTGTCGTTCGTCCGTGACGACGGCGCTTGACACCGGAAGTAACTTCTAGCCATGCATGACGTGGTGATTTCGGGCGGAATGATCGTCGATGGCACGGGCACGGCGCCGTACCGGGCGGATGTGGCCATCAACGACGGGGTGATCACCGAGATCGCACCGAGCATTGCGGGCGAAGCCCGCCAGCGCATCGACGCCACAGGCAAGATCGTCACGCCGGGCTGGGTCGATGTGCACACGCACTACGACGGCCAGGTCACCTGGGACGAGGATTTGGAGCCGTCGGCCACCAACGGCGTCACCACGCTCGTGATGGGCAACTGCGGCGTCGGTTTCGCCCCCGTGCGCCCCGGAGCCGAGGCACCGCTCATCGAGTTGATGGAAGGCGTGGAAGACATTCCCGGCAGCGCGCTCGCCGAGGGCATCCCGTGGGGCGCTTGGGAGAGTTTCCCCGAGTACCTCGACTACCTCTCCACGCGGAAGTTCAGCCTCGACGTCGGTACGCAGATCGCCCACGGTGCCCTGCGCTTCTATGCGATGGGCGAACGCGGTGTCGACAATCTCGATGCCACCCCGGAAGAAATCGAAACGATGGCCAAGTTGGTGGGCGAAGCGATGGAAGCAGGCGCGCTCGGCTTCACCACGTCGCGCACCATCGGCCACCGCTCGCTGTCGGGCAAGCCGGTGCCCGGCACCTTCGCCGCGGAAGAAGAGTTGGAAGCCATCGCCAAGGCGATGGGTCGCGGTGTGTTCGAAGCCATTCCCGCCGGCACCGTCGGCGCACTCGAAGCTTTGGGCGGAGAAAAGGCCAAGCCGCTCGACGAAGTGCTGATGTTCGCCGAGCTCTCCCGCAAGAGCGGGCGACCCGTCACCTTCACCACCGTGCAGATCGCCGAAGACGTCGACCACTGGCGCGACGTGTTGAACGCGGTGTCGTCCGAGAACGCGCATGGTGCACAGTTGCGTCCGCAAGTTGCACCGCGTGCCGTCACCGTGATGACGAGCCTCGGTACGTACCACATGTTCATGCGCAAGGCCACGTACCTGCGCGATCTCGCACACTTGCCGTTGGCCGAGCGCGTACGAGAAATGCGCAAGCCCGAAGTGAAGGAGGCGATCCTCGCCGATCGCAGCGTGAAGTCGGAGAACGCCGGCTCGATGGAATCCGTGGTGGGCCTCTACGCACGCGCGCTGAACGCCACGTTCCCGCTCACCTTCCCCATCAACTACGAGCCCGAGCGCAGCGAGTCGGTGGTCGGACGTGCCCGTGAACTCGGGGTCTCTGCCGAGTCACTGATGTACGACCTGTTGTTGGAAGACGAAGGCCGTGCGTTCTACGCGGTGTTCGGATCCAACTTCGCCAAGGCCAACCTCGACGCGAGCATGGAAATGCTCACGCACCCCGACTCGGTCACCGGTCTCTCCGATGCCGGCGCACACGTGAACTTCATCTGCGACTGCAGCATGCCGACGTTCCATCTCACGCACTGGGTGCGCGATCGTTCGCGTGGACCGCGCCTGCCCCTCGAGCGCGTCGTTCACAAGCTCACCAAGAACAATGCCGATCTCTACGGCATGACGGACCGTGGCTCAGTGGAGGTCGGCAAGCGCGCCGACATCAACGTCATCGATTTCGACAACCTCACCATCCACGCACCTTTCGTGCGCCACGACCTGCCGGCCGGCGGATCACGCATCCTCCAGCCCTCCACGGGTTATGCGGCCACGTTGGTGAACGGGGTCGTGGTGCGTCTGAACGACGAGGACACCGGCGAACGCCCGGGTCGTCTCGTGCGCAGTCGCTGACGACTCTGCGAACTACTGAATGAGCGTCAGTCCGCCGTCGACGACGAAGATCTGACCCGTCGCATACGTGCTGCGGAGAAGACCGAGCGTCGCCTGTGCACAATCGTCGGGCGTGCCCGAACGGCGCAACGGCACCGTCTTCTTCACGGCCTCGTGCATCGCATCCCAATCGGAGGTCCACGGAGTCTCGATGAGTCCCGGTGCCACGGCGTTCACGCGCACCGGCCAACAACTCTTCGCCATCAACTTGGTCATCTGGTTGAGTGCCGCCTTGGTCATCGAGTACGCCATCGAACTCCCGACCTGACGAACGCCCGCAACGGAGGTGACGTTGACGATGTTGCCGTCGTCCGACTTCTTCAGGTGCGGAATCGCCATCTTCGACAACCACCAGGTTCCGTAGACGTTCACTTCGAAGGTCTTCATGAAGATCTCGTCGGTGAGCGCTTCCAGATCGTGGTGTGCGATCGGCGTGGTCCAGCCGGCGTTGTTGACGAGGATGTCGAGCTTGCCGAACTCGGCAATCGTGCGATCGATGAGGTTCTGACATTCGTCCTTTTTCGCGATGTCCGCTCTCACATAGATCGCCTTGTTCCCCATCGCCTTGTTTCCGAGCGATGCAGCGACGGCTTCGCCCGCCTCGACGGAGGAAGAGGAGTTCACCACGACGTGTGCACCGAGATCGGAGAGATGTCGGGCGATCGATTCCCCGATACCACTCGACGATCCGGTCACGATCGCCACACGTCCTTCGAATTCACGTCCGCTGTGCTGGGTCATGGACAGACGTTACTGTTTGCCCATGGAACTCCAGATCCGACACCAGCCCGCCTTCTCCACCGCACGCGCCACACTCGCACCGAACGAACAGATGCGACTCGAGTCCGGCGCGATGATCGCCATGTCGCCCGACGTCGCGGTGGAGGGAAAGATGGAAGGCGGGTTCCTGAAGGCGCTCAAGCGCTCGGCTCTCGCGGGTGAATCGTTCTTCCAGACCATCGCCACCGCCGGCCCGAACGGTGGCTTCGTCGACGTGGCCATGGGCCTGCCCGGCGATTCGGTGATCCTTCAGTCGAACACGACGGACGGCTGGATCCTGTCGCAGTCCTCATGGATCGCCTCCTCGATGGGTGTCGTCCTCGACACCAAGTGGGGTGGTATGAAATCGCTGTTCGGCGGCGAGGGCGCCTTCCTGGTCCACGCCTCGGGCGACGGCCTCATCCTCGCCGGCTCGTACGGAGCGCTCGAGGTCATCACTCTGGCGCCGGGCGAGATCATCGTGGTCGACAGCGGCCACATGGTGGCGGTCAACACCTCGGTGAAGATGTCGCTGCACAAGGCCGCCGAGGGCTGGAAGAACACCATTTTCTCCGGTGAGGGCTTCGTCTTCCGCTTCGAGGGCCCGGGTCAGGTGTACACCCAGACCCGCAACCCGAACTGGTTCTCCCGCTTCGCCCCCGCCAACCATTCCCATGGCAGTCGGTGACGGCAGTCGGTGACGACTGAAATTCGGTTTCCGGATTTCCCGTAAGGTACGACCATGACGCGGATCACCAAACTCACCGTCGACCAACTCGACCCCGAACTGCGCAAGTGGTCCCGGGCCGACGACAAGACGCCACTGGAACTCGGCCTCACCCGCATCTTCGGTCACTGCCCGGAGATGACCAAGGGCATGAGCGCTTTCGCGGCATCGTTGAAGATGAACCGCACGCTTCCGCCGCGTCTCATCGAACTCGTTCGCCTGCGCGTCGCATTCCACAACCAGTGCCGCAGCTGCATGGCCATTCGCTACACCGATGCGCTGGCCGACGGGCTGAACGAGGACCTCGTGTGTTCGTTGGAGAAGCCGATGGAAGCCGACGACCTCACCGAGCGTGAGCGCATCGCCATTCGCTTCGGCGAACTTTTCGCCACCAACCACCTGGCCATCGACGATGCGTTCTACGACACGATGAAGCAGCACTTCACCGAGCCCGAGATCGTCGAGTTGGGCTTGAACGTTTCGCTCTTCGTCGGTATCGGTCGTTTCGCGGCCACGCTCAACATGATCGAGGAACTCCCCGATCGTTTCCAGGAAGACGGCACCGTCACGCCCTGGGGCTCCGACGCCGTCGTCGTGCGCTGACGAACTCTTCGGCGCTTCTCGTATCGTGTGAGCCATGGCGGTTCACACGGCACGACGCAAGCGCATCGCATTGGTGGCACACGACAACATGAAGCCACAGATGCTCGACTGGGCGGAACGTCACAAGGAAGAACTGTCCCAGCACGTTCTCGTCGGCACGGGCACCACGGGTCGGCTGGTGGAAGAACGCACCGGCCTCGTCGTCGAGAAGTTGCGCAGCGGTCCCCTCGGCGGCGACCAGCAACTCGGCGCCCGCATCTCCGACGAACTCATCGACGTCCTGCTCTTCTTTTGGGACCCGCTCGAACCCCAACCCCACGACCCTGACATCAAGGCGCTCCTGCGTATTGCTGTGGTCTGGAACATCCCGGTGGCTTGCAATCCGACCACCGCGGATTTCATTCTCTCCTCGCCGCTCATCAGCAGCGAGTACCAGCGGCTCACGCCGCTTCTCGATTGAACAACTTGTTCACGGAGACATCGCAGAAACATCGAGCCTGACGGGACGCTCCACGACGCCCATGGGTAACGTGAGGGACCACCTCCCAAAGGCAGGACCCGTGAAAGACGTTTCCACTCCCCCGGTCGTAGAGAAGGTTCCCGCAGCTTCGGAGTCGCACAATGCGGTTGCCGACATCGACAACATCGCCGTCATCGGTGCTGCCTGGCGCGAGTTGCGTCGCGGTGCCGCCGGGGCAGCATTGCGTGGCAAGTTGTTCGGCGAAGGCGACTCTGCGCTCGACCCCGGCCAGGTCGACACGCTCGACCTCCTCACTGAGCGCGAGCACTGGCGCATGGGTGATCTCGCCGACGCATTGAAGGTCGATCCGTCCACCGCCACCCGAGCCGTGCAACGCCTGGAGAAGTTGGGACTCGCCCAACGCAAGGCACTGGTCACCGACGGTCGTGTCGTCACGGTCGCCGTTACCCAAGCCGGTCGCGACCGCCATGCCATCATCAGCGAGCGACGGATGAAGGCCATCGTCGAGATCCTCACCGACTTCACCCCGGCCGAACAGGCCACACTTGCCGAACTCCTCGATCGTTTCGTGGTCGCCATCGGCAATGTCGCCCGTACCTTTGAGCCGTAGTCACGGGCGGCTACGATTTCAATCATGATCGCTGCAAACCCCTGGCACTGGTGGATCGGAGTCGTTCTCATGGTCGGCGCAGTCGCCGCGATCGGTTCCGTCGTGGCCGGCTACGTCACCAAGGTCAGCGCCTCTCGCTACCCGGGACGCCGCAAGCGCTAGTCGTTCGTGATCGACGTCGCCCAGAGCCACGTCGTTCGTTCACTTCTCCCTGCCACCAACTTTCCACCCAACCCGGGTGATGTCGCCTGCGCCGTGTCGGGTGGAGCCGACTCCAGCGCACTTCTCGTTCTCGCGGTCGCTGCAGGCCTCCGTCCCACGGCCTACCACGTCGACCACGGCCTGCGTCCGGAGTCTCACCGCGAAGCCGACGTGGTTGCGGATCTCGCCCGCCAACTCGGTGCCGACTTCGTCGCCCTGCGTGCCGACATCGCGCCGGGTCCGAACCTGGAGGCACGTGCCCGCGAAGCACGTCGGGCGCTCTTGCCACCGGGCGTGCTCACCGGTCACACCGCCGACGACCAAGCCGAAACAATTCTCATGAACCTGATGCGCGGCTCCGCCACCGAAGGTTTGGCCGGAATGCGCACGGATCACACCAAGCCGCTTCTCAACCTGCGTCGACGCGACACCGAGGCACTGTGTGCCTCGCTCGGAATCGACGTGGTGGTCGACCCCAGCAACACCGATCCGCGTTTCCAGCGCAACCGCGTGCGCCACGAACTCATCCCCTTGATGAACGACATCGCCCGCCGCGACGTGCCGGCAATCATCGCCCGCGAGGCGCAGTTCTTCGCCGACGACGACGACTACCTCCACGAACTGGCCGCGAACATCGACGTCCACGACGCCGTCGCCCTTGCCGCAGCACCTCTTCCGCTTTCCCGACGCGCCATCCGTCGCTGGCTGGCTGATCCCTATCCGCCCGATGCAGCAACGGTGGAACGCGTTCTCGACGTGGCACGGGGCCTTCATCCGGGCTGCGACATCGGTGGTGGCAGGCAGGTGAGACGGAGCCAACAGCGTCTAAGGTGGGAGTAATGCCACCCAAATTGCGCGGAAAATGGGCTCTCGGAATCCAGCCCCGGAATCTCACTTGGATCATCAAGGATCGTCTCGCCGTCTGCGAGCGCCCGGGCGGCTACGGGGTCAACCACCGTCGTGTGCGTCGCCAGGAAGAGATCATTTGGCTGCGCGAGAACGGCTTTGCTCAGGTCATTTCCATCATCGGCGCCCCGCACAACCTGCACAGTTACGAGGAGTTGAACCTCCCCTACCTGCACCGGCCGTTGTCCGGGGCCGACGACATCGACGCCTGGTCGCGGTCCTTCTACCGCGAACTGCGTGACCTCCTCGGCGGCGACGCCAAGATCATGGTTCACGCCGAAGAAGTCGGCGACCGCATCATCGGCATCATGGGCGGCTACATTCGCTGGAGCGGCCTCATCGAGGATCCGTCACAGGCCATCACCATCACCGAACGCATCGCCGGTCGCCAACTGGATCCCTTCGCTCGCGAACTGATTCTGAGAGTCCACGAACTCAGGTGAGCTCGGTGTCGGGTCAACGTGTTCTCGTCACCGGCAGTGGCGGAGAACTCGGTTCACTCGCGACGTCGATGATCGAAGAGCAGTCGTGGGCCGGTGACATTCTCGGCGTCGATGCCGACCCGCCGCGTCGTCGTCTGCATCGTGCGGAGTTCCGTCGCGTTGCCCTGAACCGCGCCGACCAGGTTGCCGACATCATCACTGAGTTCGATCCGCATCTCATCGTTCATCTCGGTGTGTGGGAACCGAACGCCCGACTCTCTCCCGACGAAGCCGACGGCACCACGTCCGACATGGGTCGTGCGCTCTTCGACGCGGCACGCCGCACGCGGTCACTCGAAGCCGTCGTGCTCCGCTCGGGGATCGAGGTCTACGGTCCGCGTGGATACGCGCCGTTCACGCCGAACGAACAATCGCAGGTTGCACCGTCATCGCGCTTCGGTCGCATGTTGCACCAACTCGAGCGCCAGGCCGGCGAGATCCGTGCCGAACGCGGCATCGCCGTGGGAACGTTGCGCCTGGCTCCGGTGCTCGGCCCGCACGTACCGAGCCCGCTCGGTCGTCTCCTGCGTCTGCCGTCGGTTCCGTTCGCTCTCGCCGGTGATCCGTCGTTCACCGTGATCGAGGATCACGACGCCGCAGTCGCCTTCACTCTCGCCGGCCAGCACCGACTCGACGGTGTGGTGAACGTGGTGGCCGAAGGCACCACCACCGCACGCAAGGCCGCACTTCAGGGACGCCGCTTGCCGGTTCCCGTCACGCGCTTCGGGTGGTGGCCGACACGACAGTTGGCGAACGCCGCCGGCGCCCCGATTCCTGATCACGTGTCGGAGTTGTTGAGGCGCGGTCGCCTCGCGCACTCCACCGAGGCGGCGCATCTCATTCACTTCGCGCCGCGACACACCACCCACGAAGTCATCGAACGGCTCTTCGAATGGCCGTCGGTGATTCGTGTTCCCGCAACGAAACAGGTGGCCTGACATGGCTTTCGTCACCGTCGACGACGGCACACGCATCCATTACAAGGCGGCGGGTCGCCCCGGTGCTCCGCCCCTGCTCATGATTCAGGGACTCGGCGCCGACCACCACGGTTGGGACATGCAACGCCTGGCCCTTGCTCCGTTGTTCAAGGTGATCACACCCGACAACCGCGGCGTCGGACGCAGCAGCAGGCCGACGGCTCCGTTCACCCTCGAGCAGATGGCCGACGACGCCGTTGCCGTTCTCGACAAGGAGGGCCACGACACGGCACACATCGTGGGTGCCTCCATGGGTGGCGCGATCGCCCAGATCCTTGCCGTGAAGTACCCGCATCGCATCAGGTCTCTCACGCTTGCCTGCACGTCGTCGACCAACCCGCAGTGGCGTCGTGATCTGCTCGACAAGTGGTCGTACATCGCCTCCACCCGCGGCATGGCCGCCCTCGGCCGCGAAGCGGGACGTTGGGTCATCGGCCCGCGCTCGTTCCGTCGCATGTGGCCGGCCATCGGTTGGCTCGGACCATTCGCCATGGGACGACCGGGAACCGACTTCCAGGCACAGGTCGACGCCATTCTCTCCAGTGTCGACGAACTCGAGCACATGCACGACAAACTCGCGGAAATCGACGTGCCCGCACTCATCATCGTCGGCAACCAGGACATCCTCACGCCGCGCGGCGACAGCGAGTTGCTGCGCGAGATGATTCCCACCGCCGAGATGGTGGTCATTTCCGGCGCGGCACACGGCTTCATGGTCGAGCACGCCTCCACCTTCAACAAGGAACTGATCTCGTTCCTGCGCCGCGCCGAACGCGCGCACCGTCGGCGTTCCAGCGTCGCCGCGTGACAAAGTACGGGTCATGAACGTCGTCGTCGTCGGTTCGGGCCTGTCCGGGCTCATGGCATCCCGCGTACTCATCGAGCACGGCCACGACGTCGTCGTCTTCGACAAAGGTCGCGGTGTCGGCGGACGACTCGCCACGCGACGCATCGGCGAGGGCGTCTTCGATCACGGAGCACAGTTCTTCACGGTGCGCGAAGACGAGTTCGACCGTCACGTTCAGGAATGGATCGCGGCCGGTGCGGTACGTGAATGGTGTCGCGGATTCGGACCCGACCAGGACGGTTTCCCCCGTTACGTGGGCACTGCCGGCATGACCTCCATCGCCAAGCATCTCTCTCGCGACCTCGACGTGCGTCAGTCCGCGTTGGTGTTCTCCGTTCTCCCCGAAGGTGACGGATGGAAGACCACGCTCGACGACGGCAGCTCCGTCGACAGCGATGCCGTGCTGCTCACCTGCCCCATCGCACAGAGTTTCGGTTTCGCCTTCACCGCCGGAATCGAGATGCCCGAAGACCTGCGCAGCATCGACTACGACCGCACGCTCGGCTTGTTGGCCGTGCTGGATCGCCCACCGGCGATCCCTTCCCGCGGTGCCGTGCAGAACCCCGACGACAACTTCTCGTTCGTCGGCGACAACATGGCCAAGGGCATCTCACCTGTTCCCGCCGTCACGTTCCACGCGAATCCCGCGTGGAGCCTCGCCCATTGGGACACGCCACACGACGAGGCCGAAGCGTTGCTCACCGAACTCGCCCGGCCGTATCTCGGTGATGCACGGATCATTGCGTCGAACTACAAGCGCTGGCGTTTCGCCACTCCGCAACGCACGTGGCCCGACCGCCACTGGATGAACGACTCCGGCAACTTCGCCATCGCCGGCGATGCGTTCTCCGGCCCGCGCATCGAAGGTGCGGCGATGAGCGGCCTGTCTGCCGCTCGCGCGCTGATCTCGCGCTAGCGGATCGAGTTCAACAACGCAGCAGCTGCATCGCGCAGTGCTTGTGTGGCGTCGTTCTGCGGCATGGCGTTGCATGCAGCTTCGGCCTTGGCGACGTAGTCGTTGGCCATGTCGACTGCAGCCTGCACACCGTTGCCCGCACGCACGATGTCGAGTGCGCGCTTCTGTTGCGTTGCGTCGAGCGGTTGACCGAGCATCACCGCCAACTCGTCGGCCGCGGCACCACCTGCAGCGAGCGTGGCGAGCACCGGCAACGTGTAGACGCCTTCCACCATGTCGTGACCTGCGGGCTTGCCCAGTTCGGAATCGGTGGAGATGATGTCGAGAATGTCGTCGACGATCTGGAACACCATGCCGTAGGCCGTGCCGTAGTCGGTGAGTGCAGTGACCACTGCAGAGTCGTAGCCGGCCACCAAACCACCGATGCGAGCAGAGGTGGAGTACAGCGACGCGGTCTTGCCTTCGATGCTGAGCAGGTACGACTCGACGGGTCGCTTCATGTCGTACGTGTGACGAAGCTCTTCGATCTGGCCCTCACAGAGCCGACCGATGGTGCGCGCCAACAGCGCCGCCACCTCGGTGCCGAGTGAAGCGGCGATCTCCGACGCCCGGGCCAGCAGAAAGTCACCGGCGAGAATCGCCTGAAGATTTCCCCACTTGGCGTTCACGGTCTCGACTCCGCGGCGCGTCTCGGCTTCGTCCATCACGTCGTCGTGGTAGAGCGACCCCAAGTGAACCAGTTCACAAGCAATGCCACCCTGAATGGCATCGTCGGTGGCCGGGGCGGCGTGAGGATTCGTCCCGATCTGGGAAGCGACAATCGTCATCACCGGACGCAGGCGCTTGCCGCCGGCGTTGATGAGGTGCGAGGCGATCTCGGTCAGGTACGCGTCAGGGGTGCGCACGGCCTCCAACATGGCGCCTTCCACCCGCTGGCGGTCCGTGGCCATGTGGCGCAGGTCGAGGAGTGGGGAGCCCGATGACACGGCTTCAGGTTACGGTGCCCGGTGCGACCTGCCCCAACGCTGCCGGTACACTTCCAGCACGTATTTCAGTGCCGAAAGGCACCAGATAAGGGCGGTCAAATTGTTCGAACGCTTCACCGACAGGGCACGGCGTGTCGTGGTTCTCGCGCAGGAAGAAGCGCGCCTCTTGAATCACTCGTACATCGGCACCGAGCACATCCTCCTCGGCCTCATTCACGAGGGTGAAGGCGTCGCCGCCAAGGCTCTCGAATCGCTGAGCATCTCTCTCGAAGGTGTGCGCGCCCAGGTGGAAGACATCATCGGCCAGGGCGGCTCGTCTCCTTCCGGTCACATCCCCTTTACCCCGCGCGCCAAGAAGGTGCTCGAGCTCTCGCTGCGCGAGGCATTGCAGTTGGGCCACAACTACATCGGCACCGAGCACATCCTCCTCGGCCTCATCCGCGAGGGCGAAGGCGTGGCCGCCCAGGTCCTCGTGAAGTTGGGCGCCGATCTCGGTCGCGTGCGCCAGCAGGTCATCCAGTTGCTCAGTGGCTACCAGGGCCCTGCCGGTGGCAAGAGCGAAGGTCAGGCTGCCGGTGCGCCGTCGGGTGGCGGCAAGGAAGAGCAGGGCGACAAGGGCGGCAGCCAGATCCTCGACCAGTTCGGCCGCAACCTCACCCAGCTCGCCAAGGACAAGAAGCTCGACCCGGTCATCGGCCGCCAGCGCGAACTCGAGCGCGTCATGCAGATCCTCTCGCGCCGCACCAAGAACAACCCGGTGCTCATCGGCGAACCCGGTGTCGGCAAGACCGCCATCGTCGAAGGCCTCGCCCAGAAGATCGTCAGCAACGACATTCCCGAGACACTGAAGAACAAGCAGCTCTACACGCTCGACCTCGGTGCACTCGTCGCCGGCAGCCGCTACCGCGGTGACTTCGAAGAGCGCCTGAAGAAGGTGCTGAAGGAAATCAAGACCCGCGGCGACATCATCCTCTTCATCGACGAGATCCACACGCTCGTCGGTGCAGGTGCAGCCGAAGGCGCCATCGACGCTGCGTCCATCCTGAAGCCGATGCTCGCCCGCGGCGAGCTTCAGACCATCGGTGCCACCACGCTCGACGAATACCGCAAGCACCTGGAAAAGGACGCCGCACT